>Ga0179593_1310066_pt1 | contig 17367 bp, 23 predicted proteins | sample CZODoug2_1_08_16_FD_185931 | JGI IMG/M metagenome (GOLD analysis project Ga0179593, IMG submission 185931) | Vadose zone soil fungal communities from Angelo Coast Range Reserve, California, USA - CZODoug2_1_08_16fungal (PacBio error correction) | ecosystem: Environmental > Terrestrial > Soil >... | reverse complement strand
TCTACAACCTTTTGTAAGTCAACGGACCACACTTTGTGGGCGATGGTTACCCACCCCCTGTATAACCCAAATGGTTCCCCTGACCCCTTTTCGATGGGACGAACGGGGTTCTGCTTCTGCTTTAGTGGGCCTGATGGTTTCCCTCCTTTCATGTTTTATTCCGCCTGTTGCCCGTGACCAGGCACTTCTTTCCCGATTTCGGGGGGGCGTTGTTCAGACAAACTGTGCGCCGGTCACAGGGAACCCCATGTCCGAAGAAGGATTTCTTCTTTTTCCCCCCCCCTTGCCCAAACGTCCACAGCTATGCAACATACCTTTGCTCTCTGAACCCCAAAATTCAGCCTGCCCCCTCCAATCCGCGGGAAATTTTCTCGTGAGGGGCGAGCCTTGTGTCAACTGGCCCCCCTCCCGGCCCTTCCCTCTCACACCTTTTTTCCGTAGGTGTTGAGTTAAAGTATGGTACCCTTTTTTCTTCTTTGAGGGAGGTCCGAGACCGTAAACAACCTGATTTCATAGTAGCCCCACCCCCCCATGTGTTCTGGTCCAGTTACGTCCCTTCTCTTCTGCTTTTCGGCCCGGACGGTCCCCAGATTGTTGCCCCCGTCCCTTTGACTGTGTCTCTCCCCCATTTAATGGGGTCTACAGTCGGTGAAGAAGTTTTTGAATTTGTCTTCTGGCATTCCCACCCTTAACTTGCCCTCGAACTTTGCTGCACTTTCCGCTCCCTTCTCTGGAAAAACCTCTTGCTAAACCCTTGTAAAGATTATTCACTGTTCCCCCTGTGGCAGGTTTTGTGTTTAACATGGAGACCTTTTTTGATGCACTGGTACCGGGGACGTCCCCCCCCCCCTTATTTCCGTTACAACAATAATAGTTAACCACTGATCTCACCCCATCCTCCTTTTTTCTTCCCACAAAGTTATTTTCCTGTTGCGTTTTGCGATCTCCGTGTCTGACGACCCTAGGCGCAACCCTCCCCTTTTTTTTCTGCGTCCCTTCCTCCCGATGGCCTTTTGTTCTTTTTGCCGAACCACCTACACAACAGGGGGTTAGACCCACAGGCACCAGGACCCTGTTTTTGGCGCGCCATTTGTTTCTACCTTCCGAGATCCTTCTCCCCGTGGGTCAAGACCCCATTTTCTTTTTCCCCCACGGCATCGCATAACCCCTTTATTTTTTTCCCTCTCACCTTCCCGTTTTTCACGCCGGGCTTCTTGCTCACTTCCGTTCGTTGAGACTTTCTTTTCGCTTCGCCTTTTTATTTTCTGGAGGTTCTCAGCGCATCATCCCACCTGACTTCCCCACACGCCGTGCACTACTTTTTGCCGCCTTCTGCCTCTTTATCTTTTTCTGTTTCTCAACCTGCAGTGTCTTTCCTTTCTTTCGGCCACGGAATGTTCCCGGGAAGTGAGACTCTTTTTCCCCGTTTCATTATGACCCCAGTTTTTCTATTCCCCTCCTGTTTCCTGAGCCGTGCACTTTTCTGATGGAAGTGCGAGCTATTCGAGACAGGTCGTCAACTGCTTTCATCTGGCCTCTCGTTTGACTTCCCCTACTTTCCACACTATTCGAAAACGTGTATCAGTTCTTATTCTCAAGAACGCTTACTCAGCTTTTTTTGTAACACTGTATTCCCCCGTCCATCCCCTGTCCTTATTGAGCTTACCTACATCCCCGCGCCCTCTATTACAACCGAAATCCACTGGAGGCTGCGCAAACAAGCGAGAATAATCCCTTTCTTTGGGCTGAGGAGAGCCTTCTTACCCTTCTTCCTTCCCCTTCCAATGGCCATACGATTTTCGGTAACCTCGTGCCACCGGAAGATGCCCTTTCCCGACCCTTAGCCTTCCCCCAATTTTTTGGAACCCATCACCCTTCACGCCTCTTCCACCTTTCTCTCGTGACCCTTCAATCCTTGTCCAGCCCACCTTTTTATCGACGGCATCATTAACCCTTCGTGTCCTTGAGTTCGCCGTCTTTGTTTCAAGGCCAGTTCTTACCATCCGGGTTAGTGTTCTCCTGTCTGTATCATCATCCCCTCGCATCCCCCCCCCCCTACCTTCCCAGACCTCTCTCCTCCGCTCCGTTTGAGACCTCTCTGGGATTGCGCAATTTGATTTTTTTTTTTTTTTCTTCTCGAGGTCGGCGGCTTACCCAACCTACGGCTTTTTTCGAGCGTTCCCTTTTCAACATGGTGCTATCCCTCTCCCGCCAATTCCCTTTGGTAATTTGCGGCTCTCCTTTTTGGGTGCTGGCCACGTCTCATTGTTTTTAGAGAGCAATTGCGTCTTCTTTTTCCCCTTTTTTTTCCGCTGGGTTTGGTTTCCAATTTTTTTATGTGGGGTCTTTTTGACTTATTATTTTTCCCTTTCGTCTGCCGGCGCGCGTCCGCCATCTTATGGCCATTGACTTTCTTTCTCTGCTCCCCAGACTGATGCCTTGAGCTCTCTCCAGTTTCTTGAATATTTTTTTTTTTTTCCTTCGCCTCTATTCTTTACGACCGCCTCCAATTGGTATCCGGTGTATCGTCTGATGCCTTTTACTGAATACCCAGCCTTTTTTCCGGCTTTTTGCCAGTTTATGCGTTTTCTTTTTATCCGAGCTTCCCTTTTCTCTGTTTCACCTCGGGCCTTCACACTAAGGACCCGACCCTTATAATTTTAGCGCAGGTTATTATTTTCTTCTGGTCCAATCTTCTTATTACGGTTCTCCACATTTAGTTTCACAACTGTCGAAGTTAACCTTTCTTTGCAGTCTGTCTTTCTACCTCTGCCCGGCCCGCTTTGATCATTTTCAAGCCCTTCGTTTTGAACCCCCCCCCCCCATACGAGCGCTCCCGGAGAGTCTTGACACGGAGTTTTCTTTCTTTTTATGCCATGTTTTCCTAAGTCGTGCCCTACTCATTTCCTGATTTAAATTCTCTCGCTGACTTGCTCATCAGCCTGCAGTTCCATTTAGCTTTATCGTCACAACGCGGTGTTTTTCTTGCTGATGCCGTTTAAAAGAATCCCTTGGTTTTTCCCTTTACCGGCTCTGTCCTGATCCTGTTTCGATTCCCCCCCAAATTCTGGTTCTGTCTGCCCCCCCCGCCCTTGTTTTGGTGTAGGTTTGGTTCCTGACACTTCCCTCCGATCTTGGCCGTCCCTGTGATGTACCCCAAAGGTAGTTCCCGTTCTTTCTTTCTTTCATCTTTTTTAGGAGTTCACCTGCTCAGACATTCCCTTGGTTTTCCTTTGATTTTAATGATGAGCACGGGTTAGTTTCGTTCACGTGTAAATTGTTGGGACTGAGACCCACTGTCCCAACATTCAGTCCTTGTTTATATTCTTTTTCAACCTACGCCGTCAGCGTGCTCCCTCCGTGGTTTTCAGTCCCTCCTTTTTTCCCTAGACTTAGCTTTCCTTGGGTCAGGCATTCGGAGTTGCCCGGTTTTTTACCTTTTCACGAATTCCCATTCACCCCATTTCAGGAACCTTGTAGACAGGACTTCTTACTCGCCCAGCCCCTTTCCGTCGTCAAACCCCTCTGCGGGACTAGTCTTCATCCTCTCCTGCCCCCCCCCAAATTTCGGGCTGCAGACCCTGTTTTTTTTGTTTTGCCTGCCCTTTCATAAAATCCGTTTTAGTTCCCTCAATGCGTCACCCCTTTTCCCCCTATGTCACGCCCCCACCGGTCCAAGTTTTTTCTTGGGTTAATGGCTGCCCCCTTTGGCCCCCCTTTTTTTCCCGCCCCCCTATTCCCCCCATTTTTCCCAGTGGAGTTCGTGTAAAGTTATCTTTTCTTATGTGAGCGCTTTTCTTTGCCCCTACTGTGAGGACTTTTGACAGTGGGTCACCCCATGCTTCACTTTCTTTTCTTTCCTTTGGTCGCTTGCCCCGGTTTTTTCGCCACGTAACCGCCCTTCCTCGTTACGAGTTTCTGGTCCTCTCCTGGTGCCTCTCCCACCACTTAACTTGCCATTCGGCAAAAAGGATTTCTCTCTTTTTCGATTCTCGCCGGGGGGTTTCATGGGGAAAACATTATTTTTATTTAGGTTTGTAACCCTCAACCCCCCCGTGGCCCTTTTTCCTTTGAACACATGTATCATCCCTATTTTATCCCTGTTGTGTTTATATATTATGAATCCACCGTTTTCCAGGCCCCCCCTGGAACACGGTGTTTGGTTGATGTACCCCCTAACCCCCCCGTTTTTTCCCCACCTCCCCTTCGTGTCCGGGGACTTTTTTGCCTGACTTGCTCCGATTGTCTTGTTTCCTCATGTCACGTTTCCTTTTTTCGCCTGCCCTGAGGCAGTTTTCCTAGGCCCTCTTAACTGTCTTTTTTAGGCGTCGCGTTGCCGCCCTGGGACTTCCTTCCAAAGCTGGACAAAAATTTCCCTCTCCTTTTTCGGGCCCGACTTTTTTTCCCCCCCCCTCCTCCTCCCAGTAGATGCACCCTTGCTCCTTGCCCACTCCCCTCACCTCTACTGCGCCCTACCATTTAATGTTTCCTTTGGAGGGGTGCCCCATTTCCACGTTTTCCATTTTTTTCCATGACCACCCTCAATTTTCCCATAAATCTCACGACCCCTTTTTCATTTTTGTTTTTGTATTTGATTTCGGAGGTTCCCCCTTCACCCCCAACGATTTTTTCTTTATCCACGTCGCCCCCAAACTTGTTTTCTTGAAGTGCTCCCCCCTTTCCCCTTTTTGTCGCGGTTCTTCTCTTAATCTTTTCTGTTCGTTCCGACCGTCCATTTCTGTTCGATAACCTTCCTGGGTTTCACCCCGGCCTGAAGCAAGTTCCCTGGGCGATGTCAGTGGGCTTCCCCCCCCCCTTCCCTGTCCCTTCCGAGCTGAATCCGAAAGATATTACTGTGGCAACCTTCCTTGTGTTCCCACTTTCCAGATTCTCTTCCTACTTCGAGGCTGGATGTGGACAAATCTCCTACTTTTTTTGTTTTTACCCTGTTGAGGCATTTCCCCTTTGGTTCCCCGATCCCCCAAAATTCCGTGGAACCTCTCCCCCATGGCCTCCCCTAGACCATAACAGTTTTTGAAACAGTTCAATTTTTTTTCAAGGGTGTTTTTTCAGACTACACTGATTTCTTTCCCTGTCGTCACGCCACCTCTCCTTTGGTTAGCATAAATGCCTCCCCCCCTGACAATGTGGTTTCTCCCAACACTACACACCCTGGGTTTCCGTTTTCTGCCCGGCACAGGTCATGTTTTGCGAGCATTTAACCCCTTCGAGCATTGCCCTGGGTAAGACCCACCCCATTCCAGCAGTTTCCCCCTCCTTTCATCCTCCTCAACCCCGGTGGTCTTTTAAACACCCCCCAGTTCGGCGTTCTTCTTTTTTAGCTTTAAGGAGTAGACTTTCAATCTCGACTTTACTGATTCTTCTAGCCTGAAGCACGTCTACCCCCTAGCCCCCAACCAGCCAGTTTTCCAGCTGTTACTTTTCCGTTATCGTTTCTGGCGCCACAATCATGCCTTTAGATTTTCTCACCCCCTTGATGCGTTCCGGGTCGTCCCGGCGAAGCTTTTTTCTGGCAGCCCTCTTTTACCCAATTAGACAACCCTTTTTTTCTTCGTCGCCCTGGGGAGACTTTCGATGCCACTCCTAGTTTGCCGGCTTTTCATTTGCCGATCCCATGATTTTGCGCAGAGTTTGTTTCCCTTTCTTCGTGTGAGGCCCATCGTTAAACCCCGATTCCTGTAGCCTCCCTGACTTAACGTCTCTGGCATAGGCCCAAAAACTGCGTACCTGCCACCCTACCCTTGAGGTTTCGTGGAGCTTCCCCCATACAATTCTCATGTACCCGTATGGTTTTTTGCGGGTGGTTTTGTTGCTTTTTTTTGAGTTGAATATCTGTTAGTTCGATAAAGTGCCCCCTCTTTCGACAGTTGAACTCCACTATTATGGCGGTCTTTCCATCTTTCCAGCTGCTCCCGCCATCTCAGTCTGATCCTCTTGCTTTTCCTTTTCCGGCTTTCATAGAAATTCCCCCCCCCCTCCCCTTTGTCGATTTTCCCCCCCACATGACTTGGAAACCCCCCCGCAGTTTCTTCCTTTTCTTCGGCAGAGTCTCGCCCAAAAGTGGAAAGACCACCCCACCCCCTTTTTTCTCCGTCCCGCATAACATTTTTCTTGCAGATGAGGGTCTCCTGCCTGTGACGGCCAGAGTAATAACAAGCTTTTCAGTGTTGTAGCCTTCTCCTTTGAGCATTTCATCCTCTCAGATAAATTCCACCCTCCCCTCTTTTCCTTCCCTTTTTTTTTTTGCGAGATTTCTTTTTTGTCCTGTTCTTTTTATTCTGTCCTCCCGGCTGCATCCTAAAACCCTATCCCCTGCTGGTTTGCTCGTTGGTCCATCGGATTAAGTCATTCGTCTAATAACCGTTCATTCTCCTTCGATTTTGTTGAGGCTGGCCACTTATGGTTTTTGCAGTGTCGCCCCCGGAGTTCATTTTCCGTTGCTGGTTGACACCTTTGTTTTTCCTCGACCCCAGCTTTTCTTCCTTCGTGCTAGCGCTCTTCTATTCTGTTCTGCGACTGGCTGTTAGATGAGCTGGAGTTTCCTCTTCCTCCTCCCCCCAGAGTGCTTTGGCTCCTTCCTCTCGTTTATCAGAACGACCCCTTTAAAGTGGAGCTTCCGGCTTTCTCCTTTTCCCTTCATTTTCCTCCCCAGCCCAGACGTTTTATTATGAATTTTTCCCTATGCCTTCTGCGCTGTTTCGATCTTTTCCCGCGTTTAGTGTTCCCCGTTTTTTGTAAACAGCCTTTACGGCCCCTCTTCCCTTTTCTCTGGGCCTCGCATGATCCGTCCATTTTCTTTCTTATCCGTTTCTAACCCTTTTTCCACATTGTTAGAAGTGAAACATGTAGAAGACGTTTTTTCAGAGGGACCCGTCAACGCCACTTCTACTTCCGGTGCCCTCCCCTGCCAGTTTCGCAAGTGATGAACCGATAAAGACCCTCTTCCTTTATCCCTATAAGATGGTTGAACTCTTTTTGGGCTATTTTTTTTGGTTTTTTTTTGTGGGTTTGGTGGGGTGTGTTGTTTGTTTTTTTTTTTTTTTTTGGGGTTTTTTTGGTTCTTTGTTTTTGTGGTGGTTTTGTTTTTGGGGGGGGGTGGGGGGTTTGGTTGGGGGGTGTTTTTTCTTCTGTGTGGGTTTTTTTGGTGGGTTTTTTTTTATTTTTTTTTTTTGGTGGGGTTTTTGTTGTGGGTGTGGGTGTGTTTTTTGGGGGGTTTTTTTTCTCTTTGTTGTTTTTTTTGTGGTGCTTTGTTTTTTTTTTGGGTGTGTGCTTTTTATTTTTTTTGCTTTGTTTTGGGGGGGTGGTTGGTTTTTTTGGTTGTTTTTGTGTTTTTTTTTGTTTTTTGGTGTGGGTTGTTTTTGGTTTCGTTTTTTTTTTGGTTGGTGGTTTTTTTGGTGGGGGTTTCTTTTTTTTTTTTTTTTTTTTGGGCTTGGGGGTGTGTGTAGCTTATTCGTCCTCCCCCACACCATGCGCACGCGTATTGGCCCTTTCTACGCTAAGTTGCTCATCAGCTTGTCCCGTTTTAACTTTAGCTCCCGTGACCCCACCGGTGTTGTCCTACGATTAATTGTTTTCCATCTTCCCTGTTTGCTTTGGACCACTGTTCATTTGTCTCCGGGAATTCCTCCCTTCTCTTGCCCCCATCCTGTTCCTGTCGACAACCCGACCCCGGTTGTGTGATTTTGTGGTGTTACTGTCCCCCCAGTCGACAACAAGTTGCCGCTTCTGTCCGCTTTTGCTCACCCAGGATATTCCTTTCGCACCTGCGTTCTCCCTAGGGTGCACGCCTGCGACAATCCCTTTCTTGTATTTGATTTGTTAAATCGTAGACTTGGGTTAGCTTTAGTTTTCCCTTCCCTTTTGGGGAGCGCCCCCCTGTATGGCCTCCCAGACTGTTTCTACTTTCAACATTCGCCCGTCGTTCCCAGTCACTGAAGAGCTTATTCTGTCCATGGTCCCGCACCCAAGGTCATTGTCTAGTTTTTTCGCGCTTTTTTCGTGACTCCCTTCTTGCGGGCCGGTACGAGGTGAATTCTAACCTGATACCCCCCTTTCCACCCCCCCGCTTCCTGATTGTCATTTGGTACCCCTGCTCTGGTATAACTTCACTTTACTTTAGTGCCACCGCTCTGCGTTCCTTCGGCTGAATCGAACGACTCCCCCACACCAAAGGAGAGTGAAGACAAGTTGTGTGGCCTCCTTTGTTACCCTTCTCTTTTTCTTGTGTACCTCCTTGTCAATCAGTTCCATTTTCCCCGCCACACCCCTTCGTTCCCCAGTTTTTGCGAGTTACTGGCATTTCTGTGTTTCTTGTGCCCCACGTGTGCTGAGAAGACGAGGCCCATTGTTCCCTTATTCGTGTATCGTTTTATGAACTCCCTGCTTTCCCCTCTTTTTCTTCCTCCTATTTGAGGACGTGGACCTGTTTGGAAAAAAGATTCCATAATTTTCCTTCTTATTTGTTCTTTCCCCCCCTTTTTCGCCTTTTTGGGCGTCCACTTTAACGACGCCCCCCCCGAACTTTTCGTCCCTTTTTTTTCTCTTTCTCAGGGCCTTTCCCCATTTCCCTTTCCATCGGGCAACCCGACCCTGTGACTCTGTCTTCCGCCGTTCAGGAGAGTGTTGTTCCCCCCATTTCTTTTTATTTTTGTTGTACCATCGCCCCCGTTTTTCCCTGTGGCTTGCCAACCGGTTGGACTCTAGATCTCTTTGCGCTCATACGATTTTTTGTTGTTTTCGTTCGAGTAGATTCTACAACTGTTTTCTTTTCTGTGCCCCCTTGTACCAAGTTTGTGGGAGATGTACCAACCTAGTATGACCCAATAAATCTTGTCCCGTCCCCTTCGGCGGTCCTCACGACCGTGTGCGTGAGAAGTGGTTTCTTTGTTGCTCCCTGGCAAGTTTCCTTTTTTTTCCATGCCCGAGCAGTGACAGGCATCTTAATTCTTTTTTTTGTTTCCGTGTTAGTGGAAGCCCATTGATTCTTCACCTGGCCCCCGCCAAATTTTACTCGAGCCAGGTTTTTTGTGTTCCCTTGGCCACGTCTACAGCGGTGAAACCACCACCTATTAATCTGAGCAACCCTGACCTGTCACACGATACACTTTAACTGTCCTCAGTGCTGGCCGAAAAGTGGTCCCCTTGCCCCCCCCCGCATTTCCCAGTTAAACTCGCCCCGAAATGGTTTGCGTCCTTGTTGTTTTCCAGGCTTTGTATAGGTTGTGACTTTGTTCACGAGTGAGTTCCCACGTCACACGGCTCATTTCTAACGTCGCCACCAAACAACTTCCTTCATCCCCCTGCATTTTGTCAGCGGCTTCGCTTACCACTTTGGCCGGTTCCTCAGCCGAGGGTGAAAGACTCCCCCCGTGGCTTCCCCCCTCCTCACAGTAATGGGGTCTACAAAGGGCCCGGGGTCAAGCACCGTTTTTCATGGTGATTGCGTGCCTTCCACCCTTAAAGGGCCCTCAGTTTTACTGATGAAGGCCGAACCCCTACGACTATTTCCTCCTTTTGTTGCCCATGGCGAGTGAGATCTCACCGGAATTCTTTCGTGCTGTTGACGTGGACATTCCCCCTGGTATGTGAGGCCCTTGTACGGGTGAGCCCCCCCCACCCTTTTTTTCTCCTTGACCACTAAGTTACCCCCCACTGGATCTATTCCCCCATGTAATCAGGGGAACAACGTTTCTAATGGCGGTTGTCTTTTTCTTTTATTGGGCCCTTGTCCTACGTGATTGACGTCAACTTTTCGTTTTTTGACTTCCCCTATTCTTTTTGCTCAATTCACTTTGACAGCCCCGGCTTTTTCATTTTTATTGACCTCCCCCCAAACCCGCCTACCCCCCAACAATGGCGGTGTTGACATTCAAAGGAATGTTGTTTTGCCCTGTACCCCTTTCCGTCTCGACTTGAAATGGGGTCCCGACCCCCTTGACGTAGTGGTTACCACTTCCTAGAATTTCCCCCACCCCCTGTGTTGGTAACGATTCCTCTAACTTTTAATCCAGGTGTCTGCCCTTCCTCGTCGCGACTTTCAATCGAGTAGATTTTATGGAGGAGTGCTGTCCCCACTCCGAAGAAGGCTTCACCCCCCTCTCCCACCAGCCGTTTCCCTAAGATTCCCCCCCCTTCTCTTTCTTTTCTGGATCGTTGCTGGTCTTTCACGCCAGAACCAAATGACTTGGCTTCCCTATCGCACCTTGATGAGTCTGTTGTTTCTGCAGTCTTTCGGCCAGACTGTTCCACTGAAAAGTTTGTCTAATTTGGTTTCGGAGAACACCGGAATCCGAAGATTGTCCGCTTTTATCAGCCGATCCCTTCGTCGTCAAGGATTCCTTCTTGCCCGTAAGTCTTTTCAGCAATAGGGCCCAAACTAGAACTTTTTCGCCGCCCTCGACCTTCATCGACCCGGACTTTTTTCCAACCTGCGCCTGAAACAGCCGGAATGTCGTGGGTTTCGATACCCTAAATTCCTCCCCCCCTTATACACCGAATACCCTTGATGCCGGTTTTTTCCAATCCTCGCCCCCGCTTCACCCCCCACGATTCTGGTTTAGGATTTGTTGGCAGAGACTACCAGCGCCTTAGTCGTAGGTAGTCGCACTTTCAGACGAGGTCGTACTCCTCGGCTGACAGAGAACTTCAAATCCATCCTTGGTTCTCCCCTCCCCCCCACATGATGTGGAACCCCATCAGCGGCCCCTTAAGCCGCTTCCACTGCTTCTCGACCCCCCTCGCAATCCGTGGGCACAGCCCCCAAAACCTCTTTGATTAGAAGGTCCCTCCCCATAACCCGGTACTTCTTGAGTTCTTCACAGGTTTGAAAGGAAAGCGACCCACCACCTTTCTTCTTTTTCGCTGCGCTGGAGCAGGCATCCCCGAGCAGCATCCCTTCCACACTCCTCTTTACCTCATACTCAGTTTTTTTTTGCGAGCTTCTTTCTTGGAAGGGTATGGCTTCGAGGGGCTTTTGATCCCGCTTCCCTTTTATACCTATTCCCCTTTCTTGGCCGCGTCTGGCCTGGCTCCTCAGCTTTCAATACGTTTCTCTTTGACCGTTTGAGATCCTTGTTGGTTTCTGCCCCAAAGTATGAGGGTCTCTTCTTTGCGAGTCTTGAAGTTGGTCCCCCCTTCCTGCTGGGGGCCCCCCCTTCTGTTGTCCTTTTTTACCCAAGGATTTATTTGAATTGATGAAGGAGCGCTAAGCCAAATAGCTCTTTTCCCTTGTGCGCCTTGTCGTAGCGGCGATGTGGATATGACCCTCTACCCCCAGCCTTCTTTTGGCTCTCGCGCGGCTGTTACGAACGACTACCTTTGATATTCCTGTGTATCTCTCTGGAAAGTCTTTTTTCCTTTCCAACGCCGAGGCCGTTTTGTTCTTCAGAAGTTTGGCCATGCCTCCTATTCGGTTCCTGATCCGTCATACAAATGTCTAGTGTTACTCTTGCTTGCACCTATCACGGGTCACCCCGCTGTTTTAACTTTCGTCGCCTTGTCCTGCTGCTCGCGGGCCCAATCTTCTTACTCTTCCCCGTTTCTTAAAAATGACCGGATATCAAAAATTGTTCAGAAGTTTACACAGTTTGGTCCGTCTCCTTTCCGCGCCCTTTCTCACCCCTGTTGAATCGGACAAGCACCTGAATGTCCAAGATGACACATCTACCTGAGCAGATTTCTGAGCGTCTGCACCCCCCCCAAACGCTGTTTTTTATTTCTTCTTTCTTCGTCTCCAGCCTCCTCACCACCAACCCCCGTTGCGCCGCCCGTGAACAAGTAGTTTGGGGTCCGCCGCAGTTGCTCATCAGCTGCAATTTAACTTCTTATTTCTCCCCACCACCGTGTGTGGAGGAGATTTTTTTTCTCCTACTTCCCTTTGTTCGCTGGGACCATTGGCCTTTTCCCCGGAATGTCCGCCTGTCAGCTGCAACATCTTTTGCCTGTCGCACCCCCATGTGTTTGTATTTTGGTTTGCACTCTCCCACATTTGCCTGGAGTCCTTTTTGGCGTTCCCCCCGGAGAGTTTCGACTCTGGTGCTTTTCCTCTCCGTAGGCTTCCCCCGGGTCTGCACACGCCTGGAACTGTTTTCCCCGTATGATGTTGAACCTAGACAGGGGTTCTTTTTTTCCCGGACACCTTCCTTGGGACGCGCACCCGGTACAAGGTCTCCCCTGACGGTGTTATCGATTCCAACCCCCCCAGAGCCTTCAAGGCCTAGCCTTTTTGTCCCGGGTTACGCCCACGGCCTGTTTCCCTCGAGGGATGTACTGCGGAAGTCTTATTGAGGGAACGGTCCGTTTGTGATTTCCCTCACCCCCCTCCCCTTCCCAAAACCTTGCGTACGGCTTTATTCCCCCCTGACTTGTATCTGAACAGCAAATTTACTTTTGTTCCCAATTTTTCTTTTTCTGCTCCAAGTGCTGCGGCCATCTTCCCCCCCCCCCTCTCCCCCAACATTTTCGGCCGCTCCCTCCCATTGTGTGGTGTCCCCGGATTTATACATCTCTTTTGTCGTGTTACTCAAGAGGAATTCCCCTTTCCATCTGGACGCAACTGCCCATAGTCCCACTTGTTTTCGAGTTAGTTGAAGTGATGGGTGTTGTTCTTCCCGTTGACCCCCACCCGTTCTTTTCCCCCCGCCGAGGCACAGGCCCGTGCGGTTTTTGAAAGTTTTCTGAATTGTTCAGATGAGCTGTTTATTTTTGCATGTTTTTTACTTTGCGGACGTGCCATTTTGGCACAGCGTCATCTTTTTTTTTTTTCATTTTTTCCGCTTTGCCTTCGCCCTTTTGCTTCAAAGAATACGCCCCCTCCAATATTCCCTTTCGTGACTTTCTCACCCCCACAAGCCACCCAACACCACTAGCTAGAGGGTTCCTTTTTGACCCCCCTTTGAAATTCCCCCTTCCCCCCGACCTCGTTCGCATCCTACCCACTTTCCTTTAACCCATAGGGGGTCCTGATTGTGGTGGGGGCTGGTGGGGGTGGTTGTTTGTGTGGGGTGGGGTTGGGGTGGTCTTTTGGGGGTGTGTTTGGGGGTGGGTTGCGCCGCCGGCTCGCGGGATGTTACACCCTCTGGTATTTTTTTTTTTGGTTTTGGCGTTGCCCAATTCCTGCCCCCCTTTAGGTGCCTTTTTCCCCCCCTTTTTCATCTCAGGCTCTTTTCCTCCTACCTAAGTTTGTTTTTGGCTCTCTCTAACCCAACAGTTTTTCCAGTTGAACCCTGGACCCCCGGTTTTGGCCCGATGTCCCAAAATAAGACAAATCTTTTCCCCCCTCCCCCTCTCTTGACGGCTTTATTGAAAGTTCGAGGGCCTATTTTCTTTTTGACGACTTTTCCCACTTCATTGTTGGCTTTTTCCTTCCGCCTTTGAGCCTGCCTTCCCCCATCTTCCCGTATTTAGGGGGTGATCTCACTTGGCCCCCTCCCACGGGCGCCGGCACCCTCGTAGTCACAATGCAGCAGACGGATTTGACGCTGTTTTCCCCTTTTTCCACGTCTCACAGTAGATCACCCCCCATAGAATCATTTTTTTTTACCAATCCCCCCCTCCCTTACACGACCTTCTACTGGACCCTTCGGACCCGGAGTTGCAATCAAAGTTGTTCCCCCTTCTCCGAACCATCATGCCAGTCCCCCAATTTTTTCCTCAACTACCTGGTTCCCTCCTTGTGGTGCTTCCATCTTTTGACACGGTTATTTGCATTCTTTATTTCCCCATCTCCCCCCCAACTTCGATTTATCAGTCGCCACCAACCCACATTTTTGACCCTCTTTTCCTACCATTTGGTGTTCGCCGGCCTTCCGATTTTTTCAAGTCCCGTTTTTTCATGCCGCTTGTTCCCTCCTTCACCATGTGTTTTCCGCTTAAAATGGGGTCTCCGTTCCGGTCCAGCAAGTTTTTTTGCCTTGGCTTTTTTTTCCTTCCACCTACTGGCCCCCCCCGAAGGCTGCCTCCCCCTACATCCTTCTATTGTGAAAACATGTTGTTTTTTCTTCCCCTTTCCAGATTTCTCTTCCACCTACTTATCATGCGTGTTTTAACATTCTACCCCGTGGATTTGTTAAGTGTTTGCCCTCCAAAAAACTGTATTTTCCTTGTTAACACTACTCTACCCCCTTGTATATCAACACATCCACTCCTAGGGTGGACCCCAGTTTCCCCTGCTTGTCTCAGGGTGCGCCCCCCCTACTCGATGTACGACCATTTCGGACCAGAACACACTATCCTTTTTTGTGCGCATCAACTTTCGCCCCCTTTACGTTTTTGATGTTTCTATTTCCGAACCCCCCCCCCCACCATTTTGTGTTTTTTCCCTCACCTTCCCCCCTGGGACCTTTGCTCCTTCCCCGATTAGTTTTCTCGTCCATTACGTCCCTTCCCCCTTGGTCCCGGCCCCCCTTCAGTCTGGCCAACGTCCTTCTCCCCCCCGGTTGTGGTTCCCTTCATCTTTACAGTTCACTGCCATTTGATGAGCCACTTTCATTTTCCTCTCCTCCACTCTTCGCCTTTTTATGAGGATGCTGTCCTAAGCAGGCAAACCTCTCCCCAGAGCCTTTTTGCATGCCGTCTTGCGCTTTTTTGCTCGTTCATCTTTTCTTCTTGAACAATTTGGGTCCTTGCCGATTTTTCTTCGCCCAATGGCGGTTGGCGTACTGGCTCTGTGCGACAGCTTCTTCCAGTGATGTTTCATTACGAACCAGTTGATTATCTCCTGTTGTGTAACCGGAGGCATGGTTTGGATCTTTTTTCCCGGCGATCTCTTCTTGAGTCATTTTTTTCCACAGTCTCCTCGTTCCCCCGTCCGTAGGTGAAGGCGTGTAAAACCCCTTTCCCTCTGTTTTATCCTCGACTCCCCTTCTTTCTCCAGGCACCGGAAAACCTGAGCAGTCAAGTGCCTTTTTTTGAGCGGCCACCTTTAAGCAGATTTTTTTTCCCCCTCCATCCACTGTAGTCCTGGTTTCAATGAGCTGTGACCTAATCCCTTATTCTGTTTCTTCGCGAATATTCCCTTCCCCCAGTTTTTTCTCTACCTCCCGCACTTCAAGGCCGATGCTGTAAAGCGGCCGTCAGAGAGAATTCAAATAAATCTGGGGCGTCCCCCCCCCCCATGATTTTTGGACCCCCCCCAGCCTTCGGACCCCTCTCTTCCAATGCTCTCGGGCCTCCCTATTTTCAAGGTGCCAACAACGGGGACTTCGCGTGAACCCCATTTGCGCGAGGAGTCTCAGTTCTTTGACCTTCCCCCCTCGCCCCCCCCTTTGAGAGGTAGCTGGTTTAGGCAGGCATCCACTTCGCATCCTTCCCCCCTTTCCCCCCTTCTTCTCTCCTTTTTCTTGTTGTGTTGTCGACTCTCTTTTGATTGGAAGGATTTTTGTCAGGGGCTGCTGCCTTCTACCCCCATATCCAGGCGTTTTATTTTCGCACGGTCACTGGACTGCTTACTTTGCTCCCCCCCCTTTTTCCCCTTGGGGCGACCTTTTTTTGGTCTGGCCGGTCTTGAGGGTCGCGTAGTTTTCTCTGCTTCTTTTTTCCCTGGTGGTTTCCAATCAATGGTGTTGTAAGTACTGACCTGAAGATTTATTTGAAGATCTCGTCTGTGACTCCTCCTTTCCTTCTCGTCTGGCCATCGACTTGTTTTCTCCTCGATGTTATGCTCGCGCTCTAAGCCATCCTGGATTCTTAGCGAGGTCTTCCGTCTCCCCTCCATTGATATTCGGTTTAGACCGTTATGAATTTATTTTAACCCCTCCCAGGAAGGAATTTAGTCGAATTTCGCCTATGACGGCTCTGGCCTGCGATCGAGTTCCCCATCTTTCTCTTTGTTGACATTGAGGATTAACCCACGTCCGGGACGGCCCCCTTGATGAACATTTTTCTCCTACGTTGTATTTTCGAATGCTCCGCCAAATATTCGGATTCCTTCTGTCTCCCATGCGTTCCTTCTCCCCTGTACGACTTTGAGAACATTTCTTTTCTCGATTCGACCTCCATCCCTTCACTCATCCATTGTCCTCATTTCTTCACGAATCTGTTAACTACAAACCTTCTCCCCGAGCAGATCGCGCAGCTTCTTTCCCCACGGCTGTGATGCGTTCTCTCCTATTTGTCTCCTCCCCCCCTCTCACTCCCCCCACTTCCCCTCCGCGTATCCAGTAGAAGACCGTGCTCATAAGAATGCAGTGACTTCGTCTATTTTTCCCACCACCGCGGTGTTTTCTCGATTCTTTTGCCCCAACGACGCCCCCCCCGGTGGATTTACCCCCGTGCAAATTGCGTCTCCAGGTGTAGACCTGTAGCGCCCCCCCCTGTTTTTTTTCGCCCCCCCAGTGTTTTTGGTTCTTGACAATTTTCCTGCAACCTTGCCGCTTTCTTCCCTTTCTGAGCCCCCCCCCCATGATCTTCGTCACTATGGTTTCTCCCCGCTGAGGGAAAGCTGCGCCTACATTCCACTTGGAGCCGGATGTGTGGTTAAGACCCTCCCTGGTTATCTCGTGTTACTGCCTAATTTTTTTCGTCGAAATTACCACTGTCATCAAGACGGTTTCTACTTTCCCCTTCCGCCTATCTTAATTTCCTCTCCTTCTGCCAGGTGGTCCCTCCCCCCTGCATGTTGACATCGCCCGGAGCTGTCCTCTGCAGCCTGAGGGCCCGGTAAGGGTTTTGAATTCCATCTTTAACACCCCCACTGATTAAGTCCTTTATGTTCCCCAGGACTGGTACTCGAACATCCCCCATTTCTCTTTCCCCCCCCTCGCTGCGTGACCTCGGCGTCCATCGCCTTCCCCCCCGCCTACAACATTCGGAGCTGCCCTTCCTTTTTGTGTGGGCGACGTGTATCCCTTCTCGGTGGGTCGTGGTCCTCCAGAGTCGACCTAACAGTTCATATTTACCGCAAACCCACCATCTTCTTCTTTTCGATTTTTACTTCCCCCTGCTTGGGGTTCCAGGTGCACCCCCAACGGTTTCTGACCCCCGCCCCTTTTCCCCCCATGGTATTTGTTTCTTTGTACTTATGACTCTTGAGATGTTATTGCATATACTTTTGCGTTCACGTTGCCAGTGTTTCCATCTTCCCCCCCCTCTTCGTCCCTTTTTTCCCTTTTTTTAAGAGAATGTTTAGTTTCAACCCCCCTTCCCCTCACGCCCCTTCCCCCCCCGTAAGTAGTTCCATGGTAAATGATCGGGGAATTGCAGATGACACTTCCGGACAAACCCAGACAATCTGCTGCACTGCACTGTTCGTCCAGCCCCGTCCGTCGCTTTTTCTTGTTGTCCCCCATTTATCTTTTCCCTAGGTTGTACCTTCTCCCCACGTGGTTAACTTGTTCAAAGTATTCCCAT
>Ga0179593_1325165_pt1 | contig 17368 bp, 16 predicted proteins | sample CZODoug2_1_08_16_FD_185931 | JGI IMG/M metagenome (GOLD analysis project Ga0179593, IMG submission 185931) | Vadose zone soil fungal communities from Angelo Coast Range Reserve, California, USA - CZODoug2_1_08_16fungal (PacBio error correction) | ecosystem: Environmental > Terrestrial > Soil >... | reverse complement strand
ACGATGCATCCCGACTTTTTTTTTTTCTTGAAGCTCGCACCCCCCTTTTAGCGGGGGCTTTTCCGCAGAACCCGATCGCTACATTGCTGGCAGTCGATCTGAATTCTCCCCTGGCGTGGTCATTGCTTCACTCTTCCCAGAAACAGTTTAATTCCGTGAGGACCTTGGCGAAGGTACCAATCCCCTATGAACATTCTACTCTCTTTTTTTGGAGGATTGCGGATCCTTAGGAAAGTGTCCCTCTTTTCATCCGATTGGTAGATATTGCACCCTCGAGATTTATCGTTTTGATGCGATGGACGAGCCCGCCTTTTGGTTTTAGAAAGTACCTCTCTTCTTGCGTTCCCGAAGTTTCTCATTTTCCCGCGACGTCCTTTTTTTTATTATTGTTAATCTTAATGAGGTTTTAGCTGCATAGAAGCCTCCCCCCAAAGACAAAGCCCCTTTACTTTGCTCTCCATATCGCAACCCCCGTTCTTTTCTAGTAAAAGTCGTAGGTTTTGCCCCCCTTTTTTGAGTCCGCATATGTTGGCACGGAAATTGCCTATGGTGTGATCGTGTCGTAGATCTGAAACATTTTTCCTCCTCCTAGAAGGATTTTAGTCTTTTATGCTGACGGCCTTCCTTCCCCTCGACCACGAAGCCGCCAAGACTCGCGTTACCTAATTCCTTTATCCTTCATGCTCTTTTTTCCCCCAGGCCCGAGATGGATGCTTCTAATTTTATGAGTGATCGGAACTTCCATGGCCTACTTGTGAAATCGTGACAGTCCCTTCTATTGCCTGTAATCGCGTCCCGTCTCGTCCGAGGCTGCTTGGTAGAGCTGCAAGCGTTTTTGGATCGGACGAGGATTTTACCATCTTTTTTTCCCCTTTTGAAGCCCGTCTTCCTCTTTTTTAGTAGTGTTTTTCCCGTGACTTTCTTCTAGAAATCCATGGAGGTCTTTTCACCCCAGATGATTCCGCACGTGCGGTAGACGTCGCAGTAGGTGGTTCAGAACGCGCTTACGCTCTGAACTAATTAATGTTCTTTCATAGTGCCACCGCCACGGACTCGTTGCGTTTTTTTTCTATTCCAGATGAACCTTCTGCGATTTAGATGATTGTTGTTTGAAGTTCCATCTCGCGATTCCCACCCCCCCCTTTTTCCCCCTGACTTGAAGGAGAGCATGGTCCTTTAATTGGACTCCAATAGGTTCCTGAATTTGAACGGTGGTGGGTGACCTTTCTCCTTTTCCAGTCGGTAGTGCTGCCCCTAATTTTGTTAGTTTTGGTGCAGATGACATCGGTGCCGCGCGTTGTCTTGAGACACAGGCGCCGGTTTCGCTTTCTTTGAAGCGCGATCACCGGTTTTTGGTTTTTTTTTTTTTTAAAGGTCCCCGACGCGCTAACTTTTTTTTTTTCGACACCTTAATTTGAGCATCAGTTGGGCTCGATCCCTTGCGTTCTCGGTATGTCGTAGACCAGTTCCCCTAAGCTTTTCTTAGCCCTTTTATTGGATCCGAGGACAGGTCGGACTTCTACCGAGTAAGCTTTGAGCTTTAACCAAACGGCAATGAGCGCATGTGCCCGTTAGGATTTTTCTACCTCTGCGCATCCACTCTTCCCTCTTCTACGGGTTTTTTTCGGTAAATCGTCTGCCGTACCTAGACACCCCCGAAGCAAACTCGAGTAGAAAGTCTGATGGGCGCCGAGTTAACACATGTCACCGTTCTTTTATTTTGTCCCTTTTTTACTCGGTGAAGAAGCAAGCGGGTTGGACCCGCCGATGCGGGACCGTTCGTCAATTTTTCTTCTGTCAGGCTGGCGCATGCTTTTATGCACCAATCCCGCCTTAGACCCCAGCTGTGAGTTGCGCTCTCAAACAGGAGAACAGTCTGTCCCCCTTCCCCTTTGGCCAGCAAGTCGATGTCCGTTTTTTTTTTTAGACATGACGAGTGAGTCGTGACCATTAGAGCAAGTGTTTGTTTTATTCATCGGGGCTACCCCCTCCCCCCACCTCCCCTCCAACAAGTCAGTCTTTTCCCACTAAAGCTTTTTAAAAAAGAATCCCCTGTTGTACCCATCCCAAATAGATAAGAATTCTACCCCCATTTCCTCAACACCCCCCCCCTTAAGTAGGCTCTTCAACTCTTCCAGGTGTTACCGGGGAGTATCATCCGGTCATTTGTTTTGGACTCGCTGTTCCATGCACTTCTGTTGAAATCGTTCCTCTCTTGCCGAGGTCGGTATTTTGGTGTGGGAATAGACCGGCCATGGGAGGTTTTCCTGACGGACATCACGTTGTCTTTTCACCTTCTTTTGAATCGTTTCCGCGGCCTTTTTGGCATTTCCTGCTCGTCGGCGCGGAAGAACGCATCGGTTACTTGCTTCACCCCAAGGGTGCACGGGTCCTTCAGAGCCCTCCCTTTTAGCCCCCTGAGGATTCGGGGTTCTTCGACGTTCTCTTCCCCTGCTAGAGCCGCCTGTGGTGTCCCGAGTTTTTGTCTGGTATTCGCAGGAAGCCGCCTCATCCTTTTCTAAGCTTCAGCCTGATCCTTCCTTGCTCCAAGTGACCTTCCCTTGTCCATCAGGCGTCGGAAGGAAGCACCTCATTTTCCCAGCCTCTGCAAATTAGCCTTCCTCCTATGAAATGGCCATCTTTTCCTTTTTAAGTCTCTTTGGCCGGAGCGTTCGAGACCCGAACATCTGACGGCTTGTAATTGCGGTGAAGTGCTTTTCGTTCATAAGATGACCGCCGCCCCTGGCACCTGTACTCCTTGTCCTTTTTTTTCTTTCCCAGATAGTGGACGTTATTCGCTTTGAGAATACGCCGACCCCCCCACTTCTAAGACTGGCCACTCTCTTTTCCCTTTTTTTCTTTCCCCTTTCCCTTATCACCGAAGCTTGGCCCTTGGCTTTCCACTTGTCTGCAGGCGAAGACGGACACTGTTTGCATGACCGACTGACCCCTGCGTTTTGGCAGGGCGGCGGTCTGAAAGGACAAGCAACCTTCCCTCCCCGAAGATCCAGAGCATAAAGTGCCCTATCTATTTATCTCTTGTAAGCCCGCTGCCTTTCCCCTCGGACCTGACTGGGTTTTTTCTTGGGCCTGACGCTGGTGTCCGAGTGATGAGTCTTGGGTTTCCCTACGCGGCAGATCCAACTTCAAGGTCCTTGGTCCCCGTCCAAGCCCCGCTTCCTTTTTACGTATACGACTCGTTTTTCCGGCGCCAACCCGAACTTAACCAGATTTCGTAATGTCCTCTCTCCCCGTCCTCCCCAGTCAAGCATGGATATTCCACACTTTTTTGCTCTGCAGGAGTTATCCACAGGGCACCTTTCTCGTCTTTCGCTCGTCTACGCTCTCCTTTATAGCGGGTGAAGCCGGCCGCGTTTTTTGGCACCACGCAGTCACCTACCTTCGTCACTTCCTCCCCTTGATGGCCTCTGCCTTTTTTGGCGGCTATGCCCCAACAGATATTCCCGTCCCCCCTTCCCTTTAATCTGACCTGTTCAGGACTATGGCGGATCCAGTTCGGACGCTTTTCCCCGGCCTCATCTTCCACAAACCAAGGCGGCCCTTTTTTTATCTCCCCCGGGAACACCTGGACTTTTTGCCCTCCCAGCGCTCTTCCATTTTTTGTAATATTCCCGTCTAGTCGTACGATGCATTTAAGTAGTATCTCTGGCTTTTTGCTTTGGGCCCGCTGTGCGTTTTTCCCTCTTTCTCCCTTGTGGGATTTTTTGGGTTGTTTTTCTCCCGAAAGATTTATTATCCACTTACACTTCTCTGTCCCTCCTACCCCTCCGGAATCTAATAATTCACCTCCGCCCCCACCTTCCGGTGCCAGGATACGTTTTCATGTGGAAGGCCGAGACGTTAATGAGCCTCCGGTCTTGGTTCGAGCAGGATTTGTTTGTTCTCCACAGTCATGTGAGCTCAGTGTTTTCCCACCCCATACCTCCCTCCGCCTTTTAGGCTTTTCGACAGCCCCATTTCCTGCGACCTTCCGGTCTTGTATTAACCCGAGGACGGAACGTTCCGTAAGGCCTGGCCGGGATGAATTCGCGCGTCTATTCCCCCCTTTTTCCCTTTAAACTTTCTGGGTACGGCTGACAACTCTGCAGCCATTCGGCAAGAGGTAAATCGCCCTCTCATAATAGCATAAGATGGCTTTCGTTCCTCGCAAGGAATTAATTTTACAGTGAGAGCGCATTCTTTCTTTTGCTGTATTCACTTCAAGCTGATTCCACTTGTCTTAAGTACTAGGCCTTACAGAAAAGGCGCTCCTCCCCCTATTGGAGTCTTCCCCTTTTCTGACTGACCCCTCAGCCTTTTCCGATCCTAACTGCTGTAGTTTCTTTTTTTTTCCGAGTCCTTGCGGCGCAGTGAGGTGGCTCCAGTCCGTGAGACGGCATAAGACGGCTTTTGTTTTTAGAGGCAGACTTTTTTTCAGGTCCTGGAGAAGTGTTTGGTCCGACGTTCCCGCACGTTGCGAGAGAGCCCCCTCCTCCCCTTGTTCCTCCTCCACGGCGGTGTTACGTCACTTCCCCTTCCCTTCATTTAGACTCCTCGGCGACAAGGATACTCGACTTCCTCCCCGTCTTCCCCCTCCTGGTCCGTGACGCGCGATTGGCCGACCCGGCAAGCAGAAGGATCCCCATTGGACGGCATCCCTATTTTTTTTCTCGGAGCCAATGGCTTCGTCGTGTCTCTTGGATTTGACACTCTTACCAGTTTCTAGTGTGATAGCATACCCACCGGCTTTTTCGACCCGGACGCGGGCGTCCCCTTTCCCTTCTAATAATGCGCTGAACAGGCGCCCTCTGGAGGGAGACGGCGGAACGGCACCGATATACACCCTTCGCGCCCTCCGGTTTTGCCTCGAACCTTCTCGCCAGATGCACCCACGCCCGGTGTGAGTTCACTGAGACGGTCTCGCCTCTGCTTCTCGGGTGCCGCGATTGGCCTCTTTGCAACTTTTTTCCCTTTCTTTCTTTTTTCTAAGGACCATTTTTCCACCCTTTGCACTTGGACCCGGAAGGAACCCCTATCGAGATTGTACATTCTTGCGCATCTTATTCTCTCCTCTTAGTCATCCGATCTCTGGCCTGGTTTTAATGGACAAAGCGCGTCTTTGAATTGACGGAGTCTATGCTGGCCTGGTCTTTTCATAACTCCTGCTGGAAACCCCCCTTCTTTTTTGATATCGTATTCCACAACTTCTTTGAAACTCCAACGACTTAAGGCCTGGACCGCCTCCCATCAGGGCTGGAGAGATCGTGATTTTGTTTTTTGTGTCCGGATTAAATTGGTTCCTTTGTTGTGTCATGGGGGTTTCTGGTGGCGTTTCGGGACTACCTCTTTGACGCTATTTCCGACTCGATCCCAGACCTTTTTTTCTTCGTTCCGCATTAGGAGGTCGACGTGACGCTTTGCATCCGCTCGCGCCCTGGGCCTCGATTCCTCGGCCGGGCTTGACTTTGCTAGGAAATCGCACCTACAGAAGCCTTTCGTTTTAATAGCCATCTATTTTCTGAGATATTTTTTTTTTTGCCCAAGCCGTCGACCCCGTTCGATCCCGGACGGCGACGGCGTCTCTCGTTGCAACGGATGGTTCGGCCTATCTTCTTGAACCTTTTCCGGTTTATTTTTTTCCTGATAGCGCGAATTTTTGTTCTGCGGCAGACCGCCACAACGATGCGCCTGCGCCTTATCCCTTCAGACTGCGTCTCCCTTTACGGACTTCACTTCCTTTGTTTTACTCCCTACGCCGGGGTTTTTGTGATTTTTTTTTCCGGAAAGTCCAATGGGCCCTCCCGCGGGAAGGGGCCTGAAGTGTTTTTTTTCCCCGTTCGCCTACGTGCTTTTTTCTTTAGAAACCCCCACGAGCCTTTCGGTTCGCGCCAGTTCCCTTAATCCGAATGTGCTTTTTATGTCCATTTTTTCATCCGCCCCCCACAGTTTTGACATGGATCGATTCCCCTTGGCCCTAAGGCCGCCCTCTTCAACCATGCTTCCCCCTTTTTTACTAGGCCGCCGCGTCGTTGCTCCTGTCCCTCTACTCGAGATCGGCCGCGCGGTTTAGCCTTCCGGAGCTTTTTCCCGCGCCGTGCACGTGCTTTTTTTCCATGGCCGCGTTGTTCTTTTTTTTTGGCCCTGTTCGCGCCGAATTTGGTACTGTTGTTGCTCGTTTCGGAAACTAGAAGCCTCGCCCCGACCTTTTCTACAACGTAAGCCCTTCCCATTTCGCACCACCTGAGGCCGCATAGTAATAGTTTTTTCAAGAGCCCGCATCCTAGGCTCTAGCCTTCCCTTTCGGACAGGAGATGTTGTTTGATCGTGTCGGGTATCTTTTTTTAGAGCCTGATCAGGGTTCAGTTTAGGAGGATGAGACCTTTCCCTTCAAATGATCCCAGCAAGAAGCGCCCTCTTAGGCTCTTGATAGGCTGATCCGCGGCGATCGGTTTTAGACGCTGGCTGAGATTCCTTTTCATGTATCTGCGGGATTACATTCCTTCTGACGGGTGACGCCTTTACCAGGCCCCGCCCTTTTCTCCCCGTGGCAAGAGCGGACCCGATTTTTTTTCTATACGTCTAGGAGTCCTGCCGTCCGGTGGCTGCGATATCTGCCAGAGGGGCTTCCTTTTTTTCCCTCCGCCGTGGATCGCGACTTTTTGTTAGATTATATTTTTGCACGTATAGATTGGTCGGGGTCGACTGTTAAAGTATTGACAGCAGTAGACCGTCTTTTTGCCCTAAAGGCCTCGATTCCCCCTATTGGAAATGTCCCCCATTTCCTTCAGCCCTGACAATATACGCCCCACGTCTCAATGCGACGATCGGGGTCGTTTCCTTTTCTTTCAACCCCTTTTTCGATCCTTCCTTTCTTTTCCTTTCTTTTGCGGAGAGAAGCATTCGCTTTTCAAGCGACCAGGAAGGTTTTTCTTCCCTTTTTGACCAGTCGATCCCTGGTCTGCGATTGGCTCCCCCTTTCCCCGACTGTGGTGCGGCGTACGTATTAGCCTGCCGTAGCTGAAAGGACCAAAATTCCGTTTACGAGATGATGAATCGGGTTTTTGTAGGACCGCGGGCAGGTTCTGTGCGCACTTGCCCGTCCAGACAGCCAGCCCGATTCCACCTTGCCTGCTTTATGGCGGTTCATCCTCTTGCTTTTTTCCTTTTCGATGGTTTTGCTCGCGCCGGGTTTTCCCTGGTTTCATCAGGGCGGGAGCTCCCGTTCTTTTTTTTCCCTTGTCGACCCTCTTGCTGCTTTTTCTCCTTCCGGTCCCTTCGGCGCGGTCGATTCTATCGTCGTTCCCAAGCTGAAGTGAGAGTCACCCCGACTGCGCTGATCTTTTCCTCCTTTCCTTTTCCGATGCGATGCAGACAGTTGTTTCTGATTCGGGAAATTTCTTGGGATTCCAGCGAAACTGCCCTGCTTTCCCTTTTTTTACCTTGGGCGCTCTTCTCCCTCACAGCCCCCATGCAAGGGAGGTCCCTTCTTTCCTTTTTCAGCTAGCCGAAGGTCTCGCGCTTGTGAAATGCCTTGGTTCCGACCGACGAGCAGTCGATATGTTGTTGATTTAATTAGGAGCCCCCCTGTTTTTCCAACACTTTCCGCATATTTTGCAACCCCCCTTTTTGGACTCATGGAAAAGGCGTGCATGCACGAACGACCGTTTACCTGTGTCCCCTTTAGTCTTTTGGGAGGAGGTCTTTTCTTTTCTGTACAGATTGAATCTTCTTGTGGAATTAGATCGTTCCTGTGGACTATTCTCTAGTTGCACCCTCACCCATCCCCCCTTTCTATGAAGAACGTGTTTAACTATCCCCTTGAGGGGGCCGCCACAATCGAATGCTTAAAGTTTCTCCCTCCCCCATTAAAAAAACCTCCGGAGGCTTTAAACCCCAGTCCAGGTGTTAAAGGGCAGATCAAGCCCCTACGTCATCATTGGTTTTTTGCCATCTAGTCAGCAATTTTTCGTCACCTTCAAGCCTCAGCTTGAAGTGTTTTGTCTTTCGTTTGGTGTTCATAGCCGGGAAACAGGGTCGTCGGTATGAGGACAATCAAGTGTCTCTTTTTAAAGGCTCGAGAGGCACGCTTTTAGTTAAGAAATTGTCTTTTTTTTAACCCAGCTAGTCGGCGAAGAGTAGTACGGTCCTATGCGAGCACGAAGTCCTTTCATTTGTAATATCTTCTTCCGTCCCTCTCTGAATCTCTTTTTACTGTTCTTAGCGTCAATTAGGCCCATGACGATCGTTTTGACGAGGTGATCTCCCCTTTCCTTTATCGTACGTTTCGAGCGCCTCTTTAGACTTAAGAGGCTTTTTTCTCCCCACATCCCTTCAACTTTTTTTAATTCGTAGGCTCCTTTTTTTTCCCGAACTTCATCCATTTCCCCTTTTTTTTCAGCCCTCATATGGCACTTTCCCTCTGCGTCGAGTTGTCCCTTTCTCGTTCCCTTCACTGAAAACGGCGGCCCTTGATGCCGGACGTCTTCGGTGAAGTATTCATGTAGATGCCCCCGATTTTTTTAAAGCATGGGTAAAGTAGCATTCTTCTTTTTCAAGCAGGCAGGTCGAAGTGCTCATTTCTTCTCTACGCTTCGGTGATCGTTCCTACCTCCTCCGTTTTGTTTTCGACTTTTCCTCTAGTTCAGTGGCCAATGGAGTCCCATCTGCATGACTTCATTCCTGACACTATTCAGCTGGCCGCTGGACTTTTCCCTTGGACTGGAGTGGCATTCTTTAAGGAAACCTTCCTTCTTTAAAGCATTTAATAAAGCGGCCTTAGGTTTTCTCGCTTCGTGAATAACCTTCATCCCGACCTTAAGTCCTCTACTGGGTCTTCCCTTCAATCTTGATGGCGTTGGCCTGCAGGGGGTTGCATCTCTTTGTAGTTATTAAATGCTTCCCCCTAAGACATTTTTCCCGGTGTCCCTTAATGTGGGCGTCCCCTTCCCACCCCATTCCTCCCAGGCGGAAACCTTGCTTTTTCTTTTCCCTCCCGTCGGACTGATTGCCCCCCCCCTGCCCCCAGGTAACCCGGGCCTTCATGGCATATCGCAGTACCTCGTCAACAGGAGCCGCCTGTTGCCTTCTGAAATTTTCTTCCTCCCCCTCATTCACCCCATTCCCCCTGGCAGGAGGCGTCGATGCGGCGTCTCCTCCCGCCGGAAGTCGGGTTACTGTACCAATTAGTTCTTTTGTCCCCCCACCCGGCTCCCTTTACTTAAGTGGACCCATACGACCCCACGGTTTGTTTTGATCCCGATCTGTTTATGGTCCCCACCAACGAGCACCTCCCCCTTTTCAGCTCTACAGGTCATTTCATTTTTTTTATCCACTCAGTGCATTTCCGTGTGGCCATTTTAGATCCCCCAACCCCCTTCTGACGTTCCTAGATCCCCCCCCGGTACCCCCCGGTAAGTTGGAAAAGAGCCCTTCCGATGGTCTTCCTCTACGATGAATTTAGTCCCCGTGTTTTTGCGGCGCCCCTCACCTTTCTCATGTGGCCTGGCGTTACGAATTTTTTCTCGGTTTTATTTGGTCGAACAGCAATTCCTTACTCCAGCCACGGCTCTTCCTCCCTTCGACCGTCATCGTGCATCGATTACCGCCCCAAAGAATCGCTCGCGAACGTTTGGTTTGAAGGGCGTAAGGAGGGGATCGTTTTCAGAGCCATTCCCCATCTTCTTTAGCCTGATGACGGGGATGGGCCAGAGGCCTGTGCAGGGTCACCCCCCAATGCCCCCCCTCCCCTGCGCCTCTCCGCCATCGTCATTCCCCAGCGACTTTTCCTTTTCCCTTCCGAGGACAGGAACGGTTGCTCCTCCTTCTGTGATGAACGCTATGCGCGCCCAGCAGAAACGCTCTTTTTAGGTCCGTTCTTCTCCGGTTAAGCCCTTGGACATAACACCTGTCATCGCCTGGCAGGTCGATGCGAACTTACCCCCATGCCAGGGCGATGGCTTATCTGCATTTCCGAGCCTTTTATCTAAACTAGTCGGATGGGCCCCGCTGCGACCGCATTTTGCGACACGAACGGACCCTCGACCTCCCTAGGATTACTTTTCTACTTGACATCTAGACCGATCTTTCTACGCCCTTTCTGCACCTGTGGAAACGCTTTTTTTTTCCCCCCTGACATTTTTTTTTTTTCCTTAAGAGCCTACTACTGCAGTCCGCCGGTTTTCTTTTCCGTCTGATGGGCAAGAGTACCTGCGACGCGTTGAAGCCGGCCCCCCAGTCACTCTAGGCAAGCTCTTTTTTTAGTATTCTCTACGCCACCCCCCTGCCTTTGCTGCCGAGCAGCGTCAATTGAGGACCGGACTGCTATCCTCACACTTCCTGTGTCTTGTTTTTTCACGCAGCGACTTTTATCCCCTCGCCCGGGCCCCACTCCTTTTTTTTCGCCCCTGGAAGAGGACCGCCCTTCAGAGAAAACACCCCGCTTCCGGGTTTGGGTAGACCCCTGTTTTATCTCTTTTGTCTGTGCTGGCATATTGACCCCAATTTCTTTTTTCCAGTTTCCCGAAGAGTTGTTCTCTCCTTGGTTAGGAAACACGGCGGCGCTTCTCTTTTCGTTCCTGGTACACTCAAGTTTTTTTTCCCTTCTGACCTGCGCCTTGATTCCCTCTCCCCGTTAAAGGACCCGCCTTTAACGACGTCGCGCTCGGCCTTGAGACGCATTTTACAATCTTTCCCTTCTAGTGACGCTGCCACGTACGCGCGGTGACGATAAGAAAGTGAAGCCTTTGTCGTTCAGTTTCCCCTCCCTGATGCCCCCCCCCCTCCTGAGGCGGATGGTAAGGCCGAGTTTGGCGGCCCTGGTCAAGTGCGCATCTTCGTACCGATCAACGAGCTTATTCCTCTCTCGCGCGTGTCCCCCTTGAGGTCCGACGGAGAACTTTTATGACTAGGAGCAGATTTTTCCTGGTGACCTACGCCTAGGAACCTTTGGCCGCCTTCTTTTTTCACCGATATCCTCCTATACACCACCGAAGTCCCTATAAGGCGCCGCCTATGCGTTTGGTTTTAAGCTGCTAGTTTCAGAGGTCTCGCGGTGGACACTTTTTTCTGTTTTGGATTCTCATGTTCCAGATGTTTGGACCCCGTGAGGGCGGGTATCGTCAACTCCTTTTTTGCATTGGTGACTAAAGGATTTTCTTTCATCGATTTCACGGACAAAACATCTCTTTTACCATTCTTCTCTGTGTCCCTAGAGGGACTCCCAGGATATAGCGGCATGGTGGAACTATCATAGCACTTCTTTTTATTTTCCAGTCCCGAACAGCCCAATAGAGAAGATTCTCCAGTTTTTTATGATGACCGTGACCGTCGCTAAACCCCCAGCCTTTTCTTCACAGCGAATTGTTCGAGGCCAGGTGCTCCTTTTCCGACCAAGCGTCTCTGCACTTCACCTTTTCCTCGCTGATAGAATCTCCCCCGGCAACCGACGCATAGTGCCCCGATTCGTTGAATCAGACTCGAACTCTCAGGAAGAGCTTTCGTGTGGATGCGGTTTCAAATCAACACTCTTTTCTCGATTTAGAATTCTTTTGAGTCTTAGCAAATGCGAACTGCATTCTATCTATTCTCCTTTTTTGAGATGTCCTTGACGTACCACTTTTTAGGACCCTCCCTTTTCCAGTAATTTACTAAGGCCCCTAACTTTTTTCTTTTTTTTTCTTTCTTAGAGAACCACGATCCCTAGTCCTCCCCCCTCTTTTTTTTAGTCCATATTCTGCCCCTTTCGGCGGTTTAGGGAGAGCTTGCACCAGCCTTTTGTACATGATCGAGGAGGATTTTTTCTTCATTGAGCCCCTTCCTGACCCCCGAAATGGAAGGCGGCTACGGTCTGGGGAACGTTCTCGCTATCCTCCTCTTGGTCGATACTTCGCGGAGAGATGGTAGGCGGCGATGGTTGCCTTCGAGGATTTTTCTCGGATTCAGATTGCGTTTCCCCGCGTTCCGTGAGCGCGTCCTTTGAGGTATATCTGTAGTGCTAGAGCGGCTTGGAAAAGTCTACCAATACACTCCCCTCAACTTAAGAAAATGCTGACCTTTACACTGGTCTTTCTCCCGGTAACATTTTTTTTTCCAGAGAGAACAGCCATTTTCCCAAGGCATGTTTTATAGGCAGGAGGCCTCCTCTCCTTTATGTTGATTTTTTTATTCGATATAGGTTAAGCTTTTCCGCGAAGTCTTTGCCGTCCCATTTTTTTCCGGGATGTACCGTAATCCCCTATGACATCTCCAGAATTCATCAAGGCCCTTTCCTTCCTCCGTGCCCTTAGGAAAAGATCGGACTATAGAGAGGATCTGGCATTTTTGCTTTCGTCCTTTCTCGGGGGACGAATTTTTCTTTTTGTTTGCCTTGTCTTTTTTCGCAGTCCCCCTGACTTAAAATCCCTGCGCCTTTGCCGCTCCGGGCACCGAGAGACGCTTTTTTCTAACTTTCCGGCGGGCGTCTTACGCTCCTTCCGTGCTCTAGGCCGGCTTGACACCGAGGTCGGAGGCTTTTTTTTTTTTTTCCTCGAATCTCGAGGACATAGAGTCGTAGTGGCACGAGTTGCGGTCGAATTGATCGAACTCATTTCTCCCCTGTTTGCGTACTTTTTTTTTTTCATTTAAGTCGGCTCCACCCATGTTAGACGTCGGCTCTCCCTTTTTTACCCCTGCCTTTTTGATCACCTCGAGAGACCCTTCCCCTCATAAGGTTTAACTCAGTGCAATGCCCAATAGTGGCACCCTTTTCCCCCCTACGCCATTGCTCTTTTTCGAGGATTCCGCTTCCATTTTCCTCTGTTGCCGGGTGCTCCCGATCTCTCGTCAAAACCATCACATGTCCCCCTTTTTTGCTCATCTTGTATCGCAGATGAGCATTGTATTCCCTGACGCCCCCTTTTAAGGTAAAGGTGGTGGTTCTTACTTCAGTCGCCGCTCTTGCGGAACCCACAAGGCGCGTGGTCTAGCCCGGGCTGGTCTTAGGAGGACAACCGTCGGCCGGTTCTTTTTTTTAACTTCCAGTCGCTTTATACAACCCCGAGTGACGGGCTTATTTGGCTGGCCAACTCGACGCTCACTCTTCGCCGCTTCTCAGTTTTTCAGCGGGAGCTCAGGGGGGACGTATCCCCGGCTGCTCCCTAGAATTCCGTCGATAACTCCGTTTGGTTTAGAAGGGCGAGGCGGATGTTCGCCCATTCGTTCTACGGTTTGCATGATCTTTGTTGAACCCTCACAATGCATCTGACACTGTCTATCACGGATACGTCGCAGATTTCTGCGATGAAGAACCCCCTTGGATTTTCCATCGCTGTCCGACAATTTGTGGTCCTCTCCATCAACTTTCCTGACAAGTTTATGATGGTTGCGTTTCTACTCAAGAACAAATGTGTATTTAGCGACCTTTCAGTCCGACTGGTCTTTTCTTTTTTTCTCTCTGGTTTTCCCCTCTTCGCGGCGATCGTTTTTTGCTTTCTTTTTTGAATGGAATGATCCCTACGTTGGTATGCCCCACACATCCACCTTGCATTGTTTTTTTTGACCCAGTTTCCGTTTCTTTCTAATGAACTTCCTACACGGACCTCCTTTTTTACCAGTTTGTGGTCGGAGGTCGAGGCGTCGATGCCGCTCGTTTGACCTATTTTTTTGTTGATAGATCTACAAACTGCACCCACCCCCCCCCCCTTTTTCTGCGGGCCTTTCCTACCCTTCCCACCGCTGACAATCTCATTGACTTTTGCGCCGCACCCTCGATCCTCCACCAGACCCCAAATACAACACCCTTTACGTTCTGGCGTTCGCTCAGTCCATTTTCCTGTGTTCTGCTATAGCCCTTTTTTTTTTCCCCTCTCATGGCACCTCTATATGGAGTGCTCCCCCCCTGACCTTTCAGACAGATTGCTATTTCTCTTTCTCTTTGGTGTGAGCCTTCCCAGCCTTTCCTTTGTCTTCTTCTCGGCCTAACGTTTCTTTTTTTCAGGTATCGATTTGAATGCCCCCCTGCCTGGAACTTCCATTATTCTGTGTTTTACTCTGAATCGCTCTCCTACCCTAAGCGTTCCCTGGGTCATGCTCCAAGCTGGAAATGAATGATACCTTACGGTTCTAGTACTTGCTGATTATTACAATGAGTGACTTTCCAGCGTATTTCGGTCTTTAGCTTCCAAGTCGTGACTGTAGACGACTTCTCCTTCCGGAGGTCATTTGGACTGCCACCTACCTTTCCTGTAGGCGTTCCTCTTATTTGACACAATTTGTCTTCCCACCTTTTTTCAATGGACCCTAGCCTTATCTTGACCCTTGGCCATCCCCTAGCTTTGGAGGAGCGTTCGTCACTATCCCCTTAAAAATATACCTTTTTCGCATTCGCTCTTGTCAATTGCTTGTTTGCCGAAATGCGTTTTTTTTAACTCTCATTTTTTCCGCCTCATTTTCCGGAACTTATGTCGGTTTCTCCTCAGCCCATTGGCCTCTCCCTTTTTCTTCTTTTTCTCTCGCTTCTCCTCACCTTGTTGTTTAGAGTACTCTACCCCTCGATCCTCGATTCTCTTCCCCCTGCTTCCCTAGTTCGCTGAAAGGCGACGTGTTGTCCTTGACGAGACGCCCTTGCTTTCTTTTGATTTTTATTTTCTTCCTTTCCCCCCAAGAACTTCAACCCCCAAACCGAAGCACTCATTAAGGGACTTACCCCTCTTCTTTCTACTCTCGATCCCAACAGAGTCCTCTCCGTCTTCCAGCCCCCCTTGTTTTTTCCAGGCTGGTGCCCCCCCTCTTTTTCTTCGGGTCTCGGCAATCCCCCCCCACTTTCATGGCTGTGTCTCCTCCTCTAGGAGGATTTTTCTGCAGTAAAGAATAGTCCCTCCTTAAACTAGGTAAACTCGGCTCGCTCATTCGTCCCCCTTCCTCCTAAGGATCAAGTCCCCTTCATTCCTTTCTTTTTTCTCATGCCCGGTTTCTTGTTAGTCATACCCCTATTGTTCGGAGGATCTCCACGATTCTCTTCCATTCTCCTCCGAGTTTTCCAGGCGGAACTCAGGTATTCGTATTTTTCACCCGTCAAATAGAGACATTATGGTACTTGCCGTAACCTAGGAGATTTCTTCCTTCGACAATGATCCTTTTCCTTCCACACTTGCATCACGTTCCCTCGGTACTTTATGACCCCGTTTGGTATTTCTTTCCTGCCTCCCTCAGCATGTTCAGCTTTTTCGGCCTCCGATTACCCCAAGGATGCTTTGCAGCTCCCCCTTTAATTTCGTTCTGAACGCCGCCTTCCGTCCTTTTTTGTCTCTTCGTTTTCGTACTATGAATTTTTTTTTTTTCGGCCAAAGCAGGTGGAGATGGACTGACCCCTCGGTCCAGCCCTCTCCATTTCGGATATTTGGGGTGAGGGACCCTCCTCCTTCTGTCTCCCAACCCTTCCCCAAGGCTACGCAATTGATAATCATTTCGACTTTCCTCCCTACCTAGCCCCCCCACTGAATGTACCGGCACGTTTGCGTCTTGGTGGCGCTTGGTTGCCATGAGTATTCCCTCCCATCCGGCGGTTCGAGCAGCTCTGGGACCTTTTTTTTCCCCTTCCTCTCAGGTCCAGACAAATCCGACCTCCCCTGTCTGTCGCGCCCATTTCATTCCACCAGCGTTCTCTTTTCCCCTGAGGCTTTTCCTTCCTTTTCCAGGGACTTTGTTCTTGATGAAGCGATCTCGCCCCAAAGACATTTTTGCTCCGTCGTGTTGATCCGACATTTAAGGAAATCCCCCGCCCATGTTTGCATCGACATTTCTTTCTTCCTGTTTTTCCCGGTTTGAAATTCTCTGCATGGCCCTCAGAGGGGAAAGGCTATTCGTCTAAAGGCTATGTCTCACTTCCCCCCTACGAATTTACTCACAGAACGGTTCTATCGAATGAAGGGTGGTTACGGTTTAGACCGTGTTCCGACGAAAGTATCCTTTATCCAATCCCCCCTTTATTCTACGTTCCCTTTCCCACTTGCTGCTTTTGCGAAGTGATCGCGGGCGGCAGAGGAGACCACGCTCACGTGAATCCTTTTGGGGAGAATTTCCCCCCCTTTGCCTTGTAACAGGAGCCGGTGTTCTCCTGACCCTCCCGGGACGCGCTATGCCCTCTCGACGGTTTACGGAAAGTACGCTGAACATAATGCCACTCCCCCCCTTCACCGATCACTACAGAGGACAGAACCTCATTGCCATCTCCCGAAATCCATCTTTCCCTTGCCTGCGCTCCTGTCATTTTCGAGGTGACTTCTTTTCTCGCGCCCCCCGGTTAGCCTTTTGATCGCCCTTTGGAAGACGGCAGAGTTTTCCGCATATCTCTGCCAATGTAGCTGCTTTTTCCTTTACTGGCAGGGCTGCCTTCCCAGGATTGGTACCCTTCTCCCTCCCTGATCGTTTTTCGGGTTCGACCAGTTAGTTACTTTTTTACGCTCATTACTCTTACCCCCCTCCCCTTCTGAACAGGGACTTTTTGTCTTTTGACTCTGAACCCCCTCCCCCGATATCTCACAATAGTAGATCCTGCTTCTCCAACTCCCTATGTGTAAGATTCCTCGCCGTTAGCGTGCAGCCTGATTCCACATTCCTCTTGTCGCCCCCGGGTGAAGACTCTCCTCCTGCCGGATGGTCGGAAACATTATTGTTTGAACCCTGATACTTGAAGGCCTGGAACCCTCCCCTTCCTTAACTCTTTCTCAGCGTCAGACTCAGCCAGATCGGCGAGATTCCTTTAGGAGACTGGACTCTTTCCTTTCTTCATTTCGTGCCCCTCTGTGATTCAGCCCATCAAATTGGCAGTTCTGCTCGGCCGTTCGAAGACCCATCCCGCTTAAAGATTAAGTCCTGCTCTTTCCGTGCTTGAGGCTTCTTGATGAGTTTCCCGTGGTACTCTAACAGGCGGTTTCCCTCCTTGTTTGGCGCGGTTTGTTTTTGTGGGGAGAACTCCTTCTATTTGCTATCTAAGACTTTTCCCCTATTTTCACTTTTTTTTCCTCGAGTCGCCTCTTTTTTTTCGTGAAAAGACAGACGTTGTTTTGACGATCCCCGCGAAGGAAGCTCGTACAGAGACCTCGACCGAGAGGTAACGATGTTCTTCTCCATTCTTTTCGATCTCTTTCCTTCGAACCCTGGAAGAGATCTCAGATACAAGTGTTTACTTTGAGTAGGAATTTCCTTACTTTCCACTCGAAAATTTACAAGGATGGTTAGCCTTCTGACCCTTCAATTACCTCCGATTCCATCTTTTTTTTCATCGATCTTATGAAGAGCTCATTTTTATGAGGAGACAGACCACGACTTTCTTTTTTTTTTTTCGCCTTCTTCCAGGCTTCCGGCGGACACTGTTACTTCCCCCTGGACCTTT
>Ga0179593_1610794_pt1 | contig 17369 bp, 15 predicted proteins | sample CZODoug2_1_08_16_FD_185931 | JGI IMG/M metagenome (GOLD analysis project Ga0179593, IMG submission 185931) | Vadose zone soil fungal communities from Angelo Coast Range Reserve, California, USA - CZODoug2_1_08_16fungal (PacBio error correction) | ecosystem: Environmental > Terrestrial > Soil >... | reverse complement strand
AGCTTTGCACCCATGCTCATAGAATCCCCGTCCTCCTCTAATCATCAACATAGGGACCTCCACTCGCCAGTTGATCTATCTGTAGTGTGGGGTTCCCGGACCCCCCAATACTCCTTTCCTCCCTCCGTCTTCCCCCCTTTTCGAAGCGACCATGCTGGCCCTTTTTCGGTAATTAACATTCTTGTTCCTCCCACCCTCACGAAGGTAGAAGCACTGCACTGCCCTCACTTTCCGCCCCCACGCCTTTTCGCCAAGAACCCTAACGCAGATTCCCCCCCTTCTTCCGTCGCATAGCTATTTACCCCACCTCTTTCGGTGGCCAAGATGTTTTTGTGGGTCTTTTCACATGGTCACAGTACGCGAACCGAACTAGATCTCATCTCTTTTTTTCCACCCTAGTGGTCACGTATTTCTTTACCTGCCTTTAACACCGCCCTTCTTTCAGTCCGCTCAGGTCTTGTCTTTCCCAGACGCAAAGCCTACCTACCGAGTCCACCTTGGACGCGGGTGCGGCGTTTATTTTTCCTACGTTGTAATGCCGTCGCCTTTTTCCTATGGCCCTCCCTCCCTCCGGACCTGCCCCCTTTTTGGTTCCCCACACTCAGCAAATTCCCCCCTGCTGTTCTCGGCCCCTTTTTGAGAGCGCAACAGTGACGCTGGGCCGCTGAATTTCCCTTTATTCGTTTTCTTGGCAACCCGGCCTTTCTGCGACTTTCCTCCCGGGATGGAACAAAACGACTACGTTTCAAATTCGAAATTACCCGCCCCTTGAAAGCTGCGTTTACATTCCATCTCCTTTTTTTTTTTTGCGTCACGGCCCCCCGGAGGAACTGGCGGGTTTGCCAACTTTCCTTTTGGATTCGCTCGGATGGGGAGCAACTTTTCCCCACTCTCGCGGCGGGAGACTTTGTCCCTTCTTTAACTCACCTTCAAGCCCAAAGGGCACCGTTCGTGGACGTTTTCCCCAACCGATTCCTTCCTCTCCCCGGCGAGAAATCCCTTTTCTCCTTTAAGTGACCCATCCGCCCCTGTTTGTGGTGAAGTGTTGCCTTTCCTTTGGTGCATACCGCGAACGCCGCTTGGCTTCCCGCCCTTTAGCTCCCCCGGCGACCGGGCGGGTTAACCAGTTCATTTTCCCCTTCTTCCTCCGTTAAACTTGTAGGGCTTACTTGCCTTTCGGTGTGATGTCGTCTTCCCCTTTTGGCGTCCCCCCCCGAAGGCAGTCCGCAACGCGAGGTCTGATGTTAAAACCTTGCTTCCATGCCCCCAATTTCCCTCAGTCCTCCCACCTGAGCCGTGGATCAGTAACAAGTTTCCCTATTAGGCGTCCCCGTCTTTTGCTTTTTTCGGTCTGCGGAACTGGGTCGGGTGGTCGAACTTCCGCTCCGTAATTGAGCCAGGGTCACCCCTTCTTTGTCCGAGAGCGTTTCCCGAGGTGGAAGCCAACTTTCCTACCCCCCGCTTCAAATGATAAGCATGTCCCCCCCAATGCCCACCTTAGTTCTCTTTTCTTCTCTTTCTTCTCGATTCACGCATCCCTTCCTTGGATACTGAAGAGATCAATGTCCCCAATTTTTTTGAGCTGGGAACCGATGCGGTTGTTCCCATACCCCATTCTGTATTCCTCCAGCGTGGAATCAGGCTTTTCAAGGGTTGGTTGGAAAGAAAGGCTTTCACCTTTTTCCCTTTTGATGCTGCCGCCGTCCTCTCCTTGGCTTTCTTCCTTTTCCCCCCCTCCATTTTCCGTCCGTCACGAGATTCACTGTTCCTTTTTCCCTTTGCCACCTTCGCATCGGTTTTGTTCTCCTTTCAAATTCCGTATGATCTTCTTCTCAGCTTTCTGATACATGAGTTCCCTCCTCTCCCCCCCTTCTTGTGGCTCAGTACCAGCTCCACCATAAAAAAGGTTTTTGATTCCTTTTTCCCTCTTTTGAGGTCGACGCTTTAAATTTTTCCCACGCCTGCCGTGTCCCCTTTTACACGCCCGAGTGATTCCTCGGTCCAGCTCCATAAAAGGTTGTCATTTTTTCACAAACTGGGAAGCCGGTTAAGCCCTGTCAGCGTCCAGTCCCCTTTTTCGTACCGCGCGGTAAGTTCATTCGATAACTCGTTCCCTCCATCGTAATTGCCGTTGCATTTTTTTGGCGTTCCTTTTTTGTTTCCTTGTTTCACGTTTCTTAGTCTGCTTTCTTCCAGGTTCACCCCCCGTTTTTTTGCGCATTGGAAATGCTTGCTTCGAGTGGGTTCGCGAAAACCTTCTGTCCCCTTTTAGCTCATGGCGCTCCCACCCCTCTTTTTTACCCGTCCCCAAAACGTTTTCTTCTTTCCTTTTCTGTATCACCCCGGTCGCCTCTGCCGCGCGGACCCCCCCAGTGCCCCCAAACATATGGCCGTAGATTCCTCCGATGTTTTTGGCAAATAAAAGTTTTTCACGTGCGTGCCATTTTGTGGCGTTATCGCTCTCTTTTCCCCCTCTCCCCTTGTCTCTCCTAACTCCAACCCTCACCCCTTGTAAGCCTGCTTGACCGTCCAGACCCCGTGCTTGAACCTCCGACTTCCTCTGTTTTTTTTGTGTCCTTGGACATTAGGCGGATAGCTTCCCTTATAAGGTGTCCTGGTGTGGTCCCTTTCAACTTTTTCCGTCGGGTGGAGCCCCTAGGTTTTTCCCCTGGTTGGCCAGCGATTGAATCCCACAATACCGTCAAGGAGCATTTTCATTACATCCGTCTTGTTTACCTACTTCATCCAATTGTGTCTTTCCTAGCCCCCATCCCCTGGTCCCTTGAAGGACAATTACTATGGCTTCTTGGACCTTTTTTTCACACCCTCGGGCTACGTGTCCTTTTTCCCGTTTATCAGCGACTGAGGGGCCATTGCTCCTTTCAGGATGGCCCCCCTATTGTGCCTCCTACCTCCCTCGTCTCAGGGGTGCGTTTTAAAAGTAGCACGGCATGCGTTTTCACCTGCTTCCTCGACTCAGCCGCACGCCTCCCTCCTTTTGTTGATTCAGGAAAAGAATGTTCTTCGGAACAACTGGGTTTTCTCCCCCCACAGTTACAAGCTGACTACTCTCTCAAGGCTTCCTCTTCACACAATCCGCTCTTTTCTGCCCCAACTGTCTTGTAGTGAACGGCCTTCTTGACCGAGACGAAATTTACGGTTTTAACTGAAAGAACGGAACTCTCCCGGCGGCCGCATCCTTCACCAGACTTCAGCACAGTGTCCATTTTCCCAAACCCACGTTGTCCTTGGTCTTTTTCCCTCTCCAATGATTAAGTCTTTTTCTCCCCTTGGTCATTGACCCCCTCCTTTGACTCAGCTCTGCACCCCCTACCTTTTTTCGTCTTCTTATCCCGGATGCGTCCTTCGTGCATTTTTGTACTCATGACAGTCCACTTTTGGGTCAACGTCTTTTTTGGAACCAGGTTCTCCATCTCTTTTGGCTATTCAACCTCGAGTCCTTGGGCAAACCCTCTTCCCCGCGAAGGTTTTTTTTTGCCGGTTCCCCGTGACCCGGTTATGAACCCCACTTTCTTCATAAAAGTAAGCTCCTTTAACAGTGTCCCGGACTCTTTGTCTTCAACGGATGTGAGTCCCTTCTTGACATTTGGAACAGGCTCCACCCTTGGTTTCAGTCGCCAGTGTCTGTCGGACGTGCTTCTTTTCCTCCCCCCCCGTCTCCCGGTGATCTCCATCCCCCGGCTTCCCCTTCCTAACACTCCGAAATTTCCTTTCCTAGTCGATGAATGTGTTTGCCCTAACCTGTCCCTGAGTAGTTTTTGGTCCCTCCCATCACGTTGTTTCAGTCTTGCCCCTCCTCCTCCCCGGTAAAAATAAAAACAGCTTTTACCATGGTGCCTTGTTCTGTCGCGAGCTCCAGTTTCTTATTTCAAGTAAGAGGGGAACGTCCTACGGTGGCCACCTGCTTTCAATGGTCAGTTCGTGGAAAGTCTCCCTCTTCTTCCTGAGTGCTGTCCATTCCTCCCCTAAAACGTTCCAATCCCCCCCCAGTCAAAAATGCCCCCCTTCACGTTCGCACCCCCCATCCTTTTTTTCGTCTCCATGTAACGCCGCTTTTACCACACCCTTTTTTTTTGTTTGTGGGGGGGTTGAGGGGAATTTTTCCCTTCTTCCCCTTTTACATGTTCCAGAAATGATCCTCCCTTTCAAACGCGGTGCAAGAGACGCTCCTCCATCCCATCGGCCCCGCCTCATTTTTGCGTCTTTTTCTTTTTGGCCTCAAGACGTCTTTTTTTTTCCTGGTGGTCAGTTCACTGGCACGCCCCCGCTGCGGTCTCTGCAGCAGATGAACATTTGGAGACAACTTACCCGTAAACAGCTTTTCGACCTGCTTACAGTTTGACTCCTCTTCTTGTGGTGGTAATCCCCTTTTTTATTTTGTCTCTTCGGCGACATGAACTCGAATGTTGTTTTTAAAGGAGAATTCCCCAATGGACTTTGCCACCCTCTTTACCCCTGCATTTAATCAAAAGTTTGCCCGAGGAACAATCTAGCTTTGTATGTGCTTGTGAACATCCCCCCCCCGCAAAAAACCTGGCTTTAGTGGGTCATTTTTCCTTAAATCCTATGCTCGGGTCCCTACCCTTTCCCACTGGTTGATCTTTTGATCCTGTTTTTTGGCCGTAAGAGTTCAGAGGATTTTCTGTGCAGTTATGAGGGGAGACCTTCCTTCTACGTGGGAAGTCATACGCGAAGTCACCCTCCGCCAGGCGTTTTTGATTCGGGGCAAACATCTCCCCTCCTCGGAGTAAATTGCGTATTTGTTCCTCACCGACGAACCATCCTCTTTCAATGGGAATGGCGTTTTTGACCCCCTGTATTGACGTCGGCTATTTAAGTCCCCCATTGTCTTCATATCCTCTTTTCCCTTGTTTTTTTTTTCTCTCTATAGCCTTTATTAACTTGCCACCCTTATCATCTCTAAAGCAGATTTCCCGCCTTCACCTTCCTAAAACACGCCCCTCGCCAGTTTCATCGTTTTTTTCCAGTAGTGTTTGTTTTTGGAACCCCACTACGACAATCTTCTCCGAGCCCTCCTCTTTTCCCGAGAGATCCAGTGAGGATCATTTATTGTTTCGTTGACTTACACGCGTATGCCACAATCCCCTCGTCTCCCCCGCCAGTCCACTTCCCCCTGCCCGCTGCACCTTACACGACACCAGTCGCACCCAGCACCCAACTAGACGATTTACAACGTTATCTTTTTCCCCCTCGCAAGTCAACATTTTCGTTGCCACTCCCCCCTGTTGAATGGAGTGTTGTCCCATCGCGAGTGTGTAACCGACCCTCTGATTCCTTCTTTTTTAAGGAGTCCCAGAGAGTGTCCCGTTTTAGCCCGCTACCAACTTTCGAAGTCATTAGCCTTCGCTCAGCTCCGGTCCGTCTAAGGTGCTTCCCCTTACTCAACCGACGACCTTTCTGCTGGAGGGGTGTTCGTGCGCTGGAGTTTAAGGTTCCCCCGTAAGGTCTTCTCCGTTCATATTGCTTTTTATCGCTCCCCTCAGCGGTTTTGGAACCGTCCTGGTTAACCTCCCCCAGAACCCCCCCTCGGATTTTAATTTTGCCCCCCCCCCGTGATGAGAGCCAGCCCCCACGTTCGTTATGCCGAGCGCTGACTTCCTCTATCCTGAGTATGTCATCTAACCCATTGATTTCGCCTCGTTATTCATCTTTTCCCTCACTACGTTTCAAACATTCCCCCTCCCACCGCATTTGTGGAAAGCGCTTTGCCAACCCGTCCAGGCTGGGTTGGCCGAAAGCCTTGTCTGGCAGTGGAGCAGTTTTACTCCCACTCGCAAGGCCTGATGTCCGTGGTCCGGTTGATACTCGTCCCATGTCCTCAAGACCTTTCCCGTGCGGGGCTACTTTGTAAGGCTTTTTCCTTCCCCGCCCCATTCCCTCACCAAAGAATTTGATTTGCAACGATTTTTACGTTCAACCTGGAATCTCCCTCCCCCGGAGCGCTTTCCTTTGCACCTCCTCCATGCGACCGGGGTTTTTCATTTTTTTTCTATGTATCGAGGGCATCCCGTCTAGAGTGACCGCCCTTGCTCCTCAGTTGCCTCTTTCCCAACATCCTTTCCCCTTTAATTTGGTCGGGCTGTTGCCGTCACGCACTTTTTTTTTGTCCTCAATTGCGTCCTAACGCCGGCCCCAGTTCTGCTCTGACCCCCCCTTTCCTGGTAGTCCTTCACAGCTTACCCATTTCACCGCAGGGCCTGTCTCAATTTTCCCCCGTGTTCCGATTTTTACGCTCTTCCTGACCCCATACGCTTTTTCCTTTGAAATGTATGGCCCTATTTAGTCGTGGTAACTTGCGTCCTTACATGCTCCTGGGAACCTTCCCCCGTTTGAATTGTGCCGAGTTCGCTGATGGTTCTTCTGCCTGAACTTCCCCCCACCTAGGAACCAAGTCCTGTCCCCAAATTCTTCCCAAGCAGGTATTCCTGCCCTGGACGACTGTTGCTACGACTCCTGGCAAGGCAGGAGCTTTGGACCGCCCGTTTTTTTGTTCACCCCAGGCCCAGTTCTAGTTATGCCTTCCCCCTCTTTTTCATGCCACGTAAAAGGTTTGGTGGGGCCCCTCCATGAGTTGACCCGTTGGTTCGTCCTAGACTGCCGGCGACTCTTCCCCCTTAGTTCTTTCCGTACACAACCCCTTTTGGAGTAAGTCCTTTTTTCCTTGCCGCCCGAATACGGGTCTTTCCTACTTAGAAACTTTTTTCCTTTGTCATTGTTGAATGTGCCAATAGTATCGTAAGTTCCTTGTAGATACTTTTCTTTCTTGAACTCCCAAGTTTGTTGGCTCCGTACAGATCATTTTTTGAACCACACTGTTCTTCTGCTATATTTGATTTTCTCCTGTTTTCTCCCCATTTGGAACCCCGTGTCCTGGGGTTGCGCAGGCGTTACAGAGTGTCTCTTGACCCCTCGCTGGATGGTGAACAACTTCCTGACGTTTTTGTCAAAACGTTGTAGATCGTGTACACCCCTGGATTTTTTCAGCCCTACCCTCTTCCAGGATACAATCCAGTAAATCCCCCCCAGTACGAAATATCCTTGCCTTCTTTTTCTGTTCTTGAGTATAGGGGCTAGGTGTCGCAAGTAATGTTATGTAAAACCCTGTTTTTTTTTCCCCCTTTTCAGTCTGAGTGGTGATTTTGAACGGTTAGTCCTTCCCCCTTGATGCACCGTACCCCCCCCCCCCCCACCCCCCCCCCCACCCCCCCCCCCCGAGACCCCCCTCCCCCCCACCCCCCCCCCCCCCCCCCCCCCCCCCCCCCCCACCTCCCTTTTCCAGTTGTACCCCTTTACGTCTTCGAAACTTTATCTCTCCTTTTCCCCCCCGGACACCCATCTTGCCGTGGGCTGTCCGATTGTTTGTATTTTCTTTTTTTCCCTCAACCGGGAACGAATTTCCTTTGTTCTTCTCTTTTCTTCCCCCTCCTTTTGTGATACATCCCACCACTGCACTCTTCCCTTGCTCTGCGAGCCCGAAGACCGTGCATGCCTTGAACTATGTTGTTTTTTTTCTGTGGGATTCGGTTCCTCTTCCCTTTCTGCGACGGAGTAGAAAGCGTCGTTTTTCACCCCTTTTTTGGTCGACGGTCTTCTCGTTTTTGCGACGGAAATTTCTACGGACCCCACCTCTACTGGCAACGTTGCCCCCTGCCCCCCGATTTGTTTTACCGGCTACTATGATTTTTTCCCCTTTGTGCCGTTTCCCGGTCCCCTATACGCCCCCTTGCCCACAGACGGCAATACTATGTTGTTCTTCCGTATCCGGGAATGTTACAGCTGACCTTTCCTTGAGTGTACCCTGAGTCTCCCACTCTCCTCGGCACCCTTGCTTTCCCCCCAGTTTCAATTGCCAGTCTCTTTGCCCCCCCGCTTCGCCTGAGGCACTTTCCCCCCTTTTCCATCTAAGATTCCGTCTCCCCCTCTACCTCAGCCTTCTATCTCCTTAAAAGGTGGATTCAGGCCCAAGTCAATTTTCCCCTATTCTCACCCCCTTTTTCGCCTGCCGACTACCCTGAGTCTACTAGAAGTGTGACTCCCTCCCGGTGATTCCCTCTTTTTTCAATACTGAACGATGGACTGTCGCATTCCGGTAGGACCCCATTCTTGCCCGCGGTCCCAAAATTCTAGTTTTCCGGAAAAGACCCTTCCCCTTTTGCGGCGCCGCAGTCTTATCTCACTGTTCACGGCATTCGTTTTCCCACACGTGGCCGGGGACATGTTTATTCCTTCCTTCCTCCTGTCCACCGGCCCTGGTGCCTGTGACATCGTTCCAGCTACGCAACCCTGCCAGGGAGTCTTTTTGTGCAAGGGCGATCCTTTCTTCTTAAGAGCTACGCAGGCCGCTAGGGTGGAACGAAGGGTCTCAAGGCTTTAGAATTCTTTGGTAAGTTCGGCTTCGTCTGGGCACGATCACGTCTTTCATAAACGCGACTTTAACTCTTGCAATTGAACGGTTGGTTCGTCACTGCCACTGGTTCGGCCCCCCCTGACCGTCAGAGACCTTCCCAAGTCCTCGCGCTTTCGCCGTGCCCTTACCATCGGAACACTTTGACGAGCCTTTCCTGTTGATTCAGTTCACTCCTTTCCTTCCGGTTTTGAAGGCGGACCCAGTTTTTTTTTTTTTCGCAAGTCCCCGGCGGATGCGGGAGTGTTGATGCCCCTTCTTGACATTTCCCCCTCCACCCACCCCGGTTTTTTAAGTCTAACAGCCCGACCCCTTCCGTAGTTGCTGCTACTGGTTTCAAGCCCCTCCCGACACTGAGTCTCCGGCCCCAGGGGTTACTTGCCCCCTCTTCGATAGCCAGCGCCGATTTACATTTCACAAACTTCACCCAGCCCGGTCTTGCTGCTGGTGCGTTTTTTGGTCATGGATTGGTCTTTTCGCTTCTAAGGGTTCTTATTTAAGTTAATGTGGCACCGAACCCCCTTATTTTGGTTCTGGGGATTTCGAAAGGACTTGCAACTCTCCCCCTCCTTTTCGTTTAGTGTCCCTTCCCCCTGAATCCAAATTGTTCCCCTCCTTTTTGCGTCACTGCTCCCACTGCCCTTGTCCTCCTGCAACCCCCCCGTGCGGATTAATTCAACTGAGGTCATTCTCATGTGTCCAAATCGTCCTTACTTTTGAACACCCCTCCTTTCTCCAAAAGCCTGTGCAAAGCGACCCTTCCCTTCTCCAGCTTTTCTTTTTTTTTTTCCCTTAAAGCCGTCTTTTTGGCTTCTGCCCCTTCCCCTTTACGTTTCCCTTTCTTTTTTTGATTTCTGACTGATACGGGCTACAGTACCTTCACCCCTTGCATCCCTCCTTCCCTCCGCCAACGCAATCCAGGGGGCCCCGATCTTGCGTCGGATGCGTACGTGGTCAAGCCGTCTCTTCTGCGGGCGCAGACTCGAAATTTTTTTTTTGGGGGTGGTCAATTTTTTCCCTTTCAATGACTTGCCCACTCGGTTTTGGAAACTCCCCTTTTTTTTGAGAACAATCGAGTTCCGTTTCGCGTTGTGACATGTGACACCCCCCGCAACCCCCCGGGCTTGAGTGGGCCCGCATCCTTGTAATAGCTATGCTTGGATTCTTCCTCGTGTATCTGCGACTGTCGTTGTCACTTAAGAGTTCTTTTTCCCTTTTCTGCTCGTGCAATTGGATGCGGGGGATCCCATTTTGAGGGGAATTATACAGTTACCTTCTCACCGGGCGCAAAATGTTAAGAAATTTTGCTCTCGGGCACATCCTTGCTTTTCCTTTCGTCTTGTCGAACCCCTATGCCCACCCCCTCTTCCCCCTTTTGATTCAAAGGGCGAAGTGCTTTTTTTTTTCATTATCGTTAACCGCTGCTTCGTGTTGTCTCTACACCATTTCGTGAATTTTTTTTTCTCGATCTTCTAACGTTTTGTTGTTCGAGAGACCCAATCCCTTGCCCCCCAGAGGTACTGTCTATCATCGCCAGCATTTCCCTCCCTTTCCCCTTCGAAACGAAGGGAAAAAAAACTCACTCCTTATTGTCCTTTTCCCAATACTTACTACCGCGGAGGATGATTTCTAGGCGCAATTTTATTCCTTTGAATTACCACGTCGTTATGCTTTCCAACCCTTCATCCCTCCTTTCCCCCCCAGGCGAAACTTCCCTGGCTAACCAAATTTCAGCCCCCCCCTTCTTAGATCCCAACGCCGTCTCCTGACATCCCGTCGCCCACCGCTATTTACCATTTCTTTGTGGCCATCCTTCCCCCCTGTTTTGTGCTTGAGTGGGGTGACGTTCCCGTTCCCCAACTCCCTTTCCATTCCCCCTCCCCCCTTCCTAGCTGGGGGACCTTTTAAGGATTCAGTTTCAAAGTCATTTTCGTTACTGACCTTCCACGCCCCATTTCGTCCTTATCCTTTGTCAGTCGCTCCGTGCACCCCGGGGCAGGTAGCGCGCAAGCAGACGAATCTTGTCTCACCTTGGCGGGTTGGCCCTGTGCTCTTTCTTTTACGTTCCTTTCGGAGAGCACTTCAGCGAACCGCTTTTATTTTCCCTGCCCCACCACTGGCCAAATCACGATTGACTTTTCCCCCCCCGTGCTATCGACTGCACGCTGGCCGTTCTTCAGCCCTAAGGATTCCGTCATATTTTCTCAACAGGAGTTGGATTGGGAACGGATCATTGGTCAAAACTTCGGGGGTACTCGATTCAACATTTTCCTCCCCATTCCCCTCCCCCCCCTGGGCAAAGCATGCGTTACATCACAGACCGTTGTCTTTTTCCCTTCTAGTGGGCCGTTTTCGCCATACGCAAATTTTTTTTGACGTTTCTCTCCTTTCTGGAATGCCCACATCACGACACGTCACCCTCTTGGAGCTTTGTCCTTGCTTTTCCCTGCCAAGGCAAACCCTCTTTTTTTTCCCCTGGGACGTTCACCCCCTACTTCCTTAATAAGAACCTTCTTCTTTCCCCTTAGCGCACCGGTCCCCCCCCCCTCCTTTCTGACCGGTGGGTGAAGTTTTGACCCTGTAACCTTTTTTTCGGGCGCATACAGCTAAAGGGCTTTCCGAGTTTTTACTTTTTCCGCTCCTCAGGCGTTGCTTTCCCCATTATCGCACCTCTTATTCCGGTTAACTTCGTTTCGTTTTCTTTCCTGTACCACAGGGGTGGTGATTCTCCCATTACACCGTCTGGTGAGTTCCACTCCCGCCCGTACAGCACGTTCCATGAGAAACCACAGCTTTTTTTCTCCGTGCCCATTTCCCCCTTCTTCCCAAACCATGGAAGTGATCCCTTCACCCTTTTCCCCCTCTTATTGTCCCTTAAACGCCTCGTGATATTCGGCATTTTTCATCTGCGGTTTCTTGACACGTGCCCGGTGTGAATCTCCCAAGTTCATCTCCCTTCCCTTTCTTCAGGGATAAGTTTGTTTCCGAGAGCGTTCCCTATTTTTCCCGCCGCAACTGCACCACTAGAAGATCCTTTCCACCCCTGTCCTTCCCCACATTGGCCCCCGTCTTCCTTCAGTCTCACGAATAGTGCACGAGTGCCCCCCTCCTCTACGTTTGCAGAGCTGGGAAAAGAGGCGGTTTCCCCCGGCCTCGATTCGAACGGTGGAAGGGAATGCGTGTTTTGGTCTTCTTCCGAAGTCTTCAGTCAGTTGTAGATTTGCTTTCTTGAGTCCCCTTCCCCGTTTCTTTCCTCACCGACGTTTCCGTCGGTCACTGACTCCTTCCTGTCCTAACGGGACCCATTGGCCCCAGTTTGTCCTAGTTGCCCCCAAACCGTATTAGTCCATTTCTTCAGCTTGTTTAGATACCTTTATTCCCGCTCACCTTTTGTTTGCCTCCTTCCCTCTTTTCCCTGGCTGGAATCAACCGTTCATGGTGTTTGTCTTTCTTTTTGCCCCTCCTGCCGTGTTTGAGCTTGACCCGCACCTGAGACGATTTTTTCGCAGGCCAGCGTGGCCCCCACAAGCTTGCCGCTCTGGAACACAACTTTCCTCCCCGCGCTCCCCCCTAAACCTTTTTTTCTCAACCTAGAGTAAGCTTTGTAACCCTACCAGTCAGGTAAATGATATATCCCTTAAAGCTTTTTTCTTGGCATGTTAGGGGGGCGTATAGTTGGACTTTTCCCTTACGTTTATTGAAGTAATGTTTTTACCTTTCCGCTTCAATTGGCCCCTTTACCCCCCTTTGTAGGTAGCAGCCGTAGAAAATTCCTTTCTCAATTTTCTTGAAGGTCCTTTATACCCTTTCCCAGTTACGACGCTTCTACTCGTCCCTCCCACTTCTATGCGCCCTGTCCTCCCCGTCCCCTGAAGGTCAAACAGGCCACCCCCCCCCCAAAAGCTTCGAGTTGCCTTACCTTTGCTCGGGTCTCCACAAAGTCGGTACCCTCTTGTGGTGGAGTCTCCTTGTGGTGAGAGCGATAACTCCAAACCCCTGAACTGTCCCCCCCTGGTTTTTTTGATGCGCGCCGTGCAGACAACATGTCCCAGGCGCGACGCAATATGTTGGGGTTTGTTTATGTTGGACTTGCTGTTCTCACAGATTTCGCCGTCCCTTTTCAAGCCCGTTTCAACTTCCGTCGGGTTTTTTCGCGCCTTTTTGGTTGGCAGCGATGGAAATTTCTACGTTTTCCAAAATGCTTCCCCCCTTTCCTCCCGGTACCTTAGTCATTTTAATTGTCCTCAGCCGGCTTGTTCCCGAAAGCACATAAAGTACTTTCCATTCACTCTCCGCCCAAATCCGTCGAAGTCCAATTATAGGTTTTACGGCTCCATCCGGTTTTTACAGCTCACCTCCGGCGTTGAGTGTACCCAGTGAGTCCCTCAGGCGTCCGCGACGGCTTCCAGTTTACAGGCGATGGCATCTTTTTCCGCCCTTGTTAAATTCCCTTTTCGTCTAAGGGGTGCACGTGTCCCACGATCTTTCCCCAGGCGTTTTTTCCCCAGCCCCCCTTTCCTACATCAGCCGATCCGCTAATGAACCGGTTCGATCATTTCTAAGATATGTACGGAGCCACACCCTTTTGGCTAATTTTTCTTCCCTCTCCTACCGCTTGAGTAGCCTGTTGTCCATTTCACCAATTTCACCGATGTTTTTTTTGCTCCCAAGTCTTGTCGTCACCCTCTTTCCTTGCCGACGGAAAATTTCCTTTTTGAAATCCCACGGACCGGCGCTGAGATCTACCACCATGACTTCATCCACGTGTTCACTTCTCCCCCCCCTTTGACGGGAATGCTCTTCACCTCTCTCTAACCTCCCTTCTTTTATGGACGCCTCGGGCGTCCCTCCCTTGGAGCTACTCGCTCCCTTTTTCGCTGTCTTGCTCTTTTGAGCCGACGCGAAGTCTGTGGGACCCGAAGTTTTTTGAAAAGGCTCGCACTTTAATACTGTTTTTTACTTTTCCCTTGTGGCTCAATACGGTCACGATTTTTTTCACTTTAACGCTCTTTTACCTCTTCGTTTTGGGAGCGGTCACCAGTTTGGCCTCCCACCCTTACCAGTCCGCAACATTCTCCTCCCATTGAGCTTTCGCAGTCGAGCTTTCCCCTTCTTTGGTGACGATCAACGGTCAGTTTGATCCCCTTCCACGAATTTGGAAGGTTTCCTGGCAGATTTCGACAGTGACGGCGGACTTTTCGTAGGGAGTGATCCCATTGTGACGATCTACCCTCACCCCCAACCGGGCGGTACCGGGTTCAACCTCCTTCCGTCCGTTTGAACTAGAGTTGCGTCTGAATGACCGCCCTTTTCCGATGAGCGCTTACTTGCTCGACAATCACCGTGCGTTAGCCGACCTTCTCCGGCCGATTACAGTCCCACCCCTCTCCCGCCGGTCTCGGATGATTGGTGTGGGCTAGAAAGGGTTTCTCGGATCTTTCTTATTAAGTAAGCATTCCCATTACACTTTTAAAAATGGTCGGCCCTGTGGCCCACTAAATTCTTGAATGGGGAGCTAGTCGGGGAGTCTGCTCTTTTTTCGTGCTACATTCCTCCTCTTTTCCCGTCTCACAGCCAGTTGCGTCTTTGTCCACCCTTCCCTCTCCGGACGTTTCCCACCCCGATGAATTCTCCAACTGCAGGTAATTCCGCCTGGTGAAATCGTGTCCACTTGTTTGTCGCCAATCAAATTTTTGTTGCTTTTTACTCCTTACTTTCCTTCCTTTAATAGCTTGCGGCTCGCTGCTCCCTTGTGCCCTTGTTTGAGTGTGCAGTCCCCACCTGTTGCAGTTCCCTTGCGGTTCTGTAAGCAGATTTAAACATGTTTTCCTTCATGACCCCAAAACCGAAGAATGACCCCAGTCTTCTCCAAGGTTCTTCCTCGAAGATCTTTAAGTGGTAAGCAACACGGAGCTTCTGATTTTCCCTCGCGAAGGACCTACGAAGGGGCCCGGTGGTAAATTTTGATCCTGTAACCTGTCTAACCACTCTGTTTCAATCCCGTGGAAGTATGGCCCGTTCACGGACTGAGTCTTGTTGATGTGTCCAATCCGCCAAAAACGTTTTTATTTTTCCTGCGAAATGCCGTCATAGCCTTTCCTGACTCTCCATTATCTGGCGTCGGGTGTTCTCTTGCGATGTCGGTTTTTATACAGGTTTGCTTTTTCAGTGCGGGTTATACCTGCTTGATGTCAGGTTTAAGGCATTCTTCCCGTTTAATTCCTAGCCATATTCTTCGGCTTCTTTTTTTTTTTTTTTTTGGTGTCCCACACCCGTTGCCCAAACACAAAAAAGTGGGCGACTATTGTAGTATTGATTTGTACTTTCCCCCCCATTCTCCCCCCCCCTATTCCGAGATCACAATGAAGCGTTTTTTTTCCTGATGTTTTTATGCCATTTTCGCTGGGTCTTAACAAGATGCAGAGGGCCCATGTTACCCCCTCCTCGTTGTTGTGTTTCGAGTCTCCTTTTTCTGACGATTTAGACAGCCCTCTTTCCCCCCAGACAAACAGAACTAAGGGTCCCCCCAACCCCTTCCCCACTCCAGTTTGATCTTCAGAGTAGTTTTGTTCGACCCCCCCAATCCCTCCACATATCGATGTGACATTTTCCTCTCCCTTTTGCTCTGTGAATTACACCTTCCGCTGACTTCCCACCTCATAAAGTTCCCCCTTCCCCCCCCCCCCAACCCACTGCCCCTGTTACCCACTCCCGCTTCTCCCTAGGCCAACACGCGTCCCGCCCCTCCACGCCGGGGACACACTTTTATCTCCCGTCTTTTCTTAGTTTAACAATTAGAACCTCCCCGCAGTGGATGGAGGGGGTTCTGTTAACATGTCACAGTAACCTTTTTCGGCGCAAAATTCCTCATGCCTTTTCATTACCTTCCCCTTTTACAGATTGGTAAAGTCTTTCTCCCCCCATCTGCCTTTACCACCCCTCCTCGAGTCTCGATGCGCTTCCTTACCTCCTTTCTGTGAGGAATCCTCCTCTCACATTGGAGAGGGTTTAATTCAGGCCTTACGTTTTCTTTTTTTTCTTTCATCTTGCCGCGCACCTTCTTTTCACGTAAGTGGGGAAACTGACCCACCTCCCCCCCCTAATTGATGGGCAACCCCCCCCGGTGCTCAGGAGCCGTCAGTTTCTTTTCTTTCCTTTTCGATGAATTCCTGCTGACGTTAAGGCTCCTTCCCCCCGGCGTTGAGTGTCCGAAGCTCTCATTTGCAACCGATCTCCTGAATCACCCGCAGTTTGTGGAAAAGCTTTTCATTCCTGTCAAGGGCTGTTTGTTTTGGTCCCCCTTTCTCTCTTTAGCACTACGCACACTTTCCTTACCTGCTCGAGTCGGACTTTCCCCCCCCCTTCACGCACACGAGCGCTGTGAGACTTTTTCCCTGTGTGAATTCCCCCCAACCAAAAGACTTCCTTGAGTTCAACCCGTAGGGAAGTTACACTATTTCTTACTTCAAATATTGAAACCGGCCTCCTGATCCCCTGCGCGCCCCGAACCCCCAATCCCGTTAGAATTTCTGTTTTTTTCGTAACGCAGAGTCTTTACCCTCCCCGAGGCATGTGCGATTTCCGCCCGTTGCCGCTCCTCCGGGACAGGGCCCGGTTTGCTTTCAAACTCCTCCGCACCTTTTTTTTCTCTGGTTAAACGTTGTCGGGCTGTTAAGCCTGCCCGCCGTTTTTGATGTCTCGTGACAGATATAGTCGCACGTCCCCCCTTTTCCCCCTTCTTTTCCCACACGTGAAAGTTTCTAATTCACGTTCCCACCGCTTTTTCAGGAATTTCAACCTTTCTCTTTTCTTAACCCTAGACCTCCTGAAATTCTTCTTCCCTTTCCGTTTTCGGAGGACTTGAGACCGTGTTTTTTCCCCGTGGTCACGGTGCCCGTCCCCCCCCCTGGGCACATTCGCTTTAGTTTCTACGTGCTTGCCCCTCGGTACGGTGGAAGCCACGTAGCCGACCACCAACCGGAACTGCTACTCAATGCCCCACCTTCTCCCCTTTTTTTGAGTCCTCCAAGATTCCCCTTTCCTGAGTCATTTTCGAATACTTCCTTTGCCTTTTTTTGATGAGTGGGTTGACAAAAGTCGTATTCTGCCTCAGCGTGTAAGTCTCGGTTGGGTGGGGGAAACCAGACAATGCTGAACTTTAAGTCAGTTTTTAGAGCTTCCTTCTTCTTCTTACGTTACCCCCCTAGAACGTTCTCCCGTTCCCACGTTAGCAGAGTCCCCTCCTCCTGGCCGCCACAGGTCTGACTCTGTTGTCTCCCTCGTGCAAATCGTATATCTCTGGTAGGCACGTGTACTCCATTCTCATTCGTGTCACAAGTTTGTGGATCTCAGATTCAATTGGCCTGAATCACACCGGTTTCTGTCTCCCCTGAGCCAGGAAATTTCTTAACCCAACGTGCCGTGCTGATTTTTCCCCCCACCATGTGACGAGGTGAATTTCGGTTCTAAAGATTGACCTCTTTCTTCCCCCGTCACTCCCGAGATGCAGGAACCTGTACCTCGTGTACCCTCCGCGTGACTTTGTTCCCCCCCCCCTCCCCTTTCTAATAAGTAACGCCATATTAATTGGCTGTTGGTCTGGGGCTTATAGGGCTCTGGTGTTTTCTCACGTTTATGATTAATCTCGGTAAAACACTACGTTTGACAATGTTCCAATTGCTTTACGTTGCTGTACTTCTTTTTACTTCCTAGACCCTTCCGTCGATGATCGAAACGCTCAGCATTCGCTCCCCGACGGTTTGAAAACCTACTTTTTTCCTGTCGGCGGCGAAATCTTGTAGACACGCAGCTCTTCCCTCCTTTCCCCCACCCAACCTATTGGAGGAGAGGTCCAGGTTGGTTCTTCCGGGCTCGCCTTGGTTCCCACCCCCTCCCTGAACCTGGGAACGAGAGGGTGGTTTGT
>Ga0179593_1610603_pt1 | contig 17369 bp, 17 predicted proteins | sample CZODoug2_1_08_16_FD_185931 | JGI IMG/M metagenome (GOLD analysis project Ga0179593, IMG submission 185931) | Vadose zone soil fungal communities from Angelo Coast Range Reserve, California, USA - CZODoug2_1_08_16fungal (PacBio error correction) | ecosystem: Environmental > Terrestrial > Soil >... | reverse complement strand
TTTTTTTCTTTTTCCCAATCCCCCTCGGGATACATTTCCCCCAGGTGGTTTCTTTTCCTTTCAAATTTTTTCCAACGTAGCCATGGGATTTAGCGTTTCCCTTCCCCCCTTCCCCTCTCCCAGAGCCCTGCTTTTCAAGCAGTTAAATGCTGAAGGTCGCTTCCCGGCTTCGTTCGCGATCATGTGCAGATGCGCGCCTTGACCCTCCTCTTATGTTCTGCCTCTGCTTGCCCCCTTCATGCAATTGCGCAATCGCTCTACGTCTTTGTGGCCCCTTCCTTTTGAGTTTTCTCGATGCGCAGCGCCGCATAGCGCTTCCCTTTTGCTCTTCATAATCCTTCGTTGATTCTCTCCTCTTGCGTGTAACGCCCATCGTATTTCTTCCTAGAGATCCAAGGAGATGACACGGCTTTTCCTTTCTCTAGAAACCAGGCCGAGCTTACCGGTTATTTCCTTTCCCTAGCTGTGACCCAGCCACTGACTACGTCTTTGAAACGGACTCTCCCCACCGGAAGTCGCTCCCCATCCTTCCTCTCCTTCGTTTCCCCCCCCCCTCTTTACCATTTCCCCCCCTCTTCTCCCCACCCCCTCACCCACCCCTTTCCCTGCATCCCTTTCACCTCCCCCCCACTACTTCGCCCCGCTCTCCCTCCCCCGCCCCCCCACCCCTCCTCTCCCCTTCCCTTGTCACACCGCCCCCCCCTCTTATCACCCAATTCTGTCCCACCGATCTCGCTTCCCCCCTTTCATTTCCCCCCCTCCTCCCCCCGCCCCCTCTCCCTGCCACCTCCCTACTGGCACATCCCTTATACCCCACCTTACCCCCTCCACCCCCCTCCCTACCTTATCCCTCTCCCTCCTCCCCCTGTCTCCACCGAAAGTGGACAGTAACTGCTCGCCTTTCTCAACCTTTCGCCGTCTACTCTGCACAAGATTCCGTTCGACGGTCCCGAGAGCCTGTCTTCCCTAAATGATCGCTTAGTACGAGAAATGTACCCGATTTGTTCCTTTCTCTTGCGGTTTTCAGTGACGAACTACGTAGAATCTTCATAAATAGGTGTGTTTTCAAGCTTTTTTGCTACTCGTCCGCCTCCTCTTCAATGTCCTTGGTTTGCTGTGGGTTGCCCCTTCCTTTTGATTCCCGCATCCGGGGATCGGGTGTTTTTTTATTCCCCCTTCCCGCGAAAGTATGCCTTTTCTCTCCAGATACAAAAATAGAGATCCTCTCCCCCTTCTTTAGCGTGAAGGACTAGACTTCCTTTATCTAGCCGTTCAGACATTTATCTCTCGTTCTGAATCCATAGAATTTAGAATTTGAGCTTCCTATTTCTCGTTTTTCCCCCTGAGTCTGGTCTAAGCTTGTTGATTGCACGATCTCCCCTTATCTTACAAAATTGGGCGCATCGTTCCGCCGTCTTATACCCCCCGTTTACACTTCTCTGTCGACCCTATTCCCTGCGAGCCCATGCACAACTGATGAATGCCTCTTCCCCAACGACGCCCGGCCTGTTGAGCCACCTGCCGCGTTTTACGGATTTTCGGTCCCCCTTTGAGCGTGGACGACACGATGCGTAGTTTTGTTTTGCATCTTCGCCGTGCGACATCCGCCTTTTCCCGAAGGTGCGGACATGCCGCTGGGGTTCTCCCTCACGCTCCCCTTGCGAGGATGCCTTTTTTCCCCCAGTCCGCGCTTTACTCCCCCCAACGCGGCCGAATTATTCTGACCCCCTTTTGCTTTCCCCGCCTCCCTCCTCTCTCTTTGCGTTTCTCGGTTTTTTCCATGTTTTCATTCTGAATTAGATATGTCCTCTTGACCCTATGAGATGAGTGTTTTTTTTTTTTTATTTTTCAATCTCTTTCTGTTGTGTTCTTTCTTTCTTTTTTCTCTTTTTCCTTATTGCTTCTCTTTTTCATTATATACTTTTTATTCTTTCAATTTTATTTTTTTTCGCTTTTGGTGTTTGTTTTTTTATTTTTTTTTTTTTTTTTTTTTTTTAGTTTTTCTTTGTGCGTGGTTGGATTCAGGCGGGGGGAGGAGGGTTTTTTTTCAGGGTTTATTTGGTCTGTGTATTTGCTATTGGGGGGGGTGGGATTCGAGTCAATTGGATTCGGTGGTTTTTGTAGGGTGGCGGCCGGCCGGCCGGGGTGCTGGCTCTTATTCTTTTTCCTCCCCGCTCCGGCGCCGACTTTTGGTCGCTTTTGGATGTCTCAACCCTCCCCCCTCTCCCGCATGGTTATGATATCGCCGGGGTGTTTGGGGGTTAGGTTTGGGGGGGCCCTTCTGTTGAGAGGAGGGTTTAGGGAGGGGGGGTTGTTTTTTTTCCTTTGTCTTGGGACCGGCCTTGGGGGGGTCTTTTGTCCCAGGTGTCGTCAGTGTTGTTAGTTATGTTATGCGCTGGAGAAGCTTGCGTCCTCGGGGGGTGGTTCCGCCCCCCTCGTCCGCCGCCTCCCAGTGCCCCCCCTTGTGTCTCGGGGGGCGTCTTCTCCTCCCTCTGTTTTTTTTTTTTTTTTGTTTCTGTTTTTTTCTTTCGTTTCCTCTGCTGGTTTTCTCCCCCCGCACTCTCTTCGCTGCTTCTAGTCTCCTTTTGTGTGGTTTGTTACGTGTGCAGGAGTACTATCCGTGTCTGCCCATAGTTCGGGTTCCCCTCCCGTCGCGTAGTGGCAGGTGTGGGTCGCCCCGCCCCTCTTTCCCCTCCCCGATCCCTGCCCGGCCCCGTTGTAGCACCCGCCCTGCTACGTGCTTTGTGGCCAGGCGCCCCTCCCGGTGCCCTCCGCGTCCGGTGTCGCCCCACCCCCCCAGCCCGCTCTCGCCGATGGCCCGCCGTGGTGTTCGCTTCATTCTCCCCTCTCCTCACCCCTTGCCCGTCCCCCCCCCGAGTACCCCCACGCGTGCGCCTCTTATCAGGGCCCCACCTCTCTGGACCCGCCACCGCAGGCGTCCAGCTGGTGCGGCGACGCCCCACCCCCTCGACGGCCCCCGAGTGCTGGCGCCCATCATTTGGCCCTTTCTCCCCGCCCCTGCCGTCCCCCCCCCCGTACCCGGTATTTCTCATCTCCCCCTCCCCTCTTCCCCCCAGGCCACACTATCTACCCCTTGTGACAATCCACCTCCCCGACGCTCTGAGGAGGCCAGCGTTCGCGCGTCCCTCGGGTACGGGAGTGTGTTTGCTTCTGCTGTACGTTTCTACCCCATCATTCTTGCCGGCCCTACCTACGCTCCATCATTGCCCTCTTTCTCCCCAAATACCCCCTCCTCATCCCCCCCTCCCGATCTCTCCCACCCCCCCCTCCCCCCCATCCCCTCCGCCCTGCTATCATCCCCCTCCCTTCATCCCCCCCCGGATTTCTCCCCCTACGTGCGCGGCATAGCGGGTTGAAGGGATTCTTGGTGGGGTATTATCTTGGTTTTTGTTCCCTCTCTCATAGTGGGTCTTTGGGTGGGCTCCCCTTTCTGGCTCGCGTTCCCGTGCTGGCCTCCGCCAGTCATATATACTTTCTTCCTTTTTTTTTTTTTCTCAAACCCCGAATGTTGCCGGCCCTCCCTGCTTTCTCGTGAAGAATCCTTTTTTCGAGCGCAAGTTTGTTTCCTTTCTTCAGCTTCCCTCAGGGATTACCGCCAGACGAGTCCCTCTTTCTTGCGAGGCAAGCTTCCTACTAGACACCGTAGTCGATCTCGTTCGTCTAACCTCTCTGCGTGCCGACTTCTATAGGAAGACAGGATCCTTTCTCCCCCCCTGCTTTCGTTCTTACCCCCTTTCCTCCTTTTCCGCCTGCCCTTTCCCGTCTTTAAGGCCCTGATGTCATCGCCAGTCTTATCCCCCCTACTGTGCGCCCCACGCGTTGTTTTAACCCAGCAGCCGCCCGCCAGGAGTATTTTTGCCGGATTAGCTTTGGTGTTGAAAGCGTCCCCTTTTATTACGGCATTGTTCTTGCCGTTTTTCAGTCCTCGCCCCATCTTCACCCTGTTTTCGCCGTCCTTCCACCTCCCGTTGACTTTCCTGACGGCCGGAGACGTTGAGCTATGCGTGTCCCCACAAAAGTCTCCCACAGGTCCCCCAACGATCTCGTCGATCAATGTTACGAAAAGAAGGGCTTACGTTCGACAACCTTGAGAGTGGTACTCATACGAGGAGCTGAAAGCTCTCCCTTTTGCCCTCTTACTCAGCCCCCCCTGTGGAGACATCATTAATTGAGAACTCAATTTTTCCCTCCCAATTCAATTAAAAGCCCTGCGCTTTTCTTCCCAGCTCAGGACAACAGGCACACTACGGCTCCCTTTCGTCCGGGATTTTTCTCACGAGATCGTATACGGACCAGTAGATGATGTCAAAACTTTCCATCCTATTGTCTTTTTTCTGAGCGGTGGGAAATCGCCCTACAGTCACTAGCCGACTGGATCCTGTTGACAGCCCTTGATGTCTCAATTGACTGACTTGAGATCTCCTTACCGTGTTTTTGATCTTCCCATGTATAGTCGGGACTGCCACAGTAACGGAGCTCTTCATACGCGCGACTCTTCATGCCATTTCTAATGTTTTTTTTTCTTGCGTCAGTTAGAGCCCTTCCGAGGATAGGAGCCCCTGCGTAGCCGTCTTCTTTTTTGGCCACAATGTTACATTCATTATCGCGCGGGGATGTCCTTGTACTCAGTAAATTCTGACTCTGATGCCCCTCCTGTTAGCGCCTGCTCGAGGATTAAACTTCCTATGTCCTCCTCGTTTTATCCTGCTCGTCCCCGGGTATTTCCATTCCGTGTTGATGGCCTTTTTTAAAAGCATACGGTTTTCGCTCCTCTTGCTGTGCTAGAGCACCTGCTCTCCGAATTTCTCCCTCTCGCGTTCACCCCCCCCAGTTTCTTCTATCCTCTGCCTGGGTTCTTTTATCGGACATCGCGCCCCGATGCATTCATCATTCCCTCCGCTTTTTTTTGAACATCCGTCACTTCCTTCTGCCTCGCCAAAATGATTTGAAGTTTTCTGGTTCTCAAACTCTGAGCCTGCTGGCGAGAGTTATCCCGATCGTTGTAGTCAGAGCAAAACTCTCGGTCCTAAGCCCCTAATCCCCCGCTTGTCTCGCCTCATTCTTGATGCTCCCCCCTGGTTCACTACGCACCCCTTTCCAGCACCCGCAAGGTCTTTAACATGCAGTGAATCTCTCGGACAAGAATCAGACACCATTTCTTTCTCTGGGACGTGTGTAATCCCTCGGGTGAGTAAGCTCCTCTCAGTATGCTGGCTAGAATATGTATTGACCCTTTTGACCTCCATGATGCTTATCGGAACCCTCCCCAAAATTGGCCCCGCTGGACAATGCAACAGTGGGTACTTTCTAGAGACCCGACACGGATTTTCATCCATAGTGGAGAAAGAATATTCCGTTCCTTGAGCTACGGCCCTTCCTTTCTCCGACAGGATCCTCTCCCCGTAGCCCCCCCTCTAGGTGGAACTTTACCCTGTACAGGATTGAGGATTCGTCTCAGCTTCCATTCCTCGATCTTGGAGGTATCAGCGCTTCTTCGACTAATGTTGCGTTGGAAGAGAAGGAGGTCAATTTTCATTGATCATTGGGGCCCTTTTTATTGTCGATCATCAATGGAGCCATTCTTTTACGCTCAGACTTAGGTTGCCCCCCGATTTCATTGCAGTAAGGCATGCCTCGTGTAGTCATGGATAACGTCCTGTCTTCCTTGATCAGAACACTTAGCCTTCTGGACGCATCGTTGGAGCTTCTTTACAAGTGTTGGTGAAGAAGTGAGTTTAGTTTGATCTTTTCCCCTTCTTCGCCTCCACGCCCCCTTCAATTTCATTTCCGCGATCATCGAAGGTATGCTTTCCTGCCTTTTTCCCGCAAAACATACGACCTCCCCCCCCTGCATAGAGATCCCTACTTTTGAACAGCCTTCGCAATTGCGTTTTTTCCCGTGCCTACGATCTTGCATTCTTAAGAGCCTCTCTTACCCGTATAACTTGCCCCCCTGCCGCACAAGGTCTGGTTCACCCCACTTTGACCCTTGCAATTCGCAGCATGTTCTGACGCGCGTTTCACGTTCTTACGATTACTGATAATGCGATGAAGTGTAGGAATTTTCTTCCAACCTTTTTACTAAATTCCTTTTATGAGCATTGTTTATTTACCTAGAACTTTCACCGGATCTAGACAATGCTCGACTGTGAGCTTCCGCACTGAGGAACCCCAATGCTCCGCATGAAGAATATTGGGAGCTGGCGAATCGTTACAATACTTTTATGTCCGACTTTGCTTTCTTTTCATCTTGTTAGCTTTTCCTCCATGCGATCCGAACCCCTCCCCCTCCCCCCCCCCAACCCCACCAACGCGCCTGGGACGGCGAACCCCGCTTTGTCACCGGATGACTCAGCGGTCGCGAACCTCGTCAGGTTCTATGATCACAGACGAGCCCCCTCCCCCAACCTCCCTCCACCTGAATCTTCCGGGATTTGAGGTCTGATATACTAGCGTTAGGCGTGTTTTGCTTTTGACCCCCCTTTTGGCCCGCTCGCCAGCTAAATTTCTGGGGCTGAGGACTCCACGTCCGCCGCGTGCTCCAAAAGTTCCCTACACTAAGTGCCCAAACGGACCTCCTCGTTTTCTTTCCTCGGGTCCCCCTGTCAGTGGAGTCCTCCAAATTTCTCAGTTGATTAAGACCCTCCCCAACACATCCAGAATCACCACCCCCGTTTCCGTTTTGTCGGCGGTAGTCAGGATTGTCGCTACAGTATTTTGTCATACTCCTTTTTTCGGCTTTTAACCTGCCCTTCCCCCCGTGCCTGACCAGCACACCATATAGTGGTCCTTCTTTTTCCATTTACGTCTGCCCCCCAAACCACCACCACCCACCACACAATATTGCCAGGAAAAGGCCGTAAGTCGTGCTCAATCTCCCACCTGCTTGTTCACGCCCCCCCAGGCCGTGTCTTATAATGTTTCCTAGTTCCTCTTCACTCTATTTTTTGCGCCTCGCGCCATAAAATCCCTTCCGGTTTTCGTTCTGAACCATTCTCTGAACTTCTCTGTAATCTTCGGTGTGTTGTGCGGAGAGGAATGTGGATACTCCCTGTTCCTGTTAGCTTTCACCGGACCTGTTACCTTTGTTTTCTCCTAGAGTCCCAACTATTTCTTCGTACCATGGCTTTACCATTGATAATCCCTTTTTTTGCACTGGCGAGCACGGGCTATTTCTCCAATCCTTTTCCGCCCAGGTTTCTCTTGTCTACATAATTCCAAACGTCAACTAAGATGGTGTTGGAGTCTTATTTCTGTTCACCGGAGAGTATATCAATAGCCTTCCACATCGTCACTCCTGGGAACTATTCATCCCCAGGTGAAAACCGTCCAGATGGGACTGATCCTTCTTATTTTTTTTCTTTGAGAAATATTGAATATCCCCCCTACCTCTGGGAAGCACTTTCTCCTATTTAGTTTTTAAAGTGCCTCGGTGATGCTTTTTTAGCACCTCTTCTTACCCGGACATCGGCCGGCCTTTTCATGCCCCTTCAGGGACATCCACCATTGAACTTTGTCCCTGTAACCCTTACCACAGTTCTCCCCCATTCGACATCCCTACCTTAAAGTCTCTCCCGTTTTCGGATTTTGCCTCTAGAGGTGTATGCTATACCTTTTACGATCGCTTTGTCGTGATTGATAAGTGACCCCCCTCTCAGACTTTTTTTTCGACCTGTACCGCTTCGGAGCGCGGCGCCTGTCGAACGACACTTTTATCGACCCTTGACCCCCCTTTTCAAATCTTTCTCCTTCAATTGTTGCGTTTAACCGTATTTCCCTCGCCGAGCTTCCCCGGCGAAGCCGTTTTCCCTTCATAGATGATTCCTTACCCTCTCCTTCAGGCTTTCGCTTTTTGATTCCTTCCATACGAACCGACCTCACTACCTTACATTATTACATTTGACCGTTCGACATCGCCTTTTTTCAGCCTCTCCCTTTTCTTCGCCAATTGAAGCCGCGGCGACTCCATAAATGATGCTAAGCTCTCACGAATGGTAGTGTGGAAAACCCACTCACATCGTGTGTTCCGCGAAAGGGTTTGGTCCTCAGCCGTGAAGATTCCATTTTTTCCCCCCAAGTAGCTTTCCCGCCACCCAATTGTGAAGGGCAAGTAAGCTCTGAGTGAAATTTTGAGGAGTGTTTTTTTGGTCCAATCTTCTTCAATATATATACTCCCCTTCTGCGCGCGACAGGCTGATGATTTTTTCCGAGAGTTCGAATCTTTCTTCCCTCGAAGCCTGCCCCCGCTAGCCCAAACCGGTACAGGAATAAGTGAGACCCCCCCGTCATTTTTTTCCAAAGTACTCAGCTCTGAAACTCATTATAAGATGGTGTTATTACATTAACTTCCCCCCCATTCCGTCGCCAGCCCAACGGTCACGCTCCATTTCCCGAAAACTGAGTGTCTCCTGCCCCTTTGCTTTTTCCACGAAGCAAGCGCCGCGTCTTTTGAGCTTTTGATTGGAGTCAAAAAGGATATTTCACGTCAGTCATCGAGGACTGACTCCTTTCCTCCCAGTTTACGCCCCCTGCTATCACAGATACATTCACTTACCAGAGTCTCTGAGGCCCTCCTACTTCTTTCAAGGGATCCTGTTGCCCCCTTTTCCTGCCCAGAAAAAGGTAAATGCCCGTCCAGACTTTCTGCCATAGTCATACGGCCCCCCTCCTCCCCATCTCCCCACGAAAGACAGTCTTGAAACGGGCGCTTGGCTGTTGGTCTCTATGATGAGCACGTCATTAACTCCTGAGTTCCTATGGACCCTTCGGACTTTTTTCAATTCCTTAGCGAAGATCCCATCGTTGTGATGATTTCTCTTTTCTTTGGGAATCAAGCCCGGTGACTCCCCCTTGACGCCGTAAGGACCCCCGTAAGCCTTGTATCGAGCGGCTGATTATGTTCCGTTTAATGGCCAGGCTAACTGTTAGGCTTTTGCTAGAGGGGTTATCGATTCATTTCGATGCCGACGCTCAACCACTCGTCTATGGCACTGATACTTTTAAAGGATGCCTCCTTTGCGAAAGATCGAAGTAGCCTGGCCGTGTTGGCCGTTTCCTCCTCCTGATCGACGCTTTTTTTGCCCCTCTGACTTCCCCATCGATGCCGCATAGAGGAGTGAGTACAGACAGGTCAGATTGCGAATCCTCGACCTAACTACTTTTTCCCCTCTTTTCTAAAGGGCATGAGTCTCCAACCTCGATCGGTGGTTGCTCCGTGACCGCCCCAGGGGTCTCTTGAAGCCCGGAGAAGGAGGCCACATTGCGACCCTTCATAAGGAGAGATTTTTTGCCCCTCTATTTTCCAACTTGGCGCTTTCGTTTTTTCAGCACGTCTTTTACGCGTCCACCCTGCTTGTCCGTAAGCACCCCTTTTCCCTTGACAAGATAAGTAGTAAATGATCATTCATCACGTTCCAGTAGTTTTTTTTTTTCGTCTCCAACCGCGCTCCCTTGTTCCCCCCCTTACCAATTCACCCCCGCTTTTCAGCACGCTTTCCTCCCTTCGTTTTAACAGTGGGCTGGCGGTTCCCACTCCCAGCCGCTGTTTTCGGGTGTCCTGTTTATGCGTCGCGTTTGAATTTGCGGCCTTAGGACCGCGAGATAGCCACTGTATTTGGCGTGCAATTCTTCTCATGGCCTTGGAGACGCTCCTTTCCAGTGTAGCTAAGCGGGCACTGTCTTTCTTCTAAAATCGTTAAGTCTGCGTAATTCTGCGCAAAGCGCTCTCGGCGGCCAGATCTGTTCCACAGACTTCCTTATAGGTCTTTTTTTTGTGGATACCCAGAGCCTCAACGAGGACGCCGTCTGAAATACTTCCGTGCGCCCAGTGAAGCCGGAGTCCCACTCTCCTCCCCGAAGAGGTTCATCCACTGTGAAGCAGCTTCCGACAACCGGACGACTTTTTTGTCGAACGCGACTTTTTACTTTTTTCCTTGCTTCCGGTCCAATGTTCGCTTATCATCTAGGCTCCGGGCTGATCGGCGGGCCGCATGTATCGAATTCCTTTTCCTCGTCGACCGGATTTCACCCCCTTTCCTCTCAGCCCCCCAGAGAGGAGGGAGGTTGGCTACTCATTGGGAGAGGTTGCGGTAGTCCTATAGAACATTCGGTCCAAGACTTTTTATATCTTTCTGAAAAATAAAGCGTCTCCCCCCTATCTTTCAATAGATTGATAAATAGGACTTAGTTTTGCGAAGACGAATGATGGAGATAACCACTGGAAAACAAGAAGCACCGAAACAAATAGAGCGGGTGGGGTTTTGGTCTTGTCGAGGGGTAGGGGGTGGGGGGTCTTCGCTCTGGGTTGGCGGGAGGGTATTGGTTCTTGCGGTTGGGTAGGTTGTCTCTAGAGGTGGGGGAGTTGATTTTGGGGGGTAGGGGGGTTGGTGGGTTTGGGGGGGGGGAGCATTTTTTTGCTTGGGGGTGTGATCAGTTTGGGTCCCTGGTGCGGCGGGATGATGTGGGTTGGTGGTTTTTGTGGGGGGGGGGTTGTTCGCTGGGGGGAACCCCCCCCTCTCCCCTCCCTTTCCCCGCCCCCCGCACCTCCAACCCCCACCCCCCCCCCCCCCCCTAATCTCCCGGTCGATTTCTCCCCTCCCTCTCCCCTCCTCCGTTCTCCCATCGCTCTCGCCCCGGACTCTCCTCCCTCGTTAGAGAAGAGACTGCTGGCCCTTCAAAGCAGAATCTCTCCCTTCATCATTTTTGTTGTGCAGTTAGATGACTCTTTCCTGCTTTCGTAAGAACGGACGGGAACCATTGCTCCTCTTGCGTTTGATGTCCTAGCGCTTGTTGCACATAAACCCCCTTGCTCAGGCGCCGCCAGCGACTGTACCGCTCCTACCCGCTTCTTTCGGCAAGCTCGACCCACCTCCCGTGCAGTTTTTAAGTTCCCATCTTCTGCGATTGGGGCGAAGATAAACGGTTGATATCCTCCTGAAGGCCGAATTCGACCACGGCTGCTTGCCTACCAGTATGTACCTAAGACTTTTGAAGACGGCGAGTTTGTAATCGCCGCCGCCTCTTCCCGGACTTTTCCTCCCCCCAAAGACAAATGGACCCCGGACCCCAATCACACCGCAAGCCGAGCTCGCAGCTGTCCCCGGACTCTCGTGTTCGGCCGGCCGTCATTCAGTTGCATTTTGTAGCCCTACCTGTTCGCTTTAAGTTTCATTACTTCTTCAACAGTTAGCACGTGCCCCATTTTTATCCTTGCCTCCGCACGCAGTTGCTCCCTTTTATCCCACCCAGCCTTCGGCTGATCACGCCTCTTTGACTACTTTATTCACCAGGCGAATGCCCTCGGCCCCCTTTGACTGATTCAAATTAACTCCCCCTTAGCACTTGATGGCCGTCTTCCCACCCCAGTCATAGATGCGTCCCTGCAATCCTGTTTCTCGATCGCTCCCTTGTCCAGGTTGCTCGCCCCCCCTAATGGACTTTGCCGGCCCCATCACGCAAGGAAAACCGCCAGACTTGTTTCGTCGGATGCGTTTAGTCCCCCTTTCACGCCCCTTTCTCTTCGTCTTCGCAAAAGCGTTCCCACCCTTTGCCTTCTGCGGCCTGTTAATGCTCCGGTACACGAAGCCTTGTTGCCTTCCCTTTGGCCATGGCATTGTACATTATAAGTTTATATTTTGAGGCTTGCCTTCGCTTCTTATCCTGACGGAAAGATCACCCCGTTCTGCCTTTTTTAACAAGGCGAGCAGCTAATCCGCATTTGTCTCAGACGGTTAGGGTCTGTCCATGCCTTAATGAGACGGCAATTCTCTCCTCGGCTCCTTGGCTGCGCACACATCTATCTCACCCTACAACCGACGAGAAGTTCCCTGTTGTGCTACCAATGAAGGCAACGCCGTTCCTAGAGCTGAGGCCGATTCTACTCAGTATGTTCCTCCTCAATCGGCCAGAACCATTTTTTTTTTTTGTTTTTTTTTTGTGGTGTGTTTTTTTTTTTGCTCTTTATTAGGTTTCAGCATCGTATTTCGATTTCTAGGAGTTGTTTTCATAGCCCCGTTCAGCACATGGCGGCCCTTCCCTCCTTTTGCAATTGGATGTCATCCCCACCCCATTTCTATTCTTCGGCGCTGGGCCTCACGGACATAATTCCCCCGACTACCCCTTCCCCTTCACTTTCCTTCCCTGCCCCCGGATGGCACCGGTCGCGCTCTCGACTCGGCAGCATAAGGCTAGGATGGGGCGGTGGCCCGGTACCTCGGTGTATCCCCGAGCCCACTTCTTTTCCTCCACGGACGCCCTATTTGACGGCCTATGGGCCAATTCCCGTTCGCAACCCTCTTCCCCCATCGTTAAGCACGCTGATTGTTTTGACGACAGGCTGATTCCGCTTCTCCCTACGGAAGAATCCAGAGCCCCCCATCTTCAATACACTTTTTTGTCGGGGCCGTATGCGGATGAGAGAAAGTAGATGGAGTCCTAACGTCCCCCCCTATCGCGATTACGAGTTCGAGCGACCCACCAGCGCCGCAATACTGAACATGGATACAATAGCATGGTCCTGGCTCAGACAATTTGAGCGGCCCGCAGCAGAATATATCGAAAGTGAGCCCCTTTTGTAAAAATTGGGGTAAATTGCTACAGCGAGCGCCATATATCTCGTGGTATCGATGACGGATATATATTGTCTGACGCCAGAGTTCGAGAGAATAATTGCGCATCTTTCGGTTCCGTTTTACGATCATTTGCAATCTTGGAGCGACTTCGGAGCCATTTTTTTCCGTTGCTTTCCTTTGGTGCGATCGGTCCCGGGTCCTTTCATTCGGTCCTTTCGAAGATCAAGGAAGCGCGCCGTACCCTCCCCACGCTTCGGCGCTCGCTTTGAGTTTATGCGCTGGACACCTTTGACCCCCGGGTATCCGTGTCTTTCTTGCTCGTCGTCCCCCGTAAACGTCCTTTCTTCGTTATAGCTGCCGAGGATGGTCCCCAGGCTCCAAACCCCCCCCCACCGCCCATTCCTAGCACCCCGCAAGCATCACTCTTTTGAGCACTTGGGTGGCGACCCTTTGAAAAAACCCGTTTACTATTTTTGCTTTCCTTCCAAGTACTGACTGAACCGTCATCCTGCGCATACAACGATGTGAGGGCCCCCCTTCAGCGCTTTTTTGAGCGCAGATCTGGCGCCCCCTCTTATCCTCGTAGGTTAAGCCGGGCCGTTAGCCACCATGGAACACTACTTTTCGGTTTGCGTGTGGATGCGATTCTGCTGCCTTGACTTTTTCTAGGAAACCTGCGTCAGGGATAGTACCAATGCTCGATTGAAAGTTTTATTCGGAAACCCCCCTGCTAGCCCCCCGGAGTTGTCCCTCCCACAACAGATAGCCCATCTTTGATTCGCTGTTTGCTGCAGGGATCGATGCTCTTTTCGTCTGAGAGGGTTTTCCACTCGCTTACGATGCAGGGACTCCCCTATCTTTTATCGGCGGATCTACTTGCCGGATTGGATGCGGAAGATCTTCCAGTCCTCTTCCCCCCAGAGTCTACATCAACAACCAATCACCAGTTGGGGCTTGTGTGGGATTGAGGTCCCGACTTCAGTAGAGTTGGGTCTACCTACCCGTGCGGTCAGATGCCATTTTCACCTCAACTGGTTTCCCCGTTCCCCTTTTAGAATTGCTAGAAACAGGGTACCAGATTCCCCTAACGTCCAGGGATCACCGGGCTTGAGCTGCTAAAGTTTTACATCCTTCATATTCTTTCGTTCCGCCGATACGCCCACATTCCCCTTCCACACAAAAGAAAATCCTCCCCAACAATGTGCCAATCGTTGGTTTGATGGGTCTGGCCCTTCTGACTTTTTCCCGAACGTAGTGAAGTAATTCTTTCCTTCTGGTTTTTCCCTTGCCTCAACGCCCAGCCCCTTCTTTGAAGTATGTTTCCCCTTTATAACTTTTCTTCCCCCTTTGCCGGTAGGGGAGTTTTAGAACAGTCCCTGGTTCGTTTTTTATCGCCAGATACATTGTTAACGCCCCAGGGCTGTTCCAACAAGCAAGTCCGATTTTTTTTTTTTTGCTCCCCTCCCCTTTTTCGAGAGCCTCAAAGACCTTCTTACCAGTCGCGGAATCCCCCATCCCCCCCTGTGTCTTGTGAGAGAGTTGGATTCCTCTTTTCCTTGTTCGGCACTCCTCCCCCCGTACATGTCGTTTTGCGATCCTCTCTAAAAGGTCCCAGGAGAAGGCACCGGGGCGTGAAAGTATCCCCCTCGAGGATCCTCCTTTTCCCTTTTCTGAGATCCACCAGGAATTCACACAGACGTCCCCATTTTTTCAGTTTGCGGCAGGGTCGTTTCGGCAATGCATTCCGGGTCACTCTCAATAGCTTTCTGTTCCGTCAACTGATGACGCTTTTCACCCCCATGCCAACCTCGGGCATTTTGTGATGCTGTTTTTTGGGTTCCTTTGTTGTGTTTTCGCTTGCTTAAGAAAGACTCTTTATGATCCCTTCCTTTCTCTTTCGCGCCGTGGAATACATGTTTTTCTGTCAGTTTATGGAATTCAGTGCTCCTTTCATCACCGGCGGACACTGGGAGTCATCGCTTTTCCTCTCGGTCATTCGCCTGCCCTTTTTTCCTTTCGCCAACGCAGTCTCTGCCTTACCCATCCCTATAACGTGCCCACGGCTCTTACTCTTATCGACGCGGTTCTCTTCTCCTTTGCAGAGCGATTTTGCCATCGACTTTGATGTTGTTCGCGCGAAGTTTCGCGTATTTCTCCCCCTCCCAGCTTGGTCACCCCCCTTCTCCTCCCGAGCGATTCCCGGACATTTAAAAACCGCTCCCCATTAATTATTTTCGACCCCGATTTCTCCCCCCCCTCTTCCCGTACACCTTTTTCCTAAGAGCCAACCCCACTATGAATTCTTCAATGGTCAGACCTTTCGAAGATACTTGGATTTCGGTACCTTGATAGAAAAATGTTTCTCCCCTTCAGAAGATCACGACGTACACTTCCGCCCTTTTCCTGCATGCTTCCAGACCGGAAAAGGTTTCCTTGCCTCCCCCTTCCCTGATTGTTGAGCGATGCTTCTCTTGACCTGGTGTAAACAAATCCATCTTTTTTCCTTTTCTTGGTCTGACTTTTTACGCGTAAGTAAGTGAAGGACTACTCCCGTTTCTTTCCCTACCACACGTTTTTTACAATGCTTTCTCGCTTACGAAATTCTTCTTGGCTGGGCAGGTGCTGAGATTTCTTCTATGATTATCCTTTCGTGTATTTCTTTTTCCTTATTTCTCCATTTTTCCCCCCCACGCCCTTGCCCCCCGTTGGGGAAATCTTCATCAACCCGAATTCCGAAGGATCCACTGAACCCTCCGCCCCCCCCCGGACACGTTTCCGTGATCCCTTCTCCCTGCGTTGCCTTGCATCTCTCCCCCCCCCCACAGTCGTCCATTTGAAACAGTCCTGGACCTCTTCTCCCGATCCAGAAACCGTAGGTCGCCAATTGATCTTCTAGCTTTTCGACTCCCCCTTCCATTCGACAGTATTTCTCCTCCGCTAGTTAACCGCCCCGTTCTATGAAAGAGTCATCGCACCTCTCCTATCTGCACACGCATTGCCGCTTTAAGTTCCCCCGAGCCCTTTTCCCCGGCGACTTTATTTTTTGTTCTGTCCTCTGGCCGCAGATTGCAGGCGCACTTTTTACCCCTTCCTCCTGCCGCGTAGCCCGTGCTACCCCTCTATTAATCTAGCTTGATTTTTAGCCCTTTTTTCCTCGCAGACTCATTCGTTCGAAGATCTCCACCCGCCCAGCTTCGACCTGTTTGTAGCGGCTTGGCCGGCTCCGCGATGTCACTTCAAAAGAACCCTGTATTCCTCTTGACGGGATCGATGGACCCCGCTGATTTTTTTTTAATCCTACGGCGGTCTTCCCCATCGGTCGATTTCTTCTTCTTCTCTTTTTGTAGGAATCCAGCAATATGACCCCAATCATTTCCTTCGCGCGCGTTTATGGTGGTTTCTTTTTTTTTTTTTTGGTGTTTTGGGGGTTTTGGTGGTCCCCCCTCAGCTTTATCTGAGCCTTTTGCGCGAAAGTTCCCCACTCCTTAATCCTACCGGTCTCCTTTTCCTGAGAAGTCATAATAGTTCGGGTGTCCTGTGCGCTTTCTTGCAATAGAAAAGAGGCCCCAGTCTATGCAGTCTGCACGTGACCTCACTAATTTCTCTGTAATCGTCGCACTTTTTTTTTTTTTTTTCCTTGTGACATGTTTGCGCGTGCTCCCCCGCGCCATCTCTCCGCGTCCAGGTCTTTCTCCCTTTTTATACAACCTTCAAAGTGTGTTTATGCTTTTATCTCGACCTTATCACCGACAGACGGGTTTCCCTCCCCAGACTGAGCCCGTTAAGCTCTCACTTGTTCGGACCCCCCTCGCTCCCGCTATCTCAGGTGTCGTCTCCTTGACGCGGTTCGACGCCCAAATGCCAACCTTACGTTCGGCCGATCCTCAGGTTCCCCGAATTGTTTCCCATTAAAATCTTAGTCATGGATTCAAATGCCTGATGTGATCCTACCGCAGTTTCCCCAGACCATCTTTCGTAGTACCCGCCAGATCGTCGTAGCATGTCTCCCATCTTATCGAGGACGTGCAGGGCCGCGGTTTTGAGACAAATTAATGGGCTCGAAGAGCCCCGTGAGAATTCTTGGGTTCTGCGGCACCCCGGACGATAACCCGTTTTTCACTTTGTCCTGCCGGCCCGGCGCCAGCTTGTAATGTGGAAATGTACGTAATAGGCTATCTCCCCAAATTTGCTTGAGTGAGGCCGTCCCCTGGCGCGGGGAGTCGAAGGGCATGTCGATCCGAATGGTCGAATCAAAGTGAAGGGAGGCAATGATTCGGCGAGTACGAAGATGTTTCTAATTCTTTTCTCTTCGGGTGAGTTCAACTTATTTCCCTCGACATTTCCCATGAAAGTGAGCATAGTTTTCCCTGTCTCCTTGCCTTTCGACGATAGAGGGTATTACAATGCCCACTGAACTCCCGCATTACCCCCTCGGCTTATAACACGCGCGAATAGGATTGCGGTCTTGGCGTTCTTTTTCCCGTCCGTTTCAACTGAGGTAGGAGAGCGGTGAGCCTGGCTTTGCCCGATGCTACCCGTAGGCCGGGCTTTCAGGTTTCGGTAAGGACGGAGCTTTGGCGGTAGAAAATGAAGTTAATTTTTTAAGGATGCCGAGGATTGGTTTTTGACTATAGCTCAACCCTAGTCATGATTTTACGCCCAATCAAGATCTAGTCTCCCTTATTCTGACACCTATTCCGTTTCCCGCTCCTATCTTTTCCCTCGGACGACGGAGCGCAACGGCACCAACGCTCTTTCTTGAACCCCAAAGCGGCGCAT
>Ga0179593_1526577_pt1 | contig 17369 bp, 15 predicted proteins | sample CZODoug2_1_08_16_FD_185931 | JGI IMG/M metagenome (GOLD analysis project Ga0179593, IMG submission 185931) | Vadose zone soil fungal communities from Angelo Coast Range Reserve, California, USA - CZODoug2_1_08_16fungal (PacBio error correction) | ecosystem: Environmental > Terrestrial > Soil >... | reverse complement strand
CAGGTAACCCGGGCTGCCCGTCCAACTGTTTCCCCCGGACTTGCTGGCCTTTGAAAACTTTCACGCTTTTCCAGGATCCCTGAGTCGGTAACCCACACAAACCTACACCCGGATTAGGGTGCCACCCCCGAGAACCTTGCGCGGAGTCAGGTTCCTTGTTCTCCTTCGGCACCTTCTTTACCTAAAGTGTTTCACCGAAAAGCTCTTCGCACTGGTACGGTCACACCCCCGTCTTCGTGCCTCCGGCCCCCAAGTACCGCCGAGTGGCCGACTTCCCCCGGAGTTGTTTCCCCCCCGCGGCCGAGTTCTCTTGCCCGAAGGGCCTTACGGGCCTCGTCCCCCCCCCCCCCCCTACATCCGGGACTTGATTTTTCCCAAGATTCCGTGAGAATTTAAGGGGCCGGTTACACGAACCTTTTGTCCAAGTACAATGGACGCCCGCGACCAGAATTAAAGGCAAGTGTTCAACCGACAATGAAAACAGCCTTTCTCGCACATTTGCGGACGGTTCGATGCTGACTGGCCTTCATGTTAACAGCAGTTTCAGGGTATGATTTTTGTCCATCTTTTAATTTCTTCTGCCTTTGCTAAATGCGCCATGGGCTGCCGCTGAGATGCCTTCAAATTAGGCCCTTCCCTTCACATTCCCCCTGAAGGGGGGAAGAACCACTTTTTCGTTTCCCGACCTTCTGGAAGTGCTGCGGACCCCCCGTGCCCCGGGGAATTACCATTCTTCCTTCGCCCCCTTTCCCCGCCCTTTTTGGACTTTAAAGTTCCCAAGCCTGGAAGCAGCTGAGGATTTTTCGTTTTGCCGGACACGCTGATCCTCACTTGGTACCACCGGTCCGTTTTCCCTCCAATTTTTTCCCCCAAAACCCGTCGCCTTCCGCAAAGATTTCTGTGGGGTGTATGTCTGTCGACGTGTCCTTTCCCTTTTTACCCCCCCGAGGTTCGGCCGCCACGGAAAGACATTTTCTTGCGGACATGAATTATACCGGGCCTGGAAATGAAATACCCCCCCAGGGAATCTCAGGGGTGTTTTTTTTTTAACCCTCTTTCCTAGGGGGAATGGGCCTCTCTCCTCGCTGCCCTTATCCCCACATTTTAGGCTTATGGTTCCTCCTAAGGACCTGCCTTTTCCTCTAGAGCGGACGTCCCGTCTCCCTCCCTCACCGAACGTGTGACCGTGAGTCCTCCCGTTCCCAACGGGCCGCTCCCAGCCACCCAAAACTCAAACTGCTCCGCCCATTTCCCTCTTCCTTCCCCCTCGTTTTTTTCTTTTTCGCGTTTAATAGCAGATTACTCCCGGTCTCGTCGAATGTTTTTCTTGCGACGATACACGACGTCCTTTTTGTATCCACGACACCCCTTTTGCATAATCCTCGACCTGAAGGGCCTGTGAACGAAGGATTGCCCTTTACTCGAAGCCGGCGTCCTCAGTGCCCACCGCTGCGTTCAGGGGGGAAGACAAGAATGAGCCATCTCTTCCTCACCCACACCCCGGGTCCCGTCGCCCTGCGGGTCAGGTATACTATTTTCTTCGATTCTCTTAGTGCTAGAGCCAAGCAAGTTTTTTCTGCATGCGCAAAAGTCTCGCCCTCGAGAGTATACTTTTCCCCAGAGGAAAAGGGCGTTCTCGGAAGAAGTGTGTTTTGACAGATCTTTAAGGCTTTTCTTCAACATACTTTTCCAAGTCGTCGGAGGTCCATCCCCCACCCAACCGCCGGTCTTTTCGTCTTCCCGTCAGAATTTTGTCCAGCGTGCCCTTATCGAGGATAGTTTCGCTTCCTTTCGCGCGTCCTTTAGGTTAGACCTTGGTTCTCTCTAAGCACCCACCAGCAGTTAGACTTGCTTCCTTGGTCCCGCTTTCTGTCCCCTCCCTTGGTCCCATTTTTTCGTTCAGCTTTTTTTTTGACTTTTTTTTTACCTCAGGGCTTCGTCGCGGCGTTTGGCGGCACGGTCTTGTTCAGCAGGTAGGTGAAGCTTTTAACCTGAAGCGATCCTGATTCGTCTCGGTACCGATGGCCGGCACTGTAAAGGATTTTTGAATTCAGCGAGTGATTTCGTCCCCCCCCGTTAACCTTGCTTTCCGGGCTTTTTTCCTTCCCCAGACCGGTAATTTTTTTTTTTTTTTTTTTTTTTCCCTTTTTTTTTTCCTTTTTTTTTTTTTTTTTTTTTTTTTTTTTTTCTGCCGATTCAATTTTGGTTTTCCGACCTATCCTTTTTTTTAGGGAGATTCACATGTTCTTTTTTATTTAGGTGTTTGAGAACCCTTCTCACGGTTCCGACAGCCTCACACCGAGTCACCCTCCCTTTAGGACTCGGCGCCGGTGTTGTGGTTTTCCGGGGGGATTGTGATTCTTTCCTTGCTTGCGGATCAGCGTCAGGCCACTCAATTTAACCCTTCGCTTTTGTGAAATTGAGGTCCTATCGCCGTTCGGGGGAAAGTTTGGTCCCACGTAATTCCCTTCCCCCCTTGGCCCCTTCCGAGAAGTTCGGTGGGCACCGCCGTCCTTGCTTACGCCAATGTCTTCCCCCTTATGTGAATGAGGAAGCCTTCGCCCGATTGGTTCGGATCGAGGTGAGCACCCTTTTTTCCGCAAGCTGCAGGCAGGCCCCCACAAGTCGATTTTCCTCGCAAGTTCGCAATCCCCTTTATTTTTCCTGCCAACCCCCTCGAAGGCTCCCGACTCTGTCTCTCGAGGAAGTGTTTTCCTTTCAGTAGTTTTTCGGAGTTTAAATCTCATGTGTGGTACCACCCCCTCTTCGTAGGACCTGGGCAACCTGTTCCTTTGAATAACTCAAATTTCTGCCTTTTTGTCCTGTCCGGATTCTTCCTGGAGTTTAGCCGTCACCTCGACCCAGGAGACCTTTTTTTTTTCGTTATCCTCGGTGCCGAGGCGTGTAGGAGCGAATTAATTTACGGACTTTACCTTGTCAGGCCTTGCCACGCAGAGTTTTTAAGGGGAACCGATTTCGAGAGATTCTTCCCCCCTTTTAGTTGCACTTTGCCCCAGAACCGCCCCCCCGTCACATCTGTCGCCCTTCGAGCGCCCTTGCAAGCCCGGTCCGGTTTATTGTCGTTTTCGGAAGTCGATTGAGCTTACTGGCCCACTTGGAAAATAGTCACGTCTCCCCTTACTTTCTGTTGTTCCCATTGAGATACTTTCATTCCTCCACCTTTTTTCTGCTATGAGATTACGGGAACTAAAACCCGTATGCATCCCCGTACCCCCACTTCCCCAGACGCCTCTGATTAGATTTCCCGTTCTCCATTGATTCGCCCTTCCGCGGCACTCCCTACTACAATTACGTGGCCTTGACCAAAGACTGAGCGAGGGTGTCTGCTTTATTCGGACCCGGTTTTGTGTTAAAGAAAATGGTCTTCTGCTATTAGCCCCCGACGACGACCGTATATTGGACCGCATTCCCCTTCCCAAGTATTCCTTTTCTGGACCCCCTAACTTCCGTCTGTACAGGCAACCCGCTAGGAAGGTTACTCCAGCCTTTTTTAAGTTGCATTTTGCAAGACAGCGTTCTCCGGGAAAGGACCTTATCAGTACTGAGAATTAACGCAGACCGTCCCTTTTATTGCGCCGGTACAGGAACGCCACCCTTTTTTTATCACTTAGTGCCCAAGTGGACCTCAAGAAGAGGCTGCTTCCCGCCCAGAGGTAAGAGGTGAAGGACTAAGTGTTCGGGTTTCCAGACTGAAACCCTAAACTTTTTATGCAACACTGCTCGCTCTCTCCCGAAATAGCGCCCTGGGTTTTATGACGCCCGGAGAATGGCCCTCCTCGGCGATGAAAGTCCAACATCGGCGCTGAGGAATCCCCCTCATGCCCAACGACGGTTCAAAAGCAATTTTATTCCCCTCCCCCTGGCTTTGCGCGATTTTCCCGCTGACTAATTTAAGGTGCCACATCTTTTACGGACCCCCCTCCGCGGGCTCGCAACCTTCCCCTCCCCCTTCTGAAGAATTGTTCTTATTTTTCCCGCTGAAGGTCGTAAGTGGGCCTTTTTTCTCGCTCCGCAATCGGATTTAACACGTCTCCCCATCCCGGACGACCCCACACCAGTTCAGCCCCTCGGCCGGTTTCTACCTTGGAGTTTCGACCCTTGTTCCTCCCTTTATTAGCAAAGCCCGGCGCTCACTTTGGGCCTTTCTCGGACATGATCTGTCTATTGCCCAGTTGGTCCCCACTCTCGCATAGTACCGGGCGTTTCCCTCCTCCGAGCGATGGGGGACACTTGGTGGATCCTTTCTTGAATCTTCCTCTTTTTTAACCGATTTTCCCCCCCCCCCCCTTTCATACCATTTTTTTCCCCCCCTGAAGGCCTTTTCCCTGAACGGCTGCGCCCTTCACTCTGCCTCCCCCTTTTTCCCTTGCTCTCACAAGAAATTTCGGTGCCTCTTGTTACACTTGCGAACTCCGCTGCGTTAACCAACCTTCACCTCCTTCCTGAGCGTATTTCCCACGTATTGCGTGAAGCCTCCGACCCCTTCCCGTATTGGAGAAATGCAGGTGGGGTACTTTCGATAAATTACCCTGCAATTCCCTAGTCAGATCAGAATCCTCTTCCAGTGACGATTGTGAAATTCTTGAGGTCCCATTTCCCTACATTGAGTTGACCCTCAGTGCATCCGTTTCCTGGTACGGAAGGCTCGTCATCCCGTCCCCTCGAGCTTTCATTTCCCTTCTCTAGTCGCCAAAGGGGCGAGGAGTTTCGATTCTTCTCGATGTCGAGTCTTCCCCCCTCAATTTTAATAATATAGTGGTTGGTTGTATCGGTGAGATAAAATATCCTCTGAGGCCTAGTCCCACTCCCCTCCCTGAGACAGACGCCCAAGGTTCGCGGAAGATTTTTCTCCTTCTGTTATTTTTTTTGTCCCCAGCTACCCCTTACCCTTCCGGCGGCTTTTGTAAAATTAGGCAACTCCTCTTTTAACACCTCTTCCTTGTCATTCGTCACCAGGTCCCCTCGGATTGCTTGCGACTCCCCTTCAGGTCGATCTTCCCCTTGTTTCTCCTCCCCCCCCCAAAAAAAACGCTTTCGGACCGCTCCCAGGTTTTTTGATTTCACTCCCTCCCTTTGGTAACCCTTCTGCCCCCCCCCAATTAGATAAGGAGATTTTGAGTGTTGGAAACTTTTTCTCGGCTTGTTCCCCCTCGTTCCAACTTATGTCACGACAGTTCGTGACTTAAGGGAAGGTCATCTCCCTTGCGTCAGTTTCGGTGTAACTGCTCTCCGAACTTGCCGCTGAAATCGTTGTCTCTTTCTTCTTTTTTCCCCCCCAGTTCCATCCCCCCCACGTTTCCCCCCCCCCCCCCCCCCCCCCCCCCATAACGGCTCTCCCGCCCTTTTTTCTCTGTCCCGACTTTTTTTTCTCCAAGGATCTCCAATATGGCCTCCTTTGCTTCACCCAGCGGTGGCTTTGTCGAACTCGTCCACTTTTTTAAAACCCGGATTCCGACTCCCAACCCCGCGGTCCTCCTGTCCTTGCGTTTCCGGCGCGCCTGGGATTTTGCGGCCTGGTTCGTTCCTGATTGGGTATTTTAGTTGTCATTCTCCCTTCCCCTTCACCCCATCTTTCCCTTTTATCTTTTGCACTTGAGGTAGCTTATGTTGGAAGTTTGCGAGCAACCTTATTCTTCAGTTCACCCTCCCTTGTCCCTCCCAGGCGAGCGTCGCGCTCGGTCCAACCCGAGACATGTTCCTCACTGCATGGCGGTTCCCTTGTGCATGAGGTAAAGGCCCCTTTCGCCTGTCATCACGCAGCGTCGCCCCCTTTCCCGAAGTTCAGAAATCCATGCCTGGGTCCCTGGGCCCTCTCGATTCTCAATCCCCCTTTTCTTTTCCACTCTGACAAGGAGCTCGCTCCCTATGAATGTGTCTTTCTTTTAATTTCCCCCCACTTTGGACGTTGAAGGGGTCCCCAATCGGGCTTCGTTCTTGCCCCGGGCAACACTTTAAATCTTTTCTCCCGTATCTTCGTTTTTCCCCCTTTATCCGGCTGTTTTGCACTTCGGCTGACCTTCCCTCAAAGGTACCTTATCGGCCGGCGGTCCCTGAGTCAGGAGCCTTCTTTTCCGCGGAGGGTAATTTGACCCTTTCAGGCCACTTCTACGGTGGCAATTTTTTCTTTCTTGACGTCTCGGGTTCCCCCCCCCCCCTTTTTAGGGTCAATCCATGCCTTCCTTTTAAAATTGCTCCGCGCCGCTGGCTTGGTTGGTCAGATCCCGTTACAGACAGTGTCGGCCGCCTCTTCCTGTATTCTTTTTAATCACATGGGACAGATTGCCAACTCTTCAAGAGACTCTTGCCTTATGCATTACGTTTTGGCCCAGTGGATCTCATATTCCTCCTTCTTTTTTGTTTTTTTTTTCCCTAGTATAAAGAGGCTCACCAACAGGAGAATACCTCCCCCCTTCCCCAGAAGATGAGCTTCTTAACCTTAACTTTTTTTGACTCCTACGAGTGCACTCCCTCCAACCGCCCTTGATCCGTGCCAGCTAGAAGCCGTTCTAAGGTTTTCATTTTTTCCAGTCCTTGAACGGTCTACGCCCTTGGTACTCCGCACCCTCCTCCCACCGCGCTTACCCGCGGACTTCCCGTAACGATCGTCGGCCGAAAGGTCCTTTCTGGAATCACGACCTTTGCCGAGAAGGCTACCCTCCCCTTGCCCGACTACAGCCCCTCCAGCACGATTCCGGTCACCTTCCCCCTGATATCTCCTTGATATATTAGCAGTTAACCGCCTTTGTTTGCCGGTTGCTGCGACGTCGATGACAATTGTTCCAGCAAGTCACCCCCTCCCACTGGTAAATTCTTCACCGTATCTTGACACATTGTCCCCGGATCTGTTGCCCTCCCGTCTAGGAATTGCTTTGTTGTGAATATTATCAAAGGGTTCTTTTCTCAATTTACGATTCCCCTTCCCTTTTGCAGCCCTGATTGCCCGATGGGACGACCTTCGAGATGAAAGAATTTCCCCTCCCAACTGTGATAACTTTCTTACCCTCATGCCATATCCCCTCACGCGTGAAGCCAAGGTGTTTCCCGCCTCTTTCCCCTCTGCCACTTCCGGGTTGCCCCGTGTCGGGCCAAGTCGCCGGCTTTTTCTAGCCGCCCTCTCGCCCTCCCAAAACCTTTCCCAAGATCGAACCCTCTATTTCCTGACCTTTGTTGATGGACGTTGCGTACACGGGCCCTCCGGCAACTTTCCCCCCCGCACACCCCCTTCCCCTTTACGACCCCGCTGCCTAGGCCGCAAACTCTCTTGAACGCTGTTTTTTTTCGATTTTTTTTCCCGTGTTTCCTCAACGGGGGACGACCCCAGTCCACCCCTTTTGGAAATTTCTCTCTCTTCCCCCTTTTTTTCCTTAGGAGGAAGTAACTCCCGTTTATACTCTTGCTCCCCCCCCCCCCAATGATATTGCAAACCCCGGGCTTGATTTTTCACTTCCTTCGGTGTCCCCTGGTGTGGACTCAATGACCTATTCCCCCCCGAATTCAGCTCCCTTTTAACCGTGCCCAAAGGTGACTAACCTGCCGGCACTCTCGCAGGAAGTCCGTCCCTCTCCTCCCGGAAAGGTCCCTAGGGCCTCCTTTTTCCCCTAAAAAGCTCGTAGTTGCCAAACTTCAAACCTCTCCGTTTTGTGGTTTTTTTGGTTTTTTGGGGTGGTTTTGTTTGTTTTTTTTGGGTTTTTTGTTTTGTTTGTTTTTGGTTGCTGTTTTTGTTGTGTCCCCTACTTGACCCCCTCGTTCGTCCTCTTTGGGCGTAACTCGACCCTATAGTAGACCCTGCGGGCCTTGCGCCCGATCACCGATTGATCACATGAAGTCCCCTGTCACCTCCTTAATGATAATAGAAGGCGGCCTCCGGGTAATTTTTTTTTTTTTTGACTCCCGTTCCTTCAGGAACTAGTCGCGGTTTCTCTGGTCCCATGCGCGACCGGGATGATAGGGGGAAGACATCCTTCCTCCCCCCCCTCTTTTTCTTTCTGCCTTTCACCTCTAGACCCCCCCCCACGGCCCCCCATTTTTTCTTGGGTCCTTGCGGGATCGGCTCTCGAGTTTTTTTTCCCTCTAGCTGTGTAATTACTCCGGGTGTTTGTTGTTTGAGAGATCGCCTATAGACCCCCTCGGATCTACCCCGTCCGCCCCTAGCCACGCACTGGTGGCGTCCCTCCTCGTTCTTCAGTGAACGGCTTCTTCGGCCCTGTTTTCCCTTTTATGATGGTCCAAACGTCTTAGAGTTCACGGGACACTCTTTCCCCGTCACCTTAGTGCCCCTTGGTCGTCTGTATAGGCTTCCGGTTCGGCTCCGTAGTATATTTCCCCTCACCACCTAGAAGCTCCTGGTGGAAGTTATTAGATTCACTGTGGTCACATTTTTTTATGCGGAGTCTTTCTTTTTCTGTTTGGAACGAATGCCTTTGCTCTGCGGTGCTCGGCACCGAGTGCCTCGTTCCGACCCGGGTTCTTTTGAGTTCCGTTTTCCGTCCCGACTCGGGAGGTCAGGTCACTTTTTTGCCCTCAGTCCTTCGCTTCATCTTCAGCTTTTGAGATGATTTTCCAACCATTTCCCATCGCGAACGCTCCTCCCCATCCCGCAGCCGACACATCAGGGGCTTATTATAGACCCCGATATCCCAGTCCTCGTCCCGGCCCCCCCGCATCAATTAATCCGACGCCCAGGCACCACGAGCCCCTTGCGCCCTTTTAGTTCGCGTCCCCCTTCAAATTCTCCCCTTTTCCACAGAACCCCGCTTCGAACCATCTTGCTTCCTCGGCGTTGGTTTTTTTGTTTTTGATTTCTTTCGACGGTGCCTGTCGGCTTGAGTTGAACGTGTAGGCAATCCTCATCAAGTAATACTTTCGGGGCTTCTTCTTGCCCTTTGCGAGGGGTCGTCGTCGACGGTTGCGATCCCCGGACCTACTCCCCTGGGCACCGATTTCCTGGCGCCTGAGTAAGATCCCCGCGGTTTCCCCATCCCCCAGTTTTTCCCCTCAGCGGTGCCCCCTTCCGTGCGTCCTGACCGTCCGCGCCTCCTGCCTTCCCCCCATCTTGGGAATTGTTTTTCTGCCTGTAGCATCATTCCCTTGCTCCGTCCAAGTCCTTAGTGTGGTAACGTTTATCCGTTCTCGACCCACTTGCGTTCCCCCTTTTTTCAAGTCGCCATGTTAAGCGGGCCCAGTCCAATCTGAATGTTTTGAGCCCTATCTTTTTCCTGTCCCCCCAATCCCCTTTGTATTTGTTTCCCCCCAATGAGGCGTTCGGAAGCCAGTGCGTTGTAACTGCGGACCCTTAGATATCGGGCATTTTCCCTGTGCCCCGTGTCTTACTTTGGGTTCTCCCCCCGACTTTCCCCCTCGACTGAGGGCGCTTCCTTCATCTGTTGTTTCCGTCTCTGTCTTTGGGCAGAGATTGGTATTGCTTACAGCGTCCTTCCAGCTGACGGTGGTTTCAGGATTTTTCTCCCCCTTTAGTCCCCTTTCACCTTTTTTTCCAGCATTTGCTCAATTGGAATTGACTACGAGCCCTTTTTGATCTCTTTCCCCTCCGGCTCCCGTTTGTTGATGTCGTTGCCGTTCTTTTAGTGCTTCGGTCCCCCTGCGAAGCTGCCCCATCTGCAGCCTTTCTTTATCATACCTGGTTTTTGGCTTTGGAGATCTCTTCTCTTGTTCTCTTTTTTTTTTTGAGTGGCTCGTCCCCTCCCCCCGGTCGCATCCCGTCCCCCCAAGTTCAATCCTCGCTATGTGTTCCCCGCTGTTCCCTCTTGGGAAAGGGACGTGTGGAATTAACTTCAGCACCACTAGCCCCTCTCCGGCCCTTTCAGAAAAGGGCCAACCGGTTTCTAGGCAGTCTTCGTTGCACCCCCATCAGTGACGAAGACTGATGAGGGAGCCACGGGAACCATTCTCTCAGCCAGGCCCAAGTACGGACAGCAAACGGAAGGCTTCTTTGCAAGAGCGGTGTCCACTCCTCCAAAAAGTTAAACGTCCCGGTCAACCCCTCCTCTTTTCCCAGAAATTTAAGCCTAAATCGAGAATGTCATCCATCAAGGTTCGGCTTTTTTTCACTTCCCCGCAGCCTTGATCCGTAATCCCCCGATCAGGATAAGTTCTAATCTAGCGTGTGGCACGTCCGACGCCTCCCCTTTTTTGGTCCCCAGCCCTTCCCTTTTTCCATTTTCCCTCCCCATTCATATTTCTTTTGACCCCTTACAGCGATTCTTTGCGTGCTGCAGAAGGCCTTGTCCTGGCCGAACTGATCTGCCCTTTTCCCTGGATCGCGAACTGGGACTTTTTTTCTGAGACTGTTTATATCTGTTCCCGCAATTTTTTTTTGTGTCCACGGCTCTGAAGGGCACTTTTACCTTCCCACACGTAGCACCTGGTTTGCCGCACCTGGCCTTTCGGTTTCAGATATTGGCCAGATGCCTCCTTTTTTCCCCCTTCGGTGCTTTTTGCTTCCCCGTGCTCGCAACTACCCAGAAACATGACTGACCCAGGCAAAAACCCGCCCGAAAGGTATTGGACTCACTGCGGAGGAGTGATACCCCCCTTTTTCCCTTTCAATTATTTTCCCCCCTTTCCTGCAAGCCCATTTTACACGTCAGCCAACCCCACATTTTTTTCGGCCGCAACTGCTTTTGGATGTCTGCGGAACCCGTTTCCCTATTTGGACGTTTCCCTCCCCCAGCGACAATGACCCCCTATTCTTTTTGAGCTACGGGACTGTCGTGAACATTTGAGTTTATATTTTCCCACTGGACTCTGCAAAGTTTTGGTAATAAGCCGTTCATGATGGGGAACTTTGGTACCCTCTCTTCCTTCCCCCTCAACCTTACGCTCCCCTGTTACTGGCGAGACGTTTGAAATGAAGCAGGCTTCACTTCGCGTGAAGTACGTTCGACCCCCGAACTGTCGGTGTACCTATGCGACATCGGTGACGCCCCCTTTCCCTCAACGATTGCTTTGCACAACCAATAACAAACTTCTGTCACAATGTGAAAAAGGGTTCCAGCTAATCGACCTCCGCCCAGTTCGCATCCCTTTCTTTTGTTGGTCTGCTCGCCCCAGTGAAGCTGTCCCCCTGCATCCATACTCAGCATGATTCTCCCCCCCTTGAAGGGCACTCCTTTCCCCTGTCATCACTCAGGGGTTGTCTCGGCGCGGTTGCTTTTCCCCTTCTACACGCACTGAAGTCATAGTCCGGAGACGTTACGCTACTTATCCCCCATATGTCCCCCCCCCCTTTTTCCGTCGGAATGAGGGTCTGTTATTCTGAATCTACTGTAAGAGAGTTCCTACGTTCTTGTTGTTGTTGATAAAACTTAATATTCTTTTTAGAATCCGGATACCCCAACGAATTTTCCTCGGTTCACCTGGTGGCGATCCGATTCCGGCCGTCGACGCGTCTTCTTCGGCACGAATCCCCCTTAAACGGTCTTAAGCCCGAGTTCTGTACTCCACGTTTGTTCCTTTCAACAGTCTCCTCCCCCCTTCCCAGTTCTCTTTGGATCTTGTATCTTTTGAGCCCTGGGATAAGAGTCCGTTACTGGCAGAATTCCCCCCCCTTTCCCCCCCAGGTGACTCCGGGGCCCTAGTCTCCGTTCGCTCGACGCGTGTTTTGTCAAATTCGTGCCGAGGGCCTTTTAGAGTTTTCTCCTGAACCGCGTTGGAGTTTTCGGGTGTGCGAACCCTTATGGAGAACTCTTTTTTCCACGTTACCTTGATGTGATGAGACGTCCGAGTTCCTGTGCAGTTTTAGGAATCGTCAACTGTTCCCCGGCCAGTTCTTTTTTCATCGGTGATCTAAGAGGACTCTTTAGTACCCCCCCCCTCCTGGAACGCTTCTAAAAGCACATGTTCCTTATTGCCTTCATTTGGTTGGTGATCCTTTTCTCTCCCCATTTCTTGCCCGCTCCTTTAAGGTAATCTACAAAGTTTGATTTGGTTTCGTTGGCGAACTCTTTCCCATCACAAGGGTTAAGGCCAGTACCCCCCACCAATATCCACCGGTGGTGGGCCATCGGAAGAGGCTGTGGCGTAGGGGGAGGTGCTGGTCCCGGTGTTCCTAACCTGCTTTGCATTTTCCCAATCCTAAAGATTCTTAACCCTTTCGGGGGTTTTCGATATTGACCTTTTTCTTGAGGTTGCAGGGTCGGCGGTGCGAGAACATTCTTTTTCCTTAAATAACCGTCCGTGGTCCGGGAGTTCCTCGCGGCGGCCAGGTGATTCACGCACCTGGTGACCTCTTTTGACTGAGGTACAAATTCCGTCCCCCCTCTCAGCATTTCCTGACACGGGCAAGCATGCGGCGAACAGGTTTTCCTCCCTCCGATCCCTTTTCGACTGTTTTTGTGACTCCCTTCCCTTCTCCCCCTTCCCCGGTGAACTTTCTGACCGCCGGCCCGAGCCCTTCCGACGTGGCACCAGCATCGCTCATGTGTTTTTCTCCCTCGGTGTACTGGCCATGGACTTTTCATGGGTGTTCAAACGTTGAGCTCCCGCCAAACAAGTTAGGACTGTCGGCTGTTCCTCATTCTCACTATCTCTCGGGATCATGTCCCGGTCTAAGGGACCTTTTCTCTTCTGCAATTTTTCCACTCTTGATCGTACCTTTCTTCGACTCTGGTAGTCAGGAGAAATAAGTCGCGCGCTGAGGACTTGCAGTAAGAGTATGCCACTCCCTTTTTAGGTCAGGTTCCCCTCTTCCCGAGCCGGGTATCCAAGTTTCTACTTGTTCCCCCCTTGCTTTACAGAGAAGCCTGTTTGGGAACGATCCGTTTCCCAGAAGGTGCGGGGATCGTTCCTCACAGGCGCCCACATTTTCCTTGGCACAGGAGCTCGTGACCTTGGTTCTTGACCCCCTGTTGGAGGCCCTTGGCGATTTAGCTTTTCCTCATTCCTCCGTGGTTGTTTTTCTCTCCCTTGAGCTCAATTTCCCCAGGTGCCTTCACAAGACAAGGTCCGTGCGCTGCCGGATTTTTGTAAAAGCTGTTGGAACGGTGACGCTCTGATCCGCCCCTTTCAAAGCATTTGTTCTCGTGGCCCCACCAGAGCGCGAGGGAGGGCACTTCAAGTTCTTTACTTCGATGGCTGACACGGCCCTTTTTGACTGGACCTCTTATCGCCTCTCCCTTTTTTCTCCCCCCCCAAACTTTTCCTCGTGACGGCAAGTACGTTTGCATACCCCCGAAGTGAAGAGCGCACGACCGCGGCCGAGTTAGGCCCCCTCACGACGGGAGTGAATGGCCTTTCTTCCAGCAAGACTTGCTTGACATGATAGCTACTGACTCTTCAAGCGCAGTTACACGAACGTTTCCCTTCCTCCTCGGCTGCGGGACCAGATTAAAATTCACTGAACCCCGGGGACCGGGCCCTCATCCCATCCTGATCTTTGCCCGGGTCGGAGAGGCGATTTATGTGTCCTCAGACCGAAACGTTTTTCTTCTCAATGATCGCGATTCCGCAAATCGCGACCTTGGTCATGCTTTATTGGCTTCCTTGCGTGGTCCGTTCCGACTTGCCAGGCCGACCCTGCAGGCAAGTAGGCCCTCCTTATCCTTTACCGTAGCACGACTGGCACCTCCCCTTTCGTTCAGCACTTTCGGTCCCCGCTTTATTTGGGTCCCCGGTGCCCCGGATTACGCCCCTCGTTTTCCCGTGCTAACCTTTTCCCCCCCTGAAACGACATCAAGGGCAAGATCCCGCCCCTCAGGTTGATGCCCTCTGGTTTTTTTTTTAGTCACCTGAGGCTTTCACGCGCCGGTAAACCTTCTTTAAGACCCCGACGAACAACCCTTTCCCTTCCGCAAAGATGGCTTCTCCAGCTTTTTTTTTTTATGTCCCTCCCTTCACCCGTGCTCGCGGTCAATAAATCACCGGAAAGATCCTTGTTTATTATCGAGGGAAGGAAGTATCTGCTTTTTTCCCTTTTTGCTTGGCTGTCCAACACGTCATCTGGCAGCTTTTTGCTCCTAAGCGTTCAGCCCCTTATTGGAAATGTGTTACTCATCTCTTCTTCCAGCATCCCCCTATTCCGTGGCGTCCGTACTGTGATTCACAAGTCATTTTCTAGAAGGCACGGCTCGACAATAGTCGCGCTGGCGCTTCCTCTCCCTCACAGAACTTCCCTTTTTCAAGCCCATCGGGAGCCCCCCAACGAACCGACCTTTTTCCCCCTTACAAACCTGAGCGCCACTGTGAAACGCGGCGTGCTGGACCGCTCCCTATTACCCCCCTTTCTCTATAATGCTGTTGGCATTGGCACCCTTTTTAAATTTTTCCCGACGACTGTTCGCCCACGATCCTCCCCTCTGGCAAGAAGTGACGCAGCGTGCATATTTTTCTGACGGGCTTTGCCCCGAAGTGTACCATTATTTTACGGGAAGGTGTCTTACGTAATAAGTTCGTTCCCCCCCTCCTTCACTTTCCTGCGCAACAAGGTTCCGTATGCGCTTGGTCGTACTGATTCATCGTCTGAGAGAGTGTATCTTCGTTTCCTCCTCTCACTTGTTTTCTTTTCTCTCTCAAGTAGACCAGCTTAGAATTGCACGCAGGAAGTTTTGAACCGGTGGTTGCGCGAAGATGTGATTCAGACTTCTCGTCCACGGTCTTTGAACGATTCACCTAAGTGCCGGGATGTTACAAGGCGGCACCGCCGCTTCGAGTTCCTTCCCCCGCTTCCGTCCCTTCTCCCTCGTTTTTCTTCTCGTGATTTTTTCGTGTCTCGACTCATGCCCTCTTTTGATCAAGTCCCCCCCGTTCTCCGAGAGTTTTGTTTGAACCCCGTCTCACGCCTGTTGGTACATCGTGGAGTTTTTCCCGTTATGTTTTGAAGTTTTGCAACAGCCGGCTTCAGCGGTAGTCCTGCTGGTGCCTAGGTAAAGCTTCCCCCCGGGAAAGCGAATTGACCTTTTTCTTTTGAATAGTGATTCCGTAGGTCTCCTACCGGCCAGGAAGATTGATGACCTCCCCGGTGTCCAGCTTTCCCTTGATGTCCCCCCTTCCCCCTCTTTACGGCTTATTCCACAATTACCCCTGTACTCTGCAGATGCAATTGGGGGGGATGCCCCAATATCTCACCATCTCCTTCCACGAATGACCGCCTCTCGAATTCTTGATTGTGGCTTTTTCCGTCACGGGACACCCGGGTTCCGACAATAAACCCCTCCCTGGAGCCACAGTTCGCGAGGTCACCCATCCTGTGTGGTGGTGTTGGTTTCTTAAGTTTTTGTTGTTTATTTTGCGGGTTTGCTATCTTTTTTATCATGGTTTTCCCCCGCATCCTAAAGTAATACTCGGTGTGACTTGCCTTTTTTTCGTCTCGAAGTGTCTTTGTGAGGACACCGGGAATATTGTTCCACTTCACTCCTGGCACCGGCAGGAGCCCCTTTTCTTCGATTTCGGGGCCCAAGAAACTGAAGTTTTCCCCCCCCCTTTACCATGGAGCGCTGGTTCTTGCCTGTTTTTTGTTTCCCTGTGTGGTCAAGCCGTCAGCCCTCATCATCGGGCATCGTGAAAAGTTTTTTTCCAATAAAGAGCAGGACCCAGTTTTAGAGTCTGGCGGGAACGAGGTTCGCTCACATTGTCTTTTCCCTGACGACCAGAGACACGCTCGACGCGGCCAGTAGAAGTGCTGAGGATACTTTCTTTGACCTTTTCTTGAAGTGAATTTTTATTTTTCCCCTAGCGGGTGTTCTTGACGTCGCCGGGCAACCCGTCTGTACCTGCTTTGAAGATGTATGGGGTTTTTACTCCTTCTTTTTCTTCTCTGTGGGACATTAACAGCGCAAGGTTTGCCCTTCTCGGCCGCGGTCGTGCCTCCGGGTCCTTTCGGTTTCCGTCTTTTTCCTTCCGTCGGCGTCGTCCCCGCTCGTTTGTTAGATTTAGGCTTTTTCCCTTTGCCCAAGAAGTAGACTTTGCTCCCCCCGCGCCGATGCCGCGTTTCAATCCCGACCCCCTTTCCTTGGGTGACGCTGTTTCCTTGATGTCTTTGCAAAGGTCCTTGACATTCCTCGAAGAGGTAAAACCCTTGATGAATAAATTTTTTTTTTTTGTCGACCCCTCCAGGGGAGTTGTTTGCCCTGTTGTGTTGAAGTGATTTGATTCAAGGGACTCCCCGTATGCTTCCAGTCCAATGTACCCCGAAGAGATTTTCTGTGCCGAGTTGTCCCGAGCCCTTGGCCCTTTGCCTCTATCCTGGAAGGAAAGACAGCAGGGCTCCTTGAGCGTTTACAAACAGTTCTTAGGTCCTTGCATAGGTCAAGTTCCTCTTTGAACAATGCTGACCCTAACTTGTCAGTCGTTTCCGAGTTGTGACCACTCGTTTTTCCTCAATTCCCGTACCGCAGCTGGAGTCTTTAGAGCTTTTCCCGAATTTTAATAGAAAGGTCCTCGCCAGCCCTGGTTTTTTTTCCCCAAAGGCCTGGCCGACGTCAATCCTTTCTTTTCTCCGGGAAAGAACCCGATCCTTTTTTTATTTCGGCAGCTTACCACGTTTGCCCTTTTCACCACCGAGTGGGTCCCCAGCCATTAAAAGGAATTGTTTAAAGGAATTCACGTAAGCGGATCCCCGCCCCTCCCCGATGGAATTCGTTGGTCTTGGCCTCTCCCAGCAAAAGCGGTATGGCCGAAACTGCTCGCTTTCCCCCTCACATCGCGCCTTTTGTGTTCTGGTATTGCGCACTCCCTGACCTTTGGCTGCTTTGACTTTCTTATACAGTAGGTTTCTGCCTTGGCCCCCCTAAAACATCCTTTCACCGGACTTTTCCTAGTTGTCCGCACCCCGGTCGGTTTCCCCGATTTTTGCCAGTGACAAGGACGGGGTGCCCCACACTTTCGATTGTTTTCCCTTTGAACAGACGAGCTCAAATTTTGGCCAAAAGACGCCCAGTTAGAGGAGGGAGGAGGGTTGAAGGAAATCGTCTCCTGCAGAACACCGGCCACGCACTCCCCCCATCACTCCAGTCCCCCCTCCCGCGCAAAGGAGTTAGGGGTTTTTTTTGTAGGAAACATTTTTCATTAGTGGACGAGTTGAAAGCCCGGAAAGGTCCCCCCTTTTCCCATTCTAGCGCTGACGGCTAGGGGAAAGTACTGGCGATCGCTCCCCCATGTCCCGTCATGTTCGGAGGTTCAAAGCAGGCAGCTTTCCTCTCTAGGAAAAGAACCTGTTTTTTTTACTCTCTCAGAGTTACCCCCCCCTCTTTTTTCCTTGGAAGCCTTTTGAATGTTGACCCGACGACGCGCGTCGAACCGGGCTCGTGGTTCAGTCCGTTTTTCCGCACAAAGCTTTTGTTTTTCCCTCTGTGACCACACCTCCTTGGCCCCCCTCTTTCGCAAAACACTTCAGC
>Ga0179593_1582909_pt1 | contig 17370 bp, 23 predicted proteins | sample CZODoug2_1_08_16_FD_185931 | JGI IMG/M metagenome (GOLD analysis project Ga0179593, IMG submission 185931) | Vadose zone soil fungal communities from Angelo Coast Range Reserve, California, USA - CZODoug2_1_08_16fungal (PacBio error correction) | ecosystem: Environmental > Terrestrial > Soil >... | reverse complement strand
TTCCAGCCCGAGACTGATGTTCGGACCCTTCTCAAACATTTCTCCGTCTTTCTTTTTTTTCTCCCTTGGGTCCTGGCGTAACCAATCTAAGTGCTCTTTTTGAACGATCCGACTTGTCCGTGCTTGTCCGCGCTCCTACTTCCTTCCTTTCAAGGGTATTCCAGACTCGCTCAGGGTTTTTCAAATCTTATATTATAGTTGGTGATACACTTTAAACCTTCTCTCGACGTTCGTGTTTTCCGCTTCCCCTCATGAAGTTTTTTCTCTCTCATCGCGCCAACCCTTTGAAGGTAAGTCGCTCTGGCTTGTCACTGTCATTGTTTCCACCCCTCTTCCGATACCTTTTTGAGCCAGGCCATCTCGAGCCTTAGATACTCCCCTGATCAAGTAGTTAGAGAAGGTGCCTTCGGTTCCTTCCCTCGACGCTTTCGAACGACTTTTCGAAGCTTTTTCTAGATCGATTCCACCCCCTCCTTTTCAGTTTCAGAACCCCCCCCCGATCCAGACTTGTGGATTAAAATTGATTCGCTGGCCACTTTTGTTTTTTCTTTCTTTCCAGAGCTTCCCCTAGAATTGAGCCTTTCTCTCAAATTTGCGCCGGCGAGCGTTTTTTCTTCAAATAGCCTTTGCCGCTCGGAACCCCCCCCCAGGACTCCCCACTCTCCTCTCTAACCCTAGGAATTTGTTTTTCCCGTGTCGAGTTGCTTTTCCGCCCTAAGTTCATGAATTGTTCTCCCCCTCTTGTCGGGGCGATTTTTTACCACAAGGTTCCCGGTCCCCTCCTATGATCGTTTTTTAAGGTAGTTCTTTTTTTCTTCTGCCCGATGCATGTTTGTTTTTCCGTGGGATATCGGCTTTTTGACCCATCTCCTTTCTTCGTCTTTTTGCACATTCTCGCCCCGTTCTTTGTCGTCCAAAGTAATGTTTAAGGCCCTCCAACTCGGATCGACCCGTTTCCTTTCCCCTGGACGCCAGCGCCTTTTCCTTTCTCCTCGATTCTTTCGGAGGCCTTTCATTATTTGGACTTTCAAGGATGACGCACTCCCCCGTACTCTCAAGGGTGTGCCAACTCTCAGGAGCTCCTCATTTCAAGGGCGACGATCACCGCTTTTCAATAGACTTATCGTTCCCCTTGGCCTTTTCCCCTCCAAGTGCAGCTCTGCTTTGTTTCATCAAGAAAGAGAAAGTCGAGTTTTTAAATTGCCTTCGTCTGACCCGGGCATTGATTTATGGTCGAAACAAGAAGAATAGAAACATTTCCTTCTCTTCCCTTTCAACCCTTCTGAGCCCCGCACCGCTTTGCATTTTTTCAACTCTTGTTCTCTAGCAAAATGGGATCCGCCGTTTACCTTTCCCTCTTTGAACATGTGAACAGAAGTCCCCCCCCCTAAGTTACCCTGGCTGGCACGTTTTCCCCCCGCTCCAAATCTTTATGACTTAGCATTTTCCCCAATGCTATGGTTCCCCCTTCCTGAGCAGAAAGTTCTTCTCCTCTTTTTATTGACCCCATTCGATGCCCCGAGGCTTCCATATTGTGTTTTCAAAGTTTTCACCCCCGTTGCATGACGGGGTTTTCCTTCACGACCCTTCGGTCTTTTGGGCCTTCCCGTCCAGATGCTAGTTTTCTTTCCCAGACACTACTCGCTTCCCTTTCCCCTTCCCTATGGAGTACTCTCCCTTCTTCTCTTTTTCCGAGTTCCATGCCTCAATTCTTAAGCAAATCCCCCCCAAGAGTCCCCCCCCCAGACACCTCAACTCCCCCTTGTTTCTCTCCCGCGGTCTTCGCAGCTCTTGCTCACCCGTCCTTGAAAATCGAGCTGCTCACGGGCCCAAACGAGCGCTTTCACCCCGCGCCCCCCCCTACAAGCCATAGCTTGCCTGCTTTAGACCCAGGAACAGCTTTTCTTTCCCAGCCCCGGCCCTGCTAACGCTCGAGCTCCATTCCCAGCGGAATTATTCCCATTTTTTTCCCCCAGATTCGCGGTTGTTACTTCCCCATTCAGGGAACCCCCTCCACCCCCCCGCCAGATCCTAGTCTCATTCTTTCGGCAATGAGTTCCTTGCCCCTTCCCTAACTGGGGACCCCTCCCCCCCTTTTTTTTTTTGTGGTGCTTTCAAGTACTTATTCCCTCTACTCTTCATCTTTCTGTCCCAAACCATTCGCATGTTTCCTTACGGATCCCACAGTAACTTTTTTTATGTTCCAGGGTAAAGACACTCCCACAAGGTGTTCGTTCCTATTTCATGTAGCTCTTCGGGCGATACGATTTGAGTCCCCCCCTCTGATTTAAATCACGGTCCAGGGTTGACCTCCGCTTTAAGCACTTTTTTTACCCTTTTTCTCTCGGCCCTTAGACCGCTCCCCCCTATACGCTGGAGAGAGCCTTTATACCCCTTTTCCCCCAGTTTTTTAGATCTGATTGAATGATCTCCACAATGGTGTTCCCGCTGGTTATCTTTTTCCCATGACAGCTCCACTAAAGTGCTTGTCCTCGGGCAAAAGCCCCCCCCGTTTTGCCCTCTAGAACCCCCCATCCTTCCTGCAAGCGCTACGTCGAAAAGTTAATTTCATTGTCCTCTTGCCCCTCTTAGTTTTTGAGTTGCGTCGCCGTTGGTTTTCTTCTCCTCTTTTTCGATAGGACGCAGTTTATCTTTGGCTTCCCTTCCCTCTCTTCTCCCCTAGATCACCGCCCGGCGCGCAGTTTTCTTGCGATGTGTTCGCCCTCTCTTTCTCTGAAGCTTACTTTCTCCTACAAGCCTACAAGGATGGCCTACTTCTTACTTGCCTATGTCCGTAGCCGTGATACCTTTCCTCTCCCTCTTTCGCCGAAGCTTGCTTCAGGTATGTTTGAATCGCAGACACCCCCTCCTTTCCCCCAATTTGAGGTTTCGCTTTTATTTTCTCGTCTCTGCCCTTTCCCTTTGAATGCGGTTTTCATATGCCTTCTCGCCTTTTTTTCCCATAAATGTTCCTTTCCCCTGGCTTCTTTATTTTACGACCGAGGTCGTCGCCCCTCCTTTGTTACCTTTTTCCATTTTTTTTCATATCCTGGAGCCGTCCTAGCAGAATGCTGTCTTTGTGTTTCAAAACCGTCATTTTTCCCTCTCACGTTCAGACTAGTGAGGCCCATCCTCTTCCTGCTGACTTAGCTCTTGATTTTCTTTTTTCTTAGCTATGTAACCTCTTCTCCCGCCTCATTTCCCCCCTCAGACTGTTGTTGTTAGATGCCTTCGGTGAATCTGTTTCCCCTCAACCCAAATCCTTCCGCTCCCCCTTTCGTTTACCCGGCTCCACTAGTTTTTCTTCGTAAACTTCCCTCTCTTTCCCCTCTTAACATTTTTCATCTCTGACGGGGAAGAACGCGTCTTCCGCTATGCCCCCTGGCCTCTTTTTCGGTTCTCCTCCCTCTTTTGGACCTTTCCCTGGACAACAAGGAACCGGCACCCTTTCCCTCATTTGGGCCCCCTCTCCTGGTTCCTACTAAAAATCCCCAATGTCAACGTCAATCAGGCGCCCTTTCTTCCCTTTTCACAGTGACCTGGAGACTGGTTTCCCCCCCTCCGCGGACCGATCCCTCTTTCTCCCCCTTGCCCCCCTTCTGACCCACGGCTTTCCCTCCGTTAAGTGAGAGCGTTCCTCCTTTCCCTTATATGGTCGTTGACTTGTAGTTTTTCAGTCCTCATGAGTACCGCGGCAGCTCCTTCCGTGCCGCGGGGACTGTCTTCGACTTCGAGAGGAGTGTCGTCGCTGCGCATTTCTTTTATTTCGTTAAAGCCCCGAGCATCTCACAACCGCTACGAGAAACACAATCGGCTTAAGTTCCCCAGGAAAGAGGGCCCCCTGTTTCAGTTCTCTGATTCGCGGCGGGGATCATTTAGGACCCCCATCAAGTACTACCGCCTACTCCCATACCGCCAACATCGACACCCCCCACTTTTAGCCCTACTCCAAATCTCAGTCCACTCCCATGAGGATCCCAATGCGGAGTGGTTTGGGTGGCTCGAAGGGTAGGCCCACACTTAAATGTGCCCCCCTTTGACGACCACTCCTCCCTCTTCCCCTTCACTCTCACCTCTAATCACCTCCATTCTTTTCGCCCTATCCCCCCTGTACATCCCTTCACCTCCTCCGGGCCCTACTTCCTTTGGTGGGGTGCCCAGGGGGGTGATTTTTCGACTATCTTCCTGTCCCTCCCATTCTTATCCCCGGCCCGCCCTCCTCCCTTTATCTCTCTCCTTTCCTGGGGGCCTACACACCCATACAACTACTTCCTTGCATTCTTTTGCCTTTTCAACTTCCCAGGTACCTGCTTCCCGCAACCCCACTCCCCTCCCTTCTTCCCAACCCTCCCCCCCTACCCCCGTCCCACACTCCGAGGCCAGTCCCTTATCCCTGCTCTTCACCTCTTTCACCTCCCAATACCTGCTTCTTTTCCCCCCATCGTCTTCCCCCTCCGTCACCTTCCCCGCTTGCGCACCCCCTCTGAACCCCCCTTCTTTTCCCTTCACTCCCTTGGGGGGGAGTCATACTCCCTTTCACCCCACCTCTCCACCCTCTTCCTACCGCTCCACTCCCTTTACTCTCCCTCCCCCTTCTCTGCTCCTCCTGCGTTTCCCTCCCCCTCACCCCCTCCCCCCCTTTTATCCCTACCCATTGCTATACTCCCGTTTTCCCGCCGAGGCCCCAGAGTTATTCCCTCCACTGTTTCCGGCCCTTAACCCCTTACTCCTCACTTTTTCTCCGCGGCTTTCGCCCCGCCGTACCTTTCTTTCTCTTGCCGCCTCGTTCCCTCCCTCTCAGACGTATCGCCCTCACCCCCCTCTCCTAATCCTTGGCCGGGGGCGTTCCTGTCGTCTCCCTGGATCCCAGGCTGGACGGGCTACTCTTGCTCCGCCCACCGTACCACTTGAATTCTCCGTCTTCCACGGTTTTCTGGGGCTCCCTATACCCTTCGGGGCCCCTCTCCCCGATCCCCCCTGCGGCCTCCGACCTGCGAAGGCTTGGTTTTCCCCCATGGTTCCCCTTACTGTCGAGTCTTCATTCCGATTGTCCCCCTTATCACGTGTTCCTCCTCTTTTCCCCCACATACTTGAGTTGATGGTTCCCTCTCTCGATAAGAGCACCTTTTTCGACTGGAGACCCCTCGTTCCTCTCCCTCTCCTGGTGGACAGATTTTTCTCATCCTTCTATCTCCTGGGAGTCCTCTCCTTACCGTAACACCCGGCTTGCGAAAGCTTGGCGTCCTTTCTAACTCAAACCTTCTACTTGACTGGGACCGGACGTGGAGTCTTTCTCCGAAGGATCTCCCCACTCTTTCCAAGGCCCCGTCTTAACACTTTTTCCCCCTTTTCCCTTAAGGAAGATACCCCCCTTACCCTTTTCCCCTTTTCTTCGAGGGCTTTGCTTGTTTCCCTCGCTCCTTCACACCGGAGATTTTTCCCCTTCTTTTCCGACCTCTTCTTCACCATCGTCGCTTTCACCATTTTTTTTTTCCCCTCTTTCCCCAGATGAAAGCCTCCTTTCGCTTGTCCAAGATAGCACCCTACTTGCGTAGTCAGCATCTGATTACAAGTACTAGATTGCTGGTTGGCTTTTTTTCTTTCCCGGCCTTTTTTTTTTTCTCCTCCCCCAGACAAAGAAGATGGAACCGTTTTTTTTCCCTTTTATGGACTGTCCTTTCTCTTTTCCTCAAGCGTAAGGGATGCTAAAAAGATCACTTCGTCTTTGCACTGGACACTGACCCCCCCCCCTTACTGCCTCTCTTCTGGTTGCTCTCCCTGTTGGCGAATGAGAGAGTTAGTCTCCCTTCCCCCCTCTAATCTGTCGAAGTTATTTTCTTAGATCCGTGTTTATAGTACCGTCCCTTTCCCCCCAGTCGTTGCTGAGCTTTTTTTGGGGCTGCGCGGGTTTTCCCCCCCTTAATCGGTCTGTTCCGATTGAAGATCTTATTTCCTCCCAAGCTCCCTCCCCTTTGAGCTCTCTTGTCCTCTGTTTTGAACGCAAAGCATTTTCCCAAAGTACTGAAGTTCCACTGCTTTTTCGGTTCGAATTTCAACCCCCCCCCCTGTTTTCTTATCGGATGGCAAAGGTGAACACCCCCTTTGCCTTTCTTTTCCTTGCCTGAATGTAGTTGCAGAGCTCGGGACATGTTCGCTGCATGGGCTTTGTATGTCTACTTCCCTGTTCACGATCATTCCGAACTTTCTTCGCGGGAGATTGACCCTTTCACAGACCCTAGGCAGTGGATTGCTTTCTTCCTACCTGCCTTAAACTGATTTCTTTCCCTCCCCCCTCTTTTTTCTTTCGTCGCCCCATCTTCTCTCCCCCAAACGCGGTGGAGCGTTACTCTTCCCTGGCTCATCCCCCGAGGCCCCCCAGGTGGTCTTTCTCGTGGACATTTTTTTCCCACAAAAGAGCCCCTTCACTTTTCCCCTCTCCTCATGAGCCACCACATGAAGAGTATCTGGAGTTTTCCAGAATCATCCCCCCCTTTAAAGTGGGTAGGCCCCTCTTGACCCCGATATTGCCTTCTTCCCTTTTCAAGACCCTTTCTTTTTGATCCCTGGAATTTCCCCCCAACAGCTTCTAGCCGCTTTGTAGATTTTCAAAACGAGAGACTTCCTTTTTGATTGCATCTTTCTGCCAGGTCAGCCCTGACGGGAAAGTTCTTCCCCCCCCCTCCACTCTCTCTTTTCTTCTTGCTGTTGTCTCTCCGTATGTGTCGTTTAACCGGCAAGAGTTTCCCCCCCAGATTTACGGCCCCCTTTCTTCATGGCCAGCTCTTTTCTCCTATGAAGGTTACGGTCGTCTCAAACTTGCCTAATCCGATCCTATTCCTTTGTTCTTCCCCTTCAGCGACGTCGCATCTCTTGATTTCCCATTCCTCCTTCCAATCTTCCTATTCCAACTCTGACCTCCCTTTTGCCTTGCTCCCCTTTTGTTCGTTTTCTAGCTTTTTTTTTTTTTTCCCTGAAAGTGCAAATCGGCTGCAATCCTCTTGTCCCCCCCCCGTGACGACGCACGTTTCCCCCTCCCTCCTTTCTCTCCCTTCCCCTGAAGCCAAAGAGCGAGACTTCAGCAGTCTTCCCGGTTGTGACGATAAACCGTTTCCTCCCCTTTTTATTGGGTAATCTTTTCCTCACGCCAATGGCTTATGAGAGTTCTCCCTGGCGCTTTCACCCCGTCTTTGCCAAGGACGGATGCATCTTTTTCTCTCCGCTGTTTCCTGCGCACTCTTCCTTTAAGCTCGGCGGCAGCGCTAGAAATTACAGTGCCCTCACAGCCGTCCGACCTTCCTGACTTCGGTTTTTCCCCTCCTCCCCGTAGCTCAGAAGCTTTTGCGGCTCCCGAATTCAGCCCACGCCCTAGCGACGTTTGTCCCTTTTATCCCCCACTCCTTTGACACCAGACCTGGAGTTCTTTTTCATGAAATGCCCCTTTCTTTTTTTCCTTTTTCCCCTGATCAGTTCCACCCCCCAGGCGTCTGTATTAGCTTCCTATCTCTTTTGAGTGTCTCCCCCTGATCACTGTTAGACGCTACGCGGTTCCCTTTTTGTCAAGCGTTCCTTCCCCATGCAGCACTCACTTTTTTGGCTTCTTTTCCCCCCCCCACACCTATACCTTGAATTTTTTCCCCTTTCCACCCCGAACGTAATTCGCCATGCAGGCACTAGTCCCAGCCAATGAAGCTTTTTTTTCCCCCCGGCTCAGTATTTTTCCCTTTTCCTTCTCCAGTGTGCGACACGACACTTTCGTTTTTTTTAGGTTTGTGATACCATTCGATCAGAATTTTCTATCTTTCCCTTCCATACCCGTTGTGTGTTCCTCGATCTCCTCTCTCTCATGGCATTTCTTTCCACCATACAGGCCCGCCCCTTCCCCTGTGTGCGAGACTTTTCCGGCTCGAGATACTCGGCCCCAGATTGTCCCCCCTCTTAATGGGGCTGGGGCCTTTCGCCTCCTGTGACCCTTTCCAGTCGGTTCTCCCTTTCCCTTCCAACAGACCTAAATGTATCCCCCCCTTTTCCCTCAAGCCAAATGCCCTTGCTGTATTTCCTCCTATTCCCCCGCCTTCTCCTCCGCCAACTCATTTCACGGTTCAGCTCCCTTCCTGGCCGTAACCCCCCACGGAGATTCGCTCCTAACTCCTTTCCTTTTTTTCATTTGAGGTCAGCTCTTATCACGGTCCTATACTCCTCCGGATTTCTTGTGAGTCGTTTTATGTTAAACTTTGGAAAAATCCTTTTTAATCTCGAGTTGTTTTTCTTTTTACTGAAAGGCATCCGCCCCTCTCGCTGACGAACAGTCATATTTTCCAGTGCTTTGAGGCAATTCCTTTTTCTCCCTCCCAATCTTCCTCCCCCCTCTTAATTCCCTTTTCCCCTTTCCCTTTTGAGCAGGTTATCTGTCCCTCCCTATTTGCTGCGTGATCTACGCTTTGCAAGGGTCACCTCCTCCTGTGGAGCCGACGTCCGTGGCTCTAGACGAAATTGTCGTTTTGTTCTTCCCCCTTTTTTTCCCATCCCCATCGAGACCCTCCTGGATCGTCACAACTTTGACCTCCCCCCCTTCCCCCTATCTTTTCTCTCCTCTTCACTCCTTTTCCTCTTCGCTCTGTTCGCTCCCCTTTGCCTCCGGCCTCCTTTTTTTGTATTATTCTGAGCAGGGCGTCTAGTTCCCCCCCCTTTCCCGACTCAGCCCCTAGCCCCAACCCCTGTCGCAGTCCTCCCCTCTTTCCTTTTTTGCTTGGCCCTCTTCCTCTGGCCTTCTTTTTTTTTTTCTCAATAAAACGGTCTTTTGGCTTCCTTCCTTCACCCAAATACATTCACCCCCTGACAGGATCTGTATCTTCTTCCCCCGTTCTACTGACCCCCCGTTCAGTAATGTACTTCGTCCTCTCGGGCGGCTTGCCCATTCTCGCTTCGCTGTGCAACAGTACTTGCCCTTCCCTCCCCCCCCCCCTCTTCGACCATTTTCTCCCATTCCGGCCTTTTTAACGCCTGCGTTTGTGTGGTCTACTCAATAGCGCTTTCCCTTTTCCGTTCCTGTGCTCCCGATCCTCCCCCTCCCTTTTTTTTTGTGAAAAATCGCTGCGTCCCTTCTTTTTGCCAGTTGACGATCATCGTCTTGTGAAGGATATAGTTCGGCTTTGGTACTGTGCCCCCCTTCTCTGAACCCCTCCCTCCATCCGCCCCGGCGTGTCCCTCCCTCTTTAAAATGGCATGCAGTGGCGCTCCCTTACCCCTGTCCCCCACCGCTCTTTCCCGGATAGAAACTTCATACTTCTTTTTAACGCATTTCCTCTCCTGTAGAGTAGAGCAACCATGTTTAGCCCCTTCCCCCATGACGATTCCCTCTCCCTTTCTTCTGCTTCCCCCTGGTCCTGTAAGCTTTGTCTCCTCCCCCTTTTTTTTGACTCCCTATCCTCCTGTTAGAAAAGGCCCAGCCGCGTTTTTTTCATCTCGGCCAATCAGCGGCAGCTCCTTTGGTTTCCCCGTTGGTCGACTTCTCTCTCCTTAGGGTGTTCCCTTTTTCCTCACGCCTCTTTTTTTTATCATCCGGTTGACATGCTTGCTTTTCCAATTCACTAGCGACCTTTTATGCCGATGGCGTCTTCGGCATCCCCCGTCGTTCGTTCTTGCGCCTTTTTTCGTCTTCCCCCTCGCCTCCCCCCCCCCCCCTAACTCGGTGAGAGCCTGTGGTTTTCTCTGATCCCGCCGTCCCCTTGCTCAGTGATGGACGTCCGCTTTTCCCCCCCACTCGTCCTCCTCCAAAGTCACCCCTCCCCCTTGGGCTTCCTTTAAGGAAACAATAAGAGTGCTATTCAGCCTCCCCCTTCTCGACATGCTGCCCCTTCCCCCCTCCTATTTCAGTGCCAATTTGTCACAGCTTTCTTTTTCGGTTTTCCGGATCCCCCCCCCGGTCCTCCCCCTTCACAATCCCTCTTCTCTTTTTCCGCTCCCCACGATAGAATGATTGTCTGGCCCTTTTTCATAGGTCCTGATCCGTTATTTGGGCCATGGGCAACACAAGCCCTTGCCTCTCCCTGATTTTTTGCCATCTCCCCCTCCCTTTCCCATTACATCTCGTTTCTCCCTTGGATCGAACAATCAGTTCCCTCGGTTCTTTCTTTCTATGACTTTAACGACCCCCTCTCAAGTGTTAATCACTTTCTGTCTCGTTTCTAGCTGCTTTCGCCCATATCCTCGTCGTTTCACCAGGAGGTAAAGATGGTTTGACTTCCTCCCTCTTTCCCCTCAGATGCGCAACTCGGTAACTTTGTTCCGGTTCGCCGAAACCGCTTCGAGAGAATTATTCTCCCCTTCCTTTGCTTCTAAGTGAGCCGGACTGCTCTCGCCTGTCGTTCCGCTCTTTCTTACTCTGAGCCCTGTACAGCCTCACTCAAGTGGTTTCCGCCGGAAAGCCCCGTCTCGCTCCCCCCCCCACTACTTCATGAAGTCGACCAAAGTTCTTAATGTTCCAATCGCCTCCCCCCCTAGGCAGCCCTCTTTCGTCTTTTTTCCTTTTCTTAGCTTGATTTGCTTTTCCCTTGAGATTTGGACGCCCCAAAATTTTCTCAGACTCCGACGCCGACAGGAGGATTTCTTGTCCCTTGCATCTAGTCTTCCTTCTCTTCCTAGGAGCTCTACCTTTTTAGCCAGGAGAATGCCCGCCCCCTCGAGTCCCATCTCCCTTCTCCCTCTCGCTCCTGGCGCGACAGCCTTTAGGACTAGCTCTTACCTCGACCCCCATTTCTCCCCTTGGCGTCACTTTTTTTTTTTTCTGCCATTTGGTGGTGTCATGATGACCCCCTTTTTTTTTCAGGCCCCCCGACCCCTTCTTCTTCCCATTAAAGGTTTCTTGGGTGCCCTTACTAGCGTTTTTCCCTCTTTTTTCTGCCCCCCTTTTTACTGGCGTGCATATTTTTTCTTTCCTGGACCCTTTCGGACCGCAACTTCTTCCCATACTTCCGTTCTTCCTCCCTAACGGTGTAATCTGACTTTTAACTCAGTTTTTCCTTCGTTTGTACCTTTGATTTTTTCCTTTGCCTGCAGTCATCTTCTCTTATTTCCCTTTTTTTTTCGCGGATGGACTGCGGTCATCCTTACAGCCCCCCCCCTGTACACTCCTTACTAAGCTTTTACTAAAGTAGTACACGTTCCCCCTCCCTACTTGGTTTTCCGCCTTTCTTTTTCCCCATGATTCCCTCCTTTCCACATATTCTCGGCCTCTCTCCCCCCCTTTCATATGACGAGCCTGACCAGTCCCCCCGGTTTTTTTTTTTCCTCCCGTGCAGCACCCGCTAGTCCCTTAAACCGGCCTTTTTTGCCAAATGGACGATTTCTTCTTTTTAACCCTTCCTTCCAAAACCCTCCCGTCCCCCCCCCTTCCCTGAAGGCGCGCAATATCTACTGCCGGTATAGATTGCTTCTTTCTCCCTCCGTGAACGCCTCCGGCCCCCCCTTCAAGTCTCCTTCTGTAGCTTTTTTCTAAAAGGAAGAGCCTCCCCCCTTTCCCCCCATTACATGGTCTTCCTGTTCTATGTCTCAGTTTTTGCCTGATAGTCATCTCGTGCCCCTCTACGTACCCCTCCGCGAATGTCGCGAGGTCGTTTTTCGACTTCGATGGATATTTTTTTAAGCCACCCGAGCAATGCTGAATAGACGACTCCGCTCCCGAACCCCTTTCTCCTGCGGGATTCTCTTCCAGGGCCTGGCGCTTTCCCCCAACGGGCAACTGGTGCTGGGCTGAAGATTGTGGTATTCTCTACCCTGCCCGAGCTCCCCAACAAATAATTGAGGTGAGTTCTTCCGATAGCTTAAGAGACAAGAGAGTCCCCCTTGGTTCCCTTTCCCCCTCCTCCTGAGTACCTTTTTTTTTTTCCCTTCTGGAGCTGGTTTAGACCACTCTTGGAGTTTCTTCTTTTTTCTCCCCTCTTGTTTTTTCTAGACTGTGGAGATTAGAATATTTATTTAGGAGGATCCCACCCCACAGGTCAGACGTGATACCGTCCTTATGTAGTCTTTTCGCAGAATACATCTCTTCCTCAAGTTTCCAATAGATTAAAAAGTTACAACCTTTTTTTACCTTCAGAATCAATGTACCCAAGCTCTCTTTTTTTTTTTTCTATGAGTATAATTCCTCCCTTCAACCAGGAGGGGGGGGTTGTTCGGGGTGAGGGGGGGGGGGGGTGGGGGGTTTTTTGGGTTTGGGGGGGGGGGTTTTTCTTGGGTGGGGGGGGATGGGGTTTGTCGGGGGCTTTTATTTCGGGGGGGTGGGTGGGGGGGGTGGTTTTTTTTGAAAAAAAAAAAAAAAAAAAAAAGGTTTTTTTTGTGGCGGTGGGGGGTTTTTTGGGGGGGTGGGGGGGGGTATTTGGGGGGGGGGTGGGGGGGGGGGTTCTTTTTTTTGGGGGGGGGAGGGGGGGGGGGGGGGGGGGGGGGTTTTATGGGGGGGGGTGGGTTGTTTTTTTGGTGGTTGGTGGGGGGGGGGGGGGGGGGTGGGCGGGGTTTATGGGGGGGGGGGTTGTTTTTTCCTGTTTTTGGTTTTTTTTTTTCTGTGTTCGTGGGGGGGGAGGGGGGGTTTTTTGGGGGTTTTTTTTTTCTTTGGGGGCTTTTTGGGGGTGTTCGTTGGTTTTTTTTTTTTTCCCAAACATTTGTTTTGGGGGGGGGGGGGGGTTGGGGTGTTTTTTTTTTTTTTTTGGGGGGGTGTGGGTGGGGGGTTGGGGGTTGGTTGGGGGGTGTGTGGGGGGGGGGGTGGGTGGGGTGTGTGTTGGGGGGGGTTGGGGGGGGGGTGGGGGGGTTTTTTTTTTTTTTTTTGTGGGGGGGTTTTTTTGGGGTGGGTTTGGGGGGGGGCTTTGGGGGGGGGCAGACGGACGACGAGGTTTCCCTTTAAAAATCTGAAGGGATTCCCCCCTCTTGCTAACGAATGCAGGTAAATCTTCTCCTTTCCAAGACTCAATCCTTCTTTGTCCCCTCTTTCCACTATCATCTTTCTGGTGGTGTTTCCCCCTTCCTCTCCCTGGAAGCAAAACGTGCCCCCCTGAGGAACCTTCTCTTGTCTTCCTTCCTCTATTCTCTCCATGCTGTCCTTCTTCCCCCTCTGCTTATTGCCTCTTTTTAAGGGCCTTCCCCTCTTTCTTTTTTGTGCTTTTTCTACTTCCGAGCTGCGGGTACCTTTCCTCTCCCCATTCTCCCATCCTCTCTTGTCGCCTCTCGGTAGCATCTCATGGAGTCTTTCCGGTCTCTACACCGCTTGAAGCGCGTTCTTGGGTTGGCTGTGATGGACTGTCTTCTTAGTTCGCTTCCCGCCGATTTTCTTCAGAGGTACGCCAAGAGGACCTTTTGATAGCGTCTGTCATGGTCGGCTGCCCTCCCCCTTTTCCCTCAACCGAATGAAGGAAATGCCCTCGGGTGCGCCCCAAACCACATGTCCTCAGGCGCTTTCTATTGCAAACGGTTCCCCCCCCTCGTCAAGAAGCTTCCGCTCTCTTTTTCTTTTTACGAATGGGCTCTGATTTTTTCCTTCAGATGGAGCTCGAGTCAGTTCTCTTCTCACCTCTTTGAGCCCTGTGTCCTTTTTTTTCCGGTGCCTCCCCCGCCCCTGGTCCGCCTTATAGATGATTGACCACTTTTTCCTTTCCTCTTGAGGTTCGCGAACCTTTTCGACAGCCGTTTGCGCCTCTAAGCCTACGGGCTCGCCGTTTTTTTTTCCGAGAGCGTTCTCCCTTTTTTGAAAAAAGGGTCGACAGATCCCCAATTTTCTTTTTTTATTACCCCTCCCCTCTCCTTTCTCTGCGGTCGAGCTAGCGCCTTTCCCCCCCCCTGGTCCGGCCCTCCTCTAGCTTCTCTTCCCGCGCCCCCCAGTCCCCTCTTCTTTTCCCCTGAATTGGAAACGACGTGCGTTTTCCCCTGTCCCACGGCGATCCGAGTGAGTCATCTTGGTTTAAGGCTGTCCTCCCTTGCATTCCTTCTTACCTATTAGCAATCTTTTTTCGAGGAGTCATGTCGATTGTCGCGTTTTTTTTTCTTGCACATGTGCCCCAGATTCCGTTTTAATGGGGCTTCCGTTCTCTTTAGAGATTCATCTTCCTCCGCCCAAAATGCCGACAAAAGATTTAATATGCGTGTTTCTTTCAATTTTCAGAATACTTCCCAACTACCTTTTTATGGATGCCCCCGACCCTTCCCCCCTATCATCTTACAAAGTCCTTTTTTCAGGGAGGCTGGCCCTTACGTTTACTGATTCTATCTGATTCGGTTCGGTTGCACGTCGCGGGCTACATCCCGATGTGAGCCCCCCTCAGCCCCCTAGTTCTCCCCCTTGAGACCCTCGTTTTTTCTCCCGAGCAGAGAACGAAATCCCAGCGCCTTCTTTTCCCGACCGAAGTCAGGTCCTTTTCTGGGTAATCGTGTTTTTCACTCTCTGAGCCACTGTTCGTCCCCCCCGTTCCCTCAGGACAGACGTATTTCTTCTTTCTCCCCAGACTTTCGATCGTCGCGACGCCTGCTCCCCCCTCATTTGACTTTTGCTCTTTCTTATTTTTTGGTCCCTGCCATGACGTTTTTTCCCTGAGACGAAGAGGGCCCTCGTTTTTTTTGAGGGCTCTCCTCCCTTTTGGAAGCGCCGCAGTCACCCCGTTCAGAATTAGAGGACTGTTTGAAATTGATTCAAAAACTATCCTCCCTTTTCCAGAAAAAGAATTTGGACTTCCCTCTAGTTACTGCTTTCCCCTCTTAACACTTCCCCCCCCGGAGTATTTTTTCTTCGGCGACCCTTCCTTTTTTCCGATGTTTTACTCCCCTCTCCTTCCGCCAGCGATGACATTTTCGGCTCTAAATTCGCTAAGGCTTTTTTCCTTCCATAATCTGAACTCAAGGCATTCTTCTTCCCCCGAAAGTGATATCCTTCTTTTTTCCAGCCTTCTCTCAATGAAGTGGCAGCCGATTGCAGTTCCATAGCTCAAACTCACATGGAATCTTTATCTCATCTCCTGATTTTTTTGTATTCTCGTCAGTTTTTCAGTGAGCAAGACCCCGTCGAGATTTCGTTTTTCCCCCCCAGCTCCCCCCCCCCCCCCGGAACACAGATTTGATATTCTCTTTCAATAATCACTTGTTTTCATCTCCCTTCGGACATGGAAGTCTTTTCCCACACCACACTTCCAGCCGACCACTTGTTCTAAGATTGTATTCTGAATAGACAACCATGACCCCCTTCTCGACTACCACTTTCACTTTGGTGATCGCCTTCCTCCCCTCTTTTTTCCCACTTTTTCCCGTATGTCCTCCCTTTCGGAACAGGACCCTCCCCTATTTCTCCCGGGGTCTCACTCCATGCAAGTCTGTTTACATCTTCCTTGCACGGTAGAGTTCCGCTTCGACTCCCCGCCTTTTTTTGAGCGTCAGCTTCTAACTCTTCTCGTTTTTCTAAAACAGACAAGCTGCGCATATTTAATTATTTAAGTGATTGGCTTATTTAGTAAAGGCCGCCTTTTCCAGACATTAAAGGAGTTTTTCTTGTTGCTTTATTATATTTTTTGAAAATTTCAAAAATCCCTCCCCTCATGCCCCCTGGTTAGTGCCCATGATGCGAAGCCCCCTCGAGTCGGTCTCTCACCCTTCGAGATAGACCCAGACCGGCCTTTATTAGGGCTTGGACCCTTCTTTTAGCCTACACTTCTTTCTCATCTCTTTCCCTTTCTCTCTCCCAGGCCCTTTCTCCCCTGGCTTTCCTAATTTTGGGCTTGGTGTTCGGTTTTTTGCACCGACGCGGGATCACTACTTTCTTTCTAGCCGCCGTTGCTGCTCATTCTACACCCGAACCCGAACACCATAGCCTTTCCCTCTTTTCTCTCCAAAACCTTTTTGACCCGCTGCAATGTTGGATACTTGTTCCCCTAGACTTTTTGGACATTTAGATACTTTGCATTGAAGAGTGTGCTCCCCTCTTTTTTTTTTATTCGATTTTGCCCCAAAAGGTGAACTCCCAGCTTCTCCTATAAACCCTCTCCGAACCCCTTCCTCCCCCCTTTGGATTTCCCTTTTTTTTTTTTGTAACTTCATTCCTTTACAGGTATGATTGTTGCCCCCACTAGGTTTGGCGCCTTTAGGATTCCCTTGTTCCCCCAAATGACCTAGGCTTATTCCGTAGGTACGTTTACACTTTACCATTCAGTTTCGTCCCCTTCGGTCACCCTTTCTTCGGGCCAATTTTCGCCGTTCTTGTTTCAAAGTCATGTTTGCCTTTTCACATAGGCTCACCTTCTGACCTTCCATGACCTCCCTTGTTCTCCCTGTAGCTTGCTTTTTTTCCCCCCTGCTATCATGAAGGAAGTAAGATTTCTTAACTCTAGGCAGGTTGTGCCAACCCCGCCAGAGAGACAGCCTTAGTGCCAAGTCCTCTTTATTGCGATCCCTCACGTCTCCCTCTTTTAATCGTACACTGTGCAATTTCTTATCTCCCTAAAAAACAGCCCCCTCGCCCCCCCCCCCCCCGGTTTTTAATGACGAGGGCTTGGACCCCCCTCTCTTTTCTTGAGACCTTGTTAAAAATTTTCCCCTTTGTACCCCCATACCGGGAGAGCGACCCCCTTTGCGGCATTTTTCTCTCGACACACTTTCCCCCTTTCTAGACGTTTAAATGCATTCCTCTCAAAATATACAACTTCAGGTGCATGGCTTTTTCTTCGGTTTCCTTCCTTAGCTAAACTTCTTGCCTCGACCTGTCTCGTCCCCTCTTCTGGATGCTAAAAATGTCCCCGCCCCTTTCCGTAGAATTTTCGTTGCCATACCCGCGGCCGTCCCCCGGCCCTCGTGTGTTGTTAAACCCGTGCAGTACGTCTATTTCTCTTCCTTTTAATTTCTTTTCCCTTCTCGTCCCCCCCCCAGAGAAGGGCATTCTTTATTTCAGGTTGAAGGTTTCTTCTACAGTCACTCTCTCTCGGTTCCCAGGCTCTTTTGGATCTCATTAGGCCCATTTCTTCTTTCTTCCTCTCCTAAACTTTTTGCCAATGGACCCCCCCACCTCCTCCTCCACACAAGAACAGCTCAGCAATTTTCTCTCTGTTCCCTTTTACCCGGAGATGCTCCCCGACTTCTCCTTATGGATAAAGTGCGCTTTTTTTCACAGCCCCTCGCCCCCCCCCTCCCACCCTCGCGGTCTAAGGGCCCCTTTCCCTTTTTCCTTTTGAACACCCTGCGGTTTCCCTCGCCAGCTTAGTGCAGCATCCCCTGGCCACTCAAGCCTTCCCTCTTTCTGCTTTTTTCCTTTTTGACGAGCAAATGTTCCCTTCCCTTCACCCCAGTCTCGCTTTTGTAATCCTTTCTCCCTTTCAATGTCATCTTGGTCCTTCGTTTTACCCTTACTCCCCA
>Ga0179593_1316117_pt1 | contig 17370 bp, 18 predicted proteins | sample CZODoug2_1_08_16_FD_185931 | JGI IMG/M metagenome (GOLD analysis project Ga0179593, IMG submission 185931) | Vadose zone soil fungal communities from Angelo Coast Range Reserve, California, USA - CZODoug2_1_08_16fungal (PacBio error correction) | ecosystem: Environmental > Terrestrial > Soil >... | reverse complement strand
CTTCTGGGCCGACTCTTCCTTCTCTCTTCCTTGACTTCCTTTGGGCCGGCAGGTCGGAGATCTTCCGTTCGAGGAAAATGATAGAAGAGTAAGATGGACTGAGCCCCGGTTATATCCGTTTCCAATTACTTTGCTTCTATGCCCTTACCGCCTGATTTTTTCCGCATGGACCTCTGTCCCTTTTTCTTCTCGGGATTTATTTCAGTTTACACCGAGCGTCGATATTTTCTCTCTGGTTAGTTTTTGTGTGTTGCTCTTAGTGTTTACCTTTTTTCTTCCCTCCTCCCGTGCAATCCCTCCTTGACACAGTTCCTCTAGAGTCTTATGAAATTCCTGTTCCTCTCCCCCAATAGGAAGATTATTTTACCCTGACGTGGCCTCCCCTTTGAAGCTCCGAACCTTCCCCTTCTTTTTTCTGATGGCCCCGGTCTCTTGATGGAACCGATCCTTTCCGAAATTGTAAAACGTTGATTTATTTCTCTGCTATCCCGAAGACCCGAAGGACCACCCCCCCCCTACGTTTGTCCTCCCCCCCTCCCCCCGCAGTCCCCCATCAAACGACCCCTGCCCTCTTTGATAAAATCAGAGCCCACTTAAGTCTGGTTGATCTTGCCCTGTTTGGAGTTCCCTTTCCTTGCATCGCTCTCTCTCTTTCTGCCCCCGGCCTATCCTCCCTAACACATCACCCGTTGAATGAAGACATCCAATAGTCGCCTGTTTCCGCGCCCGTGCTGGACTTCCTGACTGCTTGGTGCCGGCAACTTCTCTTTTCACGCCCCCTCCCCTCCTCCTCTCAAGAGATCTATTTCTTTCCCTTTAACAACGGTCTTGACACCCTTTTTTTGAATTAACCTTGGTTGCTTTGCCCTTTACTGAAGGGATTTTTCTTCCGAATTGCTCCTTTTCCCTCCCTTACCCCTTGTCTTCCGTCGGCACGCATCCGTCCAAGTTACTGATCTTAGTTTACCCAAAGGTGACCGCGGGCGTGGGCCCGACCTTCCACTTCCCCTTGCGCTCCCCCCCTGCCATTTTCTGAGCCCAACTCCTCTTTTAGCGCATCGTCACTTTCTTTAGAAGAGTGAGGTCGGTGTATACAGCTGTCAAATCAATTTGTCCGAGTTCTTACTTAGTTGTCCCTTCCCTGACTTGGTCCTTCTTCCTCTCGTGATCCTTGACTCCTTCCCTCATTCACCTGGTCGCCTCCCAAAAGAGATTAGGGCTCAGTGTAACTCGCAGGGAATGTATATTTTCCCCCCCCCTTTTTTGATTCAGTGGTCAGATGGACTTTTTTGCGCGCCGATCACCCATCGTTCAGTATCCCCGCCGTTGTTAGTAAAGAAAGCCCTGAGCCTCGAAACATTCCAGAGAGGACTCTAGTTTGTGCTTCCTGCCTCCTTCATAAGAATTAATATTTCACTCTCCGCGATTCACTTAACGCCGGCTAAAAAATTACTAGCTCCCCCTCTTCTCTTGGTCTCGTTTGACTTTCTGTACTGATTTTGTGGAATTTAACTTTTTCCCTGCTTACCCCCCCCCTTCTCCCCTTTTATTCATGAGTATTTACCTAGACAGCGTTCTGGTCCTCCCATTGTAGATCGGATGGTCCGGGGGGTGACAAGACAGTGCCTTCTTCATGCCACTTTACTCTCTTTTCTCTCTCCCTCCCAGCTCATGCCAAGCTTTTTTAAATTTTCGGCAAGAATATCTCCTCGTACCCTTCCCCCTCGTTGCGTTTCCCGCATGTCCCGGCAAGCACGTTTTTTTTCCCTAGTTTCCAGTACCCTCAGTGCCTTCCAGGTCTCGTTCAGCCTTTTTTTTCTGCGCCTCGATAAGACACAGAAGTAATCTGATCTACGTTCGTCGACCAACTTTTGCCCCTTTTGTTTTTGCCCCCCTCGTGCTCCCTTCCTCCCTCCGTCTCCGCGGGCGTGACGAGATCCCGACCAGAATATCCAGGAATTCCTTCTCCTCTTGATGGATGGCCTTTTTGCGCTGAGTTGCCCCCCTTCCGTTTCCGGCCTGAATTGTCTGTTGGGAGTAACAGCAACTCTCTCAAGCCATGGCAGTGGAACCGTAGGAAGTAGTCTCCCTTCGTCTCCCCGTCTGGTCCCACATTTTCTTCGCGACTCGTCCTGACGATCACCTTGCAGTTAAAGGATTGCACGGGAACAATGGCCCCGGCAAGATCCAGAGTTTCACGCAACGTAGTCGCCGATCCTTTATCCAATTCCCCGGTTCCGGCCCCCCCGACCCCGTTCTAACGCCCCTTTGTTAAAGTTACTTGCAGGTCTTCTCCCTGTATTGCTCGTTCTCGCTGGCGTCTTTTCGGCCCCAGGGCAGGATCAAGCCCGCTTTTTTTGCAGCTTGCGGCATCAAGGCCGTTGTCAGTTTCTACCGGTTTCTTCTAGCCGGATAAGTGAATTGTTATCGGGCCTGTCTTTCTCTTATAAGTTCAGCCTCCCTCGCTCCTACCCTTTTCCGCCTCTCTTCTCTTCCACTCTTGTCCACGGTTACTTTCGAATAAATGAGGCGTCAAGTCCCAAGGCGTTTATCCTCTTTTCGACCGGAGCCCCTTTTTGGAGCTTCGACCCTTTTTCCTTTACTCGTTTCCCGTTTTCTTCTCCTAGGGGTATTTCCTTTCTTGGTGCAGTAATGGCGTGACGAGAGGAGTCTGAAGGGACATAGTCTTTTTCTTTTTTTCTCTAAGTGTATGCCCTACCCCCCCGGCCGATCTTCCTCGGTGCTCCTCCCCCCCCCCCTCCCCCCACGGCGTCCTCGCATTCTCTTATTTACTCCCGTTTTTGTTTTGCTCTTTTCGATGCAAGTTGGTTGACAGGCCTTCGTAGATTTTCATCGTCACGTCGGAGGAGACGGTTTGTTTCGAGTTTACTCCGCGTTCTGGTCCCTTTTCTTCTCGCCTTTCTTCTCATCTTTCGCTCCCAGTCGCGGCCCGTAGGAACCCTGACTAGATACTTACCCCTTTCCTGCAGCTCCTTTGTACCTGCAGCCTCGTCCCGGCGGTTTCCTGTGCCTCGACCTCCTCTACTCCCTTTTCCGTCTCGGGAAGGTTAGCATTTTGTATTGGCCGGAGTGAGGTGCAATTCCTGAGCTGGAGCAGCCGTCGAGAAGGCATCGTCTGAACTTCTCTCAATCTTCTAGCCTTCACTCGGCCCCCCTCTCTCACTTCCTTCGCACTGAAAGCTACTAGATAGAGCTCTGATCTTGCCCTTCTCCCTCCTCCCTCTCTAAACCTAGACCCGCCTAGGGCCCGTGCCGTCAGAAGATGAGATCCCTTAAGACACCTTTCGTGGTGCCCCTGAGTTTTAGTTTCTACGTCGTTCTTTTGCGCTCAGTCCTCTTTTCCCTTCTTTTCCTCCCATCCTGTTCCTCTTTGATCGAGGGACAGGTATAGAAAGAGGGGTGCAAGTTAGACCGCTTCCCTTCCCCCCATAAGTAAGCGGCGTGTTCCAGTGAGCTTCTGGATTCAGCGTTTCTTTCCTCCAGTCCCTCTGAGTCCCTCCTTTTTCACGTAATTTCCTTCTGCGCTCAAGAGGGGGGGTGGCCGTTTCTTCGTCATCCCTTTTTTTTTTTTTTTGATTCTTCCCCCCCTTTCCCTCTCTTCTTTGGCGATCTCCTTCTGAATCTTCCCGGAACTTGTCCTCTCCTAGCGGCTTTTAGGACAAAATGAGGGGGTATTTCTCCGACTCGTAGATATGCCCTTTTTGTCATGTCGTACGGCTCGTTTCTCCTCCCTCCTCTTCTTTCTCTCTCCCTTGTCAGGTCTCACTACTTGCGGTGGTCCGTTTCCGACCTTCCTGTACTAGACAATATGATTTAGCGACTTCGGGAGTTGCCTCTTCCCCTCTATCGCGTACTCCCTTTTTTCCCTTTTAAAGGTCTATTCCTTTTCTTTCTAGAAGAGAGGACCCACTCCCATTTGAGACTGTTTCCCTAAGTCATCTTCTCTAGGCTGCGTTTCTTCGGGCTTGCGAGTCATTCCCCCATTCTTCCCGCCGCTCCATTTTTCCTCTCTTCCGTGTCTTGTCAGACACCACCCCCTCTCGGCCTCCGTTAGTATAGCCCGAGAGTTGGGGTATGATGATTTTGCCCACCTTGATTTTCGTATTAATCCCCTTGCCGATCTGCCTCTTTCGTTCTTTGCATTCATTTCTCCTCCTTCCTACCCCTTGTACCCACGAGATCTAGATTTGAGAGTTTCCTGTTGATTGGAGGGATTGAATGAGGCTGCCCTCTTTCGTCAGGTTTTTTCGTCGTGCTTTTCCATCCTCCCCTTAGCGGCTCCCCCCCATAAGCACTACTGTCGATCTACAGTCGGGCTGATTTTTTTTTTCCTCTTTTGGCGGCCTCTTCCCCACCCCTTCCCAGGTTTCATCTCAAGCAAATAACCGTACTCCTTCTTTGCCTTCTCCTGCTTTTTATTGAACCCTGGAGGCGGTCTTCCCTTGCGTGTTATCCCGCCCCTTCTACGCCCTTGCGTTCTTGGCTGAGGTTGAAGATCTTTCAGAGATGCGGATTGATTTTATCGAACCTTCGATGTTCCGTTTTTTTATTGGACTTTTCCCTCCTCTCCCTCGCGTTCCTTCCGTCTTGGGTTAGATTGCCAAGTTTTTTTCGTAGCGGCCTTCTTCTCATTCGCGCCTTTTTCACGATTTTTTGTCCCTTTCCCCCTTAGAGTTCCCGTCCCCCCCTGAATAGATAGTTTCCGGGTCGGGCGTGTTTGTTATATTGCAAGACTTTGATTCCTATTTTCACCTTCTCTCCGCATCTGAGGATTTCGCGTATGGAGTCTTTTCTGGCCTTCCCCCCCTCTCATTTCCCCCCCCCTCTCCGGACGTTAAGACCTCGATCGCTACAGAGATCCCGTGAGTTGGTAACGTTTCTGAGAGCAGTCCCTTCCTTCCCTGCCGCCTTCCTGTGCTCCTTTCCTTTCAGTGTTTCTCCTTCTCCGTGTAATGAGTTCACAGACCTACTTCAACAAGAAGAATGCTCTTGTCCCCCCTCTCTTACCTCTCGTCATCGCATCAGTTTTTTTTTTCGGTTCCTCCCTCCTTCCCCACTCACCGACCTTTCCTTTAAAATTTATGACTTTTTGAAGCGTGGCTTCACGTCTCTTGTTTTTCGGTAGAGGTTTTGATTTCTCCCCCTCTATTGCCCTCCCTTGGCCTACTTCCTCGCCCCCATCCTCCTTCCCCCACCGAAAAGAAACCTTCGGAAGCCCGTTTTCTAGTTTAGATTGGTCCATCCCCTCTCCATCCCCGACCCTTGACGTTCTTCTTTTTCCCCTTGGATGACAGCGTCTTCTCGGACCTCTTTGTTCTTCTTTCTTTGCGGCTTTGAAGGGACTTTCATCTTTCAGTGGCACCAGACAGATCATCGCATATTTCAGTTCGACTCTTTGAACTTATTCCCTAACATTTTCTATTCTGAACATTGGCTCGATGCCGATTCTGCATCCTGAGATACCATTCTTCTTTTCCCTCCCCCCTTTGTGTTTTTTTCTTCTTTCGTATTTGGCGAGTACATCTTTGCATTTCTCACGGCTTCCTTTTGAATCCTTTACCTTTATGTGGCTCCCCAGGTCCGGCGCTCCTCCCGTCTCGTACTTTTTTCCTTTTCCTATAAGCTTGCGCAATGGGATCGTTCAATTCCAGAAACTCCTCCCTATTTCACGCGTTTTCCTTTGCTCTTCCCATTCCCTATTTTTTTCTGGAACTCGCCGTGTTCGGTTCTTTAGTAATATTTTCCCTACGAAGGGTTATTAGTGAGTAGTCTTTTTCTCTTTCTCTTTCGTACGCGTTAGTGTTGTCGTTTTTTTCCTTCCTCTCCCACCTCTCCTACTCCCGAAACATGCCCTTTTTTAGAGAGGACGGCTAGTGTTTTCCCTTCCCTTCCCTTCGACGACAACGGTTCCCGCGCTTTTCGAAACTGCCTTTTTTTCCTTCTTTTTCTTCACGCGACCTCCTGAGCCGGGCTCCCGTGCCTCTTAGACTTGCCTTCCCAGCCCCCTTCCCCTCCTCCTTCTTACGTGATGATTCTCTTTTCTTTCCAGATCCGAAGGACCCCCCTGCAGATCCCAATCTAAAATTCCCCCCTCCCTTGCAATTGCGATTTCTCCGTCGATGCGTCTGCCTCTTACCCTCGAGCCGTTGGTATTCTGTGCCTTTCTGGTGTCCCGGTACGTAGAATTCCTAGCCCCCCTCTCTCGGGGCCCTCCGACCCCCCCCTCCCCTTTTCTTCCCGCTCCCTCCTCTTCGTCAATCTTTCCTTCCCCGAGGAGCAAGTGCTAACTCCTTCTGGTGGGACTTAAGTCTATCCTCTATCGAAAGACCTCCCCCTCTTCTTCCCGAGATCCCCCCCTATTCTGGCCTGGCCCCTCTCCCTTTGAAGGGATTTAAACCTCGTTTTCCAGAGTTGAGGCACTGTGAGTAAAGGATCCCTGCCCCTTACGCCTTTCCCCAACGGTCTTCTTCTTTTTCTCCATCCCCTGCTCGATGTGACGTCCAAAATGGCAGTCCTTCTCCCTCAGAATACTTCACTCCCGGCAATTATTTCCCGGTTAGGTTATTCCCACTCCTCCGTAATACTGATACTTTCCCAAGAGGAAGCTTGCACGCTCCCCCCTATATTCCCTTTTTTGATCAAAATTTCCTGCCCTGTACCAGGTCCCCCCTCTCAATGGCCCCTGTCCCCTCTGTCTGCTTCCACTACTTCCCTAAGCGATTGAGTGCGTTCGTTCTTCTCCTTCCATTCCCTTTGTGTCAGCCCCTTCCTTCACCCTCTCGTATACACTGCCCCAGAGTTCAATAAGCCGACGTTATTTTCCTTGTTCCCTCTTCCGATGACCCCTTTTGGCCTTCCTGAATCTCCAATCTTACCCCCCGCCCGGATAGTAGACCAGAAATTTAGAACCCGTCCCTTCTCTAGTTGGTTTCCCCTCGAGGCCCGGCCTCAGTTTTACTACTTTCTTTTCCACCGAGATTTTTCCCTTAGCCAGGTTGCACCCCACCTATACGTCCCCCCCCCCCCCTCCCTGCGGTTTTTTTTTTAGTCCTTTTCGTCCTCTGTTTTTTCTCCCCTTCAGTTAATTTCTTCCCAATGAGGAGTCTCCTTTATTTACATCTCGTTAAATCCGCTGGACGGAGAAACGACCGTAGTCTCCTCCCCTTACCTTTCCTCTCTCGAAGAACCCGTTTTTCCTTGAAGATGTATCGCGCTCGGATTTCGCCGTTTCTACCTCGCCGACGAGGTCAAATTTGCCTTTACTCTTCCTTTAATTTTCGTTTTGCTTCGCGGCGCTTCCTCAGGGCGTTCTCCTCCTGGCTCTCATTTTCATCTTTAGTTTAATAGTCCATCTTTACATGCAGAAAAGTAAATTAATTCCTTCCCTTCTCCCATCACCGCCTTTGGTGGCCCTCCTCGCGTTTTTTTTTCTTATCTCCTCTGTTCGCGTCTCTATCTGGTAGAATGAGAATCCGTCGCTATCGGAATCAGAAAGCAATCTTCAACCTTTGTTCATCTTTCCCCCCCAAGGTGCGCCTTCCCTTCGGCCGCTCGTTTTTTCCCCTTTTTAACCTCGATCCCCCAAGTCCTCCGTCGCACTACCCTCCCCTCTTCCAAAACGACTCCCTTCTTTCCATGGGCTTTCTTCCATCGGCGTGAGACTTTCTTTCCCAGGAATCTCCCCAGGTTCAAATGTTTCATCCGGTTCCTCTTTCCTGCGATTCCCAGAACCTTTTTCTGCATGACCTATCCCCGTTGATCCCTATGACCCTCCTGTTTTTACTGATTGCGTTTCTCGGATGGATTCCTATTTTCCCTCTTTTCCGATCGTCGAGTTTCCCCCTCTCTCCATCTGACCTCTTTTTTTCTGTCTCCTATTCAGCTTCCTCTCTTTGAGCTCCCCGGTCGAACAAGTCGAGTTATGACGTTTTCAGGTCTTTTTCTCTTTCTGATATTTCAATCCTTTCTTCGCTTCGCCTCCTCCTCCCCTTCAAGACCTTTTCAATGATTTGGTGGGTAAACGTCGAATCAATCTCGGGTGTCCTGCCCTGCCCCTCTCTCTTCACGCACCTTTTCGATCTTTTCTTGATCCCCTTCTTCCTTCAGCGTCCCACGGTTCGCGCGACGAAGTAGCTCTCCCTCCTAGGCCAGTTCCCTGCTTAGTCCTCTTGCTTGTTCCCCTCTTCTTCTACTTACTCGTTTCTTCCTCTTTCCCTGTCAACGCGTTCTTTTCCTTTCGGCCCTTGTTTCCTCAGATGTCGTGGTTCTCAGGGTGGAAGAAAAATATTTCCGCCAGGAGTCATATACTTTTAATCCTAATTCTTTCTGAGAGTCTACGTCTCTCCTCTTATTGGGTTGCTTTTTCGCCCCTTTCCTTCTTCTTCTATCCATCTCCCCTTTTGTTTTGCACTTTTTCATCGTCTTTCCCTATCCTCCACAGAGCTCTTCAGATTCTCTCATTTATAGGCCAACTTCCTTCATTTTCCAAGCGTTATTGATTTCCCCATTTCTCTCCTCCCGTGTAACTTCCGACTTTACTTCTTTTCCTCCTGTATCGCCCTTTATCCGACAATTCTTTCCCGCGGATGGATCCCAATAGAAGGACTTACCCTATCGGGTCGGGAGTCTTTCCAGCTCTCCCCCTTCTTCTCCCTCTTTCCCTTAAGATCTCAAGATGAGACTTACGTAGCAATTGATGACAAGGGGAGTAAAGACCACCCACCAACCCCTTCCCCCAACACCCCCGCCTCCCCCCCCAACCCACACCCCCCCCCCCCCCCCCCCCCCCCCCCCCCCCCCACCCCACCCCATTGCCTTCCGCCTCCCCGCGCTCCCCCTCTCCCCTGTCTTTGATATGCTTTTCTCCGATACGCTTTTTCACGCCGAGAGGTAACGAACGTAATTAAAGTCCCCGCGTCTCCTTTATGTATCTTTTATCCCTTTGTCTTAGTACCTCTCTCCTTTAGAGAAGTTACTTTATCTTTCCTCGGGGTGCGTTCCTTCTGTCGGCGTGCTCCAGTTACACTTTCTCTAGTTATGCTTCTTTCCGCGAAGGCGCTGAATCTGACCCCCATGTTTCGACGGGCCCCTTCCTCAGATTCTTTTTTCCCTTTCCGTTTTTCTTCTTTATTTGAATTTTACCGAGCTTTTCCTCCCTCTTTCCGGTTAGGTCTTCTGAGACTCTTTTTTTTTTTTAATATTACTTGAGTCTTGATTCTTAGTCCCTCCCCCCCCTCCCCTCCTTCCGTCAATCAGGAGATGGCTTCCTGCGCGCGGTTCGCCACCCTTCGGTGGTTTCCGATCTAGTAGCTCGGTAGTGACCATTTTCTACAGGTCACTCCTCAGCCAGGGCTGACCCCTTCTCCTCCCCTTGGAAGGCGCCCGCCTGTGCCCGACGTCCTCCCCCCTGCTGGCTTTTACCTTATCTCCCCCTCTTTACTGCCTTTCTTTTCCGGTCGTCGATCCCTTCATTCGGCCTCCCTTTCCCCTCTTTCAAAAGGTTTTCGCTTTTTTTCTTCTCAGCTTAGCCTTTTTTTTCTTTGGCTTTCGGTATTTCTCCTAACGACGCAGAAAACCACTCGTCGGTTTTCCGCGGGCTTCATCACCCCATTCTCCCTCTCGCGAGGTGGGATAGCTTCCTTTCCTGCGCCCAAAGCCAAGTCTTTAAACGCTCTCCCTGCGCGTTTTTCCCTCTTTCTCCCTGGTTGGGCCCCCCGGTGAGCCCCGTTTTTTTTGAAACCCTCAGATCTCTCGATCGTTCCTCTGCATTTCATGTCCCCCCCAGTGCTCTATACCTCGTCTTTCCTCTTTAGAGTTTCTTTTTTTTTTCCGGGATGGTCCTTCGAACAGCTGGAAGAGTTCGTTTCCGGTCCGTCTCAGGGCTTATCTCCCGACCCGGCCGGTGTGCCGACTAATAAGCTACTTTTCGCAGGCCGCTCTCTTTGGTTTAGGATCTTCTCCCCCACGGTTTCTATATTTCTTCTCCCTCCTCCTCCCCATCGTTATCCCCCACTATTAGACTCGCCGGCAGTTCCCTCGTCTTTTCCGCGTTTCCCCTCTGTGCTGTTTCTCACTCCCCCCCCAAGTTTTGGACCCGAAATTACTTCTGAGTCGTATAGATTGAGAACCTTATTTTCTTTTCCCCCTCAGCCCTGGCCTCTCTTTTTGAAGGGCATTTTCCTCCGGAGTCTTACTTCCTTGAGCTGCCAATTTGTAAGGTACTCTAGTGTCATGAGTAGGCCATTAACCGTTTTGTCCCTTTCTTCATTTATAGGTCCCTTTTTACCCGGTAGCTTCTTTCACTGGTCCTTTATCCTTGCCGAAGGTTACGTGCAAGCTCAATCGGATGTGATTTCTCTCGGTAGGGCGCTCCTGCTGAGCTCTTCCCTAACCCAGGTCTCTCGTCACTTCTTCCAATGTCTCTCCCGGCTGTCTTTTTAACTTCGCTTCCTTGTTGACTCCTTGGAAGGAACCTATATTATCTCTGTCACGATGACCATCGACCAAGCACTCGGTCCCTCTCCTCCCCAGCCCGGACGTTTTTTTCAGATGACGGTCTCTTTCCCCTGCCGTTTTTCTCCCCAGCAATTCCCCTTCTTGTCCTGTGTGATGGGGCCCCTTTTTTTCTCCCGTCCAGGAGGTGTTTCTGTCCTTCCTTATGACAATCTCCCTGCTTTTCCCTTTAACGTCTTAGCCTTATGCCTCAATAGCAGTGTTGTCCAGCAAGGTGCGTTCTCAAAGTCGGCCCTCCACCCCCAGTTCTCCAACTCTCCTCTATTTGTTCTCCGGCAGGCCAGACTAGTTATGATAGTCCTTTTTCCCCCCGGGAACCCCCTTAAGTTATTAGTTTTTTCTTCTCTGCGTATGTTCCTAGACCACCTCGCCTATCCCCCGCTCCCCCAGACCACTTTTGACTTGCTCTTTCCCTGCCGATCCGCTCACTAAAGACATAACCAGGACTATGTCACATTAAGTTTCTACTTTCCCTCATGTAGTCCCCTTTTCTTCGGTGTTTTTTTTTAGCAGTCCCACCTCCTCCCTCTTAACCCCCTTTCATATTAAGAGGAGAATGTCTCGGAGATAGACGGCCCTTAGGCCCACCTTTGTCCTCCAGATTTCACTTCATAGTATTCTCCTTCGCCGTTTTACCCCCTCTTTAGGCTAATTCTAGAATTTTCCTGAGCGTCCTTCCTAGTCCCTCCCTCGGCCCCGTCTATCCCCTGATTATTGGAACCGAGACAATTGGGAACTCAATTGCCCTGATCCCCCTCTCTTTCCATTCTTTCTGACAGTCCTTTTAGCATTTTTGTACACTTCGTCCCACTCCTAGTAGTATATTCTCTCCCTCAATCCTCTATTTTCCTTTTTCAAGATCCCCCCCTCCTCTTTTTAATAACTAGTGGAAATTCCTTTTTTGTAGTTGGTCGATGACCTCTAAGTTATTCAGGTACAGTAACTTCTTCTCAGTCTTTTTTGCTGGGCTCCTTAGTTTTTTATATTTGATTTCGCGAGGCCCTATACCCAACAGGCCCTCGAACAGTGTACCTCCTCTTCTATTATTCGCTCGTCGAGCTGCTCCTACCATGAACCCGACAGGATACTCATCCCCTCTCTTTTTTTCGCCATCCGCTCCCCCTGTTTTTCGTCTTGCCCCACCTCCCACTATCTCCAACGGTATTCAATTGTCTTTGCCACTCCTTCAGTTTTCCCCGCAATCTCCCCACGCAAGTTCGTCTAGCCCACTAAGCGCCGTTAATCCTGACCGCTCCGTGTCCGGCTTACCTTCCTCCCTTTTGATTTACCTACCCTCTCCCTCCCAATTCCCTGTCACTCACTTATACCTGTATTATTTGTTCTCTGTCATACTCTCTCCCTTATTACTGACCAAACTCTCGGGATCCCCCTTCCTTTTCCTTTACCCTATCTTCTTCCAGTCTATTACCCGAACTGCCCCCCCCTCGATCTTCCGGTCTTCCTAGATTGTGGCTCATCTTTCGCCCCGTTCTTTATAACTTTTTTTTTTTCTTTTCTTCTAGTTTCTTTCTGGCAGTAACGGAACACCCCTCATGGAAGCACCCCCCCTGAAGCTCTTCAGCAAGGACTTTTCCGGCGACCTTCTTTGAATCTTAACCTCTCCTTACCCCGTGAAAGATGTTGCGTATGCCTTAGCAGATGGTGGGACCCCTTTCCGACTCTGCAGCAAGCAATTTCCTGATGAGCCTTTCCTGGACCTCTTCCTCCCCTTACTTCCTGGGTGGCCTGCCTTCCTCTCCCCTCTCTCACATGCTAGAAAAACGATCCGGGAAGGTTCAACGTTTGATACCCTCCAAATCGGGATTGCTTTTCCCTCGCGGTCCTCGACACTGTGAGAAAGGGAGATTCTATGAACTCAAGGGCATTCCGCAAACTACGGTTCTAAAGGTTCTCCAATACTTGTAACGGGAAGACGCGCACCTCACTCGCCATTACGGTGAAGGTTCTTTCTACTCCGGTTTCACGTTTCTTAGCGTTCGCTTGAGATGTCATCAGCAATTCCCCAATCCTTCCAGATCAGCTTCACGTTTCCTGAGACCTACGATATTCACTCGCTCTTACAACGCCCTCGGCCGAGGCGCTGAACTTCTTTTGAATGTCTTTCTGATAACCAGAAGCTTTCCTTCCACTCTTCTGTTTGTTTCCTTTCCCCCTTCGAGATGTGTATTCACCACACATGTTTTGGGTTACCGTGTTGTCTTAACGTGATTGGTCTCACGTTTGAATTCCTTCTCTATTCTTCCACTCTTCCCAAGTCGAGCCCCGTAGAGCTCATAGACGCCTGGCACTTCCCTTATCGATTTTGACTTATCAGCAGTTCTAGTGGCGGCATCCTCCTGCGCCTTCGTCTCCTTTCCAGGCCTACCACCCCCTCAGGGTGCACCCCCAGAGGCATCATCGTCCCCCTTTACATTCGCAACTTGCTCTCTCCTTTGTTGAATCTGGCGGATTTCAGCCTTTCTCCTTTCCCTATCGCCGATTATCCAGAGTGAAAGGGCTACATAGGCCCCCGCTGCTCTTTTTTTCCGATTCGAGTATTTTTGCCTCTTTTGCGAAACGCACACTGTGCGTGCAACCTTTTTCCTGCGCGTTACTTTCTGCCCATTCGAAAAAGTAAGAGTGAGACTACTAGAAGGTCCTCTCCCAGCCGGTATTTTCTTTAAAGTTCTTGTGCCCTCGCTTCCCTCCGAAACTCCCCCCTGAACTGGTTTAGGATTGTCGGGATAAGTCTCAACCTTTTCCCTAATCCGGGCTCGACCCTCAAGGTCCGATGGTTTGATCATCCTCTTAGTCGGTCATTTTCGTACTCCCATTCTCTCCGAGTAATCGCATTGGCGGAATAACTGGCTCTCCCGGTTCTCTTTCGTGGTCTTCTTCGACTCAAGTACCAATGACAGACGTCGTCACTCTTTCCCTTACTACTTCTCTCGACCTCCATCCTTTTTGGATAACGACGATCCCTTCCGTCATCAATCTCGATCCTCTGTTTGCTCTTTTTTCCCAGACTTCTTTCAGTCTTACGTCCCAATTACCATTATGACCTGCGGTCTCTAGAGCCCCCCACAAAGGCCCTATCCAGGTCATTAGTTCGGCCTTTCGGATTTTTGTCCTCTCCCTTCCACTCCTATCAAGAATTGAGTCACTTTACAACGCCGTGGTGGCATGAAGCCCCCCCCCAGAGCCCCCCGTAAGTCCGGTTCTTTTTCTTTGGTCACTACCGGCGTTTTGAGACACCTAGGCTCCCGCAGCAAAATTCGCGAGATTGTCGGGTACAGTTTACCACGTCTTGTAGTCGCGACGTAGTCACCAGGTCCTACCACCTCCAGACCATTTCCTGCCAATGAGATACCTGATACGTCCTTCTACGTTCTCCTACGGTCTCCCCCCACTGCAGTTCTGGAGTTTCTTTTATCCTCTTTAGGCCCACCCCAGATGATCCCTACCCGATTCTGCTCTTTTTCGAGTCCTACTCTCTGGGAGTTTCCCGGGCCAGGTCGATTTCTCGAAGGGTAAGTGAAATTCTTCTTGAGCTCTTCAGTTTCCCCTCCTATCCTCTATTTCAATTAGATAGAGGAATCAAAGAGGTCGGATGGCGCTTTTTTTCCTTCAGGTCGCTTTCAATCAGAATCCGCCCCCCTAACTGTTTAGATTCATGTTCCGATAACTTTCCCGCTGAAGTCCCCCTCCTCTTAGTCACCCCCCCTTGATGTATGACTTGTGGGTGGATTTCACGCTACTGAGTTCAGCCCAAGTTTTTCCTGAATGGTCTTCTTTCCTTTTTTACCGTCGCTTCTCCCTTGCGAGGCTTCCCCTCCCTTGTCTTCCCTTCCCGCTACCGTTGCCTCCTCGTTAGCTCTCCCCTCTCTCCTTTCGATTGGTGGCGCCTCCAGACCCCCTTTCTTTTTAACTCTATCTCCTTGAAGCATATACTGTGGTGGTTGAGCTTCTGCTTCCGTAATTCGTACCTTTAGGGGTGCTTGGGATTCTTTCCCCCCTTTCCCCTCCTCTCTGCGCCCTTCTTTTCCGGCACCCATCTTCCCCGGGAAAGTGATCGAGTCCCGCAATGAAGAGTTTTCCTCTCGTTTTCCCTGTTACTTACCTGCCGATGCCCCTTTCCGGCCCCGCCTTCCCTGCCCCTCGCTTCTTCTTGGTCATGACCTACTTCCCTCCTCTAGGCCAGAATTTACGCTTCACTCGGTACGACCTGCCCCCTTCGTTTTTCGCCCCTACCAGGGGTTTCCCTCTTCTGCCGTCTCCCCTGCTGATTACTAAAAGAAGATAGCGGGTTTTCGGCGTCTTCTCCCTCGCGATTCCTATTATCCTAAGAACCCGATATAATTTTCGCACTTCCCTATCCCCTCTTTTCTCCCTTGACGCTTTAACCTGAGATTCTCAGATCCGTCAGAGGGTTATGCTTGTTGAGTTATAGATACATCCCCCCTATCCTATCACTCCGCTCTTCTGCGCCCCCTTAAGTAACGTGAAGAACTCTAGCCTTCATAGAGTGCCTAGTACCTGCCCTTTGGTTCTTTTCCCTCTTTTTTACTCCCCCCTTGCGGCAGATTCTCCCCTGGGATGTCCTTCGCTTCTAGATGTCCTGAGTGCCAGACATTTTAAAGTGTGCGGTTTCCCCCCCGTTAGCTCAGGTAGTTGTCAGGAGCCCCGACCTCAACACTCCTAACTAGGTGACGCATTGGACTTCCTTCCCGGCCCATTCAGTTAATTGATCTCTTCCGTCTCTCCATTCTACCTCTGAGTTTCCGATTCTTGGAAGTAGATTAAGTTGGTCCCGAGAAGGTTTCTTTCTTTGACCTCCCTACTGCTTCTTCGTTCTGCTATCTCGGTTCCCGATCTCGGCCCTTCGTCTAACTTTTCGAGACCACTGTTGCCCTCTCTTGCCGCCCCCCAAAAATTCGGTTAAGTTCACCAGACGTATTCTCAGTGCCCTTTCTTTTCTTCCCTGGTCGTACTGCGCCATGCGGCCTTTCCTTTTTTCCGCACCCCTGTCCTTGCCCCGTACGTAGATACCCGTAGAAGAGGCTCCCTGAGAAGGCCTATCACCCTCCCTACTGCCGTCTTCGTCGCGCCCCTCTTTTCCCCTTTGGACCTGGTTCTCTTTTTTCCTCCCTTTGAGCATTTAGCCCATCAATTAACAGGGAGCTTTTTTTCTTCTTTTTCCGTGCTAGGGCCCTGGTCTTCTGTAGTCGAGGGACTCCCGTCTTTTTGAGTTCCCCTTTCTCCCCCCCCCTCTGCTGGCGTTCCCCCCCAGTTTCCCTCTTCTTTGGTCCCTCCCCCCGCTTTAGTGTGTTGCTCAAAACCCGGCCGGACCCTTTTCCCTTTCACACCGCTCGCATTTTTCGCTTTTTTTTTTCCGATGATCCCCCTTTTTTTTCAATTCGCGGTCTTGAACTCGCAGTCTTGACTCCACGTTCTGCTTGATTTTTCATCCTCATTTCCCCCTGCCGATTATGCGTGTAGTTCGAGGTCCTTCCTTGGGCACCTCCCCTGTTGTGTAAGAGGTTTGCGTTTTTTTTTTTCGGTCTTTTTCCCTCCGCCCCTCCAACTCCCGACTGGAATCTTTCGATGAGATTTGTTGTTGGTGATGTTCTCTCTTTTGTCCCCCCCCTCCCCTTTCCACGGTCGATGCTCCATTTTTCCCTAATCCGCCCATAATTGTGTCATCAATCTCTTCCACGTGTTTATGAACCGCTTTGTTCCTTTCCTTTTCTAGGGTGACCCCTCCTTCACGCCCTGGGCTTATCTTCATTAGCCGTTTCTATTCGATGCGAGCTTTCGGGAGTTGTTAGATTATCTTGCCGGTTCCCAGGTGCTGTCTTTCCCCCGAAGCTGCGCGCGCTTCCAATTTTCTCCCTTCCGTCTATCGGTGTCGATTGACAGTTGTTCTTTGTAACGTCTATTCCCTGTTTTTATCAATTTCCCAAGTGTGCGGCCCGCTTCTCCCCACTGTCCTATGTGCGTAACTTCTCCCCTCCTCGTTAACGGAATAATATCGTCTGAGTGCCCCCTTTTCCCCTTTCTTGAGTTCGCTCGAGGCTCGCCTTGCCTTTCACCGGAAATATTTCTTCCCCTCTGACTAATGGGGCCATCCTTCGTTATGCCTTTCTTTCGCTTTTCCGCTTGGCCAGGCCCTCTTCCTCGATGCGCCCGGCCTCCTCACTTAACCCCTCAAGAGGAACGCTCCTCCAGCAGGCTTCGCAGGGTAGATGAATTAATTACCCTTTTTCTTCCTGCTGTTTTTTTGTGGTGGTCGCTTCTCTTTAAATTTCTTTTTCATTCGCGAAGTGCAGTACAGAAGATCATTTCCGGACTCTGCTTTTCCCCTCAATGTCGTCCTCGCTCTTTCCATATTCCCTTTTTCGTCTCCTTTTCTTGTCAAAATTTTCAGCAACCTCGGACTTTAGTATCGTTTGTACTAGGGTTAGCTAGGACTTTAGTATACTCTTCTTGCCGTGAATTTTTCGGAGGTTGACTTAGATTTTTTTTTAGATGCCTCCCTCCGACTCAGAGAAGACCCGAGAGGAAGAGTTGATATACCTTCTCTTCTATTTTTCCATCTTCATCCCCAGCCCCTTCCCCTCGTTTATCCAATTTTCTTCCCCCCCGGATGATAGAGTATCAATTATTGAGTTCCTTGTTCGGCCTTTAGCCTTTAGACTCCCCCTTCCCCCTTTCTGGTCCAGTTTACGATTTCATGGATCTCTCGGGGATCTCGCGCCTGGACCCGCTCTTTAGAATTTGGTCGCTCGTTTTCCCCCTTGAATCGTCGACTCTGAAAAGAATGTCTCGAGCCTGCCT
>Ga0179593_1308084_pt1 | contig 17371 bp, 23 predicted proteins | sample CZODoug2_1_08_16_FD_185931 | JGI IMG/M metagenome (GOLD analysis project Ga0179593, IMG submission 185931) | Vadose zone soil fungal communities from Angelo Coast Range Reserve, California, USA - CZODoug2_1_08_16fungal (PacBio error correction) | ecosystem: Environmental > Terrestrial > Soil >... | reverse complement strand
TAACTTTAGAAGAGATGAGCCGGAGCAGGGCTTGGTTTTCCTTGGCTGGGATGTCTTACCCACCAATCCTCACTCTTCTGAAGGTGTGGACCCTCTCTGTTCTTTTTTTACTTAACCGGATCTGTCCCTCTCTAAGGGTTTTCGGCATCTCCGGTCCGTGGCCCGCACGTTTTTTCCGTCCCTTCTAGTTTCTTCCCACGACGGAGGAACTCACTGTTCTCTTCGCATATTGGTGATAGTTTGACCGAGGAATCCGACTGGCCCGATTTTTGGAGTGCCATCGCGTTTTTTTCCTTGTGCGTTTGGTCAGCTGTTTTTCGACCTTCTAGCTTTTTTTTCCATTCCCTGCGTTCTTTCTTGCCATGTCTACCCCAGATTTACGCGTCTCACTCGAAAGTGATGGGTAGTCGTAAGCTGAGCGGTACAATTTATCGCTTCGAAGCCCGCTGGTTGGCGGATTGCTTGAAACTCCTCTTTCCATACTGCCTTCACTTCTAGGATTGAGTCTTTCTTATGGTACCGCTTTTGCCTCTCGATGGTCATACCTCTCCCTGTTTTAGATGAGGTCTACTCTAACTTTATTTGGATATTTTTCTGCTTTGACCAGGAGGTACTACTGTCCCAATAACCCCCATTTCGGTCTCCCCTAGTCGATGACCCGTCCCTTTTTTTTTTGATGGGATGGATTTTCCCGATTCCCCCCCCGGTCGTCCTGGTTTTTCCCCCCCGTGTTGGCGCTTTCTTCTGACCTTGACTTTTCCCGGTCCCCCTCATCACTGCTGCTTAAAACCCAAGCGCTTGAATTGCTTTATTGCCGGACTAGCCTCACCCCCTCTCCCTCTTTCCTTGGAACTGCTGTGAGTCGTTTCTCCTTCCTCAGCCGCGAATGCTTCGCAGTCGAAGAGAAAGCAATTCTGAAGTTGTGGCCGTTGGCGATGCTTTCTCCGCTCAACCTTTTTTTCTCTTACGTATCTTTTGCGGGCTGCCTCCCGCTTTCGCTGATCTGCAGATCGCTTTTCCCAAGTGTTGCTGCTTTCGACCAGAGTAGGCAAATTAAGGACACTTCGACGCGTCCGGCTTCCCACGATTGAAACCGTCTCGGATAGACCTTTCCTTTGACCAAGCAGACGGCGCTGCCCCGCAGTAACGTTGGGAGGCTCCTCCCGAGCACGTCCGAATCCATCTTTCCCCTTCCACACCTACATCACTGGTGGGTTGTTTTTATACTCCTTTCTTCCGACCCGTTTCTTTTTTTTCCCAACTCCGACTTATCCTCCACGGCCGCGGGCGGGACGGCGATGGTGCAGGGCCTATGGTTTAAGGGATGTCACTGATTTTTGCGCACTACCCGACCGCCTGGGATTTTTTGGGTGATCCCCTTCGGCCCGGGACAAACGCCCCTACCCTTAGTTAGATCCTCTTTTTTTCTCCCCCGAATCCTATGGTCACCCACCGTCTTACATTGCTGCATCGCGTGAAATGGACAGAAAGTGGGAGCCTATCTTTCTTCTCTTGTTCCTCCTCCTTTTTGAGCCATTATTTTTTGCCCTGTGGCCCTTTCCTCCGGCGTGGCATTCATGTACGACGGTGTTCCTTGAGGGGCCCCTCAACTTCCGGCGATCAGATGTGTTAGGAGGGCTCCGTGCATCCAGTCTTTTTCGCACTTTAGTGCGCACCAATTCCACGTGAACAGCCGTCTCCGGCCCCTGCCCCCTGTCGCCTTGACTCGGCCGCGCTGACTTCTTTGCGACCCCACCGCCTTCGATTCCTCCAGTCCACACGGGCTTGCCGGTGGTTGCTTCTGCTGATTCGGGCGATTTTTGTCTTGCCACCTGGCCACAGTCCAACTTGGGTCTTCCGTCTTTCTCCCCTTCCGGATTTGTCAAGACCTGGGATTTTTTTCAGCTCATCGAGCCCCTTTCCCATTTTATGCACGGCCGCTATAAGGCTTACTGTCTTTCCCGACGTTTGTCGTGGCCTTTTCCTCCCACGCATTTGATCTCTTCGCTGTCATCGATGTCTCCCTTTTCCCCCCGTTTTTTCCGCGTATATAGCTAGCCCCCCTCTTGATGTCGACCTGGCAAATCCCACAACGTCCTCCTTTCGGTTTATATTCGACACTCTTCACCCCTCGCCGCCTCGTCGTCTTTTAACCAGCCTTTCCAAGTCGCTGAGTACTCCCTTCCTCTAGGTCGGCCTCTTCCCGTCGCGCGTGCTTTTTTGACGCGGCTCCTCAGGATGCTTAATCCGGTTCTCCGACTCGAACGCGGTTCTTGACTGTCGCAATCGTGGTCATTTTCCCCCAACCCTCCCTCTCACATTTTCTTCTAGGCTTCCCGACTTTTTATTTGAAGTAGGTCACTTTGGCAAGACTTATAGCGGCCACCATTTTTGCAGATCGCCCGTTTTTTGCTACCAAGGCGTTATTACCCCCCTCTAGAACTTCTTTTTTTATCTGCGGCCCTCTTTGCCTGACAAGGCTCCCGTTCCCCCTTCGGCCGTCTTCTCGAATCGCCTCCCACGTCCTTTCTATCCTTTGCCACTTTGAAGGTCTTTCTGCTCTTCCAGACACGGTCACGTGCTTGATCCCCTCCTCTTTCTTTTGCGCTCATGCCGAAGTCTACCTCTGAGACCCCTTCTCGTTTAAGTTCAGGATGACACAAGAAAACTTCTTCGACCCCCCCCCCCTATGGCACGCCCCCACCACATTTTTCTGTCTGTGTGTCCTGTCGGTCGAGTTCCTCCGTTCTGTAGATATGACGATCTTCAGTTTCCATCCGGTGCGTGGTCCATGCCAGAACGATTCGAGAGTAGCGGGCCGCGTCCCTCTCTTGTCCACACCCTTTAACTCGAATTTTGAGGCCCGTTTACTGCTCACCTTTTTTCCGCCCTGTATACGCTGCACCGCTCTTTTCGTCTGATTGGTGTCTTTCCCTTTTCCAACTACCCAGCATTCTAAGATCGTCTTTGAAAAGTTAATTTGATGTTTCCGCGGTTTTTGACCTTCTTGTCCAAGTGTCCAGGCCCATAGTCCCGCTCACTTTCCCTCGGCCGGATCGCGTCCTTTCTCTTGCGAAGCCCGATATAGTAACATGATAGCTCCGAAAAAGGGATCGCCGCTCATCCTTCTGTTTACATTCTGTAGAATTTTCTTCCCCCCTCGTAAAGCGTTCGATATCGTCCCCGGTCACCCTCGCGCTACGTCCTTCCTCAGGGGTCCCTTGCTCTATTGACCTGTCTTTCTTAACGGATGCTTCCTACTGCGATGTCCCTCACCAGCGTCCGCTTTGCCCTGTACTGCTAGGGTCTCTTGTCCCTCGGTTCTGATGTCTTGCAATACCTCGACACACACCCCCCCATTCCTCGACCTGCCGGGTTCCCTTTTCCGTGGCCAAAGAGACAGTTTGACCAATGCTGTCCTGTGCGCAGTTCCACGATTCGACCCAATTTCGTCCTTTGGGAGCAGCCCCAGAACTTTTTTGTTTCCTCCTCTGTTGCAGTTTCTCTGAACCACTCTTGCCCCCAAGGTTTTTCGCGCGCGCGGAGGGCATTCAGTCATCCGTTTTTTTTCTGGCCACTACGGTTTTTCTCGACCGGGGCCTTTGCCTACAAATCAGTCCTACGCGCCATTCGCTAGGAAATTAGCTACGGGCGGCACCTCAGACCCAGCTCGCGGTCTTTTCCCTCACTCACCCCTCTCGGCTGCCTCGAAGACGTGTCGCATCTCACTCGATCCCTTCGTTTGACCAAGCTGAAGAGGTGTCCATGAGGACCCTCCCCCCCCTCGGCTTGCCAACTTCTTCTTTCCCAGGCGGTTTCAGTGCTCTCCAACCGGTTTTTAGCCCCGCTTTCTTCTCTTCCCCGTGACTTTCTTTTTGCAAGGATTTTTTCCTTGACCGTCGATCTCGACCACTTTACCTTATGACACCTTGATTCCGGCGTTCTTCCGCCCGAGCTTGGGTTTCCATGAGTCGTTTTTCTCCCCCCCCGCCCTTGACGCCCTACTTGCTAGGGTTTCCCCCCCGCAAAGATTTGTATCGGACGACTCTTTTTTTTCCTCATTCTTTTTTTTTTTGGAGCGGGTATTCGGCCCCGCCTCTCTTTTTTCTGTGTTTTTCTCCCCCCCCCCCATTCGTTTTCTGGCGCTGTTTGCCTAGAAACCGACAGACTTCAACCAGCCATTTCTCTGATCCAGATCCGGCCACTCCTTGCCCGATTTGTTTTCTTCAGTTGCGTTAGCGGTCGTTTAAAGGGGGCCGCCTTTCCTTGAAAGAATCACCGGGTTCACTGGCCGCTTAGTCTCGTTGTCCGCCGCCTGCGGCCCGTTACCTATCACCGGGTTTTTTTTTTCCCGTTGGGATTGCCGTTTCCTGGGACCCTTCTGTTTTTTCCTTGATCACGCCGTTCCTGATTCCTCCGCCCTTGTCGAGACGTTTTCGAGCCTGGTCGCGGGCCTCCTCCCCTCAATTTTCGCGCTTTTTCTCCTCGTATCGGGGTGAATTAGTTCTCCCTCCTGTTGTTTCATCTTGGAGAATGGCTGCCCTCGTCCTTCTTGTCATTGACCGGCTTTTTCCCCAGTCTTCGCCATATTATTTATTCTTGCCTTCCTCATTCTCTCGCACGTCGCTTGTCCAGCATTGAAGAATTTTTTAAGAGGACGATTTATTCTGACGACTCGTGATGTGTCTCCCTCCCCAAAGGATTCCATCTTTGTGAATCGCGACTCGCCAAGTCATCTCTGGATTTTCTCCCCCGCTTCCCCTTTGTGTCAAAGGACCCCTGTGGCACGTTTGAGGCGGGAGGAAGGAGATGGTGTATCGGTGAGTATTGTACTCTGCAACTGCACCGCGTTAAGGATCCCGCAGGTATTACCGTCCCTTTGTTGTCGCTGGTTCAGCCGGGCGTCTCTTCGCAGATAATGATTACTCAGTCAGACATCCGTTAAGCTGGGCGACCTTCGGTTACGAGGATGTGCTTTGATGTACTCCTCTAACTCCCCCTTTTTTTTTTTCGGGGGGGTCCCCCACCTTCCTCCACATTTGCCCGAGAAGAGTTTCTTCACTCAATGATTTCCTTTGGTCTTTTTTCCTTCGTTCCCTCATTTCATCTTTTTTCCGCCGTTGGTTTTTCCCTTTGGGAACTATGGCCTCGATCCACTTTCTTTTTCAGCCCCTTTACAACCTCGGGACCATTCCCCCCCCATTTCCTATTCCCTTCGCGAGAAGAGCCTCCTTTGAGACTCTAGACGGATGACGAGCCCATCAGCGAGGAGCGGTTGCGTCCCCCCCCTTTGCTGACGGGTTTATTCTTCCCTCGGTTTCTCTTGCCTTGGCCCCCTATCTTCCCCTTTTCGGTCGTATCAGGACGCTTCCTCCTCCGGAATTTTCTATTCTGCTTACAGAAGGAATGAATCTGGAGATTCGTAACTCGATTAATTCTTACCTCGACCCCCCTCGCATTGTACACGGAGGCGTGTTTGGCGTTCCCTCTCCGTAGATGAGTTGTTTTTAACTGATTATGCTTGTGGCGACTTCGTCCTTTCTCCCCCCCCGTCCCGAGGATCTGGATCAGCTATGTCGCTGGAAGGAAGCGCGCTCTTTTTTCTTAACCTTTATTTTCCCCCGGTCCCTGCCTCCTCGTGTAGGTTCTTTGATTTTTTTCTCGGGCAACGCTCGGGGCAGCCTTTTGCCCTTCCTCGCGGATGTTTTGTCCTTCCGCCAGCTACCGCGGCATTACGATGGTTTCCTTTCCCTTCTCTTGGTGTAGCTGCGTTTGTTTTCTTTGCCGTCCTATTTGGCTTATATGAGGTCTTTTCGTTACTACTTGATCACAACCACCATTTCTGTAAGCGATTTTTCGAACGCATTTTCTCGGGGATTGGGTTTTTCCCCTTCAGGCTTCCTGGAACCTCTTTTAAGTAGAAAGGCTCGATCAATTCAGGCCCCGCCCCCCCCGCCTAACTTCCCTCACAATGCGCTCCACCTTTTTTTCCTCCTTCCGGTCCCCTCTTCTTCCCTCCGCCCTTTTTTCCCGCTTTCCCTTTGGTTCGCTTGATATTCGATGGATGTGGAAGTCGGCAGAGAAACACATTCTTGTGATGGACTTTCTGTCCGCTTTGTCGGAACCTAAAGTTTCTTCCTCATCTGATCTTTCCCTGATTGCTTCGAGCATCTCCGCTCTAGTCTTTGCCTGGTCTTTCGGCATGTCCCCCTGCCTAGGGCATTTACGTGAAGCCTTCGACTTGGCTTTTCCTTACCCCCCCCCCCCCCCTTTTCCCTCCGATTCCCCGTCAGATTATCTTTCCCGTATTGGAATTGATGGTTTATTAAACCCCTTTTTTATGTTTCCCCTTTTGCATTTTTCACTCGCACCCATTCTCTCCTCCATCCTGCAAGTCCCCCGTTTTTTATATTGGAGGATATCGACCCTTTTCAGTGCGTTTTTTTTGTTTCGTCAACGACTTTGCTGGCATTTAGGGTGCCTTGACATGGTGCACGTGGCCTCTTACGGGCTGTTCACGGTTTTTTGTTTTTTGCGCACTCCTGGGGTACGGTTGGGATTCGGTGATTCCCCCTTTTTTCAAAAAGACCCCACCTCAGCTTGCTCTCCCCCCCCGCTTTTTTTTCTTTCCCTCTAATCATGGACCCCCCCCCGCGTACTGCTTTTTTTTTTGTTTTTTTTGGGGGTTGGGGGGGGGGAACCCCCCCCCTAGCCCTTTTTTCCAATTACCGACATTATTTCATCCATTTTTCTTCCAATCCTTGTGTTTTAGATATCTCTTCCCTTGATCCCCCTTTCGGTCCATGTTTCCCTATTTCCACCTTTACGACTGTGTTTGTGATTCGGGTGCGAAATCGGTTTTTTTCCCTTGAACTTGCTTCCCCGGGTTGTTTTGATCCATGGGGATCACCTTACTTCTTTTTCCAAGTAGGTGGACACCAGCCTCCCGTGAACCTAGCCACGCCACGTGCACCCTTTTCTGGCTCCCGCCTTGCCTTTTTGCTAAAGTCTTGCCTTGCGACACTCACACTTGTCGATATCGTTTCGTCTAAAAAAACTGTTTTTGGTGCAGGTTTTTTCGAGATGGATTTTTTCTTTGTTCTAGAGGACCGCCCAACAGTCCAACGGGTACTGCGCTTCACAAAATCTGCTTCACTAACGGGATCGGTTTTTCAGCTCTCTCGCCGTTTCACTTTTTGCGCACGCCTTCCTCAGTCCTTCCTTAATGTTCGGTTAGCATGCTCCACAAACCATGCAGACGCCCCTTCATCCTTCGAACGCTCAGTCGGTTTTTTTCCGCGTACGGATCGTAGACCGTTTTGAGGCTTACGTCTCCTCATCGAAACTCCCCCAGCCCAACTTTTCAGAATGCCCCCCGGTCTTCTACTTAATTATGCGGTAGCTAAGCGAAAGCCAGCCTTTCAGGCGGAGAGGCACTCCTCCGAGGTCCCATTTCTCATTTCTTTTGCCTGGTTGAAGCTTTCGCGTTCTCCTGTCTTTCACGTTCCTTTGACTTTGAACGCGGTTTCCATTCCCTCCCCCTCTCGTCACGCACCTTCCACTTTTTTGCAATGGGATAGATACGACGTTATTTTTTCTGACCGTAGTTAACTTTTCTTGCAAGGGACCTCATAGTAACAGCTTGGTCCCCATCATTGACTTTTTTGCCTACTCCCCTAATCCCCCAAGGAGCGTATGTTCCCTGAGAATAGCCGGTGGCGCAATCGCGGAGCACTTCCCCCTGCCCCTTCAGTTCCCTTTTTGAGTTGTCTTTCCCTACGCCGACCACTTGTCTCGCAGCTTTCACACCCTTATCCAAGGTCGATAGCTTTTTTCCTTTCAGGCCCTTTCTTTTCTCAGAGAAATGATCTGAATGTTGGACGACAATGATCTGCATTCTTTTCGCTGACCCCTTACTTCTTCTCTCCTTCTCTTCCTAAAACCCCTCTTTAAGTAAGTGTCTGCCACCATTGTAGTTTTCCGGCTGATCTGACGACTCCCTCTTCTCCTTTTTGAAATGCCGACTCCTTCCCCGGGTAGTAGGCGGGCCTCTTTTTTTGGAGCATGCCACACCCTTTTTCGTTTACGGACAGATAAGGTACCTCTTTGAATTGCTCCCCATTTGAACTTTACCATTCTCGTGTGATTGGTGAAAGGCCCCCCTTCCCCACTCCCCCCCCCCACGCTTCTCGTTTGAAGTACAGCGCATTTTGCGCGGTTTGACCGGCTTGCCTACTCAATTTAGAGGCCATCTTTTTTCCCTCTCCTTTGCCATCGGACGGATGATGAATAGCTGCGCGTTTATGATTTTACCATTCTTTAGTAAACTACAGGTGGATTGCGGACGAGCCCCATGCCTTCCATGGGTCTTTTCCCACCAATGGCAACTCGTTCGACTCGTCCCCTTGTCCACTCGCGATTTTCCTCCTTCGGGGTGTTAGTCCCCAAGTTTTCTTTGCTTTGAATTTTAAACCGGCGTTAGGACGTTGCCGGCCCTCCCTCCCCCACGCGGCCGCTTTTCTTTCTTGCTCTGCGTGCGATCCGTACCGCGGTGGTTGTGGAGTTACTCCCCCCTATCTGATTTTTCCCCAAACATCTCCTGGCCACGGCGACCGCCACCCGCTTTGTGGACCAACGGGCAAGTTGACCCCCCATGCCCTGTCGTCTTTTTGGCTCAGCTACCTTCCCCAGCTTCGTCGTTGGGTAGTTCCCGCCCCCGTGACGCGTTTGTCTCGGAGACTCCTCTTTCCTCGGTCGAACATCCTGCGTAAAAAGGATTCCGCGCTGAGCCGAGGAGTGCGCTTTTCCCCTTCTGTATCCGGTGGTCATCCGGCTACTCCCCTTTTCTCCCTCACCTCATGAATTTCTTTCATGCGGTTCAGAGGAGCCAGCAGGCACTAGGCCCCCGCCTCTTTGCGTTTTTTCCAACCCCTTCGAGGCTGCTTTCCTCCCGCTCGGCGTCCACTGTTCCTTCTGCAAGCCCTCCTTCCCGAAGAAATCCTGCAAAAGCTGTTAGGAGCTTCCTGCGGACGCCAATCCGCGGAGTGCCCATTTTCTTTCCAAAGGCGGTTTGGCAGTGCGGAGAAATTCGGAGATCGGAGAGCAGCTTTTCGGTTTCCCCGTGCTTTGCTTGACCGTCCTCTCTTCACCCCTTCCCGGCTTTAACACCATCGAATGCCTTCTTTTTTCCAGTTGCTTTTTGTTTTCTTTAGTTCATGAGTCGGCCACTCAGCCAATGGGCATCCCGAATGAGGGTTGCCCCGCCCACCGGAGCTAGGTATCCCCCTTCATCTATTATTTTTCCTAGTCTATGCAGAGTAGGACGATACTCCCTTGTTGCGTGTTGCTCCCTCCCTTTTTTTTTTCCGTGCGCTTCGTGCGTTTAAACGACTCATGCCACTCGCATTCTCGTTTCTTCCCCTCCCATCCGACGCTGGCAATGTCTCCCGGGGTGTCGCCAGAGCTTGGGTAAGGCTGGCATCGTTTAACGGCCTTTCCAAGCATTTTTCTTGCCGATCGTCGATTGGAACGTTTTTCTCAGTTCCTGCGGACGACTGGGAAAAATTCACCGTCCTCCGCTGCTTGGACTTGCGTCGCTTTCCCGTTCAGGCTTGGACTAGGCTCCGGCTTAGAAGCGCTTTTCCTAATGGAGAGTGCTCAGAGTTGCAGTGGTTCCTCCTCTTTTTCGGTTTGAGTTTTTGGTCTCCCCGACCGCGATCTTGGGGCCTTCGTGCCGCCTTTTGTCCTCGCATACTCCCGCCTTCTTAGCTCCTGACGTTTCCTGAGGTGGAGAATTTTTCAGGTCCACAGTAGTGTCGCCTTGGGCTCCTTATGATTGCCATCTTTTCTCGTGCGCAGCGCTTGCATCCTGATCTCTCCGCGTACCTGATGCACCTTTTTTTTCTTTGACCTCCTCGGGCTGGGGATGGCCCTAGACGTCCTACTGTTTCATCTGACTGTCCCCCCCAGAATGACGGGGTGCCTTAAAGTTTGGGTAAGCGGGCCAGGCGAGGCGCTTCAGTTCTATGGGTGGGCTTTGCGGGCTTCCTGCCCTACATGCAACTGCACCCTCCCGGTACAATTCCCCTAGAGCATCCCTTTCGGTCGGCAGTGGTGATCCGAGGCAGGCCCGCGCTTTTTCCCTCTCCGTTTCCGCATTCCGCCTGAGCTTAAGCTGGGAGGGTACACCTGCGTTCCCGCTGAGCGAGTTTTCCCTTTTCCAGACTCGAACATTTTGGCGTTTTTTGTCTACGCAAATGGACGATCATGTAGGCTCGGTCCTCCTTTCCCTCGGGGGACGCGTCGTTTCCCGGGATTTTTCTCCTTTCGGCGGCCCCGCTTGCTATTTTCTACCCTTAATAGGTTCCACGTTCTCGGTTACTATGGTCCTCTTAGTGACGTAATCCGGTCAACAGACCTCCCTTTCCTGCTCTCCCCCCGAGAAGAGCTGCTTTTGGGAAGGGCTGGGGTTAGGTGTCCTGGGACCGAGCACCCCCTCAGAACTCGGTCTCAGGGGAAGAGTCCCCTTTTCATGGTGACCCCTTCACGCGGTTCGGATCTGGGCCCGTCCCCTTCTAAAGGGTTTTCGTTTTATGTTTTGATCACGACTTACGCGACTTTTCGTGCGTCTGTTCACACCCTTTTACGGACCTTGAGTTCATATCAGAATCCGTTCCGGGAGAACTCGCTGCCGAGTCCATGTCACACGGACTGTCTGTGTTTGGCGTTTTCCCATCGACGTCTTTTGAAGATTGGCTGGTGGTATCGGCGCCCCCCGATTTTGTTTAGCCTTTTCGTCATGCGTCTCCCTTCATTCCGACCGACTGAGTGGGGGGTTTGTTCGGATCAAGCGATGATCCGGTCTTGTTGAAGCGAGCTATGTTTTTTCCCCTTTTGATTCCACCGGCTCGACGCCCGTTTTTCGGTATTCGCCTCACCCTCCCTTTGGGCATTCCAATTGACTTTCTCCTTCTCTTTTTTTTTTCTTTGATTTCGACCGCGCGACATTTCTCCGCTTAGCCCCTCCCTTTTTCCTTTTGGTCTCTCATGCCGTCAACCTTTGGCCGCTTCTTCTTGGTAGTGACCCCAATACCCCGGTCTAGTCACCATACCTTCGGGATTCCCTTTCTGACCCCTTTTTTTCTTGGATTGTGCGTTCGCTTTCGTTGGCCCCCACCCCTGGGGGCTTTTATTAGCCGTCGGACCGTGAATGAGCGCAACGAAACCCTCCGCCCGCTTAAACAAGAGCGCAACCAATTGGCTGCCGCCTTGCGGCCCCCGATGCCTCTCTCGTCCTTGGAACTTGGGTTTCGCTTTTCGGACTGCGCGAAGGGATTTCCCGACCGTTCCTTTCCGAGACCCCCTAATATGATCCTCTTTTTTTGTACTGGGCATGGCGCTTCCTCCCCTCCACCATCCAAAGATGGTCTACCCACTGAGGCGTTAACCGGACGGATTCGCCTCGCAGGCTCCTGCTTCCTTGTTCCTTTGCTTTCTTCTTCCGCACAGCGTCGGCCATGAACTCCTTCGACGGGCCGGCTTGGGCAGAAAAGACCCCCCCCTATTTTCCTGTTCAGTGGTCCTTGACCAGATTCACTTCTTTCCAAGCAGGAGTTTCTCTTCGCTCATTCCGTTTGCTTTCCTTGCCTTTTCCCACAAATCGCCCGTCCCTGCCCTCGTCGGCACCTGAAAGCCCCCCCCTTTGGGTTTTATATCTGAGTCTAGAACCAAGTGGGACGGTTTTTCGCCTCCCTCCATTCTCTCCTTCCGCCTTTCTGATTTTTTTTTTTGCACGTTTTTGCTCTTTCTACGGTGCTGTTCACGGGCGTCTTGGTGCGGCATACGTTGCCTTTTTTTTACTACTTTTCTTCCCCTTTTCCTTGTTGGACAAACCCTCCCCAGCCCAGTGAAGCTGATAGCCGAATGGCCGCTCATACTGTTTCCCCGCGTACATGTTTTGACCCTCGTCCTTGTTTTCAATGGCGCCGGGGATGGCCTGGCTTCTCTCTCTTTCCTCCTCTCTTTTTTGTTTTTTCTCTAGATTTCTTTTTCTCCAACCATGGAGCGTAACTTTTCGTCGTGTCAGCAATGAAGAGCCCTTTGCTTGGGGGCGAAAGCGGCGCTCTTTCTTAACTTGCTTTTTCTTTTTTGACGGTCCCCTTTTTTCTTCACGTTTTTCTCCCCTGCTTTTCCGCACGTGCTCACCAATACCTCCGTTTGACCAGCCCCCTCTGGACAGTGCAACCCTTGATTGCCCGCCTCCTTGCTCTTCCTGTCGGTGCGACCAACCTGGGTGTCCCCCGCTATCCTCCCTATTCACCCTTGCTTCTTTTTTTGACTCGGCATGTATGTTTGCTTTTGTGCTCTATTCCCTAAACGTACAAAGTTCCATTTTTAGAATACATGACTTGTAACTTATTTCATGGTCCTTCTGAGACGTTTAAAAGGGGTGATTGCCCCGCCGCGTCCGCTTCACTGTAATGTCCCTTTGACCCTGTGTGTAGGCATGTTTACCCCATGACAGCACGTCTCTGCAGAGCTCTTTCTTTGGATGTTCCCTCTATTAGAGACGTTATTGAGATTGAGTGGATCCCCACTCCCGTCACAAGCAGCCTCTGTTTTCTATTTTACATGCACCGGCTTCCATTCATTTATTGCGTTTAAGCCTCAAGGCACAGGTCCCCTACCTTTCCAAGTCCTCGCTCCCTTTGCTCTAGTTCCCTTCAGCTGTGCCCAATGTGAGACGTGCTTGTTTTTGGACGCGGCTCGCGGTTTACTTGATTACTTCAAGGTCTGCGCGATTTCCTCGTTTTAGTTGATAACCATCTGGAAGTCCAATCACTGTCCTTCTTTTCCGGTTTTTCTCCTCCCTTCCATGTTTTAGTTTATGCAAGTATAAGGGAATTGGCCATAAAGTTCATTGAATACAAATAATTTTGGCCTGCTCGCCCCTCTCTACACAAAGGAGTTTATGACCTCGAGGAATGTGCGCGGTCAAGAGGCCAAGAAACCTCCGCGCAAGTCTACGGCAGGCTGCCCCGAACAGGCTTTGCCGCTGTCTCCTGACACCCCCTTGGCCTCCGTCAGTTGATCAATGTTCTACCATGAGATTACTCTCCTCCTGATCAAAGGTGCCCCCCCTTTTCTCGAGTCTTCATGCGGTACTCCCCCTCGTGCCGGAACGAAAATTTCTTTTGAAGGAGCCTGCGAACTGTTTTGAAAACGAACATATTTAATCTAGCGTCTGCACGACCCCCCCGCTCCAGCGTCCGTGGCATGGTCTCGGTCGCCTAGTTCATCCGGCCCTTTTTCTCCTTACCTGATCCTTCCTTACTTCAAGTCTCAGGTGAGTGGCTGCCAGCTCGAAACAATGATTAGTGTAGCTTACTTTTGGAACAGGCTACCCTTTTCTATCGGGCACTTCCCATCTGTCCCACCGCGTTGAATTTTCCCCGCAGCACGGTATCCGCTGCAACCGTCTCCTCGTGCTGACTGGGGTTTTCTTCTTCTTCCCCGGCCAACCTCCCCCCAGCTTTTCCGCTCTCAGGCTCTGTCTTTTTTCATACGCAATTTGATGTGATCCCGCTTCCGTCTTTGACGAATCTCAGGTCGGCCCCTTTGATTTCCCCCCCATGGCCGGATTCCGAACGCCCGGGCGGCCTTTTGATTTGACCAAGACCCATTTCGCTGAGTACAATGGGTCCTTGCGCTTCCCTTCTCTTTCATGTGGGGTAGTTGGCCGACAACCCTTTCAACCGCGTTCGATATAGTACTGTTACCTCGGCCGCGGGACCCGCAGGTTTCCCAGCAGCGGATCATTGAATCCTGCGGCTGATATCGGAAGGATTCACGTTTCCGCTTCAAACAGAGGACTTACGGTAACTTTCTTCCTTTCATTTTGTTGCTCTTTTCCAAAACGCCGAGCTCCCCCTATAATAGAAGTCCGACCGGTGATCCCTGAAGTCCTTTGGCCAATTTTCAGAGGCGACCATCTGTCCCTTCTTTGTCTCCAGTTCCCTCCGATTCCGTTCCCAGTATTCGTCCGTTTTTTCTTGATCCAGCCTCAAGTAGCGGGCTCGTGTGTCTTTTTTTTTGTTGCCCCACCGATGAGGCCAGATGCCCTGGACCCCCCCCACCCTGCCCACCCTTTCACGCGCGAGGGGAGGATCATCCTATCCCGGTATGTTACTCTGTTCTCTCCCGTTTCATGTCAAGCATATGGCCCTTGCTCGCAGGATCGCGGAGAGGGCCGCTGGTCCGAAGGCCCGCTCGCGGTCAGGCGCCGCACTCAAAAACCGATACGTTTGCTGGCAACCCTTTCCTTATATGCGGACTTTGAATTTGGCCCAATGTGTTCTAGACACTGCGCTGATCCACATCCCCGAGCGGTCACTGCGTGGGACGCCACTACGAGATTTCCCCACAGGTATCTTTCCAAGGAGGTAGTTCTGGGACACGTCTCATGCTATTCGGGCTCCCTGTCCAGTGCCTTGCGGATGGCCTTGCAATTCGGGCCTTCTACTGAATTGGATGCTCACAAAATTCCGTTAACAAGAACTTCCGGCTGTGCCTTCTCTGGCACGCCCCCCTTCGAAATGCTGGCTTTAAATAGTCGGTTCCGCACGAAGCGCACAGGCAGCTGATTGTATTGGCCAAAAGCAACCCCTTCTTAATTTATCGGCCGAATATCTTCTCACTCCCCCTTTTTCTTGAGATGGTCCGATACCGCCTTCTGGTGGCTTGCATCACACCCATTTCACGTGTTCATTTGTAGGGCGTTTACACACGTGGATTGAACTCCTTCTCTTTTTTCCTTCCAGATCCGGCCCCCGGAATCGATTGTTAATACAGGGAAGTTTGTTTTTTTCTGATTACTTGTCCCCAAGGATTGGATCCAGTGGCGCCCCCGCCAGGCAATGTTTCCTGCCCGTCGTCGACTCCTTTTTTGTTCGCCGTGGACGATTGGGAACCTCCCTTGGCACCGAATTCGGTCATTCCCTTTTGTTCTATTTACCCTCTTTCTTTCCTTTGCTCCCCGCGCATTTTTCTCCGGCTTAGTGCCCGGAATTGAGCATCCTAAGCTTTTGGGAGTCAGCATCGATTAGGTTTGAGTGGCTGTTTTTAAAGACAGCCGTGGGGGGCCTTCGTGCCTTCTCTTTCCCGCGAATCTGCATGCGGCGGCCTCCTTTAAGGATTTTTGAGGACTGGCCTTTTTTCGTCGTCTGCCCTAAACGGTTTTGCCCGGATGAGCCCTCCCCCTCGCGAGGTCTCGGGCCCTTCCTTGCCTTTGCATGTTGTAGTCGGCAAGATGTCTCTGACCCTGTGTTTTTTTCTGCATACCCAATGATAATAGGCGTTCAGCGGACGCCCCCCCCGCCGACCGGGCTTGTTCGCCGCTTTCAGAGTTGTCCACTGGTTTATCCTTGTTGCTTCGGGATTAGCTGGGGGGTTCGCCGTCGTTGCAATACATCCCCCTCACGCGGTCAACTTGATCTACGAAGAGAATTCCTCAATGGCGGCTAGGTGTCGCTTTCTTTCGTTTTCAGAGCGATCTTTGCTCCGTTCCTTCGTTTCAATGAGCCTTCTGTTTAGACACCTTGCGCCGGGAACGCCTCTTTTTGCCCGTGGACGATCTCCCCGCGTTGACACTTTTTTGGTCCACTTTTAAGCCCACCTTTCGTCAGGAGGCCGGCTAACTCCTTGTTCGTTGTGGGACGTCCCTTGCATGGTCTTTTCTCATCTCGGCGGCAGAAGGGTCTATTCAATGGCCTATGGGTAAGTTTGGGTGAACTCTGGCCTCTCATAACCTTTTCGTCCAGCCGGTGTCAAACTATTCCCTTTCATTCCCTCCCCCTTGGTTTGCAGCCTTCCGAGCGGAGAATTCTGGTGGTTTGACGGTTTTTGGATGACCCCGTCCACAAACAGCATTTGAGGCTTGGAGACGTTGTCGTCTTACGCTGACGATGGTTTATTCACGCGTGTTTCTGGATTTTTTTTTCTTCCCCTCTCTTTAAAGGTTTTTTCGAATGTCTCCGGATGTTTGAAGATTCGGCACTTTGGTTGAGTCTCCGTTCCACGCACGGAGTACACGACGGGAGGATCTTGATTCCCGACTCCGTGCCCTTGTGCCCCCCTCGGGCGACCCGCTGACCTTGCACACGGCCCTGGCGCTGGTTTGGCGTGCCATAGTGATGAAGATGTTTTTTTCAGTCGCGAGGAGAAGGCTGCTTTATTTTTTTTCTAACGGCATGACTCCGCTTCCTTTCCCCCTTACCCTTTGATCCGTTCTGTCAAGGGACTTCCGATAGAAATTGGATCCCATTTTTCACTGTCGAATCCCTGTGTCGGCTACTCCGGGCACGCCGTTCGGGGCCGGCCTCATCGCCTTGCTCTTTCGGGTAGTCTTTGCCGCTAGCGTTCAAGAGGGCCGCGCCCTGGTGATTTCCCCTCTCATGCCCGTCATTCCTGGCCGCTTCTTGCGGTCTTGCCCGTCCCACTCTTTCTCACCCGAACACATTCGTTTTTTTTATTCGAGTCCGCGCATGGGGCTCTGGTCTTTTTCCTTTTTCCTCGCTCGTCCTGGAAACTTAGGTAGACCTTAGCCATTGAATCCTTTTGCCCCGAACCGCTTAGCTGCCCCCAAGCCACGAGTCACACTTTTTTTGGGTTTGGTTGCTTTCCTTTTCCCTTTCCGCTATTCGAGCCTCAGCCTTGGAAATGCTTTTTTTCGCTTTGTACGACGGCTTTCGACCGGATTGACGCTTTCAATGAGAGAAAACGTTACGTGTAGGCCTTGGAGTGGTCTATTCCTTTTAGCTACAAAGCTCAGCGGTTCTCTCATATGAGAGGAATCCAATACGAGCTTCGATTTTTTCTTCTTCGAGCGATTGCCCCGGTGCGTTTTAATGTCCCCTCGTCGCCAGTACCGATCTTCGTCCCGGCGGGCCGGGTTCCTCCTCCTCTTTTTGCAACGTTCGAGGACTGACCTTGATTCCGTTCTTGACTTGTCTTGATTTTCTTTCGCGGAAAGTTTTAATTGCGGTTTTTCGAGTCCTTGTGTATCCCTGCCTTCCGTTACACCTTGCCCTCCCCCCCCGTTTTGGGTTATACGGGGAGGATTAGCCCGTGGGCCGGTTTGTTTCGCATTTGCATTCTTCCGGACGTGGGTCGTGTGCAGTGGCTGTTGCCCTTGTTCATGGGACTTGCTGGTTTTCCCTTTCTTTTTTTTTGCGCACTACGTGCGGAACGCCTGGGATGCCGGTCTTAAAAGGTCGGCTGGTCCCCCCCGAACCCGAATTAGGATCCGGGTTTTCCTGCCACACCCGTCACATTTTTCCATCGCCGAGACTGCCTGTTTCTTTCCCCTTTTTTT
>Ga0179593_1490640_pt1 | contig 17372 bp, 11 predicted proteins | sample CZODoug2_1_08_16_FD_185931 | JGI IMG/M metagenome (GOLD analysis project Ga0179593, IMG submission 185931) | Vadose zone soil fungal communities from Angelo Coast Range Reserve, California, USA - CZODoug2_1_08_16fungal (PacBio error correction) | ecosystem: Environmental > Terrestrial > Soil >... | reverse complement strand
GTTACTATATCAACCGTTCCCTGTTTCAGAACGATTGCTCGCTCCTTTTGTCTTCTTTTGTGGCGATTTCTGGAGCTGTTCTCTCCTTCTTGTACCAGACGAGTTGCGCTCATCTCCAGCGCCGCAGGCTTTCTTCGGGCGTGTTCTCATCTCCATGCATCATAACCTTCTTTAGCGTTAGGGATCGGTCTCTCCATTATGCCCTTTCGGTTTCTGTATCGACGGATTGTCCTTTTTTTTTCTGGCGGCGTCCTTCTTCCTCCTCCGTTCGCCAAGCATTTTCCTTTCTGTACTGATGATCTTTAGCGCCTCTTGTGGTTCACGTTCTGTCCGCGAAGACGGCGACTCCCTTCGCTCGAAGACTTTCCGAGCTGATCGCGCGTTTCTTGGTTCTTTTGTTTGTTTTATTACTGTGTGTCTCCCCTTTGCAGTTTTTTTGTGTGTCTCCTATGATAGGTGTTACTTGTAACAGGCGCCCCCGTCGATTCATAGGCGTCTTCCTCGCATTCTTCTAACAGCAGGACGAACGGAGACACTTTTAACTTATCTCTTGTGGCTTCTTTGACGCTAGCAGGTCCATCTTTTGCCCGAGCGCCTCTGCCTTTTGCACTTTGCGCTTTGATCCGGAGCAGCATTCTCAACTATCTATGTTTTCTGGTTCCGTAACCTCCCTACTCCATTTTGTTCTCATGCGCATGATCGCCCTTTCTTTTGACCCAGCTGCGGTTTCGATCTGACGGCATCCCCTTTCTTTTCCCCGTCCGTTCTCTCGCTATTTATTCCCATTGCTGCCGCCGACTCTATCGTCGCACGAGGCCTGCAGCGGATGCCTCCGTCTTCCCTATTCCCCAAAGACCATCGGCGATTCCTTTTCATCCCGGGCGGGTTTTTCGTTTTTGTTTTGCATCAACTTGGCGCAGGACGTCTGCACTCGTTCTTCTGCGCGGCCGTACTGCCCAATAAGGGGGGTGGACATTTTCTATGGCAGCCCTTCTCCTGCCCTTCTCATCACCCTAACTAGCCGACGGTCTCGATCATTTTGGTCTAGAGCCTTCGCCTCAAATTAAGGACGGATTGATTCTCTGAGGTAGACTAAGTCTTTCTCTGCCCGGCTGCCTCCTCTCCTCTTGCGTAGGGATGTTCTCTTACGGACTCTTCCCCCAGTTTGACCTCCTTTGTCGATTTCGCGTCCTTACACGTCGGATGCTCGTCAGATTATGTGCGCTGGTCACTTCTCTTATCCGAAATGACTTTCGCCTTTTGTCGCCCCAGTCCGACTCCCATTCGTTTTGGTTCGGACGGATGATTGCGCCTTCTGTTCTTTGGTGAAGGCGGGTTTTGCTGCTCCTCCGACCCAGTGCTCTTCTTCCTCGCGCGGCCCCCGGCGGATTCCTCCCCTAGCACACGAAGCGTTTTTTTTTTGTTTGCTTTCCAGAGGATGTTTTGCTTTACGGCAACGCTCGAACTTTCTTTCTGGGACGCTTATACTTTTTCTAGTGAACCCTTCGTCGCACGGCCGCGCTCCTGGATCATTTCCCTCTTGATTTAGATGCTCCCTCTGAATGCGTGGTCTCTTTTCCTGGTTAACTTTTTTTTCTCTCCTGTGTAGAAAAATTAGTTTTCCCTCGTTCGCTTTCTTCCCTTTTCAAAATTCGTTTTTGCCGACTTGATTTTCGTCAATGCCCGCCCTTCTTCTCTCCGAGCTGCGGGACAGGTCTCCCTGTGGGGCGTTTTGTTTTTTAACTCACCGGTGATGTCTGCTTCGCTCCGCATCTCTGCCTCGTCTCTGGGACGGACGGATCGCCAGCTTCAGCTTCAGCTGAGAAATGCTTCTCCCTCATTCTAGTTCTTTCTTTGTCGTGCGGTCTGGAATTCCCTTACCAAGAGAGAGAAAGCCATTCCGCCGTTTGGTGGCGGAGGGGGCTCGCTCGTCTGACAGGTTACTCTTGATTCGCTCCTCGGGTCGTTTACGCAGGAGGCTCCCGCCGCTTGGGGAGCGCCTCTTTAGCAAGCCTCTTCAGGTTTTCTTGCTAGGTTCTACCCTCTTCCCTTTTTTACATCTGCTTGTTTTTGGTGCCGTCCTTGTTTTTGCATGGTATTTTCTCCGTCGTTAACCATTCGGTCTGGTCGTGTTTCCTCTCAGTCCTCTGCTCCCGGAATTTACTTTATATTTGCGAGCATGTTTCCCTCCTCCTCAGGGTCTCCTGGAGGGCCAGCTCCTTTCCGTCTCTGTCCTGGTTTTGCTCGCGGTGGTCAGGATGCTGCGGACATCTTTCCTCCTAGCGGCTTCGTTTTCCGCCAAGCTTCTGCAGAGAGCGTTTCTCTTCTTTCTTCGACTGCTTAGTTTTCGTGGTTATGGCTTTTTCCTTACCGCGCCAGAGTCGGTTTCTCTCTCTGTGTGTAAGACCATCCTCAGTTTTTTTTTTTTTTCTCTCCCCCACGCTATGGAGGGTACTGAGATGGAATCCTACATCCTGACGAAACTCTCTCCTTTTCCCACAACGGCTGCCTCTCGCATACGTCTCGCCTGCGTCTTTCTCATTGCGGAGCCCTCCGCGAGGATTCCGCTCAGTTGCCGAAGAATTTCCCTTCGTGTCGAAACTTGCAACTGGATGTGATGGCTCTTCTCTCCGGCTCTTTTCTCTCGGTCCCCTTTTCTTTTCGTTTCAGGCCGTCGATTACGCCTTTTCTTTGCTCCCCGGCCAAGAGGATACGATGCTCTGCCCGCAGTTGACGGTCTCTCGAGAAGACATTCAGGCGATAAGGTCCCCCGTCCTAAGCAGTCGCGTTGTGTTCTACTGTGGCCGCCGGCCTCCCGCTTGCTAATCTTGTGACGGCCGCCTCTTCCTGTCTCTAAGGCGGAACCAACTGGATCCTGTTTTTCCCCGGTCGGCGTCGCCTCCCCCCGCGTGCCCTTGAGGATTGTGTCGAGGACTGCGCCGGGCTCTTGGCCGCGCCCTCGTCAGGACGCTTTTCTCCAGTCGCGCCGTTGTCCTGCGCGCGATCACTTGCTCGCCCCCCAATCTTCTCTCGTCTAGAAAGCACTGTGTGCTTTTCAAAAGGCCGACCGCCTGCTTTAGGTCGTCTTTTTCCCTTTCCGCAGCGCGGCTTGCATACGCTTCTATTCCTGCTCGCGTCAAAGTGTTTCTTTTGAGAACGCTTGCACATTTACTCGCCCCTGTCGCAGCTTCGATACACTGATTCTGCCTTTTTTGTTCGTTCCTCCGCCGTGAGATTAGGAGCGTACCTAAATCTCGTGCTTGAGTCTTTTGTCGGCCGAGAAGTTTGCCGTCAGGCAATTGGGTTTCCCGATTCTGGAACGGTCGGCATCCGTGTCAGGAGAGGTTCCTCTTCTTCCCCACCCATTTTAAGCCTCCCTGGCGTCGCTTGTCTGCCCCGCCCCCTCTTGCCGCTGGCTACGTTAACCTCCTCTTGTAGCTCTTCTACAGCCCCTCAAACCTAAACGGCCTCTACCTCGGACGAATCTCCTCACTCTTTCGGCGGTGTCTTCTTCCTGCGAGGTCCTCGTCCCCAACGCCGTCTCTTAAGCGACACGCATGTCTTCCTTTTCCCTTCCGCGGAACTTGTCCTGCTCTCCTTCCTTCCTCCCTCCCGACATGCTTCTCAGTCCGTTCTATGTCTTCCGGCGCAAGAACTACGTGTGCAGATCGATCCTCCCCTTCTTCTCCGGGAGCGACGTATGATTCCGTTCTTTCATCAGTCAGACGGGTGCGGCGCGGTTCGCTGTGAATCCTGCCCTTCGTTCTTGCCCTCCTTTACCGGATTAGTTGATGGGCAGGGTCGAGCTTGACCTTCACTCAGTGGGTCGGTATCATTCCCCTTTGCAGCGCCCTGGCGTCCTCCTTTCGTCGACTTCTTTTACAGCCCGGTATGCATTTTCGAGATGGTTCGTTGATCTGTGATCATCCGTTTGCCTTCTTTGCTCTTTCTAGATAGCGCTTCTGTCTTTTTGACATTCACGAGGCGATCCCCCTCCCTCAATGGCTGCTCACTCTTTCTCCTCATCGGTCTCTCTGCCCATCTCCGTTTGTCTCCTTCGCTTTTTTCACGCCTTTCCTGTCGTGGTTGCGACCCAGTGAATCTCTTTCAGTTGAGCCGCCGTTTCTCCGGCTGCCCCCGAGGCTTTTTTTCAGAATACGGCTCGGGCGGCTGCCAATGGTCCCTGCGCTGCACAGCGCGCGATGTCGGTCCTACTCCCCATTTTAGGGGTCTTTGCTTGCCCATGGCGCCACCGCCTTCGTTAGGCCCGACTCCTCGGTCAAAGCTGTTTTGGTCTTTATTGTCCTCGCCGTCCGAGCGGCTGCATTTCCCTCCCGCGGTTGGTATGATCGCCGCCATCGGCCTTCTTCTCCCTCGTCGTTTTAGACCTGTAGATTCGCCTCGGCGCTCAGGACCTTGTCCGACTCCAATAGGGACGAGCAGCGCATCGCATTTCTCTGTTCGAGCGTTTCTTGGTTTGATGCTGGGTCTCGGGATTTTCTTTTGACCGACTGCGCGAGCGTAACCTCGGCTTGCTTCCAAGGCGTCCGTCGATTAGCGAACTTCCCTCCGTTTTCTCCCCCGCTTTCTTTTTGTAGTTCTCCGCTTGCGCGCTTGAACAGATCCTTTCCTTGCCGGTCGGCCCCTGTGCGCTATGGAAGAGGAGGTGCTTCTTCTCCCGCCCATCCGAGCATGACCCAAACTCCCTTTCGCTTATCCGCTTTTTAGCTTTGATTCTCGTTAGCCCGCTTTCTGGTCTATCGTCCGAGCTATCCTTCTTCGTGAGGCTCTGATAGTATCGACTGTTCCGAAAGTGGACCTCATCTTTTTTCCCTCTCCTGTTTTTCTTTCGACCTTGGATTCAAACTGTCTCACGCTTTCTCATATGCCGGCAGACTCTTACCTCCGCTCGGCCCCTCTTTCTTCTCCCAAAGCCGCGAGAGAACCCCAACGCTTTTCCTTCTTCTCACGCTTTCCTCCTTTTTTGCCGTTCAGATGTGCGGCTTTTTTTCTCTGAAGACTAAGTCCATTGTCTTTTCTCGCCGTCCGACGCGGTTTTTGCGTTCGCCGAGTCCGATGTTCGACATCGTCCTCATCTCAACCAGAGCATTCCCTTGTGATTTGTTCGGCTTTCCTCCTTCATCTGGCGGTCGTCGGACCCGGTTTCCGCTCTTGCCTTGCTTTGCGGCGCTACCGTCTCAGCCTGCATCGCCCCAAGAGGAGCTCGCCCTCGCTTCCTTCCCCCTGATGAGTCTTCGCCTCTGGCGCATGCCTGCCGCGCCTTCCCCCCTTTCGGCCCCCTACAGGAGCTACCCGACAATCTTTTATTGCTCATCGTCGCTCCGCAGATTTGTAGCGCCCATCTTTTTTAGCCGGGTCAGTCCATCTCTCTTCTCCTGGCTGGGTCTAACAGCCCTCTTTATCCCGGATAGCTACTGCCGCTTTTTTGGCGCTGTCTCATGTTGGCCATAGACTTGACAATTTGGGAATATTCCCTCGCCGCGTGGACATACGCGCTCTCGGCGCTGTCAGTTTGTTCCTTGGCCTTTGCTTATTCGTTTCTGTGTTAGCGTTCGAAGAATCTTCTCACTATGCTGCTATTCCTGCGTCGCAAAGACCAGCATCTCTCCTGCGATGCGCCTTTTATCGACGCGAGTGGCGGCGGCCGTAATTTTCTTTACATTTTTGCGGCCTGTGTTTGGAGTTCCTAAGCCAAAAACCTCAGGGAGTCTCTCCCTTCTTTCAGCTACCCGATTACGCGGCCGTTCCTTTTCTCTGATCCGACGATAACCAAGACTCTCGGCCTACCCTATTGGCCAGACTTCCGTTCTCCTTTTGAGGCTACTCACCCCCAATTGCTTTTTTCCATAGGGCCGGAGCCGGCGGCCATTCTAATCAAGATCGGGACCATTCCCCCTGACGGGTCAACAGGCGGTCCCTTTGATTGCCTGGCCTTTCTTATCAGTGAAAGTCGCCGCCGTCCTGCCGGAGATTTCGCTCCTCGTCTGATGTCAGTTCTGTTGCAGATGCACGAAGATCAATATGCTTCCCTTTTTTTCGCCCCGGCGTTCGTTTACTCCGAGCCTCGACAGCATTTTCGCTCCTCCTGATAGTTAGAATACACCCCGTTCCCCGGCGTACGGTGTCTCCTTTTTTAGCTGGCATCGCTGTTCTTTTTTCTACGCAGCCACATCGACGGGGACTTTTCTCTTCCCATCTCGTGATTGAGTGATGCCGCTTGATTGTTGCGCCCGTGTGCCTTTCTCTTCTTTGCCGCTACTCCTACCCTTTCGTTCCCCGGGCGACGCTCTTTGCCATGGGAGGAGGCTCCTCCGTGATCTCTTTTTCTTCCTCTCTTGTGAATAGGTTTTTCTGTTGTTTTAAGCTCCGGTCACAATCTCGCCTCCTTTTTTTTGTCTCGGGTTTCCTTGAGTGCCGGTTTTAATGCCTGCTTTGATGGTCTCAGATGGACACTATAGGGGGCTGTGCTGGTCTTCCTTCTTCCTCAGCCTTAAGCCATTCCTATGCCTCCTGTCCTGGGGATCGCCGCTGTCGAAAATCTTTTTACCAAGGTTGTTGGGCGTTGCGTCACCCTTTAAGCGACGCGCCCTTTTTCCGATTGACTCTTTATCCGCAGACACCGCGACTTCTTTTCGGTTCAACGTCTTGAAACGTTCACCTGTCGGTTGTTTTTTCTTTGTTAACGTCACTCGGTTCGATGTTTTTTCCGGATAGTTTCCTGTGTGTGCCGTTCTCTTCTTTTTCTTTTTGAGATGCTCCCCTCCCGTGCGACATGTGCTTACATCCTTCGCTCTCGGGCGACTGCCCCGCCTTCCCTTGCGACTCTCGAACTTCTATGGGGGTTTATCTTGCGTTTCTTCCTTTCCTCCGGGGTCGACTCCTGATACGCGCTAGGGTGTCTGCTTTCTGTTCCCTCCAGCTGCTTGCTCCCCGTTTGATCCAGGCGATCTTTCCCCGTTCTACCCCGGCAGGCGACATCCTTGCTTTAGAGAAGGATTCGCGCATGGTTTTTTTTCCTTCGGATGGTCCGGACCGCCGTGGTTGCCGAGACCTTTTTCCTGTTCCCCAGTGCTCGACACCGCTCCCGTTCCGCATCTTTTCTTTTTCGAGGCCCTCTGCCCTCCCGTGAGGGTCCTTTTTTTTCTTTCCCCTTAAGATGCCTTCGACTGAGTTCTCAGCCCGCTGCCGGCTTCTCCGCATCTCTCCTCGCTCTGGCCCCGCTGTAAGCCGCGCTTTTTCTTCGAGTCGTTCGGTGAAGTAAGGGAATGCGTTTTCGTTTCCCCCTCTCTTGCGTCGGATCTCTCTCTTTCCTCCTTGTTGTGTGACTTCTAGATTGCCACAAGCTTTCTTTTTTCCCGATCTTGCCTCCGCATCCCGATGATCTCAAACTGAGCTCCGTTCTCAAAAGCGGGCTAGCGAATTGCCTCCTCTCCGTCTTGAGCTGGCGGATCCCACAGCCTAGGCTTCCGATCAGGTGTTTCGCCTCCGCTCGGCCTGCTATACCGTTCCCCTTTGGCTGTCTGAGGGTCTTTCTTCTCCCGGAGGCGGGCGAGCGTTCCAATTTTCGTGTCCCTGCATGTCGGCGAGATCAGCGTTCTCCCGGGCACCAGCCCGGCTACGATCTTGTGTGCATTGATCGGGTCCTGGCGAGCATAGCAGGCAGGTTCCCTTCTCAAGAATTTTCAGGAACTTTCTGACGTGCGCGCTTCTTCCTCCTTAAACCGGATGTCCGCGCGGGTCCCCCTCTGTCCCTACCAACCTAGTTCCTCCTCCTTCGTTCAGCACCGGTAGGGAGCCTCAACGCGCACCCACCCATTTTTTCTCTGCGCGCGCTCTTTCCAGCGCCTGCGCGCCGGCCGCTTCCTTCTTCGAGGCGATGTTCGCGAACGCTGCCGCTATCTTGCTTTCTTTTTTTGTATCGCCATTAACAAAAGCCTAGATTCCCGTCTCGCACTCCACCCCCTCATTGCTTTCACAATTCACGACCGCCGCCTTGGAGGTTTTTCCGGCGTCCTCCCCTGGGAGGACGCGACCCTCCCTTGTCGTCCTTGCCTCTCCTTTTCTTGCGGCTTCTTGTTTGAGACCCTGAGTCAGACCCTTCGAACAAGGCAGGTGTCACCCCTCTTCTTGACAGGATTGACAGTTAGTCGATATTCCCCTTCCTTCAGTCGGCGCTGCTCCCCACGCTGCCGATTAGCCCTGCTGCTTTCCTCATCGTATGACCTTCCCTTCTGCCCCCGAGAAGTCGAGGCCGGCCGTCCTTATTTAGGAGATTCACTTTTTCTGAGTCCCACAGCCTCTGAATCACCCCTTTTCGGCGTTCGTAGGAGGCGACGCAGTCCTTTTCTCTTTCTACCGGCCAGCCTTTCTTTTGGTACGAGAGGAGTCCCGGCTTCCCGTCACACGATTTTACCACGCGCGGCTTAGCCATTGGTCCTCCCGCAAGCCCGGCGCTCCCATGTCTCGTGTTAGCCGGGGAGGGCTCTTTCCCCCTCCTGTTCCAGCGATCGCCAGCTTTCCCCAGCATCGCCGGCTTTTCCTACGTTTTCACCTTTATACTGCGCTTTGCGCCTTTTTTGTCTCTTCTTCTTTGCGTAAGGAATCGCCCCGCATTTATAAGTTTTTTATGATCTTTGCGTTTGCGCGAACGTCCTAGACTCCCTTCCCTACTCAATCCGTATGTACGGGTGCGGTTATAGTCTCCCGCCTCCTGCTTTCTCCTTTTCGACGGGGCGGACACCCCTTCCATTGTACGCTTGGTCTCATTGGCGTCCCGGTCCTCTCCAGGCCCGCAGCCATGTCCTTCCTCAAATTATCTCGCTCGCTAGACGACCAGCCAATGGGTCGCCATCTTGGTCTGACCCCTTTTTTCTTATGTCTCCTCCTGTAGCATCTCGGCCGCGTGCCTCTGATATTTTTCTCTGGTTCCTATTCCCTCTGGCCCATATACCTTTCCCCTTGACATGTGCTGTCTACTCTTGTATCCTTTTAATTAGGAAGCATCGTCACAGACGTTTTCCTCTTTCCTGATCAGAGGCGCCTCGATTTTTTCCCTTCCGAATAGCCGAGTAGTCTGTCTTTTCATCCCTAGCGGTTCTCTGACACCCCTCTGATCCGTCATCTCTACTGAATACTTCGCCTTTTCAAAGAAGCGCGCTCGATTCCTCCCCTCTGCGATTCCCTCCTCTTCATGATACCCATGTCGGGCGCCTCATGAGCTCCGCTGTTCTGTAGGTCCCGGATCTTTCTCCCACATCGGATGGTTGCGCTTTCCCGCCGAGCTGGACCTCGTGCTGCATGCGATATGGGCGTTCGCGACATCTGCCGTGTCCTTCGTATCGCCCTAGTCATTATGCCTTCTCTTTGATTCGCGCGGCGCCTTCGACTTTTCTGTAAAAGCCATAGGTGAAGCTTTCTCTCTCGCTAGCGGTCTCTGCCGATCTTACCTACGTTTTCCTCTTTCTGCGTATCTATATCTGCCTCCAGCCTTGAATCGCGCGGACCCCCCTTTTGGTTCGACCCCAGTCGGCCCCCTTAGAGCGACAGTTTCTATTTTTTTCTTGGATTTCCCAGATTTTCGATCTCTCTGCCGAGCCGTCTGTCGTCTGATGGAGATGCGCAGATTTTTCTGCTCCCCCCTACGCGCATCCAAATATGTCGGCTATCCGCGTTTCTCTTCCTGGTTTATAGTCTTCGCGCGCCGTCTACCGTCCGCTTGTCCGTCGATGCTGCCGATTTCTCGAAGGTGCTCGTTGATTCTTTCCTCGATGCCTACGTTGTTGTGGTTGATCTCTATATTCCCCCGACTTGCGTTCCCAGTCCGCTAAGACTTGGTCTGTCTCCTAATCGAGCAGTTGGAAGAGACGACAGGCGAGCGAACTCTATCAACCTTCTTACTTAGACAGATTCTATCGGCCGTGGGTTTTTTTTGTGCGATTTCGCTTATTGAGGAGGGCGATGCCTACTCTGCGCTCTCCTCGCCCAGCGCGGACTTGCGATGCGCGTTCTCCGTATCCGGGGGCTCCAAACATGCGTTTACTGAGGAGAGGTCGACTCATCTGCTTTTTCTTTGAGCTGTTGCTTTTGTTTCCGCTAGTTTCCTGATGGTCCTGCGATATTTCCCTTTTTCTGCTATCTCCCAGACTAGCGCTCGGACCGAAGCTGATGCAGCGCTCGCCTTATCTTTTTCTTCCTGCCTTTCGCGCATTGCCACATCTACCTTTTTCCAAGCGTTCGAGTGCGATCCGATTGCTCAAGTTCAGAGTTTGCGGCGCGCGTTAACAGATCGCATTTTTCCGCACAGGTCGGCTCCACTCGCTGCAACCCCCCTCTTTTTCCCTTCACGTCTCGCGTTCCCTAGCCCCGTTTTTTGGCGGACGCCTTTTCAGTCGTCCTGCAATGGGTCATCATTTTCCGCAGGCATCGCGCGATCGCGTCAGGTTCATGCGCGCCGGGCCGATTTCTTTTTCTTTATCCTGCGCGCGAAGTTTCAGACTTCTCCGCTTTGAATATCTCGGATCTTTCGGTTTGTCCAAGTCCAAGGCACCAGTATTTTCTGGCGATGAGCATCGACTGCTGTGCAGGCGCCGAATGACTCATTCGTCGCCCCTTTTTTGGGCTCTTTCTATTTCTGGTTTTAATTTTCCCTTCTCGCGCTATATCGACTCCCCGGGGGTCCTCTTTCGCACGTAGGATTTCCCCCTCTACGCTACCATCTCGCGGACGTCTGTCCCTCCCTTGGGTCGTCGAGGGCTTTTGTCACCAACCTTCTTCTCCCGTTCGCTTTCCTTTTCCGTAGAGGACCTCGCCCCCAAGTAGAGAGGCAGTTTCCCTTTTGGCCCTTCCAATCAAGAAGCCGGACCCTGCGGTACGTACGCTAGGGGCGTTTTCTTTTCCGCCTCGCCGCACCCTCATTCGGAATGATCTTTTTCTTTTCTTACAAGTCTATCCACCGGGCGTACTGGCCAATCTTTCACGTAGTCGTTTTGACTTTCCTTTTCTTGCCTTTTCACGATCTTTTATACAGACTCGCGTTCGCGATATCGCTCTTTTCCTGACTGCCGCCGGATTTTTTTTTTTTTTTTTGTCTCTGGTCTTTCTTTTCCTGCTCTTCCCCGCCTCCACTCTCCCCCCACCCCTGGCACCTTTCCGCCGGCACCAATATCGTTTCTGCGCGTGAAGGCTTTGCTGCCGTTTTTTTGTGTGACGTTTTCGCGAAGCTCACAGACCACCTCTGTTTGACCGGTTTCTGACCAGCGTGTGTAGCTAATGATCAGCTTTCTCTTGCCAATAGACGCGCGGGTCTCTTTTCTTGTGCTTCATTCCCCTTGGCCTCCCTCCCGGACCTCCGGACACTATATACTGACTTTACTCTCTATCTAGGTCTTTTTCCAGGAACGTTCCGGTGTTCCTTTCTTCCATCGTTCTGGGCTTCCCCTATTCGGTTCTGTGGCTGGATGCCGTCGCGAATCTTTGCCGCCATTTTCTCGAGCATAAGGCCCAATAGGGTTCATCCTCTCCCTGGGGCTTGCGTGCCTTGCTTCTCTTATTCAACCCCTTGCTCCTTTCACTCCCTATTCCGTCTCTGACGTCTTTCTCGTCCTCTCTTGAGGGAACCTGGAGCACCAGAAATAAAACTGCTCTCTTTTTCTGTTTCTCCACAATCACGTCTTTCTTCCGATCTAGCATCTTTTCTCGGAGCGATGATTCCAACTATTTGTTAGCGGAGCTCCACCCTTCTTCCTCCTTATCGATGACGATTTTGTTTCGTGTCCGTTCTGTCCACACTCTCTGTTCCAAGCATCCATGTGGGGGTTTTCGGAGGTTTGAGGATAGCGACCTTTTCTCCTTTTCTCTCTAAGCTAGGGTTTTGTGCCGCTGCTCCTTCCGCCGTCGTGCCGCTGCACGACGGTTATAAGGTTGTTCCGGCGAGTCTCGCTCAGGAAGGCCCGTCCTCTTAGGGCCGGATCGTTGCTTTTTTTCTGAGGCTCCGTTCAACCCGTTCGGATGTTTTTCGCTTTGTTGTCCGTGGGCAGATTTGCCTTCTTCTACCATTGGCCCAGCGACCCGCGCCGCTCGCGCGCCGGTTCCCTGAGCAGCAGCCGTGCTTTGTTGGCCTAGGTTCAGATGATGCGGAATGCTATCAGAGAGAGGTTCCTTTATCTCCTCCCCCTCTTTCTTCGCTCGTAGCTTTGCTCGCTAGCGCTGCTCTTGTTTCTTTTCGTTGCTTCCTTGTCTTCGGGCTTTGCCAGTAGTTCCCCCCTCCATAGTCTGTGGCCATATCTCTTTCCTCCTCTTGTTTTTTTTTTGATCTCGGTGACACGCTATGTGGTACGTCTTTTTCTTCTCTCCTAAATATCCGATTAACTCAAGCGCATTCTCCCCGCTTTTGCAGGCGAGTCACTTATAGCCTCTTCGCTTCTGCGAGGCGACCCCCTCGCCGCTCGGCTGTTTCAGCCTCAGTTTGCTGAAGAATATGACCTCACTTCATCGTTTTCCAGGACCGCTTTGATGTGCTGGCTCTAGAGCCGGCTTCCTGGATCGTCGGCGCGTTTGTTTTCTTCCTGTAGCGCTCCACCGGTTTCTCCAACAGAGGAAGATTTGCTACCCATGCTAGTGTTCCGTTTTTGATGCCATTTCCTTCATTGAGATCCGGCGCTACTCCGATGTTTCCTGCCGGTCGATTCTTTCCAGTCTTCTGCCTTTACTCAACCTGATGCTTTTTTTTTTTTACCTGAAGAAGAGTTTGCCGTCCCCCCTTAGGAGCCTCAGTGCTGGCTGTCCCCCCGTAGAGCCGCCCCCCTCCTTCCCCCCATTGCGGATGGCTTGCGCTCCCTTTTTTTCTCTTCCGGCCGGCAGACCGCACCATATTCTCTCTAGGTTTCTGGAATCCGGTCAGCTCTTCTGTCGATAGGCGTTGGCTTCGCTCAGTCACCACGTCTTCCCCTCGAAAATCACGCTTTTTTTCACAGTCCTGACCTCCCGCTCGGTGCGTTTTCGTTGTCGCCGTTTAGTCGGACGTCTTGAACCGATAGGCTCGGTCGGCTTTTCCATCGTTCCCCCACAAGCGGCGGGAGGGTTTTTCGCCGACCGCTCCTGAATCCAAAAAAGGCTTGTCGACTCCTTCCTATCCCTTTCGACGGCTGATCCCCTCTTCTGCGGCCAGCTTTTTTCCCCTTCTATCACTCACCCGATTCCGCTTGCCCTTGGAGCCCGGGTCTGCCCTTTTCCTTAGGCACCTTGAGAGGGGCAAGGTCGGCTCTCTTTGTTTTCTTCTGGAGAGCACACCTATATGCAACAAGCAAAAGTAGCTTTGTTTTGAGGTCTCCGCTGCCCTGCTTTGCTACTTCCCATATTGGTCAGGTGGGGCGCTCCGCCGTAACCCCGAAAGCGAGGTTCTCCTCTGGTCAGCGACGAGTTGTCCCTTTTTCCTTTTTCGTCGCGGTCTGTCGCGCGAAGCGCCGTTTCTCTCGCGCAGGAAACCTATTTCCGCTTCCCTTTCCCCCGGTGTCGGCGCTTACGGCGCCCATTCTTCGAGTTGCAGCAGTCCCCGTTCGTCTGCCGCCTTTTACTACTTGGAAGAATAGAGAGATTGCGTGTGCGTCTCCGCTGCCTCTTTCTTTTTCCTCTCTCCGTATGCTTTTTTCGTCGCTTCAGCTACTGAGTCGCCCCCTTTTTTTGGTGCTTGCTTGCCTTTTCGATGCGTTTTGCCGTTCGACTTCTTTTTTGCCCCGCTGCAGGATGCGCCTCTCTCGAAATCTTCGTGCTCTTTCCCTCCCTTTTTTTAAAATTAGGGTCGCGAGATGTTTTTGATCGTCGGATTCTTTCTCCACTGGCGCGTGCTCTAGTCTTCGGCTCGTTTGTTTGAAAATTACGAGTTGCGATATAAATTTTGCACCATCCTGTTGTTCGTCCTTCTTTCCCGAAGATGCCAGCTCCGGATTCTTCTCCTCGACCGGCTCCTCTTTTTCTCTACACAGAGATCTGGATAGTTTTGAGCATATATGGCTTCGTCTTTCGCCCCGATCTCATGTGCAGGCCCCCGTACTCATCCTCTTTCTTTCGGCCCACTCCTGCGCGCTCGTCTGAGAATGCAGGGTCCCTCCTATTACCCTTTCGTTTGGTAATGATTGAACATTCCTCTCCAATTCCTTTTTTCGTAGCTCTCTTTTGTAGGCAAAAGTCTTCTGCCTCGTCTTTTCTCTACCGAGATGTACTCTTTCTCTTATGCGCGCTTTTCCTCCGTCATCTTTTCTAGCCCTGATGATCGCCTTTTCCTTTTCTCTATCTGGCTCAGTTCTTTTTTTTTTCGAAGCCGTTCCGACCCTCCTTATTTGTCTCCTCGTATCGATCCGACCCCTCGATGGCGATCTTTACTCTTCTTTTTTTGATGCGTCTTGCTTGTCATTTCCTCTCCCCTCCGGGGCAGTCCCCGCTTCTAAGAAATCCGTTTTTCGCTCGCCTAAAGGCTCTTATTCTTCTTTTTCTGATCGCCGTCCGCTTTTCGTTGAGGCCTTGTTCTCTGTGATGTTGCTGTGTGTCTAGTGTTGTTCCTTCGTATAGCAGCACTGATTCGTGTGCATGGCGGATTTCGTTCTCCCCCGTATGTCTCCCCCCCTTTTCTTCTGGTCACACAACGACCATGTGCCTATCCGTTTCTCCGCCGCTTGTCTTTCTCACTCTCAGACCGTTGCCGTGTGTTTCGGTTGTCCGCTGCTTGCGTGTTTCTGTGACCAGACGTTGTGTGATGGTGTGCTTCTATATTTTTTTTTTCAGTCCCCCACTGCACCCTGCCCTTGCTTTGTGTTAGCTTTGTTCCCCAAACTGGCGCCCCCCCTTCCTCTGCCGATCGGCCTTTACGTAGCTAGGGAAGGCTTAGATCATGTCTCATCCTCACCTTCTATCCCCCCTCTTTATGGTGCATAAGCCTTTTTTGGCGACCAGCGTGTGCCGAGACTATCCAAATGTTTGGAGGCAGCTGATTTGGGTATTTTTTTTGGTGCGTCTTTCCGGTTGAGCGCTTCGCATCGCCGTCTCCTCCCTGTCTGTCGCGGCCAGGCAGCTGGTCTTTCCTTTTCCTGTCCAACCTGCTGCCGAGTTATAAGATGTCCTCGGATCTTTTCCGCTCATCTAACGTGCCCTATGTTTTTTTTCTTTGGTAGAGCTTAATTTCCCTTCTTCGCTAGCTGCATTGATGGTAGTTTACCCGTATATTACTCGTCCCCTACCTCTGAGATATCTCCTCGTCCTTCTCGATGGCTCCCCGCCCCACTTATGTTCTTCCCGGCTGCGCTCCTCTCTCATATTTACTGTGCGACCGCCCGCCAAGACTTGAAGTCTTCTATATGAGCCCCTTTTTGATCCCGAGACAGTATTCATGCCTCCGATCGTACCGATCCCTTCTGAATCCACTTGGAAAATGAACGTCTTGCCTATCTTCTTCCCTTCCAGAACTTCCGACGTTCTTTCTTGTGGGCACTTCTTCCTCCCGATTACTGCTTTGTACGTACTTGATATAGTCCTCGTGTGCCATCTTGCTCGACTCATCGCGCACTCTCAGTGGTGCGAGAAGCTGGCGATTTTCTCTTCTGATTCTTCACCGGTGCTCCTTCTTGGTTTCTACGATGTGATGGTATTCCTTTTTAGACTGAACCAGTCTCATATCTCCGATTTTTCCGAGGCTATGGGCAACGTTTGCCCTTCCTGCTTGGTTTCTGCGAAATGTCGCCTCGTGTTCTTTTATATCTCCTTCTGTTGAATTTCAAGTTGCTGGAGGCTTCAGCACGCGTAACTTCTCGAGGATTTTTTTTTTCTGCATCCAACGACCATTCTGCGTCAATTGGCAGCCCGGGGGGTCGTCTCTCTCTCACTTCCATTCTTTTGCTGCCGGGATGCTCCTTCGGGCGTAGGCTGCGGTCCCAGTCCCCTTAATTCCCGCTACAGTCTTTTCCCTCTCCGGCCCCGGCGTTCTTGAACCGCGTACTCCCATTTCTTCTGTAGAGACGCCCTTCCTCCCTATTCCCTGATTCTTTCTTTCGTGCGTGATAAAGGCCCTACGCCTACGCTTCCCCACTCCTCTTATCCCTTCAGTCTGTCGTGTTCCGTTCAGCTATCACGAGATCGTACAGGACCTTTGTAGCTTTTCTCCTATCGCTTTCTTTTCCTGAGCCTGTGTTTCGCCTTTTTTCGATGGCTCTCCTTCCGGCGCTTCGATCCCGCCCTGTGCCTCCGCCTTCCTCTTTCTGCTGTTCTGAAGGATTGATTTCCTGCCCTGCTCGCCCTGCTTTCGAAGTGATTCAATTCCCAAAGGCTTGCCGGTCTCTCCTTATCCTTCCGTTTCCGTTGCTCCTCCGCCGCACTACTCGATGTTGCGGTGCTAATTTTGTGGGCCGTCCGGCCCCCGCTCTACCTATATCGCGCTCTTTTCGCTTCTTCGGTGACAGATGGTCTGCCCTGCTTTCATAGTTTGCACTCCCCCGTCGGCGCTTCTTTCTTTTTTTTTTTTTCGGCGACCCACGAAGCCTTCCAGCCCTTCTCCTTTCTGAATACTTTCTGTCCGGGGATCGGCGGTTCCTTCACCGTCCTTTGTTTCCAGGGTGCTTTTGTTGTTTTGTTCTACTACTTTTAGGAAGCGTCCTGTTTCTATGAAGTCGTTTTTTTTCTTTTCCTGCCCGCGCTTACGTGCCCGGCGAACAAGGAGCCCCTAGGTTCGTTTCTCTTTTCCCCTCAGCGGTGATGTGCTTTCGTATCTTTGTGCAGGAGCGCTTTCTTTAGCTCTGTGCGTCTCGCTACCTTTCGGCATTTTTCTCTCGAGGAGAGGCCCCTTCCGATGCCCCTTGCTTCGTCATAGCGCTCAAGAGCTCTGGTTTTTTTTAGGCGGTGTTCCCTTTCTCCGACCGGGGCTTCTATTCTAGCGCCGGTTTGTGCAGTCCTTCTGTTTTAGGAAGAGGCTTCTTCTCCCCGTTTGCGCAAAGGCCCATCGGCTGTCCTCGCCGTCTGAACGCAGTCGACCTTCCTCTGGTATGCCTGCATCCTTTTTTTCTTCTCTCGTAGGGACCCGTCGTTTGTTTTAAGATCGAGCCGCTTTGGCTCTTAGCAGGCGTTTGATCTCGCAGACATGCCGCTTAAGCGAGACGCTTCCCTCCTTTATGGCCAGCAGCATTTTCTCTGGTCCTGTTTTTTTTCCCTTTCTATTCAGATGCTGCAGGACATGATTTTGACTGCCCAGAGCGGGGCTTTAGCTCCCTAGCTCTATTTTCGGCGAGCCAGGTGTTTCGCTAGCCTTTGGAGAATTTTTTTCGTCGGATGCGGATTTTTTCGCCAGTTCTTCTCAAAGCTCCCTCGGAGTTGGA
>Ga0179593_1482210_pt1 | contig 17372 bp, 8 predicted proteins | sample CZODoug2_1_08_16_FD_185931 | JGI IMG/M metagenome (GOLD analysis project Ga0179593, IMG submission 185931) | Vadose zone soil fungal communities from Angelo Coast Range Reserve, California, USA - CZODoug2_1_08_16fungal (PacBio error correction) | ecosystem: Environmental > Terrestrial > Soil >... | reverse complement strand
CTCTTTTCCCGTTTTTTTTTTTTTTTTCTTTTTTTTTCGTTGCAGTCAGTTCTGGTAGTCCCCTTAGCCCCTTTTTTCGAAGCCGGTTTTTGTTTCCCCGTTTCCCCGCGGGCTGCCTTTTCCAATTTCGACCAGAGCTCGGGCCACGACAACAACAAACTGTTTTTTCCTTCCCCCGGATCTAATTTCATGTCAGATCCCTAGGATTTCGACTCCTGCGGCGCTCCCCTTGGCTCTCATAGACAGGGGTTTAACTTGCCTTCAAAAACCCCTTCACGTTAAATTCTCTCCTCGTGACCAAGCGCACCCACGCCCCATCCCTCTCCTTCACTGGTCCTTTTGATTAGTAGGAGCTTGACTCTGATGGGCCTAACCCAATTCTCGTGGACAGAGTGGTGAACTCTCCCCTCAGTTTTTCCGAGGGCTCTCTTGTTTCCGCACTGTTAGACTTGGTTTTCTTAATGGTGAAAATTTTTCAACTCCGTTTTTTGTTTTTACCTTTTTTTGTCCATGCCCCCACCAGGTGCCTCCCCGGATACTTGCCAGTTTTAAGACGTTTCCTAGCATGTACCATGTCCCTGCACGCCCTCCTTTGGTTCGCGTCTTCAGTTTTGGGCAGGGGGGCTTGCACCTTCCTGTCTTATCTTTTCTGGAGGCGAGTTCGTGAACTGATGTCTCGCTTGTATCTTTGCACCTTCTGAAGCGACTAGTTACTAGGAGGGCGCAACGGATTTTCCTCCGACCCAATGTTGTAGCCAAGAAGGAGGTCTCCCCCCCTTTTTCCGTCGCGCTGTTCATGTCAAAAGCAGTCCTGGTTTATTACTTAGTACCTCTACTCCTCCAGTTAAGGCGTCCTTTGCGATCGCACTCCCTTTATTATTTGATTCCAGTAAGCTCCTTGCCTTTTCCACAATGCATCCTTTCTCCCTTCCATCTCTTGCTAGTGTAACCCAGCTTTCACGGCCTTCATGATGCAGTGTTTCCTTTGCGGGGGCGCCGACCCAGACACACAGGCTTTTTAAGATTTCGCAGGCAGATGATGAAGATTCTTTGTCTCTTTTTTCTCGTTCTAATTGTTGGCCTCATTGTCAAGCTCTCCTCTACAATGATGTAAAGATAGAAACTGTCTTTGGAAAAGATGAATATCGGAGGACACTTTCGATCGACTGTCTGTTATGGGCTTGATAAGTGTCCTTACTCGACGGTCTCTCTTTTAACTACTTTTCTTTTCGCGCGCTCGAGGGCGAGTTTTCTTTCCTATCCGTATTCCCAGGCTGCCGCGAAGTTCCTGTTTTCTCTTTGAAGGGGAGACTTCGCATCAGGGCCGTGAAACGCCCTCCTTTCCCTACCTTGTCACGAACTTCTGCGGTTCCCGAGGCTTTATTTTGGCTCAGCTGGGTTCCAGACTCCCTTCTTGGGATGATGCCGGTTAAGGCCTTGCCTGAATCCCCCTGGGAGAGGTGTAGCTCAACAGACACCTGAACTTACCAATAAAAGACCGGTTCTCCGGCCTGAGACAGCACACCTCCTTAATTGAAACAACTGCATCTCTGACCTTGAAACGGCGCCACCAACACCCCACCAGTTTAGGAACCCATTGACTCTGTGCCGGTCTCTTCCTCTTATTTTGGCTATGCACCGTAACCCGAGTGACCCCAACATCCCTATTGGATCGCATCTACTGGTCCTCCCGCTGGAAGGCCTACTCTTTTTCGTCCCCCAACATGGGGTATTCCGTCTTCTCCTTTCATTACTTTGTTTTTTGCTTCAGAGAGCCGATTTGCAGACCCCTCTCTTGGGAGAGATGCTTTAAGAGTCCTGACACAGCGTTTCAGTTCGGGTGGGCCTGGTTCTCAGTGATTGGCTTGGTTTTACGGACAGATGTTCTTTCGTAATTTTGGGATCCGGTCCTCCGTCTCCCTGTGTGATCTCCGTGGGTCGGCGGAGACCCGGTTAGAAGACTGCCCCTGGAATTGTAGAAGCTATTGGCCCCTTGTCCTGGGCGGGTCCCTTTCTGATACTTTTAATCGAGTAACACAGAGGAATGGATTTTGGCTCTGTGCCTTGCCGTTCTGCGCCATCGGCGTTCTTTTTTTCCTTTCTTAATGAGCGCCCTGCGGTATCCTTTTTCCTTCCTTTTTGGTGTCGCACGTCACATTTCAGCTAATAGTGGTTTCCCCCCTTGCGTCTTATTTTGTCCTTTTCATTGACTCTTTAATAAGGATAGACCCAGACAGTCGCTTCCTCGGCATTGATCCTTCCCGGTGAGGGAGTTCTCTTTCACACCCCGGTTTGCTTGTTGTTGGCCTACTTCTTTTTTCCCTCAAGAGATATTTTTTCCACTTCTCTGCGCTTTACGTATTGGCGCTGTGATCCTTATTTCCATAGTAAACTGGCCTTGAAAACGTACTACTCCTTAAAGACGTATGCTCCCCATTTTTACTTTTTTCGTTAAACAATTTGAAGGACAGGGATACTCCCTTTTCCTCCTCCTTTACAAGTCAAGCGGCCTGCCGGCGAATTCTTGCCCATCCCCCCCCTGAAGTTTTTTTATGTTCGCGATGTTGACTCCTAGCGTTCCTTTCCACTACCGTCCTTCCTCCTTTTTAAAATGACCAGGACCATTTAAATTCTTAGGCCCCCTTTCAAAGCCCCCGCCCAATAGGATGCACATTTCCCTGAGGCCCCCAGATACTCTGCCCGAAGAATGGAGCCTTCGAGAAGACCGCCACCTCTCCCCTCACCTTCCTTGGCGCCCAAAGGCAACCTGACAAAAGCCGATTTTAACGTGACAGGTCGCTCGCCAGGCGGCTGCTACTCCTTTCCCTTCTAAGCGCTACGAGCCGAAACTTCCTTAATATTTTAAGACTTCCTCCAACTTGGTCCCAGAAGATCGCATCTCTAATTTTTCTTTAGTCTCTCCCTTCCCTTTTATGCCCATGGCGTCCTCACCCGGTGAACTTCGACGAACTCCCAATCTAAGACCCTTCCCCCCCTAGCAATGCTTTGATAAACTTCTAAATTGTTTCCGTTTTTCCGCATCGTTTGCTGGTTTCGGCCCTTTTCTTTCTTTGGCTGCTAGTAGTGAGACTTTCATTGGTACTTTTTCCGTACCCCACCTTGCCTCTCTTTCTACGCGTGTCTCTAATTCTAGCAACCCCCAGTCCTTTCCTGACCCCCCTCATGGATCCGCAGATTCCCCTTCCCTCCTCCCTCAAGTTTGGCTGATCGAAATGGCGTTCTAAGGGCGCAATGCCTTTGATACTCAGAGAAATTGTATCTCTTTTTCACCTGCTTTTTTTCCCTTTGTGAACTGGACATGACGATTTGCTTTGCATTTTAATAGCCTCGAGCTGCGCTCCCTCTTTTATCCTGCCTCTATGGCAGGAAAATAGACACCAGTATCCCCCCCCCCCCCCCCCCCCCAGCATGCGACTCCTTTTCCCTATGATTATCCGTGGCAAAATTTTAGGGCCTCGGATGGCCGATTGATCTTTTGACAGGATGCCCCCCCTCGACGAGCCCAGCACGCTTTCATCATAGCCAACGACCCTCCTTTCATTTAAGATGACGGCTGACCCCCCCACTCTCCCTTAAGTCAGCAGGCCGTATCTCTGAGTCTCAAACGAAGAATCATGACCTTGTCCGCATCTGGCTTCCCATTCTTTCTCCTTTTGAATCCGTCTCTGAGAACAGGGCTTCCTCTTTACCGAAATTTGCCCTGCGGAAGTGGTCGCTCCTTCGCTTACCCCAACCATCCCCAGACCGCGCTCTGTACTGATAGTTCTCTCTCTTCCCTTCTCCCGCACGGTTCGACCCCGGTTTCTTTGAGAAGAAGCGACGCCCAGAACGGTTTCTTCCTCCTTCCCTGGCTGAAACCGGATTCTCAGATCTTTTACATCTTTTCTTCTGGAACGCATCAAGGCTTGTCCTCATTGAGCTGCTTAAGAAACTTTCCCGAAATCCTGCGCTCCCCACCTAGCTGTGTGGTGGCAGTTTTGTCCGAGTTGCTGCTGTAACTTATCGCAATTTCCTATACCTTTTTAGAGCAGCTGTTAGTTGACCTGGCCTCCACGTAGCCCACCCACCTGATGTGCGTTTTCCAGTTCCAGACAAATTTCTCCCCCTTCGACCCCAGTCTTCCCTTTATCCATCGAAATCAAAGAGTCTAGCTTACCTTCTTCTGGCTCCACGCAGCCTGGTGGGATGCCCCTCTGCTTCTCTCTTACTTCCCCCCAAGTCGTGCCTCTGATCTTTTCTTTTGCTAGTCCGACTTCTCCTTGTGAACCCTTCCGTTCTGTTTTTTGAAGAAGTTTCCCCCTTTTCCTTTTAGTTACGGCATTATTCTCCTCCTTGCCAGATCCTCCAGGGATCTCCCGCCTTTCAGCTCTCCTTTGAAGGTCAACTAGTTTTTTTTCGTCTCCCCCTTTCGTCTTCGTCGCTCTCGCCGTCGAGAGATGACATAGGTTCCACCCTGCGCCCCACTTTTGATTTTCCTCCCGCCTTACCTGCAACTGGGCCATCTTTTTACTTTTTCCTACCACTTTTTTTTTTTTTAGCTCTCTGGATTTATTGAAGTACCCCTTATGTATTTCCACTCGTCACCCATTTTTGCTCAGCGTCGCGTTGCCCCTCTTTCACTTCTCAGTTCCTCCCTTTCCGAAAGCGACATTTGTCCCCACCCGAACCCCCAACCTCTTGACCGTCCAGAGTGTAGAGATGAAGTCGTTTCTATCCCTTTTGCTATTGCCTGCTTCTGCCCTACTTTAGTCCCTCCTCCTTTCCTACAATGGTTCCCCCCTTCCTTCCCCCCCATGGTACATTTGCATCCGTACCCGCACAAGAAACATATCCTCTGCCCTCATGTGGCCACGTTTCTCTTTATCGGCTCGAACGAGAAAAACCAGTTCTCGGGCTCTACGTCGTTAAGACTACTTGCTCTTGATCTGGCGGAGGTCTCTGATTGTTGAGGGCGGAGCAATGTTCTTGGCGAACAGTCATTTGTTTGTCCCGTTTATGTTTGCTGCCATAACTGACCTTTTTATGATACTTGTCATTTTCACGTGTTTTAGAATAACCACGGTAATAAGTAATCTTACCATGCCCATGTCACTACTTCTTGTTTTAGCTCTTATTTTTGGCCTTTTGGCTTGTCACATCTCATGCTTATCCGAGGTGTATTTCCATAGACTATGTAGGTGATACACCTTTTTCTGCCCTCTGTAGGAAGTCGACTGGTTTTGGGGGCTGTCCCTCTTCTCCCCGAACACTTTTGAGAAAGCCGGAAGTCTATTTAAGCGTGCGTTTATCCTCTCCAAATCAGTATTCTGGTGATCTTTATTTGGCTTAATGTTCTCGACGTATCAGGGCAGTTCCTGTCTGGACTTTTTCTCAGAAATGTTATTAATGTATTTATTCCATTACTCTCCCCTGGGTAAATTTTCTAAATTGATGACCCCTCTATTCAAGGACAATTTCTATCTTCCTGTGTACGCCTCCGTCTAGTCCATAGATGTTTACGTCTTGTGGTGTTTTTATCTGCAGACAAGATTTTAATTAACCGATGGAGATGAGATGATTGTTGGTTTAGACCTAGGTTTTTAATCATTTTTAAGACCATATTAGAATGCTTTCCCATGCTCTCACTAGAGGTTTTAAACCTTACTACCCTGTGACATGGCTAGCGTCTTCTTGGAAGGCTTATCCTTGGACTTCTTTCTCTTTTCTTCTTCCAAAGAGTCTGGCACCTCCTCTTCTATTTCCCCTCTGTCTCATACTCACCTTTCAGTCCCTTCTGAACTATTTGGATTGTAAGAGGTTGATCCCCTCTTTCTCGGCGGTCGCTTTCTCTCCTTGAGTTAACGAACTGACTCCTCCACCTTTCAGAGCATTTCAGTCTCTTTTGTGACACTTTGAAGCCCTTATGGGTTCCTATTAGGGGATGATTCCGAAGCCACGCACTGACCTGTTGGTTTTTTCCCAGGTTTGACGATACGACCACGCCAAAATACCCTCCCCTTTCCTTCCTCTCTCCGCCCTGCACAATCCCTGTCCCTCCCCCTAGAAGTCCGGCAGGCCCCCACCCCCTTCGGCCCACCTTACCGTTTCTTCATCATGTGCTTCTTGTGGAGGGATGTCTGCGGTCTGTACTTCTCAACCCCCCCCTTCACCGAGGTTGTTTTTGACGCCCATTCCATATTCCCTCCTGCCTACTGCCCGACGTTTCCTCGAAGGGCTTTCAGCCCTCCTTGAACCCCATGGGTATCCTGTTAGGATAGATTCTTTTTTTTCGTCTTTCCTATTCTTCAGACGGCTTCTAATCCTCTGTTCTAGGTTCTGAATGGTAATCGCTTCGGCAGCGCGGTGGTCAGGGCTGTTTTTCTGCTTAGAGTTGATTGTCTTCGGTTGTGGGTACTATTGATGCTACCGGATTTCTCCCCATGCTCTTTTGTTCTTTTCTCTCCCTTTTAAGCCGCATGAATTAAGGGTTTTTTCGGACATGGAGCTCGACTTTCCCTTTTCCCGCCCCTGCTTTTCAAAAGTAGTTAATAGCTTGCGTCGTTTTTCTTTTCTTTCTTCTTCTAATTTTCGAACTTTCATTCCAATGGAGTTGGGTATGTTTTCTTCGTACTATCGTCGTTTCGTTCTTCCATTGAAGAGACCCTCTACCCTTTGTCCGGAAAGTGTGTTCCTCACCGTCAACTTAGTCTAAGAATCGCTGGATGGTTTCTTGCGTCTTTGGCCTTTCATTGACGAGTTAATTCCTTCTCTCTCCCCCTCTTAACTCTCAATCGGATTTATCTATAATGTGCGGTATACTTTTTTATCTTTTCTCCTCCTCCCTTTTTTGTTTTTTTCTCGAGTCTCCCCTCCGGAATCAATGCGCGGAGAGGGAAGTCTGGGCTCCCTTCAGCCGGCTTTCCCTCTCACACTTTTACCCTGTCCCCCGGATTCTCCTTGACACCGGTCAGATCGTCTGTTTACTTTTCCTTTGTTAAAACCCTACGGACAGGGTCTCTCAGGTGCGCCTACTTTCCCCCTCCTCCCTCCGAGTCTGCGACACGGCGAACACCAACTCAAGTATTTGATTTCGGCGATTCATCCGGATTTCTTCAGCCCGGTCCCCTCCCCTCATTCCCTACAGGTAAATCCTCTTCTGAATTTACATTTCTCGGCCTCCTAACACCCGTCACTTTGCCAACGTATTGGCCCCTTCCCTGGCTTTCTCCCGTCTCCCGAAGATTCCGAATCAGACATTAGGTACCCACCAACCCGACTTCTCTCCCACCATCACTTACTGAAGAGCCCTTTCCAATCCTTTCCAAGCTCTTGGGTGGGGTGTGCGGGGGTTAGGAACAATTTTTTTTTTTTATTTTTTGGGTCGACCTCTTCCCCGTCTCAGAGAAACAGGTTCTCCCGCTCGGCGGAAGATTAGCCCGAGACACCATCAGTTACCTCTCATACGTCGATACTGTGTCAATAAGACATTCCTAATTACGTTTTGCCTCTTTTACGTTTAGAATCGCTTTAAACTCGGTGCTGCGAATCTCGGTGACGTTTGGTTAAGAGGAAAATCAGCTTCCAATCCTCCCACATGAACTGGCTCAAGGTCAATTGGGGAGCTTGTTGACGACCGAGCTGCTTTTTGTGTCTTCAGTTTTCGGTTTCTGTCGTCCCATAAGTTTAGCTTTGCTGTTTCGTACTCGTGCCTCTAAGTCTTTCAGGAATTTTTGCTGAAGACTCCAAGAATGAGCTTAACATTTCCGGCTCCTCTGCACCGCCTTTCTCTAAGAAGTTGATTCCATTGCGGGTTAACTGTAGTTACTTCCCCGAGTCCCGGAGCTTTTTGAAAGTCACTGTCAGCCGTCCCCTCTGAACGTTTTTGCCTGCCGTGACATGACTTTGCGATTTAATCCCCCTTCTAATGTGTGGCCCTTCGCATTATCAGCGTCCTCTATGGCCTTCACACGAGAACCATTCCGAAGCATGTTCAATTTTCTGATATTTCCCTTCTTTTCCACCCTTAGGGCGTATTCGGAAGCTTGCGATGCAGAGGTGTGCCAAGACGTTCCCCCCCCCGTATGTATCCCAGCGTATTCTAATAGAAGATCATCTTTTGTGTGGGCAAGTTTCCTCTGAGGCCTCACCAAGATCAAGTCCCATTCATTGCGCGCTGCTTCCCTTCAACTCCTAGCTTCCTTTTTACGCGGTCATATTTTCTGTTTGAGTCCCATTCTGTAGCGTACATTTTGAAGCCGCTCCTGAAGAACAGGGATGATATCTTTCCTCCCGGACTTTGAGTGAAGCGTATGGTCCTTCGCGGTCAAAACACGTCAGTTGGACATGCTTCACCTTTCTCTGAAAGTGCCTTCTTTCTTATTCGACCCCTTGTTGCTTTTTTTATAAGGATACAGCACTAATCTTCTCTTCGCTTTTTTCTCCCCCGGGGAATTCCGCTAGTACCCCAGTATGGCAAATAGTTAATACCTGCTTTTTCAGATGCGATTTTTAAGGACAATGCCCCCCTACCATCCTTGCGCTCCACACAGCGGTCGTCCTTTGCAGGTTTTCCTTTCCTTTTTGATGCTGTATTTATTCAGACCCCGTGCCCCAGATAAGTTTTAGGTTTTTCACCGTGTGATAGGCCTTCCCCTTCCTTTAGCCCAACCACATTGGGTGTGAGTGTTACAGGCTTACCCCGTTCCCGTTAGCACAACGATCATTAAAGCAAAGGTAGCTTTTTCCCTCTGCTAGTCCCAGAATGGTTTTTCGGAAAGTCCATAGTTTAATGCTCTACTATCCCCTACATTCTGCTCTTCTGATGGGGCGTGTGGCGCGGTTCCGCGTATGCAGGTTTTAATTGCCGTGGTTTTTACGCCGTTCTTCAACATGGCTTTTCTCTTACTGCCCAGTCTGACGCGCCGCTGCTCAGAAGGGCAGTCACCTCCTTTCATCTTCTTCCGGGGGACTGGAAAGCTCTCTTGGTGTTTCTTTTACCGAGACGTTAGTCCGCTGTCACAGGTGTCCTTCTCACGGGGCACAATCTGTTCCCCCTTGAGAGGTTACCTCCATAATGTAATAGACACTGTTTCCTCCTCCCCCTTTTCCTCACTCCGTTGTTGTTTTGATCATTCCTTGGAAATTCCTCCGGCTGTTTCTCCTCTCACATTGGGTTGAGACAGGTAGTTTCCGCGGTCGATGTCAGACTTCTCAAGCTACTCCCGTTCTTTTTAATCCCAAACTAGTTGCCCCGGTCTGATAGTCGAAAGGAGTTTTTCAGTCTGGGATGTATCCTTAGCGCCTCCTGCCAGTCAGCTCCCTCCGTCCATGGGCTAACACCCCCGTTACAACCCCCCCTGCGACATTTGATACGCCCGTTTAACTCTCCCACGCCCATCTCTCTCGAATGGTGCTGTCCGTAGTCTATTCCCGAGGCCTCTGCTTTTCGACGTTTTCGCCTGAGCGTTTGTTCGAGTACTGCTCTTGGAGCGAGACCTGTTTAGTGAGTTACTCACAGACCTGGTGGTTCTACGTGTGGTGCCATGCCTACCTCCAGTGAGATACAGTGTGGCCCGGGTCTCTTAAAATTTCCCCCCGCCAATCGAACCACCCTCCCCACTGAACTAACTCTTGGTTTCTTTTGTTTTTTGGCAGGGGGCTCTCGAAGTGAGATATCATTGCCGACCTGGCGTCTCGTGAAAGAGACCGGATCCCCCTCGGCTTAATCCCCCCTGTTCTGTGTTCCTTCAGCGACGGTTTTTTATTTAGGGCGGCCTACCCGTCTTAGACCCGCCCCCCCTGGTTCGAACAACCTTCCCAGGATAGTTTACTCTGCGCGTTTCCTTACATGTCCAAATCCGTGAGGCTCTATCTTTCCGCGAAGAGATCTCTTTCGTCCCCTTTCGTTACGGGATGGCCTATTCGCGCCCTGTTCTCTTGCTTGGTCCTTCAGCAGAGGGCCTCCGTGTCATTATAAGGACAAGCGCTCGGGTTTAGACGTAGTCGCTCGGCCTCTGCTAACCGCCTTTTCTGCGGGGTTTTTTTCCAAGCGCCTCTCCCGCGGGAGAGGCGATGATTTTGAAGCTTCTTTTTCTCGGACGGTTGGAAAGTTTTTTACCGACTCTTCCTTCCATGTCAACTTCCTCAGCGGTGGCCCGTTTCATAAGGTCTGTTCAATGGCGTCTATATGTGTGTCCTACGCACGTGTCTCAGGGGCCTTTGCCTTCACCTTCTTCCGCCGTGTTCCAAGAAGTTTGCTTTAATTCGGAGCTTCTGTATCATCTGACCCCCCAGTTACTGTAAGTCCCTTCTGACGTTATAGGGTGATTCTATCGGGGCGTGCTAAGAACTCTGCATTTTGAACGCCTTCCCCCATCATTGTAGAATTAGTGACACGCCTCCGTTTGCTCATGCTGCTACAGGCATGGTTTTGAAGTAGGGTTTTGTGCCTTCAACCTGCTGTTCGAATTTTTTGGACAGTCCTCCAAACATACCAACAAGAAACTAACATAAGAAAATAACCTTTTTTGACTCGCTCCCCACGCACACGCTTAAGACACATGTTCTTCTTGCACGCCGAGCAGGACCCCTGCGCACCACCATAGTGCCCGTTTTCGGAAACGTGGCGCTGTGGATTCCGTACCGCCCTTCTTAAGTCAGAGGTCTCCCCCTGAACTTTACTTTACGCCCTTCTGAAGTGCTGAAGGCTTCCCTTCTTCACATGGGTTATCCTCCGGATTATAGTTAAGATTGTGGTCTGCCTTTCCGCTCTCTTCTCCTTTTTTTAAGTAAGCTGGTCGATGAGGATCCTGTGTTAATCTCTGCAGCCCTTTTTCATTCTTTTTTGCTTTAGCTCTCGTGTTGTCTTGGCGTGGGTGTTGTACGGAGATGCTAGGTCTGAGTCGGGTTTATATCCTATTTACTCGTTGCATACTTTCGTCTTGGGAAGGGTTCTAGCACTTTAACGCCCTTGTCCCTGTTTTTTCTGCTTGGGACCGTCGGCATGTGCTGTGGCACGGGGTCTTTTTTTCATCGCTCCCATAGGAAATGTTTGTTTATGTTTCTGCCCTTTTTTCATCCGCGGTCTTATCTTTCAAATGAGGCCCTCGTCCCTGGCCGTTTTTTTTCCAGCAAAGTCAACAGTTTGACTCCATTCGGATTTGAAGAGGTGTGTTAACTCTTCCTCTTTCTCTCTCCAGAAGGCTCCGGCAGTGAGTAACAATCTCCTGTTTGGAGAATATATATCCCCCCTCCTCCGTTGTTTGTTGGTTTGTTTTGAGAGAGTTTCTCTAACATCCCTTCCCCTCCAACTGTTTTCCTCTTTGCAGTCGGATGCGGTCTCCTGCTTCTTTTTAAAATTGACCGGCGAATAAGTCCTCCTATTTCGACCAATGGTGAATTCCCTGCCGGAAAGGGGATCCGGGGAGATATGGTTTAAAGAAGTCAATCTCTTCGGAGACTTCATACACAAGGCCGCTTGGATTTTCCTCGCTCAGCCGTCAGCCAGGGACAAGCAATCAGGTCTGTTACCCCTCCTTTCGACCAGTGCGCGGTCAGGATACCCTTCCCTCCTCTTTTTTTTTCTAACGATCTCCCCTTCGTAACGGCGGCTACCCATTCCGTTACCGTCTTTCACGGCAGCGAGGGACAAAAGAAGCCAATCCTGTATTCACTTTTTTTAAATGAATGAAAAATCTTTCTTTCTTTCAGGCGGCCGCTCTCAGCGTGCGCTCCCCACCTTCGAAGAGGCGCGCCTCCACCCCCATCATTTCCTTTCGCTTAGGAGATCCATCTTTTTTTTTCCCTTTTTTAGTCAACTTCAGCTCTTCTCCCTTATAGCGCTTTTTACCGGTTTTAGGGTCCCTTTACGGTGCCGAAGGGAAATCCATTCCATCTTCCCCCCATTGGCGGCCTCCACGGCAGTGGATTTTTAGTGCCTTTTTCTGGTGTAGGAGTTCTTCTTCTCCGCCTTTCTTTGGCTACCCCGTTTGCGTGAGTTCGGTCCGCGCCGTCTTCCCGGCTTCGGCAGAGCCCCCCGCATGCGCTTTAACCATCCTTCTCCTCCCTTCTCACAGTCCGTTTTACGTAAGTGCTCTCCTTTCTGTCTTTCAGGGGTTCACGCGATGCGAGAATCGCAACGGCCGATTCTCCCCCGCTGACGTTTTTTGAAGCCTGACCTTTCCGGTGCGCTTACATCTCCTAGCTTATCTGCGTTTCATCGAGACTCGCGTTTTGGCCATTCCTGCAACAGACTGTGCTGGCAGGAGATCCTCCCCTTTCTCCCGTCCTCCGTCCCCCTCGATTTGGCGATCGTCGGCAGCGGGTTCCGCTATTTCTTTACAACATTCCCCCCGTAGATCCAGCGCTTTCCAGTCCAGATAACATTTTTCATTTTCCTCTCTGCGCCACCCCCCTCCTCCCCCTTAAGAAGGCAGGCGCTTTCTCCGCTTCTTCTTTTAGCCCTGCACTTGATCTCTTTCCCGCCTGGCCAGGTGCGTACCTTGGAAACAGGAATCCGTTTTTGGTGCTATAGCCAGAGCCTTCTCGTCTAATTCTTCTTCATCTTCGATTTTCCCCCCCAATCCTCCATAGAGGCTTGGGACATTTTCCCGATAGATGCCCGTAGCCGTATTTTGGTTCCTGCCCCAGGGGTGAGGGGCCCCTTTCTCCTCTCCTCTTCAGATGCGCCGAGGGCCCCTTTGCATCAGTCGTATTTTCTTCAGCTAAGAGGTCGTCATGCGCTGTCCAGCCCTCGAAACTCCTGGCTACCGATTTTATTTCCTTCTTCGTCCTTTTTCTTTCTTCGGGAAGACAAGGCGATCTATGTTTCCTTAAACTCTCTTCGTGTCTTGTTTCTCTACCAACGTACTACCCCCCCCTCCGCGTTTTTTCCAGCCTCACAGTCTCCGTCTCGAAAAGCCTACGCAATCCCGAAAAGTCGTCGCGATTGCCAGATCCCTCTAATGCGTTTTCTACCCCCTCTTCGAGCTACGTATTAAACGTCGTGAGGAGCTGTGTCTGCGAGCGTTAGTCTCTTTTTTACGGAGGTTTTAAGACTTTAAAAATGGGAGGGTAGAGATCGGCGAAGAAGTTGATGATCTCCACCGTCACTCTTATCTCCCCGCTTCTTTGCTTCCCCTATTTGTTGTTCGTAAAGTCGGACTTTTTCTGTCGCTGTCGACACGTCTTCAGGCGATTACAGTGCCCCTCTGACTTTTTCGTTGTAATCCAGAGCACTTGAACTGGCCCCAATACTCCTTTTTTTTTGTTGTTGAGCTTTTCCACGTTAGTACGGTTGGTGTTTCACTCACGTGTTTAGAAGCGTGTGCAGAGCTCATTCTCCTGCTTTTTTTTGCGAGACCCTATTGCCCCGAAAAAAGTGACTTTTCCCCCCCGGAGAGAGGGAAGTGGGTTAAGATACTTTGGTCTCCTCATCCTGTTTCCCTGTAAGTCCTCCAGTTTTTAAAGGTATTCAACCGCGAACACCTGCTCACGCTCTTGGACCTCGCGGCAACCCATTTTTGCTTATGGGAAGGGCTCGTTAGTTTCTTTGAGGGACTACCCCCTGATAGGGCTTCGAGTCTGAGCCGTCATACTTTCTTTCTGATTTGTTATCTCGGTGGCCGATGAGACTTCCTTTGTTGTTTCCAGACATCATTTTTGGCTCCTCTTGGCTTTCTCAATTGTGGGCAGTACGGATATTTGACAGGTTTCCCCGAAAGTCCCCTATTCTGGACCTCCCCCTGTCGTTGCTATCTAGAGTATGTCGGCAGGGTTTTTCATGGTCCCAGCGTTTCTTTTATTTTTACTGAGGGAGGAGACCTGTCTTCCTCGGGCGGATCTTTGTCGGAAGCCGTTTGCCAGCGGACGCTCTTCTTTCCGGATTAGCACGACTGGGTCCCCCTCGTTAAGGATAAGGTTTTCTGCGAGAGTGTAACAGCTTTAGATTGTCATTCGTTTCTTATCAGAGACGACTCCGCCTTTTTTCGGCTTGTCCTCTTATCAGATTTTCCATTTGGATCCCCTAGATTTCTTTTTTTAATAACTTTTGCACGAAAGGACGGTGGTTTTGTCGTCCCTATATGAAGGTTGGTGTTTTCTTTTAAGCCTCATTAAACGTGTAGAGGCGTTCTTTTGAAGTTTTTTCGGCTCGCTGTTGTTTTCTCCTTTTCCTCATCTTTTCCCTTATATTACCCCCATTGATTAGCAATTGCTTTTGGAAAAGGGAAGATCACGTGGCCTGGCGCCTGTTTCCATTGTTCGCATTTTTTACCCTGCCATGACCGAATTCTCGATTAACGCGAGGTCGTGAAGATATCTTAGATGTCTCAGATTTTCCGTCATTTTCAGGTTTCCACTATTCTAAGCGGTTTGGTCGAGTAGCAGGGGTTTTGATTTCTCTTCCTTCTTTCATCCAGGACTCCTCCCTGGCTTTTTCCTTCCTTGTTTTGGCGTTCCTGATCTTTTTTGTGCCTTTTTCTGTTTCCTGGAGACCGGCCTTCGCCCGGAGCTTTTCCTTTTGCCGAAAAAGCAAACTACAAAGAACGGTTGCCGGATCGTCATCGCAAAACTCAGGCTCTGACCTCTAGAAGCGCGGCAACGCGACCCCCCCCATCGTCCTTCCCTTAATTGCGATGTGATGTTAGATGCGAGTGTCATGCCCAGTTCCCCGAGTTGGACATGAAAGAGTCCAGCGTTTCACCTTGAATTTTTCTAAGGCTTCTTTTCTTTTACAAAATGTGCTCGCAGTTGTTCACATTCGGTTGTCGTCGAGCTTATTCTGGATCCTCTTCCGATGCCTCCGTTGTTCGTCGTTTCTTCGTCAGCGACGTTTTGGCACGGCGGTTTTCTGGATCTATTGATCGTTCGGAGGTGTCGTTCTTTCGGATTAGAATGCAGTAGGCTCTTGGATAGCCCCTTCTCCCTTGATCTATTTTCAGTTTTTTCCTGGAAAGTTCTCCCCTCCTCCCAATGGAGGCCGCGTCTTTTCCCGTCTTGAATGTGGTCGTGGTTGCCCGGTTTTTCCCTCTTGATCGCCTTAACTCCAGCTGCTTTTCTTGGGAGTTTGGTTAGTATCCCGTTTCCCCTTTTTTTCGTTCTTGTTGAGCAGCTTCCCCCCTTGGACCTGAGTGGTCTTCATGCACTTCCCACTGTAGGCAGACTTTCATGTTGCTTCGGTTTTTTTGTATGCTTTTCCCTCCTTTTAATTTGAAGATTGAATCCCTGCTGACTCATTCCTTCTTCTTCAAGTGAGGTCTTTTAGTTCTATCTAACTTTCACTCCTTTTTTTTTTTTCTCGAGATCTCAGCCGTTCGAGAATCTTTCTGCGTTGCAGTTTTATGTTTAGGCGCGAGCGTTGATTTCACATTCCCCCTGCCCCTGAATAAGCCCGTGCCTGACTCTTCTGCGACCTTTGCTTTTGATGAACCACTGCAGGACCAGCGTTCTTTCCTTGTTCGATGGGAAACGAAGACCTCTCTTCGGACTGGCAAATAAAACCCTCCGGTCCTCTTTGACCTTCTGAAGCTCTCTCCTCCCTGGCAAAGAAGCGGAATTTACTTTCCCCCCTTCTTAGAAAGGGCCTTTTGCTTTCTTCCCCCCCTGTACGCCGTTCTTCGAAAAGGATCTCTGGTTCACTCCGGTACTATGAAAGAAGAATGGCCTGATATCTTGAGAATGCCCCCCCTCCCTCCAGTTGATTTTTAAGCCCTCTTGCCAAGAGTTTCTGTTTTCACCAGCGTTTGCATAGATTTGATTGCGACATTTCGTCGTCTCGTTTTAGACAACATCCTTACCGCTGACAAGGGGGGGGTGGGTTTTTTGGGGGGGACCAAGGGGGGGGTTTTCCACACCGGGTGCACGACGCGTGCTAGCCTCTTAGCTACTGTTCTTCAGTTATCTTGGTCGTTCATGGCCACGTTCCCCCTTTTAAGGCATCGAGTCAGCCCATCCTTCTCCGGATTTGCAGAAAGAAGTCCTTTTTGTCTCCGGTTGGCCTTAGAGGCTGCTCGTGCTTTTTTTACGTCTTTCCTTGTTTTCTCTTCCGCTACTCGTTATTAGTTTTCTTTCTTCTTTTCTCTGATAGGTACGTGAATGGATCCGGAGGCTTCGGTTCCCCGCTCACGGACCTTCTTCTTTTTTCTTGAACAAGCATTACAGCATTGATTCACAGTCGTCGTTAAGAGGCTTCAGGGCGTGCTTCAGTTTTAAGGCGAGGCGGGAGCCCGGCGAGAGGCCCACTTAACTTCGCCGTTGCATATGTTCCTCCTGTGCTCTTATACCTCGCCTCTTCTATTGGAGCCTTGCGGTTCTGAGTATTCGAGGCAGCCCTGCCTGACGCCGTTCAGCTTCTATCTCCCCCGGGCCGCCGGAGAAGTGTACGCGTGGCGAGCGAGCCCCTTTGCTGTGACCGAGGGATGCAAGTCTTTCCCCCCACAGTGATCGAGCCAATTTGCTTAATCATCTCCGGTACCCGCGGCTTGAAAGTACTTTTCTGCGCCCCACAGTTACTCTCCCGCATCAGGCCGCACGGTTTCTTCCCTCCCCGATACGTTGTTAGCGTTGCAACAAGTCCCGTCCCCCCGTTTTCGGTCGGTACTTAAGCCGAGCCCGTCATCCCGTTATTGGCGCATAGACAAATTCCTTGTCTGTTTTTTCAGTCGCTCTCTCATTCGCGGCCCCTTCTTTTCAAGCATCCCCTCCCCCCTTTGGGGGGGTGTTCCTTTTTACTTTAGAAAGATCGATTTAATTTTTCGGCGTTCTCCCTGTTAGTTTCATGCCTTTTTCGAACTCACAAAAGGTACATTGCCGCAGAAGGCTACATTTCTCACCTCTCGTCATCATTTTTCTGGCAATAGCATCATGATTCCATAAGCTTTGCGCTGGTCCAGGCCACGCCCGAAAATATGCGAGAACCCAATCTTTCGTGCAGGTGTAGGTGTCAGCTGATTCACTGTTTCTTTCACCACGGTTCGACATGTTAGCTCCCCCTTGTTTCGGGGACGGCCACGCACGAGCCACACCTGCGTGCGGGTGCGAAGTACACCAGGTTTGCTCATATACTCGAAGCACGAGTTTTTCTTTTCAATCTTCGAGCTCGAGTGAGTCCCCCCCCTCTCTGCTGATCGTCACATCGTGCTCTTGTGATGGGGGTGTTGGAGTTTCCGCGATGCTTTTTAAGTTCTTTCCCCATTTGTTTCCTTAGTTGCACCTGGGCTTCGGAGTCTCGTTCGCAGTTTTCTTAGGCGCCGCAGGCTTCCGCGATCCCTTACGCTTTCATCTGACGACCTTCTCATCAGGGACGGTTCGATGTGTGTCGTGACCTTAGGACGCTCGTCGATCTTCTGACCCTATTTTACCTTCTATGACCCGTT
>Ga0179593_1425583_pt1 | contig 17372 bp, 12 predicted proteins | sample CZODoug2_1_08_16_FD_185931 | JGI IMG/M metagenome (GOLD analysis project Ga0179593, IMG submission 185931) | Vadose zone soil fungal communities from Angelo Coast Range Reserve, California, USA - CZODoug2_1_08_16fungal (PacBio error correction) | ecosystem: Environmental > Terrestrial > Soil >... | reverse complement strand
TGATTTTGCTGTTGCGTCCCGATTGCCCCTCCCCTACGCCCCGTTGCGGATAGCAGTCGGCTAAATTCCGACTGGCGGGCCATCTTAGCTCCCCTTCCCACAATATCTATTATGTAGTGGAGTAGGGATTGATTCTGGTTTGGATTTCTTGAATTAAGCAGTCTCCTTATGACCCTTGTTAGCCTCTATGGGTCTGTTTTTTCATTCAGCCACCTCCGAAGTTAGCTTGACATACCGGGGACATGTCCCTTTAGTCGGCTACTTTCTCTTCTCGGTGTTAGTCTAAGGCCTTTCCCCCTTTATCCTGGTTTCTCCTATACCTGAAGCCTACGGAGAAGCCTTGTCACGGAAAGTCCCTTGCGTTTTGTGCTTCTGGCGTATTTTTCCCGATCTCTCTCTTTTTATTCTCTCTTTTTGGAGACCTAGAGAATTTTCATATCGTTTCTGACCCTCCTAGCTTGTCACTATTCTGACAACGCCGGTAGTATCTTGCTCAAAATAATTCGGACCCACTGATCTGATGTGACGCCCCCTCTCCTGCCCACTTTTGCCCGTAGATTGTATCAGCAAAATATGGGCCGGTCCTTTTTTTGATTATTTTTCCTGTGGGAGTCTCACCCGTAACTTGCCCCCTCAGTTTATACACAGCGCCAAAACGTAACGAATCTGTTCGTTGTTTCTCCTCCTCTTCGGCGTCCCTTCCTCCATGGGTAGTACTTCAGGTGCTGCCCCTCCCATTGCTCGCAGCTCCTGCGGAATAGACACAGTAAAGTGGCTTCGTACCTTTGGTGGTCAAAATTTCCCCCTCTCTTCGGAAGACTTTATTAATCCATCCTCTTTCCAGAACCTGTGTCTGTATCTTAACACATTTTTCTCCTCGTAAACTCACTTGTTTCACGGAGTGTTCCCCGTCGCCGCAGATATCTCTCCCCTCGATGAAATCTACCCTTTTTTCATGGCGCGAAACACAGCCCCAACTATTATATTCACAGATTAGCGACGCCCCCCTTAAATAAGAGACGAAAAGCGCGAGGATTTTGAGGTCAGAGCTTCTCCTTCTTCCTCAGCCCCTTAACCTCGAGTTCGCCCACTTAATCAAAGTATAGAGTTTTTTTACAGATTGTTAATATTTGACCTTGCCATTACTTCATAAGGATTGAGCCGTTCAATATTTTCCTCTCAGGGTGTTTTGGGGGCGTCCACTGTCCTCCCCCCCTTCCATAGGCGGACGGATTGATTCGGATTCTTCTTCTACACCTCTGCCATCCCGATACGAAACGTAGTAGAACTATCTGAGCTTTCCTTTCCCCCTTCTGACGGACCCCTCTCCCCCTTCTCTTTGGGGGCCGATGATGTTAATGTCTGAGCATCCTTCCAAGGTCTTTGTCGAATAGTCGTGTTGGACTTTCCTACAGAGGTTCTCCGACCGAAGCGAGAACCTTACCTGACTATGCCTTCTTTTTTCATGCCGCATTTGTCCCATTTTTCCCTTTGAAAAACTTGTCCTATTTTCTGTCTTCAACCCCTCGCTCGGAACATTTGAATGTGTGTACCAGAGTTTCAAAACACCCCTCTTACAATAGGCCCTCCTTCTCTCTTACAACTTTTTTTGAGTGTCTCTCATTTGGTTTTTGTCTTACCTCTCTTAGAGCAAGGAGACCGATGACTGCAGTCTGATTCGGAAAGTGCCCGTGAAGGCTTCTCTTGCCTGGGTCTTTGTCTTCGGAAGCTCCTCCTCTTTTTTTTTGCGAGAATCTATTCCCGCGCGACATCGCCGCCCCCCCTCCTGCGTCCCTTCCTACTATTTTCTACTTGCCCTCTTTTTTACATTCCTACAGATCGCTCCTCAACCCCCCAACCCCTCGTATCCGATTCAAGCTACAAAGATGTGCAGCGATCACTTGTGTATGCCGCTTGACTTCCCACGCTGGTCCACCGTTCAAATCTTGCACCGAGATCTATAGAACACCCTCGGTTTGTCCCCCCCTTTTCCCATCCACGGTACAAGTTTCAGTGAAGAGACAAATGACATCCTTGCGTTCGTACCATTTTCCTCTCTTCAGCTCTGACCTACTAACTTCCCAAAATATTTTAGATGCCGTTAAAATAATTCCATCCCAGACAGCATACTTTCCAGGCAGTTACGATGGCGTGTGACCGTCGGTATTAACTTCCCCTCCATCTGCTCTTTTTCTCCCCCCCCTACCTTTGTACCTTTTTTTCTCTCGAAACCGACAAGCAATTTCCCAGCATCTGCTCACTAGCGAACACTCTCCCCCCCCCCCCTCCCCTCGAATCTTACCCGTGAATACCCTTCTATGTTCCATTTTCAAGACCTCACTTATAATACCTCTACAACCACAATTCCACTCGCCTAGTTACGATCCATGGGTCTCGACACCTCTCTTTCTTCTGCACCCCCTCTCCGCAATTGTTGACTCACCCGTCCACTTAAGAACAGTTTTCTCTTCTCTGGGCCTTTTTCGTATACCATTCTCAATAATTTCTGGTCCTATTTGAACTGACCAATGTCCGATCTGTCTTGCGTTCTTCGCATCTTTCCCAACCCCCAAAAGCCTTGACCTCATTTTCTTTATTCGTAAGGTGTGTTATATCTTTGCTCCTTCCGGTTTTCCAAAATAATCCCTTTGTTTTAAAATTTCTTCGAAAAGCTCGGAGCGACTTCCCCCGCGCCCTCCAATGCCCCCCGTACGTTCTTCCCCCTCCCTGCATGGGATTAGTTGTCTTTAACACTGACCATACTAGTCTCGTACACCGACTCACTACAGCCCGTAAATCGATGAAATGCTCCCCATGGTAATCGCTGGCCCCCTTGGTTTCGTGACTTCGCCATAGAAAGTTCCCTAAGGAACCTTCATGTGCTAGTTTTTCCGCTGCAAGGCACACGTTACTATGGAGTCAAAACCCTCCTTTTTAAAAGCTTCCTTCCCTTTTTCACATGATAAGGTTGTCCTCCCCTGAAGGATCAGAGTCCTTTATTGATTCTCTGCTGGCCGCCCTCTCCACATTTTTTATCTTTCTTCCTGTCCCAGCGTCACGGACCCTGCCTGAGGCCTACCATGATCATAGACCCCCCCCCCCAGTCTTGACTAGGCTACCATATTTGCTGCCATGTCCCATGTTATTTACCGAGTGCTACACTGTTAGCCCCTTCTATCGGCTCCTGCCACGGTCAAACGGCAGTGTGACTAAAGCCTCCCGCGGAGGGAACGTGCTCCCCTACTATAAAGTCTTGATGGTCGCCAGTCTCCCTGGTTTTCCACATCTACCATCTTGATTGATGTATCCCCCTTAGCGACACCTCTTTGAAATCAACGCCCTGACGTATCACCCCCCCCCTCCACAGCAGCCCCCCCCGAGTCCCATCAGAGCTCGAATCATCCTTCTATTAAGCGGCGCTCACCGAGGAGGCCCTGAGAAGGGTTTCCTTGATGCGGACCCATGGAGTGGGAATCACGCTTTACCTGCTCTCTTGACCCTCAAGAAGTCCTGCCCCCCTTCTTCCCGCCCCCAGCAACCAGCTAAGAGCCAGTCTTGGGAGCCTCGTCTTTTTCTAACGTTAGGACTTTTCCTCCATCTCCTCGGCAGATTCGTTCCCCCCCTTGGTATTCCTTTGAGCCTCTAGTGCGGTTGATGTCTCGCTCTCCTCCTCTCCATCCTTCTCTTCCTTAGGTAGCCGCCCCGACGACGTCAACAGGAAAACGTGCCTTCCGATCGCGGTTTACCTCCTCGGTGTTGTTGAGATTAGACCACGGCCTCGCCCTCCTCGGTTTGTGGGGTGTAGTCGTTTCTTGAGCGAAGGAAGTTCTTACTTTATCTGTGTCTGGTTCCCTCCGAAATAGTCGACCGGATCGATCATATCTCTACTTTTAGTAAGAAGTCGGAGATCTCGCCCAGTCCTCTTTCTTCACCATCCTCCTTTTCCCTCATCCTTTGAGGTACCACTAGATGGTTTCCTCTTCCTTTCCCTTTTTTCCCCTATTTCTTGAGCTGGTCTTTTTAGAGAGTGCTTGATGTCCCTCCCAACCCTTCCGTGACAGTTTGCCCATTTTTCCCCCTCGGTTGAGCCTTTCCATCGCTCGGTTCCCTTCTTTGGGGTTTTGGGTCCTGACTCCCTTCTCGTTGCTTATTGCCGTCAATGGCCCGTGGTCGATGGCAGTTTCCCCATCAATGTTAACGGTCCTTCCCTTTTGACCCCACGCTTTCTTTTCGCGGTTGCGATTACGCTGTGGGCGGAAACGACACCTTTGCTTGTCACCCGACCTGCCCTGGCAGCGACAGGCCAAGCTGGGCCTCGCGTGGTAAGCCCCGGCCGTCTCCTTAAAACCTTTTTCCGGACCTTTGTTTCTATCAGATCCAGGGGCTTCTCCTTTGACTCTCTTTCCTTCTCCCACGCTAGACCTTTTTGCCCTCTCCCCTTGCAAAGCTCTTAAATCGGTGCAATTTTGAGATTTCCTCGCCAGTATTCGCCCTTCTCTGGGATTTGTAGCCGCTGTAGGAACAACACTTAGTTCTCATCTTTTCCTCCCCCTTTCAGCCAGGGCTTGCCTGAGGTTCTGACCCCCATTCATGGGGCGTTCCTAAACCAGTTGGAATGAGCATTACCCCCCCCCCTTGCTGACCAAGCTCTTCTCTGAATTAGGTCTCGTTACCGAGTAGGCTTCCCATTCTTCCCTCCTCTTGCTCTGATTTCCTCAAGCGCTACGCCCCAGGCCCAGAAGACTAGTCCTGCGCGGCTGAACCCCGCCCACCGGTTATCAGGGCGCTCCTTTTCGCTTTTTTGAACACTTGATCTTCTAATCAAGCTTCCTTTTTTTTTCTACGAGAGCGAGGCACCTCTCTCTGATCCCCACCCCTGGCGTCCCTGCTTTCAACGGGCTGGTTCGGCCCGTCTTCACTCCGCCAGACCCTCTTAGAAACTCTCTTTTTCCTTTTCGCGAATCTTCCCCTCCCACACATCTATTCAAAAAATAGCGTAGCTGCAAACATACCTACCCATCCGAAACTCTTGCATGATATGAGGTAGAGTCACCTCTTCCTTCCATTTTTCTGGCGACACAAATGTCCACCCCCGCTATATAAGAATGCGTTTCCTTTGCATATCCAGTTTTTCCTGTGGTTCATCGCGTTAATATGTCCTGTGCCCCTTAATAAATGTATGAGCCCCTTTCCCTCCCTTTTTCGATTTGACCGACTTTTTTTTTTCCGGTGGCCTTGCACTCCGGCAAAAAAGTGCCTTTTTGCTTTTTATCTATATTAACTCCCCCGACAGCCGCGTACGCCCTGGATCTTCTTCCCAGACTGCTCGCCAAAGATTTCTACATCGACACTGGACGCCTTAAATTCCTTTAATGTATGGGTCAGAACCAGGGCCTGTTTCTAATATCCTATTTGCCCTTTGGCGTAGGTCATCGGGACGCAGAGAAGCTCTTCTCCACGCTGAGCACTTTCCCCTTGTTTTTTTGTTTTTCTTTTTTTTTTTAAACCGGTTTGAACGACTTCCCCCCCCAATACTGTAGTTGTCCTCGTAGACTAAGTTTCCTTTCTCTTCCAGTTCCCCCCCCGACTCTCAGTAAATATCCATATTGCTTTTCCTTTACTTCATGTTTTTTGCGACGTAGAGAACCACGAGAGTTCCCCTCGTATCCGTTCCGGCGTGAAGCGGAGAGGGATGTGGTCTGCGGCGGGCATTATCTTTTACCCTTTTAGGTGTTTGTTTTGATCCCTGCACCTTCCAGCTCTCCTTTTTCCCCCCCTGTTATGTCGGCCCTCTATACCTGAAGAAGGCCGTGTTCTCTCAAAGTTCCTACCCAATTTGCTATCATCATCCCAAAGATTGTTCGCCCTTTGATGACTCCTATTTTGACTCCGTGTGCCCACATCCAGTACCTTTCGTTGACCCAAGCTTTCCTCAGTGAAACCCATTCCACAATTTTCATTTCCTCAATCCTGCAGGACTTGCAATTCGTATATTTCATTGACCCACTCACCCTTTTCTCTTTCGCCAACTCATTAAAAAAATTCCGGGGATCACACCATCACATGCCCTGCTCTTCGACACACCTAGGCCGATGGGCTTTGCAACGATTTCGACGCTTTTTCACCTATGTGTACCTTCCTAAAAATCGACGCACCTCGTCTGTTTCCCTTGGGCTCACCAGCCACCTCAACCCCCCCTTTAATTCATCTAATCCTCCCCTCGTTGTAACGGAACGTATACTATCCTTAGCAAACCCCTTACACCAAATCCGAACTAGCATGCAGGACTCTTGACAGTGGAGTACCTCTCGTCAGTTTCTTCTGGACCCTACATCGAGACTCTCTCCCCCACTCTGCTTTGAACTTAGGATATGTGGTGCGACTACTATCCAATAATTGTGGACATTGCTATCTCCTTACAGGTCTATTTCATACGAAGGCGTCTGAGTGCTGTGACTCCTTGACCAGACTTGACCTTCTTACTGGATGATACTATCCCAGATCCTAATGTCAGTCTGTAAAACCACCTTTTTTCTCCAATTTTTTCAAGGCCGAGGACGGACTTTACGTCACGCAAAGCTCTCCAGGCTTGTCCGGTACTCTCCTTCCTTCAGCTCCGTATAAGTTCATAGGAGATAGGTACTTTAGACATTCCAGATTGTCCAGTTACTGCTTTTCCGATCCCGGCGTCAACCAGGAAGACTTGTAAAGTCTTATTGACTTTACTTTTTACATCCTGACGCCACATTACCCCCCCAGAAGGCAATGCCAAAATTGCCCTTTTTTTTTTTGTTATTTTCTTCCTTCTTCCCTCGTTCCCACAGCGACGGGAACATTTTTTTTTTTTTGTTTGGCCCTATCTGTTCTTCACACACCAAAGATCAGCCGGTTCCTGGCTCTTACATTAGCTAAAGACGGCAGGCCTACCCTTTGATCATCCTTCCCTGCGGCTTTGGAACTCAACATTTAGGAGATCGCCTCCATTTCCTTTTGTTACCCCAGGATCTCTTTTGAAAGACCCCTAATTCCAGGCTCCACGGGGCTTAACGGAGTCTTCCTCCCGGTCTCCAGTCCGGGTCAGGTGATGGTTTTTTCGACCACTTCACTATCCCTAACGCACAGTTGAAACAGTCCGTTCCTCTTGATTCTTTCCCTAAAGTCTTCACATTCTACCTTGATTAGCCGGCTCGAAAGAGGAGCGACGAACGCCCATCCCCTTACTCTTATTCCCCCGACCCACCCCCAGAGTCACTTCTGCTCTCGCTACCTTCTCGTTTTGAAGAGGGCTTCAGGAGGCAGCTCCTTCCCGAATGTAGGTCCTTCCTACTGCTTTGGGACTGCGAACGCAACGCCCTGCCCCCCTCCGGCGAATCGCCCCTTCACTCCAGAGGATACCTCCCTCCGACCGTCCTCGAGCGTCTTTGTTAGATTAGAGTATGGATCCTTGGCCGAGCCCTCCTCCCTGCCCTCCTTTCTTTTCACACCTGGATTTTATTCGTAGGTCTCTGTCTCCCGGGTAGACGAGTTGGTGCTGCCCAGCGACGTCTCCGTAAGTGGCTTGTCTCGCCGACCCGTCCTTCCGAACCAAACAAAATCCAAATAAAGTCAGATCCGGCTGTTCTCTCTTCCTCTCCGTTTTCTCTCTCGACATCTAGAATACTGACCTTCTGTGTAGTGGGCCGATTCTTTTTTGCACCTAGAAGCTTTTTGGGTCCAGCAACCCTCCCGACCGGTGCTAGATACTATGAGGCCTAGGATATTGACTCCCATTTCCTCCTTTCTCAAGCGAAGAGGAAATCCCTTTCCTTTCCTCCCACGGATCGCGTTGCCTTTTTCTTCTACGCTCTTCCTTCCTTGGAACAGATCGTTATTCGGACGTACTTCTATCTGATCCACTCTCAATCTCATTTCCCCGGGAGGATAAGGACAACAGAGAATATGGGCATGGTTTCCTCGGTGCGTCATAGCCCTCGTCTCGGCATGTTAGCTTCCTGGGCTTTGCCTAGGCGGCTTTGTGTGTTGTGGCTGACTCTTCCCTCTCTCGTTCTGCCCGTTGCGCTACTCCTTTGTGCAGAAGTCCTATACCTAAGGCCGTCGGGAACTAAACTGTAGGTGACTTGAACCTCCCTTAGTCAGAGTAGTCGTTAGCCTTCTGTTCACTAGTACATGACAGCTTCCCTGTTAGCTCGAGACTGTGAAAGCCTACGGAAGGTTTTCCGTGCCGTTAAGCATTTCCATTCAAATCCTTTTCGCTTGGACATCCTGTCCCCCCCTCTCCTAATCTAGGTCGATGCTCTGACTTTGTCCCCCCCCCTTCTCCGCCTCCACTTAGAAGTGGGGCGTCGTGCCCGAAGCGTTCCCTCTTTAGTCCCGACTTGTTCCCTTCCCTGTGAACAGTTCTTAGTGAGTTACGGAACCCCCCCCTTTCTCCTTCTGATGGGTTTTATTCAATTCGTCAATGGGGTCTCCATCTTTTCCGCAGCGACTGGGGCCATCTGAAATGACGCGTCTTTCTTTAGTCCCCCTTGTGTCCCGCCTTCCTGAACGCTACCCCCCACTATTGTTGGACACCCAGCGCTAGTTGCCTACTCTCGGACTTTCCCTTAATCCTTTTCCGTAGTCGCCCTTATTAAACCCCCCCATCATTGAGCAGCCGCGGCTTAGAGCCAGAACCAACGGGGGAGCGTTCCGTCGTCTTTGCGTCATAAACGTATCTCACTCATCCCCTCTGTTTGTTCCAGACCAGTCGCTATCTTGAGTGTAGACACCACAGGATATAGCCCGTTCGCTTCCTTTTTGCGGCACCGTTACTCCGCAACGCGACGGTATGGACCCCCCTCCTTTCCTGAGGCTCGATTATAGGACCAGACAATTATTCATAGCGTTAGTCGTTCCATCCTACATCTTAAAAATTTCTCTTATATTTCTTTGATCGTGAATATACTTTTCCCCCCCCCCCAGTTTCCCTGCTTGTACTCCGCTCATTTGAATGCGATTCGATTTAAAAGGCTTCTCACCCCTCTCTGAGCCTTCCCCCTCTGGGTTGATTCGAATATCCTGTTCATGCACGCTTTTTGTCATCCAACATTACAATAGTTCTTCCGATCCCTCTTTCCCATCTGACCAGGTACGAGGCTCTCTCTTTAGCCTGTTTCCAAATCAGGCTTCTCCACGTCCATCTTTTGCGCGCCATTCTATGATGTCTTTGAATTAATTTATTTTCCCCCGTCCTTTTCTCTAGATTTCCCCCCTTGTTTGCCTTAGTTCATTTCCGAAATAGTTCCTGTACTTCCCTCATGTCAGGTTCGCAGTCACTTTAAACTTTTATTGGATCCCCACTTGGCTACTGTTATTACCAAGCTCCCCTTCCTGAAACTTTGCCCAACAACCGCCCCCCCCTGAGGCACTAATATGCTTTGACACCTCTTCTTCTGATTTCATTTGTGGTCACAGAGAAATACCCATTGCTGAGTCTCTCGGACAGCAGGACTTTGGAATCATGGCCGGGGCTTTCTTCGTCCTGGGCCTTCGTGATCTCTTTTCCTACCAGTTTGTTGTCTCAGGAGTAGTACCGCCCCCCTGAGGCCTAACTCTTTCTGATGACGCTCCTACTTTCAGGAATCGTGGATTCGTCTCCGATCGTAATCACCCCAAAAACTATCTCTCATAGTCCCTGCAGACTCAATTGACTTTATAATCCTGTCTTTTGTACCTGCTTGGCTAAATAAGTTCTAGAACCTCCTCACTGTGAGCCCCTTGGGACACCGGCCCCTTTTCCCGCCACATGAAAGAAAGTATTTAAGGGTTCTTCTTAGGTCCTACCCGAGCCTGCGCACCACGAGAAACTATTAACACAACACACTTCCCCAGGTGCCTTGAAATGACAAAATATGCACAGCTCGCTCCCCCCTCCTCGATGGAAGATGAGCTTGTAGTAGCTTTGCCATTTCCTAAGGTCGCTTGCTTGTCAATCTTGTCGAGTCCTTTCCCATCGCTCCTCTTTCCCTGTATGCCCCCCCGAGTCTTTCATCAACTCTCCCCCCACCCCTAATGAGAGTCGTTTTCCCCCCCCTCAGTAGTGCAGGAATAAGGACCGCTACACCCACAAATTCAGATATTTTCTCAGTCTCATCATCATGATCGTTTGAACTCCACTCCTGATATGCACTAAAATAGCAATAGTTTCTTTTCTATTTCAGTTTGCCGAGACTACAGCTATTTGATCATTAATGTTCTCCATTGCGTCCCCTGTCCCCAAGGTAGCTTTTTACTAGGGCTCTGAACTACCACACACCCCTCCCCTTTCCCCCTTGCGATTACTTGCATTTTCTCAGAGCATATACGTTTTTTTCGGGGTTAACCTGATTTTCATTACCATTCTTACCTCCGGAGATCGACGGTCCAGTTCACGCAAAGATGACTGTGAGTTTCTCCATTCCTCAGCTGCAGTATCAAGGGTGCCCCCTGAGCGCTGAGTCAATGTGGACCCATACTCATTTATTTCGTGAGCCTTTAGTATTTCTACTCTGGGTCCACAGATGAAGTTTCGACCATCTCTCGTGCTTCCAATTGTTACGTGACCCTCATCGACCCGTCCCACCTTCTCCCCCAATTTGCCCAGAGGGCACAGAGCGCGCACCCAGCGTTGGACATGTGGCCCCTCCCCCCCTCCCTTCTTGTAATTTCTCGTCTCCTAATTCATATTGACGCGCCTCCAAACGTTTTGATCCTCGTCCCTTTAGGCGAACCTACCTCTTATAGCCTTCAGCTTTAGCGGACCCCAGTTCCCCCCTTTCCCTCCCCACATTACCCTTCTTCCGTCACAGGAAGAGTCTCGCCCTCCCGGGCTTAGGGCAATTGTATTCCCGTATCTTTCCCGGTCTGGCGAGACCCCACCCTTCCATGCCTTCCCTCACCCCTCGGATCCCCACCTCTACCGAAGCAGCCCGCGCATCTGTCCTCTTTTTCAGCTCATCAGTTAATACTTCGTTCTGAGTCCTTCTACAAGATTTCCCGACATACCCTCCCTATGTTAGTCCCAGTCCCACCCAGCACCGCCGACTTCCGCTCCCCTGCGCTACTAGACGATGGCCTGCCCTATCCCCTCGAGGCGCCTTCAGAAGTGGTGGTCAAGATCCCCCCGACTTTCTTTCTCGACCCACGCCTGCTTCTATCCACGAACTCTTTTCCTCTTCTCGTCTATTGACAAGATCTGTTAGTTTGGAGTTTTCTTAGAGGTAGGTTTGACTGGCATTTCCCTCACTCCTCCCTCTTTTTTCAAAAAAATGGTCTTCGAGGCTTCACAGGGTCTGATATGCTGTGTATGCCCCCAACGTATCGAGCCCTAATTCCTCTGCTCTCTGGACAAAACGGCGAGGCGACTTTTCCCACTCCGTTTTTTTTAGATAGCTCAACGATAGCCTCGCAAGTTTCTTGGGGTTCTTTTTTTTAAGATTCCTCGGAGGAAGGCATGACTTCTTCCTCTTCTGGTTCCAAGAACTCGACGTGAGATTCCTCTGATTCCAAGTGGTGTACCTCAAGAGCCCTATAGCTGGTTTGACAGGTCGTTGCCCTTACTCTCTTACGGTCCAAAAAACTTGTCGCCGGTGTTATTGCGGCCCTGACCGGCGGTACAATCTTCCGTCGCCTCCGTAGAGAGTGCTAGATTGACTCCAACTATTCTTCTTCTTTCGGCTTGGGCAGGGACTACGTTGCACTGCCGAGTACGGAGGAGCCAGGGGTTGGGGGTTTGACTTTGCTTCCTTTTCACTTGTCCTAGCTTTTTGCTTAACGTCTCGTCATCTTTGGCTATGCAGGTTACGAGCTACTTTGGACCTGGACGAACCACGTACGTAGTCGGAGGTCTTCGGGTGGGGCTGTCAGTTCCTTCGGGCCCATACATCTTAAAGATTGTACCGGACATGTCTCCTTCTTACACCCCACCCCCCACCCCCCCCCCAGGACCCTGGGCCGTAGAATTCTGTCTGATTTCCCTTCTTTTGGATACCGATATCTTTTGCTCGCCGAGGAGGTAGCTGAGCTTCCCCTTCATCCCCCACTTCTACAGAGTTTTTTTTGAAGTTTGTAACTATTATAAGGATTTTATTGATTTCCTTGAGAGCCTTTCTTTAAGAGTCAGTTGATTAAAGACTTAGGGATGTGACTCCCAGAGTTCCCCCCTTTTTTGCCTCATGTGAATATAGATGGAGACTTCGTAATCCCCCCCCCAACCCCCCCCCCCCCCCCCCCCCCCCCCCCCCCCCCACCCCCCCACCACCCCCCCACACCCCCCCCCCCCCCCCCCCCCACCCAACCCCCCCCCCCCCCCCCCACCCCCCCCCCCCCCCCCCCCCCCCCCCCCCCCCCCCCCCCCCCCCCCCCCCCCCCCCCCACCCTGAGATTTGCCGTTTTGGAGTAATGTCACCCCAACCCCAGCTGTGAATCCCTTCCCTCAATTTTTTTACTCTGTTACCCAAGGTCTCATTCCATTGGGGTCCGGGCCGTCTTCTTGGCTTCTCTGCGTCCACTCCCTGGCCGTCCCTTTTTTCACTCCTTTCGGTCCCCAGTGAGTCTCTCTTAAAGTACCCCTTTGGGCCAGTTCCTCTGGTCCCTGGCTGTACATTCACGTTCCGAGCTCGAATTTATACGATCCCCTTCGTTCCTTTTAGTAACTTCTGTCTTCACCCCCTGGTCTTCACCTTTGTTGGTTCTGCTTTCTCCGGTGCCCCCCTATCGTCCTTCTTCACATCGCGTGCGCCTAGCATTGAAACACTATTTCTCCAACATAGCGTAGTACGTTCCATAACACCTGACGAAAATCTTTTCTTCTCTTTGAGATTCATTCCTTTGAATTGATTTCGCCTGAATTCTCTGGCTTTACCTTCTCCTCTCTTCCTTACGATTTGTACAGGTAGTCCCTTTCATGCCCCCATAACTAATGGCTTATAACTCTGGGTCTTTCGACTGATTTTCCCTCCCATGCGTCCTCCCCCCGCATTTGGCACCACAGACCAGGCTGACCTCTTTCTTGGCCTTATCTTGACCGAATTTCTAAACCGAGACCTGATATGGACCCAATCGACTTTCTCCCCCTTCTCGGCCACCTATTGGCAGCGGTAAGGGCTGCTGTGGATGGTTTACTTCTGTCCCCCTTCATTTTCCATTGTACAGGCAGAAGCAGGTCCTTTTCTCAAATCGTTCTTGACTAAGAAATTTCCTACCCTCCTGGTAGCCGGATATGGACGGATCCTCCTTTTTGTCTCCCTCTTCTTCTACTATCCTGGATAGGCTACGACTTCCAAAACCGTATCTCCGCCGTAACCCTTTTCGCCTCTGAACCTTTGGTAGGCTTGCTCTCTGGGTTTTTCCCCTTTCGTGAGCCCATGAAGCGTTAGGCATCCTTACGGCGTGAAGAGTTTCTTCGGGAAGCCTGAACGCTCTCCCCCTCGTTGTTGTTTGTCTATCGCTCTCTTCCGCGTCCCGCCAAACCTGGCTCCCCCTCCCCTTTCCCTTTCAGAATACTACTTCCCATGGCCTGGTTTCATCACGAGAACACACCCCCCTCTCCGCCAAAGTTTGTGTCATATGCTCCTCCTATTCCTTTGTGCTCATGGTACTCCGAAACCGTCCCCTTTTAGTGACCGGCGCAGATGTCGAACAGACTATTCCCCAGTCGTTCACTCCCCCCCTTTTTTCCCTTCAAGTGCCGTCAGTTATATATTCTTCCTCTCTTTTCCGCGGCCCTGGCAAACGTCCAAACTCCTCCATATGAGCCACCCCCCCTCCGCAATGACAACCTCCTTTTCCTTCCTCCCCCCCCCCCAATATGGCAATGGCGGTCAACTACTTGTCTTCTTCCCTCAATGATCTCCTGTCGTAGTCAATTCCCCCTTTCAATAGCTAAACCTTCCCGGTCCAAGGATTTCTTGTTCTCCCCCTCGTACACACCAAGTCACTCAATTTGACCCACTTTCCCGACCCAACCAATTACCCTGACCTCTGTTCCCCCCACCCACTTTCGAATTCGTTTGCCTTCAATCCCCTGTTTTCCCAATTAGATGATCAGTTTGATGTACATCCCCTCTAAGGCGATTTCCCTGGCGTCACTTGTTTCCTTGGCCGTTTACCTTATTTGTCATTCAATTAATTCCTTCGCGATTCCCAATCCCATGTTCTCTTTTTCCCCCTCTTCACCCCCTTGAGGTGAAGAATTTTCCCCCAAAACCTCCGTTGTACCCTTTCCCTGTGGAGAGGCACAGTTTTTCTAATAGATCACCGTTTCCGGTGGACAACTACGACTTTCCCCAAATTAAGCTTTAGTCGCCCAGGGCCCCCCCTCGCCCGCTTCACCCCTTTGAGGTCTTGTTCTCCAGCCTCTGTACTTTCCCCTCCGGTTGTCAGGACGATTGATTGACCCGTTTCTCATCGTTGCTAAGCCCTTCTCGGTTTATCTCCCTGCGTCCCCGATTCGATTGATATTGGTCCCTTCCCTCTCCCCTAAAAGAATGTTAAGGATTTGTCCTCCCAAATAGACTCATTACTTACAAGGGTCCCCATTTCCTCGGACAGGCGTCTGCGGCCCTCTCCGTACCCTTTGAAGAATCGGCTTCCACATAAACCCCTCTAGTCTGGAACCCTGTGTAGTCTGGATAGGACTCGCCGCCAATTACATTCTATTCCGATTTTCCCTTTTGTCTTCTCGACGCAACATCTTATCATGAGATGTCGGGCGACTTGACCCAGCGTCACCCCTCAGCTGAGAATACCCCCCCCCCCCCCCCTTTTATCTCTCCCCTCAACACCACCGCTCAGAAACCTTCCCCCTTCCCTCCCCCCAGGGCTTTAAAGTTGAGTCAGGACGATTCCCTTTCGCTCCTTTTTTCCTTTTGAGTCTTGTGCCCTTCTGGGTCGATTAGACAACCCCGGCTCCACCTCTGCAGTCTAAGTCGTCCCCCCTCCTAATTTCAGGTCAATTGTCAGTACTCCCCCCTGTCGAGTAGGATTCTGCCCAGGAAGACGCACCAAGAAGACCATCTCTGGCTATAAGACGCAAACCCCGCCACATATAACTCATGCTAGATTGGCGAGTATTTCGCTGGCCCTTGGCCCCGTCCTGACCAGAAGCCCCCTGGGTTCGACGGGGTCCTGGGAGGTCTGAACGCATCCCCTCCATAGCACTATAATTATCCTCCGTCCCTCCCCCTTCGTAGCCCTAGAAGAATTTGGGAGGTCCTCTCGGTCAGTGGAAGAGCGTTTTTCTGTCGGAGAGCCCGCGTACTTTTCCCTTTCTCCTTTGGATCCCCTCTGTCTAGGCTAGCCACAGGTTTATACGATCGGGGGAGGTTACTTTTTTGAAATGTTTCCGCCGCACTACTAGAACAAACGACCCCGGGCTTATCTTGGATATCCCCCCCTCCCTTTTTGTTTTTCTTCCCTGGTAGAAGGTGGTCTTTCTGTGCAGGGGCACACCCCTTTGGTCGCTTCAGTTGTATCCGCGTAGGCTGGGTCGCCCCCCCCGCACCAGTCGCCCTTTCTCTCCTTTTTGCCTACCCTGGTTTCCCCGATCATACTCTCTGTACCCTCCCCCCCCCATGTCTCTTCTTCCAGCCCCTCTTTAAGACCCTCACCCGACGGGCGTCCGCGGTGTTATGGAATGCCTTTCCCTTTTTCCGCTCCGGGTGGTAAGAGGTAGGTCCCCTTGTCGAAGCAATTTATCAGATGCGTTTAGAGGCACCCCCCTGTCGTCCTGTTTTCCGGTACTGTCTCCCCTCACCCAGGATCTCAGATGCAATCTATGGCTTCGATTTTTTTGGGTTGCTTTGGGTGTCTGCCTTCCTCCCGAATCGATTTCTCTTCCCCCCTTTCATGCGTAGAGTCTCACAATGCCTACCCTGACCCTCAGGTCCCCCTTCTTCACCCTTACTTGCAAAACGATTGAGACTGTCTCTAGTCAGTGTGTATCCCTTATTTTGTTCCATTCAATTGTTGTTCACACGTCGCCTATTCCATCTTTCCGACCCTAAAAAGGAAGTGAAAACGTGGCCCAACCCTTTTTTCAAGACTCCCTTTTAGCCATCGAGGTTTGGGCTTTCGATGCTCCCTCTTCGAACGGCTTTCTTACTCTTTTTCTAAGGCCAGAAACCTGAATAATCTGTAAAGCAATTTGATCCATGTGTCATTTATCTTTTTTTGATCCGTTACAACTTCACGTTTTTCTTTAGAGCGTTAGTGTCTTTTCCCTCTGATTAGACTTTTCTGGAGAGGGACCCTGGTGCGTCATCTGTTTTTTCCATGGCTTTAATGTGTTTGCCATGAGGTGTTTTTGAAAGTCCCCTTTTGCGTTGTTAATCCCATTTACCTTCTCTATATATACAAAAAACCTCCCTCCATCGTCCCCTTTTCTCTTGATCGTAGAAGGCTGTCTGACCTCCCAATTCTTCCGCCAGTTTGGAATCTTCTTAGTTCCCTTCTTCATCTCCTTCGCTTCTTTTCCCACTTCCCCTCCACCCTTTTGAGTCGAGGCATTGGCATATGGGGACCCATGTTTACTCTCTCCGAGGATTGCGTATGTTTCCCCTGAACCGTCTCCTATTCCCCCTCTCAGACCCCCCTTTCACTCCGTTTCAACGGTGGTGATTGTGGCCACCCCCGCCAGACCGCCTCCCTCTTATTCCCCCTCCTTTAGGAGCACATTCATGATCAAATATCGTTTTTCGGTCCACCATCCCTCCCACCGTAGAGACCCCTTCTCTATAGTGGGATCAGCATTTTTCTCTGGAGGACAAACTGTTCACAGCGATGTGTCGTAACCCTCTTCCTCCTCCCTGTGTAGTTAATTACTGTCCTGCACAGCTAGCGTCCCACCAAAGGGTCTTTTCCTTCATTGAGCTACGGTATGGTCCCAAATCCCTATTTTCGATTTCACCTTTTCATTAAACGCACCTCTTGTCCTAGCGTACCCGTTGAACGGATCTCCAGATTTATCATTTCCTTCCATCGTCCTCCTCCTCCGTCTCAGTTCCACTTGAGATGAAAGGCTGCTTCCCCATGCATTTGTTAATTCTCTTCCCCCCTTTTGGACCTTTTTAGTGTGCGAGGTCATACGTCGCCCATCTCGTCTAACTGAATATCCGACTCTCTCCCTGTTTTCCGTAAAGTCAGTGTAGGGAGAAAGTCCACTTGTCTGGTATTGGCTTTCCCCTCTGCTCGGCGAGGTTTTCTTTTTTAGTTGGTTTAAAATGTCTTCTATTCCCCACCCAGTGCGCTTTTTGCCCTTGGTATATCTACTGTCGACTATTTTTCTTAAGGACACGATTCGCGGCTTTCCTTCCCTATGAATGACTTTCTTTTTTTGCAGGTCGGAAGGAATGCAG
>Ga0179593_1647042_pt1 | contig 17373 bp, 15 predicted proteins | sample CZODoug2_1_08_16_FD_185931 | JGI IMG/M metagenome (GOLD analysis project Ga0179593, IMG submission 185931) | Vadose zone soil fungal communities from Angelo Coast Range Reserve, California, USA - CZODoug2_1_08_16fungal (PacBio error correction) | ecosystem: Environmental > Terrestrial > Soil >... | reverse complement strand
TCCAGGTTGTTGTCAGACGGGCTATCCTCTTCGCCCATCTTCGACGCTTGGGAGATGGGATATGAATACTTTGTTAAAAGTATTTCCTCCGGCTGGCCCCCTCACCCAGTGGCATTTCAATTACCCTTACATTAAGATCTTAGTTTCCTTCCTCGAGCCTAAAACCGCGACGCCCCCGCCCATAGGCTGTTTGAGCGCAGAAAGCCTTTTGCTCGTAGGCTGCCCTGGGCGGATCACGTCCCTTTGCGGAGAGTAGGAATTAGGCGGGCGTCCTCTGAATAGTATTTTTCATGCATGGGGGCGGCCCGAGGTTTACCACTCCGGGTTCGCCCCATTTTACAAGGAGTTAGCCCTTCGCCTTTGTGTTCCTCCCCTTTCGCGAGCCCGTCAACCGTGATCTAGAGTCGCGAGAAGCCCCTAGTTCAGCTGTTCCGCCAACCTGCAGCCTTTTTTCAGATGGGGTTACAGTACTTTGTGGAAGGACCTTTCGTAGCCTTTCTTTGTGCTGTCGTGGCCCGCCTTTCCCCAGATGAGCTGGTTGATGAGTTGAACTTCGGCGGCGCCAAGTCTTTCGGTGTTAGGCCTCGTAGTCCGGTCCCCCTCTGTCTCTGTATTCTGGGACCTCTCTCTGTTGGAAATTCTCTTTACCCCGTCTAGCCCCCTCTGAGTCTGATGGATCCTTTAGTGTTCGGCCCTTACCTTGAGCTTCACGGTGCAGAGATCCGCTTACTCCGCACGCATTTCCCCCTTGGTCTCCCCAAGGCGGCATGGTGAAGCAGGGTTCTTGCTGGCGGTCTTTTTTTTTTTTTGAGGCGAGTGTTCCTGGCGGAGGGTTTTTGAGAGAGCTTTTTCCTACCACCTTCCATCCTTCTTTTGAACATGCTTTTTTTCCCCAAAAGCGTCTTTCACGCTTTTCTCACAAGCCGGTGACGGATCCCCGCGACCGCCTAGTAAGTTCACCCGAGTTTGCGTCGCCGCTCCCGGTTTCCGTCCCTCCTTAGCCCCTGCCGAGCGGTTTCGAGGCCCTCCTCCCAGACGCGCGAGTCTTAGACCTGGTTCGCTCCCCCTTTCCCGGACATTGCCCCCTGGCGGCCGTTTTCCCCCCCTAGGACCACTGGCCTCAGTTCGAACCCGACCCTTATTTCCTTTTCGTCCACGACGCTTCCCGCAGGAGATATAGCCCAGCTAAGATCTTTGCTTGCGTGGGTCGAAAGACCCTTGGACGCGGTGTTATTCTTAAGGCGGCCGCTATCGGATTCCACGGTTTTGCATGATCCGGTAAGTAGTGTTTCGGCGGCATTCTTACGAGTCATGGCTACTGCTGGATTTCGGTTGCCCAGATCTCGTTTCTTCTTAGTATGCATGCTTGAGATAGCTAGTCCTTCCTTCCCCATAGGACACCGAATTTCATAAAGACCCTCCCCCCAACCGTACAGAGTCCGGAGAGCCTTCTTTTTAAGCAGAGAAGATCACTGATCCTTCTTTTTCAGAATGATGAGCGACTCCCTTTTCCTGCCTGGTCGATCCGCGTCTCTCGATACTTTTCAGCGGACGGTAGACATTCCTTAACCCTTAAGTGGCAGAGACGGCTGGGCCCTACCCTCGCCCAAGAGAGAAGGCCCTGGTGCGTATTCCCGTGAGCATTGAGTCGGCCAGTCCCTGAAGGACCCCTCCAGACTCGCCGGCAGTCGATTGCCGTGCCGAGCGGAACGCTTCTCCTCGACGCGGCCCCTCCCAGGCTGACCGTGTCAGGCCAGGCCAATACCATCGTTTCCGCTATACCCCTCATCTGAGGATCGACAATGCTGTCCCCCCTTGCCAACTTCGTACGCTCTGGCGCGCTCGCAAGCAATAATCAGCTTCACCCACACTGATCCTCCCCACAGGCATCCTTTCCCGGTCCCATCCCTCTACCCCATTTTAAACTTCAGGCTCTCGGTAAGGGCATTTTTTTCGTTCTGGAGCCGGACCGGGGGTCCGCCGCCTTTCTCCCCTCAGTTGTTTTTAGGGCGATGTATGAGGCGCCCCCCTTAGAAGAAGACCTCAAAGGCGTCCTGTTTCCGATTATGCGGTCTATCCCCCCCCAGGTAGAGGGCCCCCCTGAGATTGCCCCAGTAAAACCTCCAGTTGGTCCTTCGTCTCAGTTTGGCTTGCATTTTTATACTTGCTGTAAGCGATTCGCCTAAACAGCTCGCGTTGCTTATTGGCCGCAGTGATTCCTCCCTTTTTAGTAATAGTCCTCCCTGAGCGGGCCTTTGTCGCTTGACTGTTACGTCATAATTGAGGTCTCACGACTCTGATCATTCTCTCCAGTTAGGATATTCATGGCGGATTCTAGGACTAAGGACTTTGCCACGAACTCCGGTCCGACTAGGCCATGACCCGTTAGTCCGAAGAACGCCCCATGCTCGCCTCGGCGCCGATCTCCAGCCTCCTCTTAAAAATGAATTGGGTGCATCGTCTACGTCTCCCTTCACGAATCGAATGTATAGCGATCGAACTCCCTTTCAATGCTCCACCGGCAGGCAGGGTTTCGGTAGTCTCTTCCCGTCGAGCCTGAGTCAAGCCTAGCTATGAAGGCCGGACCTTGGCCCGAGCCTACGAGGTTTTTTTTCCCTATTATCCCTTCTTTTTCCGGGGGGTAAAATTCTTTTCCGTTTCGTCTCATGCTACATATACTTTAGCGTACTAACTCTACCCCCAAGCCATACGTGATTATCTTTGAAGAGGCTGGGCAAAGCGTTCAATCCTCTCATCCCAGTCCCGTAGACCTATTTCCTAATGGCATGCCGGCACAACCTTCCATTTTTCATGTCCCAGACCACAAAATGAGGTTGAAGCTACCCCCCACCCCAAACCCCACCCCCCCCCCCCCCACACCCCCCCCCCTTTTCCCCCTGCCCGTTCAACATTTCTTTTTTAAAGCGCCCGTCTGCTGGCTCACTTTCAAAGGTCTGTATCAGGGTACGGAGCCCGACTTTCCGAGCTCGTCGGCGACTCCTATAGAGATCCGTTAGTGGACCGGCTTTTCCCCACCCGCTGACCAGTGGTCCTCCCCGATTTTCCCCTTGAACGTGACCTTCGGTACTTCGATTCTTATCCAAGGTTTGTTCTAATACGAGCTGCTGATCCTCTCCCCGTCTCGGAGAGGGGCAGTGTAGGCCCAAGTTTCGGACGCCTCGGCCGTTTAGACGAATTCTTAGCTTTGGCTCAGGTCCGCCCGGCTTGTTCAGGAGCGTCATAGCGTTTTTTACCCGTTTAGCGACATTCTGACAGGTGAAGGTTCTTTTTTGTCGCTCGTCCCTCTGTAACCCTCCGTGTACATCCGCGTCAATCATCGCCCCCCATTTTTTTCCTGAGGACCGAAGATGTTCCAACGCTCAATTTCGGTTCTCTCACCAGGTGGAAGATATGCGAAAGAGAGAGTCGCCCTGCGCCATTCCCTTATGTAATTCCTCCACACTTTAAAGTCCTGGAGTGTGAGATATTCCCCTCAGACCCGGCTTCCCCCAACTAATTAATGGACTTCCAACCTGGAGAAATCCTGACCCTTCCGCAGCGTTCCGCATTCAGCATACGCCGCCCCCGATTGCCTAAACGTTTCGTGGCGCGACCCTCTTGTAAAGACCGTGACCCCCGGCTAAGCGGCAGTTCCTAAGTCTCCACCGTCAAAAATCTTCCCCCTTGATGTTGCTGTAAGCGGGCTTCCTCCTAATATCCACGGCGACGATGGCAAATCCCCCCACCCTCTAGATTTTCAAGAGTGATCCCTCCTATCGGCTCGTTGCCGCTTTCTTTCACCCCTTCCCCCCCGGCCAAAGCTCAAACACTCCTTCCCAGAAGGGGGCACCTGCCTAGGCTCGACGCCGAGTGCCTACCTTCTCCCCCTCAGACCTACAGAGTCGTCGAATTCTCTTCCCCCAAGCGTGCCAGCGGTTCTCCTCCAGGTTCCTAATGATGAACGGGGGCTGCTTTCGTCATCCGCCTGGCTGGCGTTTCCCCCCGGGGGTTCATGTTGAAACTGATTAAAAGTAAAGTCTTCTGCTTTCAGTTGTGTAAGTCATCCGATGCTTGCCTCTTTTCAAGCCGGATTTCATTAAGGGTTCCCTAACAGCCGCGGGCCGCTGATCTATTGCTCCCCCCCTTTCAATCGAGGAGATTCCTCTGACTACCTGCCATCTATTCTTCAGAATAAGAAGTTTTTTTCTCTGGCAGGTAGTTGTCTGTCCTCCTTCTCCTCTCTTGAGCGTTTGCGGCCATCCGCGATCAGCTCGATTCCTCCTGCTCCGTCTTTTTTTCCCCTCACTACCCCTGAGGATGAATTTCCCTCCACAATCAGAAGATTAAGTGGGTCCAACCCCCCCCCCCACCGACGACGACACCGCCCCATCTAATTTCTTCCCAGAAGCCCGGTGTTGCGGCCGTAGTTGCCCTTTCTTACGGCTTGTGCCTGCGCAGGTGCGGGGGAAACTTCTGGGCGGCTCTGCTAGGCGTAGTTGCACCTTCGGCCTGCGCAGTTCCAAAGGAGTTCGTGCGCCCCTATTCTTTTTTTTCGTGTTACGCACCGCTTCATTAGCTAGCCGTTCATCAGTGATCGAATTTCTCCTTTTGATCGTCTCCCCGCCCCATCTCGTACTCTTCGAGTTACCTTGTACCCGACCCCATTTCCAGATGGTTCCGGGAGACATGTTCGTGGTATCCTTCGTCCGGTTCTTTGTAGGTCGCTGTAGATTTCCCCTTTCCTTCGGCCCGCCTGTGGCATGAGAAGGTTGCCTAGGGGATTCAATTTTTGTTAGGTCCGGCTGGGAGTCCGGTCTCTCCCGCGTATTGACCTGAGGACTCCTGTCGTGGAGCGTGATTCCCTCGCCGCCACTATCCGGAGGCCCGTATCTGAATTCCATTACTTGTTTGTGCGCTTACCTGAGACGGTCTGGCGAATTATTTACGGCGCATCCACGCTTCCGCTGGAGCCGGACGCATGGTGTTGGGGCGCTTCAGGTTTAGGCGCTGGGTTTTTAGTGCGCGGGGAATGGACTGAGGGGATTTCCTAGGTACTGGTCACATCCACAGCACTTTTGAACCATCTGGTGGGAAACCCCCCAGCTCCTGGACGCGGACTCCAAGCCGTTTGACGGACTCCCTTCTTTGAACGACACCGCTTCGAGCAGACCTCTAACCGACGCGAGTCGTTTTGCAGATCCTCTTTCGGCGGCATGTCTCGATGATTTATCAAGGAGGCGGTCGAGACTCTCCAGCTTTTGATCTGATCGACCAGTATCTATGTAAGGGCGTTTCTTTCCCCGACATTGCCCTTTGGGTGTTCTCCGCCTGCCCCAATTTCCAGCGGAGTTTTTTAGAACCCCCAATGGCATAAATGATACTACCTTTAGTCGTTCGAACGTACTTCAGTCCCCCGGTGATATGCCCCCCTCGACCGTCGCCTCCCCTTTGGCCGGGTCTGTGACTTCCGGTTTTGGTGCCACCCCTTTTCTCACGGACCATGAAGGTTCCCCTTTGCCCCACTTCTTTGCCTTCCACGGTAATTCTTTTTGGTCCCTTCGAGGGACCTTTTTGGTCTACGGCGGGATGTCATTTATGACGCTGGCCCAGCTCTCCCACATCAATGCTGTTTAGTAATGCTGATCAGTTGCAGCCGAAATCCGGTCCATGACCCCACGAAGGTGTTTCATATGTACCAGCACCTTCCCCCCAGCCCGAGGCGACCGCACAGTCGGCCTTCTTGCAGATACCTCATCAGTGAATTCCTTCCCAGGTTACGGCTGGTCTGTTCTCCTTATGCTTTCCCGGCATATGCCCCTTTCCAATTGTTCGACTGCTGTAGGAGGTGCCCTCGGACTTGACCTCGCGGGACAGCACTTAATTTTGCTTCTTGCGGCGGGAACTCCAGGTCTCTAGAGCAGGCGAAGTACTAGTTGGGAGCGAGATTGCCTATTTAAAATGTTCCGGCACGGAATGCCGAGAATTCCCCTGCTGAGCAGGCAGATCTTCGTTTAGTGCAAGATATTATTCCCCGCAAGTCCTTCAGAGAGCCCAGGCACGCCCATGACCCGTCCAGTGGCGCTGTCCCCACCTTCCGCTTTCGAATTTGCTACCTCGCCCACCTGAACACTAGGGAACGCGACTGCTCGTTTAGTCTCTTCATGACCACAGACACCCCTTTCATAACGTTTTCGCAAACCGTTCGGACTTCCCTTTTTAAAAACAGATATGCTGTCGGCGTCCGCTCATGAGTGTCCGAGGGCCGGCGCAAGTAACGCTTCGGGAATTTTCAGCACCCGCGCCCGTCTGCTGTCGGGGCGCGCCCACCATCTTTTTCTTCGCAATTTGTTGTTGAGTTTATGGTTTCCTTTAGCCGAACTTGACGGTCTGAAGGTTCCTTTACAAGGACACGATTCGGCTTTCTTTGAGCAGCCGGGGTGGGAGGATGAAGCCCCGGTCACTGACTATGGTGGAGGACCTACGTGTTTTTGGGCTTCTCTCAATTTAACCTCGCGGGAGTTCACTTCTTAGTAGATGCCCGTTTTGGGGCAGGTGGCGATGGGAATAGAATAGCTGTAGGCTCGTCGCGGCTATCTCGGAATTGAGCTGAATGGCTGCTAATTCGCTTACTACTGACGGGCCGATGTTCCCCACCTCTTCAGGCTTCTTAAGGTAAGTATACTACCCAGCGGCTCCTATAATTGAAGGTCCTAGAGTACTCAGGACTCGGATATGCAAAGACTCTTTCCTCACGACTCGTGCCTGGATCGCTTGAGGCTTCTGTTCCGATATGAAAAATACTTGTTCATGTGTCTGCCGATTCTAAATTCTCCCGCCTAGAGTAGAGATTCTTATCTACAGGTAGAATTCTTTTCTGCCCCTGTAGTTTCGCTCAAGCCTGTTTGATTTCCCCTGAACATCTATACTCTCTAGCTGGAACTATGTCGACTTTTACCGCTTTTGTGTTCTTTTTGTATGACCCCCCAGGTGTCCAATTTTCCTTTTCATGCTAACTATTATCACTGGCTTACTAACCCCATTTCACCTTGCAGTTTGGGAGCTAAAAGTACCTTTTCCGTTGATCTCATAACATCCTTTAGACCATTGATACTCCATGCCATGCCGGAATACAACCACCCTTACTTGGAATTGAAGGACCCCGCATGAGGGCAGTAACAGTTGAAATTCCTTTAAGTCATTCAAGGCCCCCCTTCTTCCTTGGTGACTAAAGGAAAGCAGGGACTTCGAAGTCTTATTAACCCTAGGTTTATCGTCCGTACGATATATAGATCCTAGTGGATTCCAGGAACTTTCGAACTATGAACACGTTCGGGACAGTGCGGTTGAACCCTCATGGAGTAGATCAGTCCCGTGGGGTAGAAAGGAGAGGGCATGTGTCTTTTAATCCGGAAAGCTTTCCCATTCCCCTTCGAGAGTTCAGGGATAAGGAAGACTCTCAGGATGGACGGCGTCGCCCCTCGACAGCGGGTTCGTGCCCTGAATTTCCTTCCCCCCCCCGTCACCTTTTTTTCTTTGTCTTATAGCCCTTCCAGCATAGTTCGAGCAGGAAGCCCGTCCTTTGGAACCTTCCTTTAGATGAACTTCCCAGCCGCGCAGCCTTTAACTCCTCGACCCCAGTCAGCGTCTGAATTGTACTTTTTCTGCCCAGTCAGGGTACTACCAGGACGTGCTGTATGCTCATGAGCCCTAGCTTCAGTTCCGGCTCTTTCTTAACCTCCTCTTTTTCCTAATTTTTTTTGGCCCCCGTGCTTAGACTATTCCCTTCCCAGGCACCGCTACGTACACGTATACATCGCAACTGTATACCCAGATTCGACACCGACCCAAAGAACCCCACCCCTCCCAGCAGACCAATATCCTTATCCCCAGTCCAATCGTGGCAAGCGTCTCCCAGAAGAAAATTACCCCTTGAATCTCCCGACCCGGCGTACCCCGTCCGGTCCCCTCTTTATTTCACCGAACCAATAAAGGGAGTTGGAGGTATCGGTCCTCCTAATATGAAAAGGCATCTGCCAGGACTCATATTAAGAGTTTCGATCCAGGGATCTTTCTTAGCGCTTTTTTTTATTCTGGCGCCCCCCCGAGTTAGGAACACAATACCGAACCTAGTCCTCCCGGCAGAACTATTTGTCTGCGCCTCTATGCGCTTTTTTTCCCACCTAAACGAATTGAATTTCTACGTCCCCGAGTATCCCCCCTTCGAAAGACCCGCCTCCTCTTCGAGTCTCTTGCAGATACCGTGGACACCGCGGGCTCTAGCCACTGTCCAAGAATTGCTTATCTGTTCGTCGCTTGGGGTTGCTCGTCTGTTGTTGACCATGTAGCTTCCCAGGAAGCTCTCCCTTAACGTCCGGCTAGGATCCTTTTTTTTTGCAGCCGTTAGGAATTAAGGGAACCCTTTAGGCTCATACTCCATAGCGGTGTCACCTATTTATAACAACAGTGCACTTCGAGGATTATCCGGATGTCACCGAAAACTACCTTCATATATCTATATTGATCCAAATCTTGTTTGTGTTTTTTTCTAGATTCGCAGTTGTCGGTAATCCGTTTCCCCCCTCCGGAGGACTTACGAGATACGTTCAAGAAGATGGCTCAGATCTTGGAACCCTTAATCTCACTACTCCCATGGATGCCCCCCCAAACTAATCATAATATTCCGGAATTGTCCCACCCCATAGACTCCCCCAACAGAGAAAACTTTTCTTTTTGCGACGCAAGAAAGACGGGTTGTGTGTTTCGCCGGGAGTTCCGCCGCTTTTGTCCCCCTTGGCCGCTAATTATGTGCGTCTCCCTCCCCCCGCATTTTTCTGGCTGTTGTTCTGGGTGGGTATCTTCGCTATGTCCAGCCTGCGAAGGTGTCCCAGGGAGTTCGCAGTGAATTTTCGCGGATTTTGCCGTGTTCCCAGAAAATGCTTCCACTGGGTCGCGTTCATTTTTCGATCTCCGTTATAGGACTCTTTAAGATGATCGTTTTCCGACGTTCCTCCTTCAGATTCGAGAGAAAGTTTTTTCCCCCGCCGTTAATCTTTGCGGTGAGGTTTTTTCCGACGTTGGTCCGATCTTCGTTTCCCCTGGTTTTGTCTTTAGATGTCCTGAGTTCCCAGGTGGCTTTCTTGATCAGGGCATGGGGCTTTTTTCCCAATTCGGGCGGTGCTTCAGTATTGGAGTTCTCGCGGTTTTGACCAGGATGAGATGTTTAGCAGTTTTTTTAGCGATGTGAATTAGTCGACGCTCGATTCCTTCGTCCGTTCTTGACGGGTGGCGGCCTTACCTTGTTGAAGGAGTCCTGCTCCTCTAAGATCTGGCGTCCTCAGATCCGCTGGTAGATCATTTTTTTTCCTTTTTAATCGACTCTTCGGGAGCATGCGTCTTGAGGCGCCTATTTCGGAATGGAGAGAGAGGTTTCATGAGTTAATGCACAACTTTCCAAAGCTTCTGCTTCTGGGCATGTTTCTTGCTCCCAAGACGGGTGTCTGCGGCACTGACACCGATTCGTTGTTCACTTCACCGTTTTTCTTTCCCGCCGTATCGTTCTTAGTCGAGCCCGGCCCTTCGCTCCGAGGGAGGCTCTTTCGCCGACCCTCCCTGCCGCGATCTGATCGATCAGGCGAGATCTCAATTTTTTGAATCGGCTGCCTTGATAGACGAGTCCCACCCGTGCCGTTTCGAACACATATGGTTTAATTTCTAGTCAAGGATCCCGTGTCTCTCCCTGGCACTTCCTGATGATATCTCCCAAGACGACTTCCCTTAGCGGGCCTAGGGAGACTGCAGGGCGCTCCCCCAGTACCTCGGACAGACTGGAACGGAATTTTCTCTGTGCCCTACTTGCGGTGTTTTGTCATGTCAGTATTGTCTGGCCGGCAGAATTAGGTACATTTTCTTTGTCTATGAGTCTTCAGCGGGTTTTTTTTGCCTTCGCCACCTAATCAGTATGCCTTTTGATAGTACTGCACTTCCTTCTTCTAGTTAGCAATGGACGAAATCCGTTACACTTCGGACCCCCCGAACATACATATGACCCCGCAAAAACAGCGGACCGCGCTCCTTGTCAGGAACGTTGCTCCACTCGGCGTAATCTTTTAGCCTTTCCCCTCAATCTGCGTCGTAATCCAATGCTTCCTTTGTCCGGCGTAGAATTATTCCGTCTCCGCTATTCTCTTTTGCATCTGAAGGATAACTTGGTTTTTCCCCTCACCTTAATTGGGTGCATTTCGCTCCACTGCACGCCTCCGGAAGGACGAGTACTTGGTCAGTCGCTTTCACTGAATTCTGCCGCGACTTTATGCTTCTTCGGGAACCTACTCAGGCCGCCCCGAGAATTCCCCCGGGCGGACAGAAGGAAGTGCTTGTCCTCGATTTAGCAAGTCTTTTTCACCCTCTTCGTCCTTCCACGCAACAATAACAGTATCTCACTCTTCTTTCCTAACAAGGTCCTTCTGCTGCGTTCCCAAGAGCCCCTGTCCCACGCCTCCGCCCCGTCTTCCTTCTAGTTTGTAGCATCGGTTTGAGCCAAAAGTAATCACTGCCCCATGAGACTCACAACGCCTTCACCTGCTACCGGCGTCAGGCTCGCCAGCCTTTTAACGGAGCATGTAGTTCGTTCGGGCCTTCGTCCGAAGCAATCGCAGCCCGGCGCTAAGGGGCCTCAGAAACTCATCCCTCCTTGTGTTGTGAGATACTGGTCCCGAAAATGTAGTGTCCTACACTGAACATTGGTCCTTTGGTATTTTTCCTCATCAAGGACCCGCTTGGGAGATTGTGCCGAGCTCCTCTCTGAACGCCTGGTACCCAAGGCCATTGGGTACTGGGTCTCAAGTGGTTTTAGCTTGTTTAATGTGATGCCACCCTCTGGCTATACAAGGATCGCGGCCCTTCCCCTTAGTGCAGTTTTTTCAGATTTTCTATTTTCCTCCCCCAGCATCGCCTTTTTACCCATAGTAGAGGACTCATGCATGGGCCTTTTTCCCAGTTTTTATAGCGGCTCATGATACGGCACTCCCTGCCAATCCTTCCATGACTGCTTGCTTCCTGATACTGGGCCTGACTTCCTTTTCCCATAAATAGGTTTTCCCATGCTGATCTGGACAAGACCTCCTCCGGAATTTTTCATGCGTCGGGCTTTTCTGATTGGAAAAAGAATATCCCCAAATAAGGGGTTTCCTTGTTATTAGAAGATGCTTAATCCAATTACTCCCTCGACGGCCAAGGTAGCCCTCTAGGTTGTGAATCATGTAGGACTCCCCTGTTCTAGCCCTTGAGTACCAAGTAACCCCCTCTTATGACCTTACATTGGCTCTCCGAGGAGATTGACGCTGGTTGTTGCCTTATATGTATCAATTTTGTGTTCCCTCAGTGTGCTTTTTCGTTCTTTAACCCTCCTCCCGCGTACAACAAGTGTATTTGTTCTTCTGATTAATAGCACTGATAGTGTCCAAATATGGCAGCCTTGTAACCACTCCTTACAGTTCTCACAGACCCCCTTCCTTTCTGGCTTCCATAAAAGGGAATAGTGTATTTCCCCCCTTCTCTGGAGGATGATTTTACATAAAGGCAACTTCCTTTGTCCCGGAGTTTTGCGTCTCCCCCGGAATTAGGTCTTACGTCGGAGTACCTCTCAGCCTATCCTTTAGACTGGATACCGTTTAGAAATCCCTTCTTCCTGTCCTAGCTATCCCGGTCCCTCCATACGTGCAATGACAAGTCGGGAAATTAGCTGATCTCTGTCCAGTCCTCTCTGTCGCAGGGATGGTCTTCTGTCCCTACCTCCTACCTATCCTTCCGCTCTTCCCCGGGATCCCAGAAGAAAAAGGATTTACCTCTTCTTTTTTCGGCCGATTAGACGAAGGTTTCCTGTCTCAATGACGCCTCTTTTTTCCAATCCTTTTTCTCCGCCTGTTTCCGCCTTTTTTAGGTATCCTGTTTTGCATTGGGTTCGGTGGGATGCTACTTCTCAAAAGCTTCCCCTACGCTGCCTTGCATCGCCTAAACGCGAGTGGCCAGCTTAGGCCTTACCCCGAACTGGCCGGTAGATACCCGATTTTTGAACTTGCTGCGCTTGCGTATTCCTTTTTTTTTTTTCTGCTCCATTTCGATAAGGTTCAGGCTCCCCGTCTTTTTTAGATGGACCTCCGTCGTGGTTTCATATTCACTGCGTACAAAACAGACTAAAATTGTACCATAGACATCATTCGACGGGTACTTCGATGTACCGCCCAGCATTGACTTTCCCCCCCCCTCGCAAGTCCATTTCCACACTGCATCCAGAGTGGCCTCGAAGATATTCCAAGCTTCCACACTAAGGATAAGCCTTTTTTTTTATCGCCAGTCAAAGGAAAACCCTGGGATTCTTTTTCTATGGTAGCACCCCGCCGTCATCCCCTTCCCTGGAAGTATTTACAGGATAGATCCTTTAATAGCTTTATTATCGGTCTAGTAGATCACAGTGGCTTGTCCTTTTTCTATTGTCCTTAAAAGTCCCCCTAAAAGAATCACTGACTAACTCCTTTGTGACCCTCGTGAGCGATTCACCTACCTGGCGAAAAAAGAATGTTTTGCCTTTCCCAAGTTTCTTTTCTGCACCTATGATGAGAAACCGCTTTTTCATCCTAGGCTTTCTTCTCAAGGGGGAGCCATATTCTCACTCTAGTCTTCCTGCCCAGTACATAATTGGTTTTTTTTTTATTCCGGTGTTTTTCTGATGTAGAGTCCTTTACTTCTTGTAACCTTTTTCCCAGGACTTTTTCTGCGTTATTTCGGGTCCAAGGCCTTACTGGTCTAATGAGCCTCAGACGCCATACCTACGGTAAGAGCTTCCCTGCACCTTCAATAGAGGAGATTATTCTTTTTTCTTTACCGACTACTGCCTGCCTCCTTTTGTTGATAGATGGCAGTTGTCTGTCATCTGCTACTCCTTGAGTCTTGTTTCATCGCTCCCAGCGGTCCTGATATTCTGCACCGTGGGTCCCTTTTCGCCCTCCCCTCCCGCAGAAACCCCTTAACTTACATCAAAGCTGAAGTGGCGTTTTGATCCCCATCCTTTTCCACCAATGTAGCTGAAACAACCGCGACGACCCCCCCCTCGATGATGGAATGTTGGAGCCGCCACCGCTTCGAAGGCGAACTGGTTCCTCTTTTCTTCGAGGTTTTTCTTCACGACTGACGTATTTTTCTTTTTCCCTTTTGTGTTCTCTTTTTGTCGGTAAACTACGCGGCCTCAGCTGAGAAGGTGCCAGCTTGGCGTTTGTTTATCTGTTCCGTTTTTCCATAGCGAAAGAACTGTTTCGTCCCTATAATACGTGATCGTCATCTATGTTTCGATCGTTCCCCCCCCCCCTTTCTTTCTTGAAGATGGACACTATACTGCAACAAGCCTCCTTTTACTCCTTGGGTATGGGAGCCGTCGCCTTTATTAGATTTGCCTTACTTTTTGTGACTTTGATGGACTTTCAGTCTTCACCAAGATGGATGCTTTGAGATGCATATCTCATCGTTTCTTTTTAGGATCCCTTTTTTTTTTTGATTGATGTAACTTCTCTGGCCATATTTCTTGTTGGATTCCTTTTCGTGTTCTTTCCCGTGAACTCTCGGCTCAGGTCTTTCTTTCAGATGGTGGAGGCCCCCCCATGCCTTTCTCTCGAGTTCTCTTCCTCTGAGATAAGACCAGATTTACATTCCCAGGAATAATTGTTCTCCTTTTTAATCAAGATGAGTCGCTTTTTTTTTTTAGGCATGGCTTATGGCCCCCTTTCGATTTTTTTTTTACGCTGACGATTCATTTCATGGTCTAAAGAAAATTAAAGGCTCCTTGGTCTTTCTTTACCCAAAGCATCTCCCTTCTCACCCCTTTTGGTGACGTTTACTTAGGCCCACTGACAAAGCTCCCCCCGACTTCTTATGAAAGTCGATCAGGACGGACGATTTTGAGACATTTCCCCTTCTCTTTCGTTTTTATCCGAGGGATTCCCCCCCTTTCTATTCCTAAGACAGCCCTTCTAAGCACATTTCTTGAGTCGAGCCAGGCGGTTTCTTCCATCTGACGGCAGGGCTCGAATTTCCCCCCCATGTTCTATCAACAGGCCCCGCTACTTAGCAGGATCTCTGGCGATTCGCGCAGCTTCCCTCCCCAGGCTGATAGCGCCTTTTCGCTTCGTTTGGGAATTGCCTTTTTCGGTCTCCTTCCCGTTACATAGTCCCGACGGGCCGGAACTGTATCTGACTGTATGTGGCCTGTTCTTCTATCTTTTTTTAGCCGGCTGATTAGGTCCTGGCGTCTTCCGGATTTTCTGAGGCCTTGGCGTGGATTTCACGCCCCCACTATTCAGGTAATCTATCTTTTCTTGCTTATTCTAGTTCGCTTAAGTCAATCTTCCACCCCCCCTGAAATTCGACCAGATTGTTTTACCTATTGACCCCTCAAACAGGAAAAGAGGCAGCTTCTTTCGCCGTCCCCCCCTTTCTTCCCTTTAAATAATGATTTGCTTAAGTTAATGTGTGTATAGTTTACATTTCTCACGATCGAAGCAGGATCGACCTTTGATCCGTAGTAGATACGGCTACCGTTTCCTGGCGTAATAGCCCTTTGCCCTCAAAATGGATTTTCCTCGGATGCTTCACTCTACCGGCTATTAAGCTCCTCACTATAGTACCCCCTTCCCCTTTTTTTTTTTTTGTATCTGATGCATTAGCTCTTCTTAAATGAGCATTTCTAGTTCCTCTTTGCTTTTTCTGGCTTGAGCTGCATCCGAGATCCTCTGCAGGCCGAATACGTCACCTGCTTACTCCCAGACTTCCCCCCAGACCGGCCCATCCTTTTCCATCCTCTCCTGAGGGTTCAGACCCAACTGATTACGCCTCTCCCCTCTACCCTGCAAAAGCCGTGTCCACGTCCGACTTCTTTTTGGATCGACTGATCGTAATCATCAATTAATAACGCCCCCCGACCCACCCTTCCCTACGGTAAAGAGGGGTTTTGGTTTTCCGATGAGCTGAACCTTTGGACAACCTCAGTAGACGATCCCCCCCCGGTCCTTGACATTATTACCTCAATCTCGACCAGTCAGTTTCAGTCTCTCCCCAATATATATATTTTCCCAGTAGAGAATGTAGGCTGTTGCTCTTCCTCTAACTTCTCTCTTCTTCCCTCCAGGAGTCTTTTACTCAAGTCCCCAGCGGCCTGCTACCCCTTTCCCCCCGTTTGGATTTATCAGCTACGATTAGCACCAATCTCGGGTTTTAGTTAAGGTTCTAAGTGTGGATCTGGGTGAGTCTTTTATTTGATGTCACGACTCCCCTCCTGACTTTCCTCCTTTTAAGTTATGGGAAGGGTCTTTTTGTCTCCCCCTCGTTTCTCAATTTTCTCGTAGCTATCTATTTTTCCCCTGTGAATTTTAGTCCGGACTTGAATGATATCTTCCTCCTTGTGGAGGGAAGAATATTCGGTTTTTCTCTTCCGTCCGATTCTCCTGGGCATCGGCCTGCCTAGTGCACGAAGGCGGGAAGAATTTTTTTCTTTCGGACATTTTGAACCGCCCCCTCTTACGGCATTCTGCTAGATATGTAAAGCTAGCCGCCGCACCTAAACTTTTTTTTTGGTTTATTTTATTTCTCTACAGTTTTTGAAAGTTAACCTCAGTATTAGAGCTGAATATTCGGCCGTGTAGCTCAATTGAAGGTCCTTTCAGCATTATGTAGACCTCTTTCTTTGCAGCCCTTCTCCTCCGTCCTTATATCTTTTTAAGTCGTGGAAGACTTTTTCTAAGCTGGGAAAGACTTTTCTTATGTCTATGTGTAAAATGGTTGCCCCCCCCTTGAACCCCCCTTGGTTCCGTTAGTTGAGTCCTCAGACCGTAACCCATCACGCATTTATGATTATTTGTGGCGTCCTGCTTTTCCATGAGTCACGGATGAATTGATCCAGACGTATACCTCCAATGATCGTTTTCCCAATGACATGCCTGACCCACCAATCGTGATCAATTCCCCTATGATGGCTTCAAGGACCTATTCCTGCTTTATGACCTGCTCCTCTGCTTGATTAATAAAGGCCCAGCTTTTAGTGAATCGTTGTTCTCGATGGAATGAGGTATCCTTCGGACTTATAGATCCGGCTAGAATCTCTTCCGGCTCACCCCCGCACTGCCCTTTGTTCCTCGGGCAACGTCAGACCAGACCTTTTTCCAATTTTGATGTGAAAACATGCGTCTTTAACTCTCTTTTCAGCTTATCTATCATCGCGCTTTTTGTTCGGGCTCAATCTCATTCTCTTTGACGGCTTGAGAAGAGAAAAATTTGATCGTCTTCCCCTGTGCTCTTCTGATCTTCTCTTCCTCTTTCTGCCGCAATGTCGTCCCCGGTTGGTTTTTATTCCCCGGAGCAGCCTCTTTTTACCTCCGGCCTGTTGATTTTTTCGGGCTCCGTTACCTTTGAACGGGGCGGTTTTAACTGCTCTTCGATGAACTTAAGGCCATTCCTCGGCCGCATCAGCCTCCAAGCTCATCTCCCCTCCTTGCGTGACTTCCAACAAAGCCGCGGGTATTCCATGGGAAAGCGGCGACAAGAGCGTAGTTTTTCACTTTTCCATTCCCTCTTCCCTTGGATTCCTCACACCATGTCCCCTGACGGCTTGGCCCTCCGTGATCGTTAAGTCGCTTTTTTCCCAAAGATCTAAACGACGGGAGGCCACCCTCTCATGGTAATTAAGACTTTCCCATCTCCACTCTTACCTGATCGGCACCTCCCCGAATTGACCGCCGCCCCCATGTCATGCTCATCCCACCATCACCCTTGCTTTTGGCCGCTGACTCAGGTCCCTCTTCTTATGAGGCTACTATGCACTCCTTGAGCCGTTCCCCCATCAAAGGATTTCGATGTCTGCACGCCGTAATCTTGTCACCCTTAAGCATCTGAAGGCTCTATCCCGATCATACGATCCGGCTCTCTTTAGTTGCGGCCGCTTATTTGTGTACTAAGGAACAGGCCGAGCCCCTCCCTATCCTACGAATCATTGGGGCCCCCATGAGACGCAGGGGCTCTGTTTTTGACCCCATTTTTTCTGACCCCGAAATGAGCCCACCCTCTCGTTTCTCAAATATAGACCCCCCCGCCCGCTTTTCTCCTCCAGGGAAATATTCTCTTCCCAGGCTCTCGGAGCCCATGTCCAGCCTGGATGTGTTCGTCCCGTTGGGGTCCTTTTACACTTTCATCTTTTCAAGTACTTCTGCTGTATTTTCTCGTTTCCCTTCTTGCGGTAGTTCTTTGGATCCTTTCCTAAAACAGACCGGGGGTCTAGAGGCGCTGATAGCCTCTTCCAAATCCTGCCTCTCGAAGCACTTTTCTTAAAGTACAACT
>Ga0179593_1515328_pt1 | contig 17373 bp, 16 predicted proteins | sample CZODoug2_1_08_16_FD_185931 | JGI IMG/M metagenome (GOLD analysis project Ga0179593, IMG submission 185931) | Vadose zone soil fungal communities from Angelo Coast Range Reserve, California, USA - CZODoug2_1_08_16fungal (PacBio error correction) | ecosystem: Environmental > Terrestrial > Soil >... | reverse complement strand
CGTTCCCAGTTGACCATAATCTCTTGGTTCATGTTTCTCTGTTCCTCTTGGGTTCATCAAGTTTTTCCCTCCCAGGGACCCATCGCCCCCCTTGTGCGGATTCCCACAGTTTTTATCCACGTCACCCTTTGGTGGGTCTTTTTCTCAAGAAGACCGCACCGGCTCTGCGGTCCTCCTTTTGCTAGAGACTCCCCTGATAGAGGGATCGGGCAAAGCTTTTGACAGCGTGAAAGGCCTCCCATGGGCGTGCCGGAGCCTGACGTTTCCACTCCTTCCGGTTTTCTCATTTTTCTCCTCAATCTGACGGAGGACAACGGGTTTTGCGGTCCCCGACAGCAGGGACGACGGGAACTGGTGCGAAATCTTCGGGCGGCAGTTCTGAATTTTTGTTTTGAATCCTCACTTTATAGACATTGTTGTTTTGTTCCCTTAGTGGGGTCGACTTTTTATTATGATGCGGGGTCCGTTTTTTCGCAACCATGTTCTTACCATGCCGCTTCTGGACTTTTTTCCAGGTAGCCTACTCTGAGGCAGGGAGCTTTTTTTCACCATGCCGCTCGCAGAGTTCAGACTTTGTTTTTCAGGACGGGCTGTTTGCACTCGATGGTCTGGCGGTGTGAATGGAGTCCACTTTTCCCAACCTGATGGTCGGTTGCGGCTGTTTTCTATGCTAAATCCTTTTGAGTGTCTTTCTTTTTCCCCCCACAACTTTCGCCCGGCGACATCTTTGTGCGTCACGACCGATCTCGTACCACCCGACGTCTTTTTTCCTTAGTCCTCCCCCGGTCGCAATCCTTGCTACCTGGCGTCCAGCCCGACTTTTTTTCACCACTCTCTTCACAGGCTGTACCGCCTGTAGTTCAGAGACGAGAGCTTACTAGTCAGCATGGATTCTTCTTTACACTTCTCCTCCTTTCAGGACTTTAGCTCTCCTTGGTCCACCGGCGATGTTGGCTCCCCCGTGTGGACCAGAAGGGCTGACTCTGTGCTTGATCGCACGATGCAGTTTCCTTTTTTGAGCCGTCTGCGTTCTTCCCGATCCCCGCCGCCCCCAAGACCCCGCCTCCCCCCCTTCTCCCAGCGAAGTCCATTACAGGTCCCGCCAATTCATTCTGACAATCGGGAAGGAGGATTCTTGCCTGCCAGCCGTTGCCCCCCCCCCCCCCCCCCCTCTGTCAAGGCAAGTTGGAGCGCCCGGCCGCATGATTTTTTTTCTACTAAAGGTAATCAGGCCAACCCCCTTTGCTTGCCCACGGATTGTACTTTTTGTTCCCCGGATTGCGACACATGAAACAGCTTTACAACACGTTTCCTGACGTGATGTCTCCGGAAATCCACGCTTTCCTTTGAATCCCATTTCCTTAATGCTCTTCCTGTCCTGTTCTTCGCGATCCTCCTTCCCCCCAAGCATGCAGGACCAGGAAGGTTTTTCCGTGATTGGGTGATGGCATTCGTTAGTACCCTGATATTTTCTGTGCTACCACCTTGAGGTCTCTGTTTTCTTGTGCTTGTTCTTTTGCCGTGCGGTGTTTAGAGGCTTTTCTCCGAGTACCTTGGCTGGCTGGTTTTGGGCCCGTACCCTCTCGTCGTTATTTTGGGCGTTCGGGCGGCTCTTCTTCTTCATCTCCAATGAGAACCCGGATTATCGTTTTTGCACAGTTCGAAAACGGCCAAGACCTACCTCTCTTTCTCCCACTTGTTTCATTGTCGGAAAACAGCTGTTCTGATTTGGCCGGTGTTTGGGGAGTGATCCCTTGAGAGGCAGTTCCTTTATATCATCATCTTTCCTCTTCAGTTGTTTCTCTTGTGAACCCCTTGCCGGCGCGACCTTAGATCCGTTCCTTTTTTGGTTACACTAGACATCTTTTTGTTCCAATGAATCCCATCTGGACCTAGAGCCTCCAGGTCGAGAAGGCGGAAGCGACTTTTTACACACTTCTTCCCCTACGTCGAATGTTTCGTTCTGCGCCGCCCTCGCCCCAATACCCCACGACTTTATGCTTCCCCCCATCTTTTGAAGCCTTCCTCCCCCCGTCCTCGAAACAACATGAAACTCACAGCCGCACTCGCCTCGATGGCTTTTTTTTCCAAACCTTTTTGGAAAGGTTTGGAATTCCACCCTCCCCCTCTACTGCACACTTGAATGGCTTTAACTCCTCCCCTGTGTATCGCGAGGATAACCGTTCTTCTCCGGATTTAGGCGTGCAGCTGTCCGACGTTCGAGCTGTGGACCGCGTTTTCAAGCCCCCTGCCCCTTTTCTGAATTTGATGTCCCCTTTTACTTTTCGATGTATGTACAAAAACCCCAGGACAGTCTTTTTTCCGTTTGTCTTACAGTTCCTCCCGATTGCTGGCTACTGACCGCAAAGACGTCCGGGCGATCCTTTCTTGACCCTTGGCCTGGGAAACCGCGCTTGCATGCCGTGCATCCTTTACATTTCCTTCATTTTCTATTCTTCCTTTTAAGCCGATCCCGGGCTTTCGTAGTTGGTCGGGGTGGCGGCTAGTTCGGCCTTCCTTTCTTTATTAGGCTTGTCTTAGGAGATGCGGGCGATGTCTGGGGTCTTTCGTCTGCGCGCCGTGGCGACCGCGTATAGTTTCGAAACCCTTTTTCCCGCGTCTTCCCATTGAGCGTGTTCTATGGACAAGGCGTCGGGAAGCTTTTTTTTTTCAGTTTCTTCCTAGTCTTTCTCAGGTCCCCCTTATTTGGAGTTTCCGTGATCTTGGACGCCGCTCCACTGTTGAGCGGACAAGGGCGACGAGTCCGTTCTTTCCCGGGTAATTTTCTTTCGGGGCTGCCTAACACTCCCCCTTTCGATAGAAAGTTTTGAGGATACTGACGGCGCCGTGCTGGAGCATCTGCATGCAGATTCTTTGGTACCCTTTTTTTTTTGACGTATTTGCACCCCTTCCCGACCCGAACCCGCAGAACCCATCCCTATTGCTTTCTCCTTTCCCTTTTTCGATTCCCCTACCTTCGTTGAAATCTCCCTATGCAATAGAAGCCGACATTTGCGGTCGAGGTCCTTTTTTTTGGACGGTTTTTATATGGTTCGCGATCCCCGACTCACCCATCCTTTAACCTCCCCCACCGCTCCGTGTCATAAGTGGTTTTTTCAAATTCCAAGATTCCAAACTCCTTTTCTTTTTGATTTAGAAATAGAAAGGACAGGCGTCTCTGAGCCATTTTTCCCTTCGTCTTTTTCCTCCCCTTCGTTGCATTTCCTCCGACTTCCGAGGTAAACGAAAAAACCGGAAGTCCACCCCGTCAGCCTTTCCAACACCAAGGGCGCTAGACTTTCTCCCCGGAGACGGCGTCACCATGTCATGTTCTTTTTCTATGGATTTCTGTTGCCGCCTTTCGGTTATTTTTTCGTCGAAGAAGTGAGAACCTTGAAAACACTTCTTCTCCTCTTGTGCGTTCGCTTCCCTCGATTTCTCGTTATGATGTGGCCGGTCACTTTTGTTTTTTTTTGAACACTCGAAAACTTGAACAAGTGAGTTTATGCAGTCCGCGGCATTAAATCTTTCTACCGTTTTTTTCTTCTGATAGGCAAGTCTCCGCGGTTACCCATTTTGGTTCATTTCCCTATGTGCCAATACTTCGTTCTCACGGATCAAGTGGGTTGCCGACCCACATACCGCCATGCGCATTGCCAGTGATATATCCCCCCCCTCTCAGACTTTTTGGCGGAAGTAATCTCCGCGCACGGTTGGGGACTCGCCGAGTCAACGACGTTCGAAGTCCGACCTTTTCTAGCGGTGGCACAGCTTTTCTTGACGCCGAAGACCGGTCGCCAAGGGCGTGACGGCGTTTTTCCTTCAATTTAGCGGGACTCCGTCTGATGTAAAAATCGTCCCACTTATTCAACTGCCAGGCGCTTTGGACGTCCCTAAGCATATGCCTTTCCCCCATTTTGCTTCATCCGCCATCCCATCATTGTCGCCTTTTCCGGTCTTTTTGGTTCCACTGGAATTTGACCCTTCCTGGAGGCGGGAGAGTTTTCCGATTTCTCTTGCAGGTAGCTATGCCAATAATGCCATCGAAAACTCTGGACCTTGATTCCTGTTTCTTCCGCTGCGGGCGATTTGCCGAATGATTTCAACCGCTCTGCGAGAGGAACTCCGGAGTTTGTGGCTGGCTTAGGGCTGTTACCCTAGGTTTTGATGGCGAGTCACCCGATGTCTTCCCGGGGCTTCGTTTTGCTGCAGATTGCTACACTCCCTGGTTTTTTTAGTGTCATCCCCCCTTGCGGCGGACATGTCTATTTGTCGAGGCTTCTCCTTGATGCTTTCCTTTTTTTTCAAAATATTGCAGGGATCCGCTATCGAACCGTTAGTTTCCTCGAGGTCTGGGGAGTAACTCACGACGGCACCCATCTCGACGATCCCCAAGGTTCCTGGGTTCTTTCACTTCCGTCCCGACGAGTTCTCGACCGTGGATCAACTAGCGGTGACAAAGAGAATTCGTCGCCCGTTTTTTCCTTGACTTTTTTTCCCCCCACGTGAGATCCCCCCCGGTCCCCGACCCGCCCGGGTTACTCTTTTCTTCTTATCCCCTCTAGCTAGCCGCCGACTGATTCGCCGCCTGATTCCTCGGCCGACACACACTCAGCCGCCCTTTAGCATTTTTATACATGCCACTTCGTCTTTTCGTCTGATGCCCGTCCGAAGGCTCCCTTTTTTTTTTTTGCAAGGCTTCGTGCACGTTCGGGATCCCAGGGGCCCTTTTCGTAAGGAATAGGCAATTCCTAATCTTTTTTGACCTTTCTAGGTTTGAGTTTTTCAATTTACCCAGTCAACAGGTTACACGCCCAGTTGCTTTCATTTCTTTGACCGGCCTCCCTCCGTTCGGCCAGCTGAAGACCCCTGAACTCTCACCGCGTTGATGCCCGGACTGCTCTCGTCGTTATGCTTCTAATGCGGACCCCCTTTGATTCTTTCATGTGGGATGGGGTTTTCTTGCTTTTATCCCTTTTCATTTTTTTCGTTTCTAAGATCAAACTTCACGAGAGAGGCCGGCGGGTGCGGGTTATTTGATTTGCATTATCTTTTTTCTGCTATGGAGTCCTTGGATGGATGGGTGGATAATAAGTTGTCTGCTTTCGCCGTCCGAGCTCTTATCGCAACCTCTGAGCGTGTGCAGCAAGGTTCGACATGCCCGCCTTCCTCGACATGACCCCCTTTTTCCTTTACCTTAGTCGTCTTTCCCCTTTTCGCTCGATGGTCCAGCGATGGTAGTATTTTCCTTCGGCGCAAGGTCGGACTCTCTTCTTTTCCTTTTTTTTTGTTTCTCTGTCCTCGCCGTTCCCCCCCTGTCGAAGGCTACGATACTACCGCCAAGCGCTGGACCATCGAGCAGCTTTCCTTCTTTCACGGGCTCCCCTAAAGCCATAGAACTTCGGCCTTTTGGGTCCGCTCCCCCCCCTTCCTCGAAGCCTGTACCCTCCTTTTTTTTTTAACATTTCTCTTTTGCCGCCCGGCCCCCCCCTGACCCCGAGTCCTTTCGGCCAACAAGACAAGACATGGGCCTTAGTGGACAACAGCACGGAACAACCCTCCCTCACCTCCTCTCGCATGGGCACTTTTTTTTCCCGACTCTTCGGGATGGAGCCCGGAAACTGGTGCCGCTAACAATCAACTGGAACTTTCCTCTGACATTCCTGTTCTTTTTAACTTGTTTTGGAACTCCCGGCCCTGTCCTTGTTCCCAAAGGTGCAGGAATTTAGCTGTACGACGTTTATAGGGGTGGAGGATAAGCCGTTATAAGATAATTTTTTCCTGCCCAGGAGTGTTCTACAAAAAACTAACCTTCCTCCCGCAATTTTCATGGACGATCCTTGGTACTTTCCGATTGCCTTGAAATCCTCTATGGTGTAAGGGAGCGAATTTTCAGAGGAAGGTGGAAGAGGTCTCCCCCTGACCTTATCTTCTTGGATATAAAAATGGAAGTAAGATAGATGAGTTTATTTTGTCTGTGTTGGCGGTGGTTTCGCCGTGGGTGTTGGTTTTTGTTGGGAAACTGTTTCTTCCCCCTCTTCCCCCGGCTTCCCCCCCTCCCGCTCTAGCGCGGCTCTTGAGGATTCTTTTTTCCCTCCTTTAATATGTAGTCGGCGTGTCGGGACGGGTCGGCTCGTCTTTCGACACGCAAGAAGATCCCTTCCTCCCAGTCCTTCGTGACTGCCCTGGCCCCCTATTTTCAAGGGCGTCTCTTTCCGTCTTGTCGAGTGCAGATTACGAAGGGATAGGGTCCGCTTTCTTTTCGGCTAATCGTTATCCGCTCGGATCACCCCACTTGGAATAAGCGTCCCTCCACCCGTTTTTTTTTTTTTTTATCCTTTTCTTTGCGCCTCAGACCCAGCGTGACGTGGCGTTATCCCAGACCCTTTTTGTGTTTGGAGCTCTGAAGCCGCTCTGCCCCCTGCCGGACATTCATTTTGTGTTCTCCTGCAGCCCTCCATCTGCCCGGCCCGCACTTCTGACCCTCACGACCGGCATCTCGTCACTTTTGCCCCCCCCCCCCCTCCACATGATCTAGTTTTTTTTCCCTTTGACCGCTTCCCTCTTTCGGTCCTCCCCCTTATATTGGCACTCGCATCATAATCCTCGCGACACCTACCCTCTTCCCCCCTCTTCAAAATTACCCGGTTAACCCTTTCCTGAACGGCTACCCCCCAGACCTCAGTCGGTTTCGAGATGATCCAGTTCCCGTCGTATGTGCCCGCCTGAAGTTTAACGAATTTACCGTTTCACCCATCAGGCCCCGCCTTCGCTAAATTTTACCTTGGATTTGGCCGCCCAATGTCGCCGTTTTTAGCTTCTTACGGCGTCAAATGTTGTGCCCGAGCCCAGATTCTGTTCCAGGATCCCTTTCCCCCTCGGTCTCTTCTGTCCGGCCTAGGTTCCACGACGACCCGTTTGACTTTTTATACCGAAAGCTCCCCTCGATTTAATTCCGCGGTACTACCCCTTGCTCCTTTTTTGTGAACTAAAAAGATATTTTCGGTTCATGACGTTTCCCTTTTAGTATTTCTCTCCACCCCTTGTTGTGTGATCTTGATGTACAAGAATGGGACTCAATTCTTTCTCTCTATTGGCCCCAATGTACACCCGCTGTACGGAATCCCCCCTTTTTTTCCAGCCCCCCACATAACGCGAAATTCTTTTCTGTGTGATATGTTCAAAAACTGCACTCTTCTTTTTTGTTTTGTCGTTGTTGAAGAAGACGCCTCTCACGTGTTCTTCGTCCTTTTTAGCAGCGCCCCCAGCCTTTGAAATTTTGCCCTTTCCATGATAGTTTCTTTCCCCCGCTTTTTGACTTGTTCCCCCTGAATAGTCGACGTATCGCATTCGTTTAGGGAAGGAAACATTCGCTTTTTTATTCCGGTTTCATCCCCTGCCGTAAATTCGGGAAATGAACCATGCTGGTCAAGATTCCCTTGACGGCTCATCGCCATCCTCCCTTCCCTTTCCTGATTGTCGTGGCGAGTTCTTCGGACTTTTTTGTTTTTGTTTTTTTTTCTAAATTTATCGCTCTCCTCTCGTGTCTCTTTTTATGATTCGTGATCTCCTTCCTATACTCTTACCATGCTGGTTACCTGTTTCTTGTAAGGTCTCCGACCCCGATTTTTTTCGAGCGGTCTGGTAGGGCTTTCTCACCTTCCCAGAAGCCTGTCTTGCTCCCTTCTTTCTTTTCAAGGGTCTTTGGTAATGCGATTAAAACCCCCCACCATGCATGTTCTCTTTTACGTTATGTGAAGTTTTACCCTCCCTTTCCGGTCGTTTGGATCCACTCAAATTTTACCTTCCTCCTTTTTTTAGTCTTTCTGATTCGACCGCCGCTTCCACACCTATCAGCCTTTGGCCGCTTTGGAGGCCGACCCCGTGTCAAGAGATCATAATCTCGGATCCTTTTTCCCCGACGGCAACTCACCCTTCAAGTCCTGGTGCTCGCTGGGACCCCGGACGCTCTCTTCCCCTCGAGTGGAAAAATTGGAGAAATGTTTCTTTCGCCCCCTTTTGACCGTCCTAGAACTTTGCGGGCACATTGGGCTTCTTTTCCCCCTGACACGACGGGAACTCTTCTTTTCCCTGCCTCGAGATACAGCAGCGGACCTTATTTCCCCGCCCTGATCCTCTTATCCCCACCTCCCACCCCCCCCGCACCCTTTTTGTCCAGGAGATTCTTACCTAGACCTTTGCCGCCGCAATGGGAGCTTTATGTCGGAATGCCCAGGCTCTTTTGCCCGGCCTTCTGTCTTACTTCTCTGTGATCTGACGGACGCTGTTTTTTAAGTATCCCACTTTTTGCCATTACCAATAACAGGGCTTGACCCGGCTTCTAATGGTAGGTTTTGTCCAAATCCATGCTCAACCACTCAACTTTTGATCTACTCCCCGGGCTCTCCATCCCCTCCGGTCCAGCTCTGACCGTCTTCCCCAGGCACCTCCCCCCCACTTCTTACCCCCCGACTGTCCTTAGAGATTTCAAACAACTCGGTTGCCAGCCATGTAGTCTGGGAGCCCATGTTTTTGTTCTTTTTTTTTAGCCGTTTCATCCCGACAGTCGGGTGCCTCTAATCTCGCGAGAGTGCGGGCTTGTTTTGCTTCACCCAGGTTTGGATTAGAGGCTGAGTACTATGGAGTCCGCCTGTTCTTTAATGGGCAGTTCGCTTTGGCTTTACCATTCTTCCCCCCTTCTCCGACGCCAGTTTTTCCTCTTTTCTCGAACGGCCTTTAATCGACTCGGGACTAATGGCCGTCCCTTCACAGCTTTCCTCCTCTAGTCTGAGTTCATGAGTCCCCGTTTTCCCTCTTTCCTTTGTTGTTTTTCGAGCTCTCTTTCCCTTTCCAAGATTTCTCTCACCCCTCTACTACCGGGATCGCCGCTGTTCTTCCCCTTCCGAACAAGGGCTCCGACCCTCCTCCTTCTTAGAAGTTACGTTAGAACTTTTTCTTCCTCCCTCTCGATTTTTTTCTGGTTTCCCCTGAGCGCGTTCCTGCCTCCCCCCCCCCATTCCCGACGCTTCCACCCAGCTTTGAAGACCATAGGCATAAGAACAAGGCCAACGCCTTCGATTCTCACCCTACGTTTATGGGTCCTCTCCCGACTCTTTTTCTGGACCGTTTTATCCATCTTTCCTCTCCCTCCAAACATTGACTCATCCCATTTCTAATGGTGGTCCCCGAGAGAAACTGGATCCGACTCCTCTTTCTCTTCAACCGAGGGGAAGGCACGTGCTCTTCTCCCGTCCTCGGAACCCTTTGGCTTGCAGAAGAATTATTCGATCTTGGGGAACCTCCCCCGATGTCAACATAAACAGTCCTTCTGTTTCCCAGCTTAGCATGGATGTGCCCTTTTCGACTTTTTCACAGCATTCCTTTCGCTTTCCACTCAGGTCCTTCCCCATCTTTTCCACCTCCTCCTTCCGTGCATTCCGCGTTCGGCATCTCTTTTCCTTCCCTTGAACTCCGATAGAATTTGTTTCTTTGGTGTTCTTTTTTCTGTCCCTCTACCTCCTCGCTAGCCGGATCTTCTCGCTGCTCGAAGCGTTTATCCTCATTCATGTCGGCCGTTGGTTCTCGGCGCTCCTTTGGCACAGCCTAAGTATAGGCACAAAAACGGCTTCGAGCATATGCGCGGTTCCAATTCTTGATCCTATCGGGTCTTTTTTCCTGTCGTGAACCCTTCTCCCCTGGGTTCCTCTGTCGGTAGTCGGGCGGAGCACCTTTCCCATGATAATTTCGCTCCTTCCCTTTAAGCGGCTTTCGTCCCTTTCTGGTCCTCTCTTTCCGCGGCTTTCGTCAGTTCTCCCCATTTGCGAGTGAACCTCTGAGCACCATCTTATGCTCTTTCCCGACATCGCACGTAGCTAATTTTTGTCTCCCTTTCACCGCCCGACCTTGGTCTCCCCTCTTGTCCCGCACTTTTCCCCTCGCCTCTCCCTAGAGGTCTTTGACCATCCATTCACCTCCTGCTGCATTTTGGCGGAGACACTGTGACCTCAGTCTTTTGTCTATTTTCCCTTCATGGTTTCTCTCCCCTCCATCCCTCCTGAACCGATCTTTCCCTGTTACCCGTGTTTCAACATTACCAAGCGGACCCAACTTCCCCGACCTCAATGACGGCGGGGATGGTTTCCCCTGTATCTCCCGTTTCTTCTTTCTTTTTCCCGGCCCAGTCGGGAATTTACTGCCTCCTCAGTTTTTTTCTTTTACCCATCCGAAACACCGTGCACCTCAATTTTGGCTTGGACGCGCACGCCCCTGGCTCTCGTCATCTCTGGACTGGTTTCCACCCCTCTCCTTTCGCTTTTCCTTCTCGCGGTTTCTTCGGCACGCCTCCTCCTTTGTAAGATTCTTCTCCCCCCCGCAATTTTGCTGAGTAATAACCTTAATGGTGAATTCCCGTCCCCGCTTCTCCTTGTGTCCCGGTCCCTTGATTGCAGCCGGCTCTTTCTCCAATCCCCCCCCCTCTATGAGTGTCCGACTTCTCTTATTTTTTCCCTATCTTCCTCCCCTCCGTTTTGTTCGAAGTTCCCTGAACGAATGGAAGATTGCTTCATTTCCCTTCTTCATTTACTTAGCCCTTTTTTTCACTCTCCCCATTTTTCCCTCCCCCACCCCCTCCCCCTCTCAAGCGTGTATTCCCTTTCTTTTCTCAAAATCCCTCGGGAGATTCTTTTTTCTTTTCTCAGAAGAAATCGCTCAAGGGGAACGAAGACATAGCCCGTCTTTCCTTTCAGCCTTTCCGGGCAAGGTCATGTGACGTCCGTCCCCCAGACTCTTACCAGTCACGGCTCTTTTTTTTTTGCAGCCACTTCCCCTGGAGATGGTTCTTTTCGGTTGTTTATTCCTGCAACATGAATTAATTCGGACTGAAAGGGCTGGGGCCCAGCCTTCCCTCGATTTTCATAGCACAACGACCACACCACCTTTCTTTAGCTGTATTTTGCATTTTTTCAAATTTGACTAGTCCTCCCAACCTTTACACTTTTCTGTGGCGATTTTTTTCAGAGTTTTCCAAATACCCCAATCCCCCTCCCCCCAAAATCTGGACCCGCTGCTTTCACCTTTTCGGCCCCCCGTTCTTTGACGGTACGTTTGGTTTTTCACCGCTCGAGACGATTCGTTTTACCAGTTTTGTTCTGGAGCATGGGCGGTTTATTTTCTTCACACCCATTTTTTGGTGCGGGAGGATGCTGCAATACATCCGTTACTGTTTTTTTTTTTTCTCCCCCCTTTCCGTCTCAATTGATGGTGCTTCGGCCCGCCTTCATCCCTCCACCCCATATTGAGAATGGCTATTGTAGATATAGACCACCTGTTCCCCTGAGATCCATGATACGTTCTTCGACAGAATCGCCTCCCTACTCGAGTCCGATAAACATGCTGACCTTTTCCTCTTCATCTTTAATCCTATATCAAATGGAGAAACGCTTTTCTTTTTAAGGTTTGTTATTCGCCACTTCTTAGAACTTTTCTGGCGACCCTGTTTTCTAAAGCCAATCAACTTCTGCTATTGCCCCGCCTCTCCCTTTCTGAGAGCCATCCGACGAGGCCGGCTCCTCATTTGTTCTTTCTTTGCCAACCCGGTCCAAAACCCGACCCTACCCGGCCTATCGCTGCTGACGAGGGCTCGTTGGAGCTTTTGCATTTCTTTCAGGCCCTTTGCAAGCCTTGTCGGGTTCCCTCCTCCTTCTGGGGATTTCCGTAAATCCCTTAACCATTCCATAGAGAAACGGGCATTGCCACGGCTTCCATTTTTTCGCCTCTCTCCCCATGAAACCTACAAAGCCAATTCTAGGCTTTATCGGCCATCTCTTCAGACTCGTTCCTTAGGACCGAGGCACCTTCTGCCCCCGATTGCGGACTTGACACCATTTCTTCTCCTCCATTTTTTTTCTTCTGAGGAGTCCATTGAGTTTTTTTCCGTAGTATTCCTTCTTCTGCCATATTTTCAAAAATGACAAGGACTCTTTTTCGGTGCATTTTTTGCCTTTCCGGTTTGCCTTCCCGCTTGCTGAGGCCTGCTGGTGGCTATACAAGACGTCAGGCCGGTAGTCTCCTTCAGACTCTTGAAACCATTGGGCCCCCCCTACTGTCGTCTCTTGTGGCCGCGCTTTATCACAGGCGCAATTAATCTTGCTTTTTCGCTTTCCCTTCCCCTTTATAGATGTCCTGGGTTTATCTTTCTTCCTGAAAGGTCTACGGCGATTCCTCTTATCCATATTTTTTTTTGAGATCTCCGTCGAACATTGCCGCGTCCAGATCACCCGCTACTACCGCCAGCTTAACATAGAGTTTTTTTTTCCCCAATGACTTCCCTCCCGCCTCGAGGTCGAGAAGGCGGCCTGATCCCTTCCCACTGCCTCCTTCCTTACAGAGGTGTCCGATTTTCCCGGAGAGCCAAAGTCTCCAATGAAAGCTCAGATGCAAAGAAATGGCGCCATATGCATCCTTTTAAGGCCCCTCTTTGAACCCGGAACCCGAACTCCGCACTCGCTCGCTCAAGTTGGTCGACTCGGCGGATCAGTTCTGAACTCCTGTGATTGCAAAATGGCATCCCAACTCCCCCCCCCCACTTCATGTGATGAATTTGCCTTTTTAGTCTTCCTTTGGGACTTCACGCGGTGCAGGCAATTTTGTCCTTCCTTTGGCGGTAATGCGTTCTTTTTCTCCATCCGTCCTACTCTTTTCCCTTTTACTGGGTTCTCCCCCATGAGTTGACAAAATAAACAGGAACCCCCCCGCTTGGGTCATTCCTCTTTTTGATTTATTGTAATGCCGATGCTGGATCGCCCCATTTTTTCCTCCCCTGCCCGTCAGGATGGAAAAGCGGGCCGGCCAATCGTGGTTTCAGGCACTTCATCCGTTTGTTCTTCGGAAGAAGGTATGCGGCTTTCACTCTTACTGGGTAGGTGTTCCCCTTTTGGGTGGAGAGGGCGGCTATCCGCGCGTTTTGGGTCGGGCATGAGGGCGCCAAGCCTTCCTTGACCCGGTCTTGGGTCCTGTATTTCCAGCTTTTTTTTCTAAATGCTCCTCGGCGAAATAAAGCCCAAACGTCCTTCTTCTTTTACATTTTTCTCCGTGTGGCCCTCTTTCTCCGGCCGAGGAATTTTCTTGAGAGGTGCACAGGCGAGGCCGCGTTCGCCTGGCTTTTTTTGCTTCTTTTTAATAGCCTTGACTCGCGCGGCACGGATAGCTGTCCCGGATTTCTATTTTTTTCCCCCCGGCGAGAAGGGAGTTCCAGGAACCTTCACATGTCGCCGCCTACATTACTTCTCCCCAGACAGCCGGGATCTGTGCAACAGCCCCCCCGAGAATGAAAAATAATGGTGACGTCGCGCACTTGGACCCCATCCCCTTCATTTTTTCACATACGTCCTTGGGCTTTTTCTTTGCTCCCCTCCGAGCCCCTGTTCGGTGAACCCAATACCCCTTACAGGACAATTCAAGAGGTGTGCGCAGCGACGGTCAGTCTTTTTTTGGCTCTTCACCGAATTTATAAAAAAATCGGAACCTTCCATCGTTATTTCCCACAAATCCCCTCTTCCCCCAAACCCGACTTTTTCAACCCCCGAATGCGGTTTGCGATGAGCCCCCCTTTCGCTTTTGCTGGCAGCGCCTAGTTGCGATTTCCAGATTCCCCCCCGAAAACATCCCCGCGCCCATTTTCCCCTTGACCTCCTGCTTTCCGCCTTTTCTCTTTCTACGGCGTCCGACGCTTCCCTCTTACTGTCTTTGTTCTCGGCCATCCTCTTTCGGCCGCCTTTGAGCGGTTCCTGTCTTATTATCCAATAGACCCCCCAGGTTTTTGGATTAATATAACGGCACTTATCTTTTCTCTCTTTATGATTCTTTCCTGCGGTACTTGATATTTGTTGAACCCACTCGTCCCCCCATGAACTAATTATCTTGTTAGGCCTTCCGCGGGCATTCCCTCTTTTTTTTTCCCCCCCGTTTTAGCGATGCTGCAATGTTACCACCCCCCTATTTTTCCTTTGTCGGTAAATCACGCGTACGGACCATTTTTGCCGAAGTTCCCTTACTATGTGACATCGTTCGTTTGATTCCGTGCCGGTTATATTCATTTTTGAGGGAAGACTTGTGTCGGTCGTGGAGTTAGCGTATCGCAGTTGGTCCTGCCTCCGAGCCCCCAGCGCCTCGCTGCCCAGAAGCGACCATTCTAGTTTCTCGGGACAGCTTCCTTTCCTCATCCGCATCTTTAAGGCGGGATCATTGGGCGTCCCCTCTTCTGCCTGACTGTTTTCGGATGGTAACCGACGCCACTGCCCGTCTTTCCCACCATAGCAGTGACGACGGGTACTGGTCATCGAATACTCGATCGGCATTTTTGGTTATTTTTTTGACTTTTTTCACCCTTAAGAGGTTCGGGTTCGATTTTATTTCTCTAGGGTCTTCCAATAACTTAATCGCCAACTATGGACATTTCGATGCTGTTCCATCTCCGCCCCCTTTCTTCCCTTCTTTGACGGTGTTCTATTTTCACCTCCTTCCGAAGGAGATTTAAGACGGTAGTGACGGTCCCCCGGTTTTTTTCTATTTGTCTGTCGGTTCATTCGACGAACCACATTGGTAGGAGGTTTCGGATCTGTTTGATGAGCTGCCCCCAGTGTCTGAGTCTAGTTTTGGGGCGACCCTTAGCTGAGGCGCCACCCCACTACGCCTTCGCCACACACTCCTATTTTCGGCGCCTTCTCCCTTTTTCCGACTTTCTCGGATCCCCTGGGAGTCAAGCACTTTAACTCGACCATCCGTTGGGTTCCCTAACGGTTGTACTCTGGTTCTATAATATGCGAACCGCTCATTATGCTCGTTCAGACGACTCGTGCACACGGCGTTTTTTCGCAGCATCTTTTCTCTTTTACCCTGAGAGCTTATTCGCCTATCCTTAGCCCGCGAACGCAGCTGGCTGGATGTCCGCCCTGATCCGGTCCTCACCCGCAACTTACAAGATCAAGTTCCCTGCCAGGACTGCACATCGGACATTCAGTGATTTTCTGAAAGGATTCGGCTCCTCGTCCCTGCCTTCTTTACCGGTCACTGGATCGACTTATTGATTTCCCAGCCCCTCGGCAATTACCAACGCAATGGGGAAACACGGATGTCTTTTGTTACTGATTACCCCATGAAAGGTCAGCCAGGAGACCGGGCTGATCTCTCAAAGAGTTTCTCCCCTTTTCACCCGCACTTACTGCAACGCTTGCAAGGGACTACGCTCATTCCCCCAAGCTGTTCAGACATGAAGGACCAGTTCCCTTGAGTCACTGTGGATTGTGACGGCCCAGGCTTTACCTTATAAATCTCTCCGCGTTTTCCTCCTATCCAACCCCGTCTGTGCGGAGGGGTGAGGTTATTTTGATGCTGCGGTTTGCCTTACTTATATCGTCCATGGCTGGCGGTTTGGCCTCTTTCGTCCTTGGGAGTAGGGCCCTGCCTCAGAGTTCCCCCTGCACCATTCGACGAGGCCATTGGGCACGGTCTCGAAAGGACTCCTACCTTTCTGCTCGATTACGAAGCCCTTGTCATTAATGTAACACATTTTCCTCTTCGTCAGACGGTCTTTTCGATTTGAGTGCGCGTGGCAAGGTATGAACGGCCCGACCTAGATTTTGGGGTTGTTGAGATTTTCTCCTCCCCTTTCCCTTGAGGATCCGCTACTACCTCCCAGCTTTTGACTGCGCTTTTCGGACAAGCCCCCTTTTTCTGACATCGTAAGCTTTGGTTCTTGCCGTTCGCGAACATTGCAGCGCCAATAGCCTTTGGGGAAATTTTTTTGCAACGAGGGCCGTATTTTTTTACTGCCCAGAAAGTATTAGATTGGAGGCCCCACCTGTCTATGCCTCATCCTGAAGGAAAACCGACGGCCAAACGTCCGCCAGCTCGATCGCCTGGGAAGTCTGAGACTTAGGCGGATTTTCTTGTCTTTCTTTTTCCCCCATACAAATGATTCCTGTTTTTCCTGCCGCATGCCGATAGAAACTTTTTTGATTCCCTTTCACGTCGTCCACGCGGTGCAGTGCCAGCGCTCCGCGCTGGATGAACGCCGTGGATGGACGGATCCTTTCCTGACGCTTTTTCTTGTACAGTTTTAATGGGTTGCACCTCCACCCCTAAAAACCGACAGACGTTTGTTTCAGAACTTTATGCTTATTATTGGTAATTGCTGCCTTTCCCCCAAGAAACGTCGCCTCGTACAGGTCTTCGCCCTTTTTCTTACCGAGAGGTTCCCCCACCCTGAGGCATGGCAGTCCTGCCCTCCCCCATGTGTCTGCAGCAATGCTCTTCTGTAAGCTCCGGAGTTTCTGTCTTGGTCTTGTCAGCCTTTCCCCCTTCTTGACCTATGACGCGCTGCGGGGTCCTTTCCTTTTCTATCAAGCCATGTCGGCCCGGGGCGTGGTACTCTCTCCCACCGGCGACCCTACCTTCCCGGTCATGAATCGTCTCTCTATGTTTTCTCGGCTTCGAGGAAGTCGTTCTATCCTTTTTCCTTCAGTGCGCCCGCATTTTTATCATTTAGGCGCAGTTCGGGCTGGACGCCCTTATTCCCTCCCTAGAGAGGACCGTCTATACGATTCCCCCCCCTCCCTTCTGGCAGTTGGTAACTTAGATGAGTCTTTTTCTTTCCCCCGACGCCCATCATGTAGTTTTTCGTCTCCGCCCGACGCACGCCTGGATGGAGTCGCCCCTCCATCACCGTTCCCTCTGTGACGGTCGCCATTACAAGCCCACTCCTCCCAACAGGAGCACCCTAGTCTGATTTTCGCTCACTGCCCGTCTCGCGAGCGGTAGTTAACCTCCCCGCCTTTTTCCGGTTTTCCCCCTCGCCTGTCCGCGGGCGGCGACGTGTAAGTTCTTTGCGGCCTTTTTTAAGCATATATGGTTCTGTTTTCTCATAATCCCCTCGGAACCCCCCCCTGTAAGGGTTATATACTTGATTCCCCCCCTTCTTTTTCCCCCCATTCGACCGAAAGCCCACCCGCAATGTCTTCTGGTTCTTTCTACAGTTCCCTTTAGGGGCTTTTGCCCGGCCATTTTTTTCATTCCGAATTTCGTCAGGCTACAATCCGAACATAAAGATCCATTTTAGGTTTCTCCACCTTTGATTGCCGCCTTTCTCGCTGCTCGGTCATTTCGATGTTCCGCCAGATAGCATGGGACGATTTTTCCCGCTTTTTCCTTTTACTCGTCTAGTCCGCTCCGCGTGGTTTTTTCTATAACTACTCCCCATGTGTGGTTTCATACGGCACGGGAACTGCACATGTCTCGTTATTCTGTTTTCCTTGATTCCCCTCAGTGACGCCGGGCCGGATGCACATCGTAATAAAAGTCTCTTCTTTCGGTGGCCGC
>Ga0179593_1714966_pt1 | contig 17374 bp, 35 predicted proteins | sample CZODoug2_1_08_16_FD_185931 | JGI IMG/M metagenome (GOLD analysis project Ga0179593, IMG submission 185931) | Vadose zone soil fungal communities from Angelo Coast Range Reserve, California, USA - CZODoug2_1_08_16fungal (PacBio error correction) | ecosystem: Environmental > Terrestrial > Soil >... | reverse complement strand
GATTTTTTTCCCCAAACCCCTTTTGTTCGTTCAACTTCGAAGGAGCTTTACAACCTCCTCCCCTCCGTGCTCGCCGTCTTGAGGGAGTTTACGTTGTTCCCCTTTTCCTTTTCTATTCGTGTGCGCTTTTCCTCTGTGGTTGACCTTTCCCGCACCCGTTTTGGGCCGCCCTTGCCGGAGGACTGCTTTCTTTCTCCTTTTCGAGTTTTGTTGTTTTCGTCTTTTGGTAATTAAGGCGCTCCCTTCCACCGCTCCCACGCTATCCCTGATTCCGTTTTGTGATCTGTCCTCCTCAAAAGCCCTTTTGCACAGTATGAATTTCCCCTTTGGATTAACATTGTTGTTTGAGTGCCCCACAATGCCTTGGCAACTTTGGCGTTGCGGCTTGTTTTTTCCTGATTTTGTTCAGAGTTTTCTCACCCCTTCTTCCCCCCCGAATAAATACAACCAACTTGCCCCCCTTTATTCTTGCCGATTTTCCCCCCCCATTATACAATTTACTACAGTTCCCTAGTATAAAAGCCTTTTTTCACCCTGACTTGCAATTTTCACACGCCTTGAAGCCTTTCCGCTCCCCCCTCTTCTCCCCTTTCCCAAACAGGTTTGAGTCGGGTTCCCCCTTTTTTCTTTGTGCACTTTATCCCCTTCTTAGGTTGTCCCACCTTCCTCGCCTTCCTTTTGGCGTTCTTGGGTCTGGCTACCCCGCCTACCAATGTGCCCTTCCTCCTCTTTTTTCCCCCATCGGTAATTTCGCCTGTGCTTTCTTCTCTTCCACTTCTGCAAGGCGTGGAGGGATTTTTCTTTTCCTGTCTGAGGTATCCCCACGGGGACTTCAACAATAAGGCTTCGGTTTCTAGAAAGATGATCCACTGGTGTGCTTTCTCTTCTTGAGTTCTGGGCCGTGTGGAGCCCCCCCCCCCCCCCCCCCCCCCCCAGTTGAGTGAGAGTTCGCATCAGTTTGCTGTTATAGATCGGGATGTTTCCTCTTTCCTGGGATTGGAGTGCCCAGGGTTTTACCGCCCCTCTGCGAAGGCATTCCCCTCTTCCCCCCCTCCCTTTTTTCGTCCGCCTGGATCTCATGCGCTTCCTCATTATTCGAGTCTGCGAAAAAAAGCAATTGTTTACGTCTCCTTCTGGTTTTGAACCCCAATTATCCCCTTGTCCACACCCAAGCCATAGCATTCCTTTATTTTCGGCTTGCCTCTTGCAACTTCGGTGGCCCTGCTATGGTTCGAGTTCTGCCTTGAAAAAGTTGCTGGGCAAATCTAGCTCGCTTGGAACCGTACTTCCTGAAGGGGGGCCGATCTTCCCCTTTTTTTGTGTTTAACTTTGGGGTAACCCCCACTCGTGAGGAAACCAGGTCATTACCAGCGCCGCTTCGCTTTCTTTCTTGTACTGCTTTTTCCCATATTTACCTTTTTTTTTTTTCCTCCCCCCTGATCAATTTTTGTTCTTATTGTTCTTTTCTGCTGCCTTTCTTTTTTAACACGTGTCTTTTTTATCTGTCTAACTTGCTGCACCTCGTCCGTTTTTCTTTCTTTTTTTCTGGGGGACGCTTTTTTTTCCCTAACTAGTCCCCTATTTCAGGCCGTGCTTTTTTTCTTGTGCCTTGGTGGTTCTGTAAGAGCTGGCCCCATTCTGCTTCCTCTGTTTTTTTTCCCCCCAATGGCCTTGTTAACTTTTTTCCGTTTCCAAAATGGCCGCCACGTTATGTCCCTTTTTGCCTCCAAGAGAGGACTTCGTGGGATGAAGTTTGCCGTTTGTCCCCCCCGGCCTCATGTCTCGCTGTTAGTAACTTTCCTTTGGCATAGGCGCATTTCCCCGAGCCCTTTTTCTTCCCCCAGGGAATTTCCTTCTTTCCTTTCGTTGCAACCCCCTTTTCTCCTTATTCAGCAGGTTACTGTTCTGTCCTTTCCAATCTAGACAGCGTCCTCCCCCCCCTTTTTTTCCTGAAAAGGTCTGTCTTTTTGATTTTAGTGGTAAATTAGCGTTCACCGGTCGTCTCTGTCCTGACATACAATACCCACTTTCGGCAGTCTTCCCTTGCTTCAGCTTTTTAACCAATGTGGCCTGCGTTTTTTTCTTCCCCCCCGTTGTACCGCCTACCCCCCCCCCTGCCCCCGTCAGTTTTCATACCGGCTATTGTTCTTTTTGAACTCCAAAAGTGTATGAACTTTAGTATTAGAGTTTCCTCATGGTCACTGTTTTATGACTATAGTTGACTTTCTCTTTGTGATAAACCGGGGAACTTAAGCGTCTAACCAGTTTCCCTGTTTTCGTCAGGACGGAAACTCAACCCCCTTTTTTTTCCTTGGATTTAGGTCACCTTCCATTTTTTTCGTGTTGTTAGAGTCCCTGTGCCATCCTCTAGGGAACAGGTTTCCATGCGTTTTCCTCCATACCCTTTCCTAGGACTTCTTTTTTGCTTGCGATGATCGACGTCCTTTTTCGATGAGTTTTTTATTAAACGATTCGCGACAGTTCATATTGTTTTCCCCTCTTTTTCCCCGTAGCCGGTGACGGATTTTTTCACAAGTACCTGCTTTCTTTCTTCATTTTTTGCCGTCCCTATTTTTAACTTTTTGTGTTCCATCAGTCGCTTTTTCAATGTTCAGTCCGCACCCCCTTTTCGAGGGGCGGCGCCCCCCTCCTTTTGCGTCACAAGGAAGAATCTTGTCTGTTTCTTGCCAAAACCTCCCTGAAGCTAAAAACTTGCCCCACCCCCCCCCTCGCAACCCGTGCCCTTCGGCGCTTCAACACCCCTTCGGCTTTCCGTTTGGTTTTTCTGACTCCCCCAGGGGAATCTACTTGCTTTTCCTCCCCCCTATTACACCCCCCGATTTCGGCTTCTAATTTATCGTTTGTCAAGCCTGTATATCCTGCCCCCCCCACCCAACATTGTTCCCCCCTTCTTTTGTGTTTTCGAACCCCTTCGCCCCATTCCTGATTTCAGCCTTTGTAAATTTTGGACATGTTTCAACATTCCCTTGTTTGCCATTTGACCCCCCCCTTCCATGGTCGCCGGGGCCCCTCCCTTTTCCCCTACCCGAACGCCTTGACTGTTTTTTCTGGAAGTAACTCCGTTCTTATAGTCTTTTTGCCCCAGGTCTTTGGTTTTGCGATTGGTTCTCATAAATGCCAAGGTACTTTCTTCCCCCCCCCGCCTCGATTCGGAGTTTTTCCCACTTTTATGTCTGCCGTTTGCTTCCAAGTTCGGGTGCCCCCCTTTTGCTGTTCAAGGTTTCGACCCCCCTTTTGTTAAGGCTATCGTGCACGTCCTTTCTTTTTCTTTCAACGACATCGGCGATTTCTTCTTCCTTCCTTTTATGGGGCCCCATATGTGCTCCTCTTTCCCTCTCCCAGGGTTACGTGCTTACGCTGGACCTGGCGGGCGCGTGCGTGGCTCTAATTTGGGGGGGTAATCTTGGTTCTCTTTTTTTTTTCGACCTGTTTTCCTTCATCATCGGCATCGCACCTTACTTACCTCTATTGCGCCTCCCAGGATGGCCTGCGAAACCTCCCCTTTTTTCAAAAGGTTTGTTTGGTTTCTTCTTTGCGTAACTCTCATTCATTCCCTTTTCTTCCAAAGAAAGGGCCGGGCCCTTCATGCCCTTCCCCCCTTTTTCTAGTTAGGGCTTTGGTTTCCATTTTTTTTTCCCCCTTTTTCCCTTCAAGTTAAATGCGCGACAATTCCCGTCCTGCTTAGTTTTCAGCTACCCCTTCTGTTTCGCTGTTTAGACCCGTTTTTTTTTTCCCTTTTTAACGGTTCTTGGGGTTCCCCCTTTTCCCGGTTGACTCGATGGACGGGGAGTTCAGTCCCTTTTTCCCCCCCGTATGAAAATTTGACACTGCTCAAATCCCTTTCCCCCCCTTCCCTCTCGGTTTTTTTAAAGTTTCTTTCCCCCTGGTTTTTCCCTTTCCCTACGAGTGTCTCTTCGGTGTGGAGTGAACGCTACTCGTGCGGTTTCCGTATTTCAGTAGGTATCTTTCCTTTTCTTCGTTTCTTTTTTTTTCCCTTTTCAAAGGTCTACTCAAGGAAGTCTTCCTTTTTTGCAATGTTTTTGGTTATGGACGGTGAGTGCTTTTTCTCCCTTATCCCCGCAGTGAGCCCCCCCTGCAAATGTATTCTCCAAAGATTTCGCAAATGCTCCAGTTGGTTTTTTTTTCCCGTTTTCTTTTTTTTTCTTTTTTTTCCAAAAACACTTTGTTGTTCCGTCCCCCTGGGGATCCCACCTTATATCCCCCCACTTTGGCAATTTTATTCGATCCTCAGCCACCCCTAGCTTTTGCTTCCTTGGTCTCCCCCCCCTTTTTTTTCCCCCCTGAAGGTTTTTCGCCCCCCCCCCCAACGAGCCAACAGTTGCAGGAAATGGCTGACCGACACAGTCCTCCGACTTGGCCCACTCATGTTTGATTCTTGAATTAAAATTTTATGTCCCCCCGAAACCCCTCTCCGGAAGGACACCGGCGATTCGCCTTTTTCCCGCCTCCGTTTTCGCCAGTATTTTAGCTTTCCGTCTCCTTCTGCTTTCTTTTGCGGGGTCTTTGAAGGAATGCCTCACTATTTTCCCCTGCCTCATTGCCCCCTAGAATGATCTCTTTAACCTTCCCTTCCCAAAGTTTTTTTTTTTTCCGCAGTCCTTCTTTTTCTTCCGGTTGTTTTGTGTTTTAGGGTGTGTTCATCTTTTTCACCCCTTTTCATTCAGGCTGTTGTAACTTATAACTTGACCCGCGTTTTTACTTTTTTAGCTAAATCGTTAGGCCCCCCCGTTTTGACCCTCTTTGACCTTGAAAACTCCCCACCCGATAACGGTTTCCTCCTTCCTGATCTGGTTTCCCCAAGACATTCCTTACCCCCACCCCTGTTTTGTATGGGCCCCCCCACCCCCTTCTTTTGCCATAAACTCGTAAATGGATTGACCTTAACCCCCACCCCTCCCCCCCGCCATGTTTTCTTCCCCCCCCATCTTTGTTTTTTGTATTACTTTTAATTCCCCACTGGGTGAACCTGTTTCTTGGTGTGTTACGTTGGTGTCCATTCTTTTCTCCTTTCGGGCTTTTTTCTTTTTCCCGTTTTTTCAGATCTCTTTTCTTCCCTTTTTTCCCCGTCTGTTTTGACAACTTTTTTTATTTGGTTTGGCGCTTGGAGGGAAGGTTTCAACATCAGTCCCTCTCCTTTCGGGATTTCTTCTTATCCTTCCTAGATTCGGTCTCTAAGGAACTTTTTTTTTCATTGGAGGCTTCAGAACGTTGTCCCTTCTTAGTTTTACACCTTGTACGGTGAGGTTGTGGTTGGCTGCCAAAAGTCCAGGGTCCTTTCTTTCATTTGATGTCACCCCTTGAACTTTTCCTTTTTTTTTCTTTTGCAGGCATTGCTGTTTCTTTTTCAGATTTTTCTCCATCTGCGTACCTGCAGTTGTTGTGTTTTCCGCCTGCTTTCTCGAATCACACAACCCTCTCGCAATCTTTGTTTCAGTTTTTTTTTTCTTACACGGCCCCATCCTCTCCTGGCTTACATCACGTCCCCGTTGCCGGACCCGTGCCCCCCACAGGCCGTGATTCTTTTCTGAAAATGAATGCTTCCACCCCCCCCTACATTTTTTCCCCACTTTTAAGTTTCTTTCTCTTCTCCCGTGTGGTGGTTGCGTATATTTCTGGGCCATGTTCTGTTTTCTTCGATGGACTTTTTCCCCCCCGCTTGCTTCCCCTTTTTTTTTGGTTTTTTTCTAACTTATTTCTCTCCTTTCTTGGTAGCAGTAAGAGGTTGCGTACTTTCTGTTGGAACGTGCCCCGTTTTTTTTTTTCGAGCTTTTTTTTCTTTTTCCTTGCGTTGGATTTTTTTCTTTTTTATTGAGGGTTTCCTTTTTCCAGACCCTTCCCCTTTCCCCCATAGTCCACCGTTTTTGTGTTTGCTCGGTATTCTCCTGCGTGTCCACTTTTCTTTCCACATTAACCCTTCACTTTGAGCTGGCTTTTTTTTAGTGACCCCCAAGGGACCGTGACTCCCTGCGTAGCCGAACCTTCTCCCTTAGGATAAGTCTCCTTTGAATCTATTGATTTCGCCGAGATACTCCCCCCCCCCCCCCTCTTTGACCAAAAACGCTCCACCCCCCCAAGCTACCACCGTCGTTGGGAATTTGAATTCCCCTTCCTGGTCCACCCCCAAGTTATGAAGTGAACCCTTTTCCCCCCTTCCCTTTTTTGTTCCCCTTTTCTGACACCTTTCCCGACCAAAACTTTGTTTAAAACCCACACACAGGTCCTTTCAATTTTCGTGTCTAAAACTTTACTTTTCTCCAAGTCCCCCCCCCGCTGCTATGTGGTTCTTGCCACTTTTTTTCCCTGATTTTTTTTTACCCCACTTTTCCAGCACGATTGCTGCCAGGTGTTGGTTCCTACACACCGTTGTTTCTTTCATGTGATCACCCCTCTTTTTTTTTTCTTAGGTTAATCCTTTTTTTCTCGAGTGGACACTTGAACTTCCTTTCGGCGGGGCCCAACGTCATTTTTTTCAACCCCCCCCTGCCTTTTTCCCCCCCCCAAAATTTTGTTTGTATCTCACCCAGAGAAACTATCTTCTGATTTTTTTATTTCCCTCTTTTCTTTTTTCTTCCTCCCCCCCTTTCCCTTACCCCTATCCAAACCTTTCCATTCAGGAAGGTTCGGTTTTTTTGGTCCCCTTTTTTGCCCATTTTTATAATACGGCAAATAAGACATCTTTCTTTTTCCTTGTTTTTTTTTTTTTCCCCCTTCCGTTTTCTTCCCGGTCTTATTCTGTTTGGCACGGCCAGTAATTTTGCCTTTTTTCCGCCCCCCTTTTTTTTTTCCTGATATTTTTTCTTACGCCTTCTTTTTAGACCCGGTCCTTTTTCTTGTATTTTTTCCTTCACTTTTCGGTGCCCTTGTTTTGCGAGTTCGGCCCTCCATGCGTCCCCTCCTTTCCTACCCCCCCCCCCTCTCCCCTTTTTTCCTTGCCCTTATTGTCCCCGGTATCTATTCCCCTTGCCATCTGACTAAAAATCACTTCATTTTTTTTCTTTTAATTTGGGCGTTTTCTTCTTCCCAGATTGGGACTTTTTGCACCCCACCTGGGGGCCTTCTCACTTGGGATTGGGGCTTTGTTTTTATGTTTTTTTTGTGTTCATCTGGCGACGGGCCGGCCCCCAGCCACCAAACCATTTCTCCTTTTTGTCCCTTTCCCCTTTCTGGTTTCTTCCTTTTGTCACGATTTTTTACGCTTCCTCAAATCTCTTTTCCCTTTCCTGCCCTTTCCCTGCCACCTTCTGCTTTTCCTCCCCAAACCGCTTACCCCCCCCGGTTTTCAACTGACTTTTTCCTTTTTTGTTCCCGTCCCCCCATTTTTTTTTTTTTCTGGACACCGTCCCCCGTTTTAATCCGTGTTTCACACCCTCTCCCCGTCCCTGGTATGGGTTTCTGGGTTTCCCAACTTTCACATGGCACTTTTTTTCCCTTTTGATCCTTTTTGTTTTTCGTGATTTCTCGAAAATATTGGCTTTCCTTTCACCCCCCCCAGCCTGGTCTTGGTTTTCTTTATTGTCTTTTTTTTTTCTTTGGCTCCTTCTCCCCGTGGTTCCTTTATCAAGTCCCCCACATCCTCCATAAGGTAGGTGGTCTAGGCGATAGACCTTTTTCTGTCCCTTTTGCGCTATGTTTTGGGGTCTCTTGTTTCGTGAGGTCTCTAACCCCCCAACTTTCTTGGCTTTTTTCGGCCCGCCTCCCTTGGCGCGGCCACCCAGCTGGTGCTTTTGGTCCGATTGCTGGCTTTCACGATTTTGACACTCAGCCTTAAAATCCCTGTTTCACTATCCCCCCTTGACAGTGTTTAGGCTTCCAGGATCCTCCCTAACTCCCCGAGAGCTTCTTTTTTACTGGGGCAAAACCTTCCCCCTTATCTCCTTCCCGCTGATGGGTTTTTCCCAACATTGACGGACCCGTTTACCCAAAATCCCCCTTCTGCCTTTCCCGCTTGTTCTTGCTCATGGCCTTGTTTTTTTTTTTCTTTTTGCCCTGAAGCCTTTTTGCTTTCCCCTGGGACTCCAGGGGAGTGTACCCGCCTCCCCTCTTTGGAACATAACTGACCTTCCGCATGGGTTCCTTCAACCACCAATTTTTTCCCCCCCCCTTATCATCTGTGGCCAACAGGACCAGGAACATGGATCGTTCAAGTAGTTGCTTTTTAAGCGTCATCCTTTCTTTGCTTTATTGTCCCCTTTTTTCGACAGGGTTTTGTCGAAAATGAGGGTTGTAAAACCATGTCTCTGATGGTTTGACTGGCCGCTTGCCCGGTTCCCCCTTCTTTTTTTTCCGTGAGGTCTTTTTTCCTCATTGCAATGGGCCGGTTGTTTTCACGCAACGCTTTTGTTGTAGCATATGTTCGTTTTGTCCCCCCCCCTTCTTGACCTTGGTGTATCGAGGCCCTTTTTTTTTTTTTGTAGTTTCCCTTTTTGAGTCCCCTATCTTTTCGGTCTGTTTCGTCCACCCACTTGGAAAGGTCCCCCCGGGTGGTTTGCGCAGTTCCCCCCCTGTGCTTTCGCGACAAGTTTCACTTGTCTTTTTTTTTTGCCTTTTCAATTTTTTTCCTTTCCGGTAGCGCGCTTCGTGTACTGTAAACTTTTTTTTCAAGTCCTCTTATCATGGGCGCTTCTTGCCCCCCGTTGTTCTCATTTTCCCCATTTTCCTCAGGCTTTCTTCTTCCTTGCAGCCGGACGCGTCGGTGAAGATCCCCTGCCTCTAGTTTTTCTTCTGGAAGCACCGAGGGTTCTTCACCGATCAACTGCGAAATTTTACCCTCCCTCAATTCCGTTCTATCTCACGTTTGTTGTGTAGAGAACTTGGCCCTTTCCAGCCGACCCCTCCCCCTTCTCTTATTTTTTTTTCTACATTCGTTGCCGCCACATGGCTAAAAACGTACCACTTTTCCGTGGTTCCTCTTTTCGTGAATTTTTTTGTCCCCACTCTCTTTTCCCCTTGCCTTTTGATCCCCTTTTCGTGCCCGGCAACCTGCCCTGGGCGACCTTTGGGCTCCGGTGTTATACTTCGCGATTTTTTTTTTTTTTTTATTTTTTTTTGTGTCCGTTCATCGCCGTTTCTCCACTTCCAGTTTTTTTGTTGTTTTTTATTTTTCTGCAACCCTCCTCCGGTAATTGATTTCTTTTTTTTAATGTTTCTTTTTTGTATGTCCCCTCCCTTTTTTTTTTTGCAGCCCGATCTGCCTCGACGGCGTTTCAGTCTTTCTTCCGAACGGTTATAGCTTTCTTCCTTTCCCTTCTTTATCCCCGTACCCTTTTCGGGAGAAAAACTGAATTTTTGCTCCCGCCACTTTCTGAGAGGTTTTTCCCTCTTTTCTCCCCTTTCACCTTACTCGACGTGAAAGCTTGAATTCGCATTGAGTCTTACAACGGAAAAATCCTTTCCTATGAACAACCCCCCGGTTAGCCCTCTATTCTTTGGGTCCTTGGTTTGGTGATTTCCCTCACTTTTCAGTTTTAGAATAAGTTTCCCTGACCCGAGACTTTATTTTCCCCGTCTTTTTGACCCCGTTTTCTGAAGTTTTCCCCCCCCCGAGTTTTGCAAGATACTCCACAAGCTCCCCTATATGTTTTAAGGTTTTGTCGTACCCCCCCGGCTGTTGAGCACCTTTCCGGCCCTGCCTCTTCACTGGCCCTGGTGCCCGGGTTTCCCTGTCTTTTTCCCAATCTAATTGTTCCTTCCCCTCCCCCTTTTCGTCCTTCTCTTTTGACACCATCCCGCACAGTGAAGCGGTACGTGATTGGGAATTACTTTTCCCTCTCTCCGTTCTGTCCGTTTCCCTTATCTGTGAGTAACACCGCACATGTGGGTGAAGGGCCTCTTTCACCCTTTTCCCCCCGTGGCCTCTATTCTTTATTTTTTCCCCTTTCTGCCGGCAACTTCGGGTCCCCTGGGGCTTGTCCTGGACCGGCTCCCCACCCCTCTTATGACCTCACCTCAGTTTGGTGGTTGCCTGTTCTGCTATTTTTTTTCCGCCTCTTGTCAGCTCTCGGTTTTTCCCTGTCTCTCTCTTATTCTTGCGCGCTGGGACGGGGAGTGGACCGAGGGTTGTGGATTATTTTTAGTTGGAATTGTTTCTTTTGCTTTTTTCAGTTTCTTTTATATTTCTTCCTCATCATCGCCGTTGCATAGAAATAACGTGCCTTAGCGCGCACGTCTTTCCCCCCTGATGCCATCCTTTTTTTTTCAGTTTTTTTTCGGTACCCCCAACCGGATACTCTCTTCTTTTTGGCCTGTGCCTCTTTTCTGATCTTTCTTTCTTTCTCTTGACCCGGTATACTTATGGCGGAGCGGCGCCCTGTAGGGTTTCCCCTAACTGTTCACCCCCCAGTGTTAACCACCCCCCGTTCTGTTCGTTGGCAGAGCAGTAAATCCGTGACCCCTTAATTCGTATTGTTTTTTTTCCTTCAGGCTGTCAATTCCGTATTGTTTGTCCGTTTCCCCACCCTTCCTCACCGGTCTCGACGGGGAGGCTCTTTCCTTTGATGACGTTGGATCCACTTACGAGGGGGATCTTTTTTTTCCCCCCAGAGTCCAACGTTTATTAACCCCGCTTTTGGATGGGTTCTGGATTTCCCCCCTCTACAATCTTCTTGTCTGGACCTTGAACCTTTTAAGCATCGATTTCTGGCTGTTTTTAAGTTTTGCCATGGGTCCAGTCAGTCCTTTTCCGAGCGATACGGCCGTAACCCCACTCGCAAAAAGTTTTTTTTTTTTACTTTTTTGGATTATTAGCGTTCGGGACGTGTCGCAGGGTCCCGCCAATCCCTCCATGCTTTCCACATTTTTTTCTGAACCTTTTTCCTTCCCAAAGGCTTTGTGCCCCCCTCCCATCTGTTTCCTTTGCCCCCAAAAGGCCCATTCAGCCCCCTCGGTCGTTTTTCCCGATTCTATCCTTTTTCATCGTTGATTTGCTCCTTTTTTCCATAGCCTTCCCGGTCCCCTTTTTTCGCGCTAACAGAGGTTCAGTTGGTCCCCACCCTCCCTTTCCAACAAGGTTTGACCAAACTCATGGGTCAACGACCCTCCCACTACCCCCCTTTTTGCCCCAGTTCGCTTGCAAGTCCACATACCGCAACACACCCCTCATTCGATCCCGCGATTAGTTAAGGAGCTGGACGCTTTCTGATCTTTTTCTTCCGTTGGATTTTCCCCCTAGCGACCTTTCCTTCCGCGTAGTTTACGCCCCGGATGGCGCCACCTGGGCCTTGACACTGGCTACGTAACTTAAACTTTTTATTCGGGGCTTTTGTGTTTTCCCTGTTCTTTCCCACCCATTGTTTTCGACGCGGAAGAACCTCTGTGCGAGGGTTTTGCTCGGTTGGTTTTGGAGCTTTTCCAACCCCCGTATGTTTTTTTTTTCGTAAATTCCCCCGTGACTTCTGCGCCTCATTCTGGAAATTTCCTGTCCCCGCGTCACTGAACGTTTCTTTTTTTTTTTTAGCGCCGCCACCCATCATGACCTACCCACCGGGTGTGTATTCCACCCACCCGCAACTCTGAAAACTCGTGCAATTTTTTGTTTGGCCAACTACCCCCCCCCATACAGGACATTTCCAAATTTTTTTCCCTGTATGTATTATCAGTAATAGACAATCCAATGTGTCCACTTCCCCTTTTTTTTTTTACCACCGTGTCGAATATTGGTGCTTTTTTTCATTTTTGGCCTTTTCCCACTTCATCTTTTCCTTTTTTTCCTTGCTTCCTTTGGAATATCGGGTCCCTCTTGGGACGGTGGTTTATAGTTTGTGAGTTTTTGTCCCCTGGTTGACTTTCCTCGTCTTTTGATCTTTCCTTTTCTGCCCGTTCTTCCCCTTATCCCCTTTCCTCTTTCCTGATCCTCCAGGCATCGAGGGCCTTGGTCGCAGGGAATCCCGGCACCCCTCTCCTGTTACCTTTTTCCGGTCTGCCCCTCCTCTCTTTACGGTCCTCTCCCCCCCCCAAACCTGCAACCAGGGGTTTGTCCGTTAGGTTCCTTGTCCCGCCACTTGGTGACTCAATATCCTTTCCACCGGGCTACATCCCGTCCCTTTTCAGTTACGACGTCAACATGAACCCTCTTTTCCTCCCCACGCCGGCCGGCGGAGACCGTTACGTCAGCAGTGGCTACCTCTACATCCATTACCCTGCCCTGGACTTTTTTTTGTTACACCAATTGAATAGCGGTTCACATTTTCTTTTTTTTTATCCATTCCTCCCTTAGAGGTCACAAACCCCGACCATGTTCCTTCTTTTCTTTTTTTTCCCCCTCCCCCTTTCTTTTTCCACTGAGATGTGATGGATCCTCGTTCAGGACATGTCGGATGCTTGATTTGATTCAAAGCCTTTTTTTTCTTTTTTGATCCCTCTTTTCCTTTTTGTACTGGAGCTTCCCCTCTTGTCCGTTCAAGCGCTTGGCTGCTTTTAGGGGCCGGTCTCCGGCCCGCCGCGTGCGGAAGTTTTATGGTTCTTCGTCGTCGGTGATTAGTCCGTTTTTATCCCCCTCGAGTTCTTCACCGGCCCCCCCACCCCTCTGTCCCTGGTGCCTTGTTGGGACGCCGTTGACTTTTTGCCCCCCAAAACCTCAAAGCCGTTCACGCTTTTTACCTTCTTTTTTTTGGTTACCCCCCGTTTTCCTTCCCCTTCGCTGTGCGACCTTTCGTTTTCTGTCCGGCAAAATTGCGAATAAGCAGTTAACCTTTTCGCCCCCGGTCTGTCAGAGAGGCACCCCTGCCACTTTTTGGTTCACCCGTCCCCCCCTGAGTCCCATTTTTTCTTTTCCCCTCCCCGGACCATGCGGACCCACTTGATGCCTGTACTTTTTTGTTTCTTATTTTAAAATGGACCACTCACTCTGAACCCCAAACCCCCAACCACTTTTTGGGGGGGGGTTGGGGTCAGTGCAATTTCCCCTCTTTCCCCCCCCCTGAGCACCACGCCGAAACTTCGCCCCCCGTTTTAAAAAAACCCCACCGTCGATTTGCCACATTTTCTGTGCTAAGTTGATCACTCCCCTCCCCCCCAGTAGCGACCCGTCTTTTTTTTTTCTTAACATTCTTTCTTTGTTTGGATTTTCCCAAACGAGCACCGAGTTTCGGGCGTTGTTTTTTTTGCCCTAACCACTTGTGTACTTTTCCTGACCCACGCCCCTGCTTGATCCGGTATTGTTTTTTGCGGTTGACCTTTCCAATTTTTCGATTGAGGTTTGGGACACCAAGTCCTGCTTAGACTCGAATTTGCTTTCCCACCCGGTTTTTGCCCCCCCTCAACCTTCTTCGCTATTTCGCGGGGATCGACCATTTTCCTCGACCTTGTAATAGATACACATTTTTCTTCCTTTTTGGGTGAGCCTTCATGCTCACTCCCCCTTTTTTTTTTTTTTACTCCGCAAGACGGCTCTTAAAATCCTTGACCCTCTTTTCATTCTTCGAGGTACCCCTTTGACCTTTCCTTTGTTTTACGATGTTATTTTCCCTTGTCCTCTTTAGTGGACATTTTCCCTCCTCTTCTAGTTAGCCCGTCCTTAAGATTGATTGTTTGACCACGTTTTCGCCTGTTGGCTCTTGCCACCTTTGTTTTTCTTTTTTTCCGGCGCGAACCCATTCTGGGCCTGGTCTGCGGGTCGTTCTTTCTCTCACCTTGCCTTTTCCCCGTACATTGTTGCTAAAAGGTTGTTTCTCTCCTTTTTCACACCTAGTTTGACCCCTCGATTTTTGGCGTCCTCTTTGCTGCTCTTGCGCTGCTCGGCTTTTCTCTCTTGAACCGGCTCACTTTTTCTAACCCCCCTTTCAATCCCGCCTTCTGTCCCCCACCCTCATCCCTCGTTCTGGACACTTTTAGTCTGGGCGCCTATGACACTATGATTTTCTTCCTACTGGACCATGCCCACGCAACTTTTAGTTTTCACGATTCACTTCCCAAATTTGTTTTTCCCTAAACAGGTTCCTCTTTGATACGGTCCACGGCGGGATGCCTGGCTTATTACTCAATCGTTTAACCAAATGACCCCGTAGATATGGAGCTTTGCTGTAGGAACAAGCCACCACTTTTACCCCCGCCTCTGGTGGTCTCATCGTATATAGTAGATTGTCCTCCTTCTGCAATCCTTCCCACCATTCGCTTTCTTTCGCGCCTGGGGACTTGGGATTTCCCCCTCCCGGCCCGAACTATCCGCTGTGGTCGGTAAGATCCCTACCCTGCTTTTCCTGGCCTTTTCCTCTTTATTGATTTCGTGCAAAGTGTTGTTAGTCCGCCCACAACCCCAGTGTCTTCCGTTCCCGGCCACTCCCTTTTTTCGCGCCAATCGTTCCTTTGTTTTTTTGCCCTTCTTGGCTGTAATAATAGACGTAATATTCCCCCCACGGTCCGTCGACCGCTCTCGTGGAAAGCGTCCATTTTTTTTCTCCTACGCGATAATAAGTGTTTTTTTGAACCCATGTGTTGAACCCCAACTTCCGGCCTCACCCCTGAGGGAGTCCGGCAGTCCCCCTGAAACACTTCCGTCTAGCCCCCTCTTTTTTCGTGCTTCGGTCCGTGGGGCCTTCGGGCCCGTCTCCGGTCTTATGGCAGAAGTGCCCCATTTCCCCCCGGCAATAATCTTGACTACGGATTTTTTTGGTCCCTCCACAAAAAGCTGTGATCTCCCCAATGCACTCCATCAATCAACACCTTGTGTGGCAACAGTCCCCCACTCTAGAGGTGATTTTTTCTTTTTTTCCAAACTACGGTCGCTTTTCCGTGTGCCTTTTTCTCCGATTTCAAAGAGTCCCCGGCCGGGCGAAAACTTCTTGTTTTTCCCTTTTAAATACAAATTGATGTTGCCTTCTGCCTGGCCGTCTGAAGGTGAACACCGTTTCAGTAGCTCCCTGAAATTTTGCCTTCCCTGCGCGAAGAGTGCAAGCATTTTCGTTCTTACCCTTGAGCGCGCTTTTTTTCCGAGTTTACCGGTTTTCAGCTTTTCTTTATTTGACATTTTTCCCGTCCGTTCCAGGTCAGCCGTAATGGTTTGTGTCCTTTTTTTTGAAGCCCTCCCAAATGCCCCCTTGCCTCGATCAAAGTTTGTCAGAGAGATTGTTGTTCACGGTTTCTCCTCATTTGATTGTACTGACCGTATTGTTGTCTTTTTTTGAAACTTCAGCGCTGATTTCCTTGCTATCAAGCAATAATTTTCGGCGCGCCCCCACGTCTTTCAGCCGTAATTGCTGCATCCCGGCTACGGGGTCCTTCGTATCATTACTGAAAACCCTCCCCGCTCGGAGATGTAAGAATCGTTTTTTTCAGTTCCTCGAGAACCCAAGGAAACCCTTTCGATTTTTTTTTTATTAACTTGCTCCCAGCAAACCACCCCCCTGTGTTCACCGCCCCACCCCCCCCCCCTGCCCCCCCCCACCGAGCCCCACCCACCCCCCCCCCCCCCCCGGTAACCCCACCCCGCCGCCCCACAAACCACACCCGTCCCCCCCCCCCCCCCCCCCACACCCCATCCACACCCCCCCCCCCCCCCCCCCCCCCCCCCCCCCCCCCCCCCCCCCCCCCCCCACCCCCCCCCCCCCCCCCCCCACGCCTTGCCCCCCCCCCCCCCCCCCACCCGACACCGACCCCCCCCCCCCCCCCCCGGCCCCCCCCCCCCCCCCGCCCGTCTGTCCTTTGCCAACCGGGTCCATACAAAGTGGATGATTATATGCTTTTTCCCTGTGGTGTCCTTCCACTCTTCCCTTCTTCCCTTGCCTGACGCCGACTTTTTTCTAGGACCCGGAACATGGCTGCTGTCGCCTGGTTTCTTCACGTCCCATGAGCGTATTTTTTTTCCCTGCCCTGTGGTGCAACGCCCCCCCATTCCTGCTCTTGAGCCCACAATCTCCCCCCCGGGCATTGTATTTTCCCGTTTCTTCTTTTCGCGCTTCCTCGGCCTTTGTCATTTTCCACCTCTGCATCTTTATTTTGCCGTTTCATTTCTTGTTAAGTCCCCTTTTTTAGCCTGATCGCTCCATTCTCGCTTTCGTTTTCCCACCTCCTTTTTTCCCCGTTTGTTTTTCCCACATGGGTTTCGACTTTTTCATCAGGCGCTTCCGTACGTTTCAGTCCACAGGGACTTATTCTTGAGCACCCTGAATGGGGCGCTTCTCAACCTTCCACCTTATCATGGAACACCACCAGGGTTGTCCCTATGCTTGCAAATTTGCAAATGTCCGTTTTTTTCCCCCCTTTGAGCTTCTTCGTGCCCCCCCAAAACACCCTCCGGTCCCTGGGTTCCGCTTAACGCCGGATGGGGCTTCTACGATTCCCCCACCACGTCCCCTCCACTTTCTGCCCGGTTCCCAGATCGATGGTGGTGATAACCTGACCCCCTTATGAACCCCACGTTCTGAGGTGCCAACGGCTCCCAGGCGCCACCAGGCTTTAGGCCCCCTGTTTTACCCTTGGACGGGTTCCCCCCCCAAAGTGGGCTCCACAATCGCTTGTGGGACATGCCCCTATTTTTCGAACCCCTTTCCCCTCCTTTACAACTCCCCTTTCCCCTCCACCTTTTTTCCGAGCCCCGACGGGACCTTTCTCTTTTGAAGCCCAGCTTTTCGTGTTCCCTCCCTCCATAGTTTGTTTTCCACCCCCCCCCTTTTTGACCCGGGCGAAGTAAAGTTAAACCCCCTCCTTTTTGTTCTTCCCTTTTTTCCCCATGTCATTCTGCCCACGCTCGAGTTAACCCCCCTTTTCGTTAGGCCCCCCTCTTGGGGTGGTTTTTTATTTTGTTTACATTTTTTCCTCTCTCCCCTCAGCGGAACCTATTCCTCTTTCCTAGTAAGCCGGAAACCAAGAGGTTCGTTCCTATTAGGCTGTTGTCGGTGCAGTTTCTCCCCGCCCTTCTCGGATGTATAGCGTTTCTGGCATGTGTTTCTTTCCCCCTTGACCGCACGTCGGCAGGTATTCCTTCTCTTGGCGCGACGTGATTGGCTATGCCGGCGGTTACTTTATTTTTCCCCTTCTTCTCTACCCCGGTCTTTCTCAATCGCTTCCCCACTCCGTCCATCCGACATTGCTTCACCCAGGGATGGCTGCCAGACTTCTCCTGTTTTTTTTTTTTTAACCTTCCCCCCTGGGCCCAGATCAGGATTCCAGCGCGTTTTTTTTTTTTTTTCCCCCTCAAGCAGTGCCCTTGAACCTAACCCCCCTTTCCTGCTGATAAGTTCTCCTTTGTTCCACGTGTCCTCCTCCCCAGAGCCCTTTACCCACCCGCCTTTTTGACAATTTTTTCCGCGAACTCGAGGAATTCTGCCTCCCACATTTTCTCTTTTCCCCCGTTTGACTGCTCGGGGCGCTTCGTTTGCCCTTCAAACTTTGTCCCCGTTCA
>Ga0179593_1653485_pt1 | contig 17374 bp, 27 predicted proteins | sample CZODoug2_1_08_16_FD_185931 | JGI IMG/M metagenome (GOLD analysis project Ga0179593, IMG submission 185931) | Vadose zone soil fungal communities from Angelo Coast Range Reserve, California, USA - CZODoug2_1_08_16fungal (PacBio error correction) | ecosystem: Environmental > Terrestrial > Soil >... | reverse complement strand
GGAGATCGATTGCAGGAGGTGGTGGCGGGGATGGGGGGCGAACGGTGGCAATGCTATAGCGGACGGCGGAGACGAGACGGGAGAGAGCGAGTCCGGGGAAAAGGCGGCGCGGTATAAACGGAATGGGGGCGAGGGATGAGGTTTCGCTTGTGGGAGGGGGGAGTCGGATTGGGGGGGGGTGGGGAAGGGGGATGCTGACGGGGCGCCGATCCCGCCTTGAGAGATAATCGATGCGTGGAGCGAGGCGAATCGCATGTCCAGTCAGAAAGGTTGCGACGATTTGGGTGAGAATTGGAGAGGGTGCCGGAAGACTACGAAGGGTGGCGGACCGCGGAAAGGGCGGGAGACACGCCGCGCAGGGGAGCCACGGGGGGCGAAGTAGGGGAGGCTGGCGGAGCAACGGGGGTTGTGGGCGGGGGGGCCCGACCGCACGGCGGGGGGGGGGCACGGGTGGATCGGGAAGTTTCGCGGCCGGTGCGTTGTTAGGTAGCGAACGGGGGGGGGATGGGGAGGGGGCTTGGACTGGGTCGGTAGGCAATGTGTGCAGTAAAGGTGCGGGTCTGGGTCAGAGCTTAGGGTTGATCGAGGGCTGCGGGAAGTGGCGTGGACGGTGGCGGGTTCGGAGGAGAGCCGGGATTGAGGATTTTCCCTTGGTTGGTGATGCGCGGAAGGGCAGAGTTCGGGCTTTGTGGTGTGGTCCGGGGAGCGGGGGGGCCTCGAAGGCGGGACTTTGTGGGGCCGCGTGCGCGCAGATATGGGAGCTGCTCGGCTCCTTATTCAGCATTGTAGGCTAGCGCCGATGCAGCTTCGTAGAGCGGGGGGGTGTGGGTGAGGGGTTACTGCGAAGGACACCGCTTGTTTGAGTGTGTGGCATGCGGAGCTCGACGTGTAAGCGTTTTTGAAAAAAATTCACGGGCACTAGGCCTATACGTTCCGGCGGGGGGCGGCGTTTTTTTGAGTGCCAGGGGTGGGGTCACGCCGCGTCTGCTCGTGAGTGCGACCGGGGGTTTGGGTGGGGGAGATTACCAGCGGCGGGTCCGATCGACGTGGGTGGGGCGGCGGTTGTCCGGCGGCTGTCCAGCAATGCGTACAGGTCGCTACGTGTCGTATCGCGGGAGCGGTTGTGTGGGTAAGCGGAAAAGTCCGGTCGACCTGGATCGGAGCGAGTGCTGGCTTCGACGCTTGGGGCCGAAAAGCGCGGCGCCGAGGGGTGCGAGGTTGCTGGGTGAAGACCGGTCCGATAGGAAGAATCGTGGGACAGGGACGGGTCGAGGACTGCGGCAGGCGGCATGGTCACCAGGGTTCTGAGTGCGGCATGCTTTGGCAGAGGAACGGGGTCGGTGCGTGTTTCTTGAAGAGTGGCGGGACAGATGCGTATGCCGCTTTTCGGATACGCGTTATCGGGGTCCGGGTGCTGTTCGCGGGGGCAGCAGCGGAGGGGAGCGCGCGGGGGAGCCTGTCGGGAGCCGGGCGGGGCTGTTGTATTACAAGAGGGCGGCGTGTCAGGCACGCGACAGGGTTTGCCGGATGCTGCCGTCCGGGCGCCGGCGAATCAGATGTAGGCGGCCCTTCACAACGTGTTCTCTTTGCCAGGAGTCGAGGGAGTTTGGGTCGGGGGGCCGGCGGGGGGGGGGGTGGGGGTGGGGGTTGTGGGTGTCGTGCGATAGGAGCGGGCGGAGGAGCGATTGCAAAACCGGGCGGGTCGCCGGTTGGCTCGCCTAACGGCGGGGTGGGGATGTCAGGAGGTCTTGGGACTTCGGCAGTCGGCGGGGGTTGGGGGGGGGGGGGTGGGTAGGCGTGGGAGCGTGGCGGGGTGTGCGCGCGTGTGCGGATGGTGGAGTTGGTCTCGGGGGGGGTGTCGGAGTTGGGGCTTGACTTGTTGGGCGGCACGGGGGTTGGACGTGGGGTGGTACGGGCGGAGATTGTCGGGGAGTAACTGATCGGGGGGGTGAGGTCGGGGGATATGGGGGGCGTCGTGGACGCACGTCGAGGTGGTTGATCGCGGGTAGTTGGAAGGGGTGCATCCGGTGGGAGGGATCGAAATGGGGAGGTTTGGGGGCGGTGGGTGTGTGTCACAGAATTGTCCGTCTTTTTGCTGTTTCCGGGGGGGGGGGCGGCGGGTGGTAGGAGGTACGGCGTGGGATGGTGGAGGGGGGGGTGTTGGGGAGGGATGTTATGTTGGGTGGTTCGTGGACTCGGGCCGGGTTTTTGTTCCCCGCGGATGGGGTGGCGTCGGTGAGGGCGTGCGGGTGGTCTGGCTGTTCGCTGGGAGTCCGGGTACGGACACTGCAAGTCGGCCGCAAGCGGGTTTTTTGCATGTGGTGAAGCTTTGCTGGTCAAGGACGCGGGGGGCCGGTACCCGGGCGGTGGGGGTTACTTGTACCACGACAGTTCCCTTGGGAAAATGGTTCCGTCGGAAAGTTTTTTGCGCGGGGGTTGGAGGAGCGTTGACTGGACGGGTGGTGAGGGGGGGGGGGATGAGGACCAAATGGCGTCGAGAGGTGGGCAGCGTTAGCCGGGGTCGCGTGGTAGTCCTATTGTAGCGATGTTTCGGGCGGGAGGCCGGGACCAAATTCGCAATCTTGTGCGGAGCGCGGTGGATCGCGCGTTGAGCCTTGCCAGAAACAGGCGGGTTTCCATCGTTTGGTGGCTGATACCGGCAGAAGCGGGGGGCGCGAGGGCGGTGCGGCGAGACAAAGGGGAAATAGTAGGGACCACCACAGACAAAGGAATGGGCGAGTTCGGTTGATGAGGCGACGGGAGGCTGTTGGTTGGGGAGACAGCCGGGCCTGTTAGGAGGGCGATTCCGGACATAGGTTCAAGGTGTGCGTCAGTGTCTTGATGTTCCGTGTCCTCGCACGTCGACAGAGGTGTTGGGCTTGCGACAGAGGAAGAGAAGTGTTTTTTTCGCTGCGGGGCCATTGAGAGAATTATTCCGGGCTGCTGGCGTCGACTTTGGGATCGGGGTTGCCACGCGTGGCCGGGGGAGGTGTGTAATCAGATCGCAGGGCGATTTGGCGCCGGTATGTAATGCGGGACTGAGTTGGCCGGCCGCACTGGAGATGGTGCGTTGGGATCGGTATGCTCGGCGGCGTGGTGTGTTGCGGAGTGTGTTGACCCGGAGGTGTTCGGTGAAGGAGAGTACGCTCATGGCACGAGCCGTAGTCGTGAAAGGAGAAATTCTGGCACTGGGTGTGCGACGCACAAAGTCCGGTACAGGGTAGGAAGGCAAATACGAGCGCGGTTTGCGAGCCAGTCGCCTTGAAGAGAAACACGGGAGGCGGTGTTGTCGTGTGGTGGGGGGGGGGGGGGTGGTTTTTTGTTTGGTAGACGCGGGGGCTGCGGCCGAGTTGAGAAGTGCGGGGACGAGAGGAGGCGCCATCAGGCGCAGAAGGGGCCGCCATCACGTGGTCGTAGGGGTGTGAAGTCTGCGGCATTGCAGCGATCTGTGGGGGTGGGGTGGGGTGTCACGATGATTGGGGGGGGTTGAGTAGCGGGTGTGGTAAGCCCTCGGGCCTAGGGCGTGTTCGTGCGAAGACGTTGTCGCGATGTGCATCGGTAAACGGGCGCGGTGGTGAGCGGCCACGGAGTTCGGGTGTTTGGGTGTGCTCGACAAAATGTGCCCGGGTGGGGGTGGGGGGGGGTGGGTAGGAGATCTGTCGCATGTTTGGAGGGAGGTGGGGGTGGGCTGGGGTGCACGCGAGGGGGCGGGGAGTGCGTGCGTTCGCATTGCACGGAGTGTCACGTAGCGGGGAGATGAAGTGCGGGCGCGCTTTTCTGTGTGTTGTGCGCAACCGATGGCGAGTTGTGTCGGTGCAGCGAGGGGGCGGCCGAGCCGTATTGAGAGGCGTCGGGGAGTCGGGGTTAGATTCGCGATAGATAATCGCTCGGGGCTGTCGCCGGCGGAGAGCCCCCCGCCCTGTGAAAGACGTAATGGAGGGTTTGTTGTTGTCGTGCGCAAGGGGAAAGAATGAAGATGTGGAGAGAAACGGTGTGTGCTTGATGAAGTGTGGAGAACTCGGTGTTAGTTGGCGCAGTCGGCGAGAATGTGCTCACGGGTGGGTCGCCGGGGGATTGGTACCGGGTGAGGTTCAGGTTGTTAGAGTCGGATCGCAAGGAGCGGCGGTGATGAGGCTTTGCCGTGTCAGAGCAAAGGTGCCTGGTGTGCGGGGGTCATGATGCTTTCGGATCCAGCTAGAAGGAGGGGGACAGGACGAGGCAGGACACGGGGGGGGGAGGGTGGGACATACTGAATATAGGCTGTATTGTGATGTCGTCTGGGCTGGTTGCATGGTGGTGGTAGTTTATACCAGCGGGGTTGAAGGCGGGGGATAGGGCGTTGAAGTCAGCAGAGTGGGGGGGAAGCAGATGCGCCAAGATTGGCAGATGACAAATCGTCGAAGATGAAGGATTTGGTTGGTCGCGTTTCAATTCTGAAGATTTGAGCATGTCTAGGAATATGTCGAAGTTAAGCTCATGGCGATCGCTGTCGGAGATCCAAGCCAGGGGTGCTGGGCACATCGGGGTATAAGTTGGTTTCGGTGTGATGTAGTGGCGGGGGGCGCGGGCGATTGAGCGCTCGCAAAGCGAAGGGGGTCGAGAACGGTGTGTTTGTAGTTCATAGGCACGGGGATTTGTCAGCGGCTGGCTCACGCTAGGCGAGGCGGCGGAGTCCTTGAAAGGCGCCTCCGGGGGGAAAGATTCACGCAGCCGCGCGGTGGCGGGGTGCGGCTCGATTTTCGGTCGGCCTGGAGGTCTTTGTGATCCGGGGGATAAGGAATCCGGGCGCTCGGTTTAGGCAGCACCAGAGGTGCGGGGGAGCGTTCCCGCGCAAGAAAAGGGCCGCAGCGTCGCTCGGGGGTGCTTATTGTAACCATGGCGTGGTCGTATGGGAGTGTGGTTTTGCGTGCGGGGTGCGTGTAGTGCGGGGGAGCGGCGCCTTCGACGAAAGAGAGCAGAGAGAATGGGGCGCGCGGGGGCCGTGGACGGGCCAGACGGGCGGGTGTCGTGGACTGTTTCCGTATCGCGTTCTGATGGCGCCGACGAGTTTGTGATGTTTACGACACGAGTGACGGGGTCGGCACGGGGTCAGGAGTGGAGGACCCAAAAGCCGCACATCAGAGATCACGCGCGAGGGTCTGCGCAGGGGTGTAAAGGTGGTCACGGAAGGATCGTGTGTATTGGCGGGGGGACGTGGTGGTCGACGTGGGCAACGTGGCCGGAAGCCGGAGAGAGATTGGTGAAGGGGGTGTAATCGCGGGGACACGCCACAGAGTCGGGTGGCGCGGGGGGGGGACGTCGAGCGTCCAAAAAGAGGTGTGAGCCAAGGTGGTGTGAGCGGCGTAATCGAACATGGGGAAATGTTCGGCGATGACACAAGGAAGAGGGGCAGGGGGAAAGCGGGGGGTGCGGCTGGAGCAGTGTCGTGTGGACCTTGATGTTACGCGGTGTCGAAAGCAGGCCAGAGGGAAGATGCCGGGTTAAAACGGGACGAGGAGTCGGTTCAGCTCTATTCGCTTGTTTCGCCTCTGCAAAGAAGAAGGTGGGGGTTGGGGGGGGGGGGGGTGGTGATGGGGGGGAGTTGGAGTGTGAGTCGCGACTAGGGCGAGCGAGTAAAAAAAGGCGGGGGAGCCGGCCGACGGCGATTTAGAGGAATGGGAGGCGGGTGAAAGAGGTGCTATAGTTGTTCGCTCCTCGCGCTTCGGCGTGTGTGGGTGTTGTTGTGCGAGAGGAGTGTGTTCGAACAGGCGTCGCACCTGGCTTAAAAGAGGGTCGGCCGCTAGCGGGTCACGCCTGTTTTGAACAGCGCGCGCCGATAAGTTGCGGAGCTTCGTCTTGTGTAGGCGAAAAGAGTAATGAGAGTAGGGAAACGAATTTGCGCTTTTGCCGGATCTTTTCGGGGCTTGCGCGATTCAGTAGCCAGGGACGGTTGGAGTGGAGTCGGGGGGTCACGAGTCGTACATGGACGGGGGCGTTTCTGGGGCATTTGCGCTGTGTCGGGAGCGCGAGGTGAAGTGTATTGTTAGCGGTATTTGGGTAACTGACGTTGGCTGAACGGATTCTGTTTGGCGTGTAGGTCACGCGGAACGACGGGTGGGTGTGTCGTGATTAATTCGCGCTCTCGGGGCAGTGGTGTGATTAGGGGACACGTCCCCGGGTAGGGCTGTCGGTTTGACGGTTTACCGGACGAGTCGGCGCGTGATCGTCGCGAGGTGGATGATGCTTGGTCCTTTCCGTGACCGGGGAGCCGGGGCAGCGCAGGGTGTCGTGATATCTTGAATAATGGTACGCGGGCGGGGGGCAGAGTCAGAGAGTCCGGATAAGCGTGGAAAAGTTTAGACCAGTGCGGCCGGGGCAGGCCGCGGCGCAAAGGGTTTGGGTGCTTGGGGGTAGGTGACATGGTGCGTCGCGCTTCGGCGGCGTAAGGGGTGGGGCATCGGGCGTGGATGTGGTGGGCTTTGATAGGAGTGCCAGGGCGGAGGGGGGTCGCGGTGGGGTTTGGGAGGGGGGGACGTCAGATTGGGCGAAGAGGAGCGGCGGGCGTATGTGTTCCAGGGAGTCCAAGAGCGGCGGGCAGGGGGCGAGATAAATCGACGGGTACTTGGGCGCGGGGACGCGGGTGGGAAGGGGTGTTGTCCCGGGAGCGCTTGTAGGGATAGGCGGCTGCGGGCTGGGTGAAGGCGGGTGGGGGGGGAGGGAGGGGTGGTAGAGGGTCGGCGATGTAGATCGGTGGGAAGGGAAGCGGTGTTGCGCCGTGGTGCGGTTTGGGATGCCCTAGGAGTCGGGTAGCGTGGCGGGGCATTCAGTCACGGGGAGAAGGTGGAAGGGGTGTGCGGGGCGATGGCAGAGGTGTGGGAGACGGGGTGGCGAACTTGGGGGCTGGTCTGTCCTGGGGACGCTGGGATGGGGGCGGGTGTAGTGAAGGCTTAGTGTTTCAGAGGGGTAGTGTTGTTTCACGGATTGTTCAGGAGGATGTTCAGAGGTGTGAAAAGCGAGAGCACAAAGGAATATTGCGGAATTTGATATTTGCGTATGCGCTGCAATTGTGGAGTGGTTCTTGCTGAGTTAGCGGGCGTTAGACCTCAGACCGCTTGGATGGTAAGAATGTAGAAATGGGAAGCGAGGCGCAAAGATAAGGCCGGGTATTTTGTCAGGGTGTTTCGAGCGCGCGGGTCGGCGCGGGTTGGTGTGGGGTGTCGGTTGTTGTTTGGGTGGGGTATCGGAGTGGGGGATTGGCGGAATGACCGGGGTGTGTGATGGAGAGGGGAGGGGACGGGGGGTGTGCAGTGCGCGGTGTGTCGTTGCACGGAGGTCGAGTGTAAGTTGTGTCATGGAGTAACGCGCGGGTAATCCGGGCATACGAGGTATAATCATTCCGGGGGACGATCTCGGGCGGCAATCCCGAGTTTGACACGACACGAGATTCATACAAGCAGACAACAGGTTGTTGGCGTAGGATTTGTCGATTTTTGTCATGCCGCAGGAGATGGAAGACGCTGCGAGTGACGTGATTACTGTTGCGGCGTTCGACGGCACTAGAGCCGAGGGCGATATAGTTCTAGAATTAGCCGATCGCGCAGAAGGTTAAAGGTGGTCGAGCGCTCGGCACGCACAAACTCGCTGGGGTTGCAAAAGACAAAGGCGCCGCATTCATTGTGCGCCTCGGAGCGGATGCAGGGGGATGGAGTCGGCTGAGTCCGGGGCGGGGAGCCAGCAGTGTGGCACTATGCGCGCGAGATTAAGGAGCGATTGGAAGTGGAGGGCAATGGGTTGGTGGGTTGGGTAGGGAACAGATGCGGGTGGGGTGGGGGCCGGACTGGCGGCGGTTGGGTTAACGGGGTAGAGGGTCGGTGGAAGGGAGTCGTTCGGGCCACGAAGCTCAGGGGGCGGAGGGGTCAGTAGGAGCCAGCGGGGATCGAGGCGAATGGTCGTACGACCAGGAATGGTCGTGCGGAGGAGGGGTCTTCAAACAGCTGGGCTTATGTGGAGGGGGCCATCGGGTAATTGCACGTGGGTTGCATGCGAGGTGGGGGGCGAGGGTCGTGTCCCGGCGGAGGGGTGTCCTGTCGGGGAAGGGGGCGTGGGTAGGTGAAGGGTAAGTCGAAGGTCGGCACGGGTGTGGCTGTGTTGCGGGCGCGGATTGCTCGGCAACAGACGCACGGGGTCTGGCGTTTGTTGTCGAGCGGGTTCGGGAGGTTGGGTGGATCGACGGAATGTTCAGGATGGCGATGAGGGGTGCGATTTTCAGACGAGAACCGGGTCAATGCATGCGGAACCCGCGCGAGGAGACGATCAGGAGGGGGAAGTTCGGGTGGAGGTGATGAATCAAGTGTTCGCGGACGTAGATTGGCGACGCAAAAAATGCACTGGGGGAGTGCACGGATAGCAGAGGCCGGCGGGGCCAGGTCGGACGATGCCGCGAAGAGGGCGGCAGGACGGGAGTATTGTGTAGCGAGCGCGAGAAAAAATTCGTTCGGCTGGGGAGGCCGCCAGAAGTTCGCAGTCGAGGAAGGAATCCAGAAGACGGGATGTGAATATTCCGGAATGGCAGTTAAAGGGGGGCTGCTGTCCAGAAGGTGTAAAGCCCTGCCGGGGTGATGACGCATTCCGATGGCATTGTGCTGTCGTTGTGGGGGTGTTGCCTGCATGTTTGGTTGCTGTCGCGGAATTGATGCGCGGGCCACGCGGGCAGGGTTGGGGTGGGGATCACGAAGCGGAGCAGGGCAATAAAGGAGGTGTGGAGAGAATATGACGGTGTGGTTTGGATATAGGGTCACAGCGCACGGAGGGTAGCGCCAGAGGATCGAGGTGGTCCGGGGGCTCGGCGGAGTGTAAAAGGGGGGATAAGGGAGAACGGCGAGTGGTGGGGGCAAGGTGTGATGTGGTGGTCATCGAGCTCAATCGACGGTAGGGTCGGGGAAGCAGGCACGCCGCGGAAGGAGACGTGGTCGGAGGGAATAGTAGGTGGGGTGTGAAGGGGGTAGGTGGGGTGGTCAAGGAGCCCAGCCGGACGCGGTCTGGGGCAGGAAGGGTTCGACAAATGTGTGAGGAAAAGAGTTGGGCGATTGGTGATGTCAGGGGAGACGGGGGATCGAGGGCGGAAAGCGCGCCACAGAGGATCGGGCCTCTGGGACCGAGCATGGCGGGAGGGGCGGGGGGGGCGCGCGACACCGAAAGACGAGCAAATGAAACAAGGCGCCGAGACATGCTCACCATGAGCTGAGCGGTCCTGGCGCGGGTGGGAGGCCGGAGAGGAATCGGGGGACGCATGGTGGTGCCAAACGCGGTGGGCGGGGGGTGGGTGGGGGTGCGCAATGCCCATTTAGGATCTGCTCAAGGCGGGGAAATGTCAAAGCGACCACGGCGAGTCGGGAGGAGGGGCGGGAGTCGTACAGGGGGGGGGGGAGGGCGCTGCAGTTCCGACTAGCGGTTGGTCGTGACTCCGGTGGTCAGTTGGACCGGCGGAAGGAGGGGGCAGGCCAAAGCGGCAAGACGCCGGCCGAGCCCCAGGAGCGGTCATCACCGAAGCTCGCGACACCGCGACCCCACAAGTCTGAGCCAATCGCGACGCGCCGACCGCCATCCACGCGCGACGCTCGGAGTGCGGAGCCAAGAGTGCGACATCACCAAGCCGGGTTAGGGGATCTGCCAAGAGGCGGGAGGTGCGAGAGCGGTTTTGGAGAATGAAGACTTGGCGATTCGAACGACAAGGAGAAAAGCGGCAGACGAGGAAACGTCTTGCGGGGATGTGGAAGGAAGTGAGCGGTGTGGAGGAGGGGGCGCACGGGCTTCATGATTGTCGCCGAGCGACAGAGGATGTGACGGCAGACCGGCGGGGGGGAGGGGGAGGAACGGAGAGTGTGAGCGAGTGAAGAAGCGCGGGAACCGGGGCGTGAGAGGGAAGTAACAGGGTATCAGGCCGGCGAACTCGGACGCACCGGCGGGGAGCAGACGGAGACGCGCCCCGACGGGACATTTGTTGGGTGGGGAGGGGCCTGTGTGGGGGGGGTCGAGACGGAAGTTGGGGGGGGTGGGTGCGGGGGGTGCGGGCGCACGCGGGTCCAACGAAGCAGACGGGAGTCAGCGCCGCGCACTGACCCGTACGGGTTGTTAGGGTGTTTTGTGGGCTGGGGGGGGGGGTGGGGAGGGGGGAGGCGCGTTTGGTTTCGGGCCTGCGCGCGTGTGTGGGTGGGGGGGGGGCCGGGGTCGTGCTGCGGGCGGCAGAATCGCCGGTTGGGAGGGAGCCGTGTGGGACCGCACACCTGGTTGATGGACGAGGTAGAATGGGATCGGGGTAAAGAAGCGGGCGCAGATTGAGAGTGCGGCAGTTGCAAGCGAGAGCAGGAAGAGACTCAGTTGTCGTTGACCGCAAGTGCACGCGAGAAGCGACGGGGAATGTTGCGCGGTCTGAGGGCGGGAGGGGCGCGGATCTGGATGGCGAGTTTCCGGGCGCGCGGGGGTTCGGCAGGTCGGGAGTGCGGTGTCGGGAAGCGGCTTCGCACCGGATGCGAGGGGCGCAGGGGAGGTTTGTTGGCGGAGTTTGTCACAGATGAGTAGGGATAGGGGCGGGGGTGGGGGGGTAGAGTAGGTCTGATGTAGGAGCGAGAGGGGGGGTGGAGTCGGAGAGGGGACGGGGGCCAGGGGTGGGCGCGGTGGAGCGCTGGCGTGGGTTGCGGGGTCGAGGGGAGAGCGGGTGGGGAGCGGGTGCGGGTGGGGCGGGGGGACAGGGGGATGCAAGAGAGTAAACGGGGCGCCGGCTGGATCGGTTGCGGGGTTGGTGAATTGAGGGGTGGTGGGTTTGGGGTGGGGTGGGAGGGGTTGGGTGTGCAGAACGTACCCGGCGGCGTGCGTGGGCGCAGGGGTGAGCAATGCAGAGCGACAGCGGGGGGGTTGGTGGGCGGTATACGCTTGCAGAGTGGTGATGGCGTGGGCAAAAGGAGAGTGGGAAGAAGAGGAGTTCCGAGATGGTGCATTTGGTAACGGGGGCGCCAAAGCGTTGGTGGAGGAACGGACTGGGGGAAAAAAGCGGATGGCCGCTGTCGAGACGCAGTTAAGGCAAGGGAAGTTGCTATGCTGGCTTCTATGACGGAGACACGGCGATCACGTGTTGGGCTGCGGATTGCGGACGCGTGTCGAGAAGAACCGCCCCAGTTAGGGGATGTACGAGGCAGGCTGCAGACGTGCACGACGGTTAGCCGTGGGTGGACGATGTGGATTCGAGGGGTGGCGGAGGGGTCGTAGCACGGACCACACAGGATGTGTCACGCTCACGCGGATCAGGTTGCGGGTCGAGGGTTGGGTTGCTTGGGGGGGGGAGTGGGGGGAGTCGGGTCTGGATATGTGTGTCATTCATCGCTTAGATTTGAGCTGGAGCGATTACGGCTGGTGGGCTCAGCGCATCAGATGATTCGTCGGCGCGGGGATGGGGGGGGCGGCGCGGGTGTGGGCGGATTTCGCGCGCGTTGTCGAATAATTTTGTGTTTAGATGTGTGGGCCGCTTTTGGTCACAGTTTTTGTTGTTTTTTTTGATGTTCAGATGGGTTTGGTGGTTTTTTTTGTGTTAGATTTTTTTGTTTGTTTTGTTTGCAGAGGGGTTGTCACAGCGTCTTTGTGTACAGCTTTAACAGCATCGGTTGGGGGCGGGGGGCGGCGGGCGTTTCTGCGGGTGTTGACGGTTGGTGTCGGCTGGCGAGGTAGTGTCGGAGCGCGGGGGAAGGACTTATTCGGCGGGTTAGGTTTTAAGCGTCACTCTGTCCGGGACTCGCTTCGTTCTTGGATCGTCGTCGCGTGGATTGAGTTGGCTTCAGGGGTTAGCGAAGGGCATCGGCGTCCGGGGGAAGTCGATGGCTCCTGTATGTTTGTCCTCGTCCTCGTTGGTGGTGGGTTGGGTGAGAGGGGAGGGGCGAGTGCGGAGGAGGGGCTCGGGGATGGTGGTGCGGGTCAGCGGAGTCAATGATCATATAGGCGGTACGCGGGAGATCCCACGGAGGCAGGGGTGGGTGGTCAAAGCGGAAGGTAGGCGGAAAAGGAGCGCGGGTAAAACGAAGGAGGAATAGTTGTTCGCGGGGCGGTCGGAGTGGAGTTGATAGCGGAGGTCTGACGCGGGGGGGGGGGGGGTCGCGGGGGGAGGGGGCGCCGCGAGAATCATCGGATGCGGGTTGAGGAGGCGAGGATAGATGCGCAGCTCAGAGAGGGGTGGGGGGGGTGGGTGGAGGAGCGAGGAATGGATAACTGTATATCCGAAGGAGGCTCGAAAGGTCCCACGCAAGTTCTAAACGCGGGAGCCGGCAACGGGGATGGGACTGCGTGGTGAGCGAGGGCGAGTGGCTGGGTCGGGGAGCCGCGCTCAGGGAAATGTTCGCCGCGGCTTAGACAAAAGGGTGGTTGCGCTGCTCGATCATCCTAAGGGGCGGTTCTTCGAGGCAGGGTGATCCGAATCCAACAGTGATCGCGGTTCGGATAGAGCCGATAGAGTTTCCTTGTCTCGCGGGAGAGGGGCATCCGGCGTTGTTTGCCAGGCAGGAGGGGGGGACACCAGAAGCGAGTTTGGGGGCCCTGGGGTTGTTGCAAATGGGAACTGTGGGGCGCGGTTGTTCGTCGGGCATTCGGCGTTTGTAGCACATGTTGGGGTTAGTTGCACGGGCCGGGTTGGTGAGGGGAGGCAGGGTCGAAGCGGGGGTGTTTGTGGGTGTATTGACGTGCGCGCACGACCGCGTTGGATTGCGCGATGCGGGACGCACGCCGGGGGGGGGTGAAAGTTTGGATACAAAGTTCATTGCGACGCGTCGCGATGAGGTCCAGTTGCGGGTGGCGCGTTTTGTTTGGGAGGCCAGGTCCGGCGGTTCGCTGCCTGCGACACGCGAGACCACAGTCGGCGTCGCACAACGGGGGGCGGCGGTTTCCGGGCTCCGGCAGACTGCTGCGGGAGGCAAGTCGCTAATTTCGAGTATGTCGTGCGAGGGGGCGTGGGTGGGAGGTACGGGAGGGGAGGAATCGCAGCGGCCGCGTGCGTGATCGGGGAACGGGGTGATGGGTTGCGTGTGGCGGAGGGCTGGCGAAACCCGTGACGCGGGTCGGGGAAAAAGATTAGCTCGAGTAAGGAGTGCTGGAGTGAGGGGTGACGTACGGAGAAGGGGGCGACGCGGCCAAGAAGTTTCCCGGTTCGGAGTTCGGCGCAGCTTGGGGCAGAGGAACGGAGTCGGGTCTGTTGTGTCGAATGGGAACACTGGCGGGCAATGTCATGTCGCGCACTTTCGATCCGCGGTTAGGTGGCGGCGGGTAGACGGGTCTCGCGAGAGCGCGCGGAGCCGATCGGGACGCCACGGACGGTCGGGATTTTCTCAGCGCGTGTATCGCCGACGCGACGCTGTTGGGAGATAGGCCGGCGGCGTGGCGAGGGATCATGAGGCACGGGGGCCCTTCACGTGCGCGGTGGTTGCGCCAGAGTCAGGGACAGGGGGTGGGGGGGGTGGGAGTTTTGGGTCGCAGAGCGGGTGTCGTGCTGTCAGTGTGTTGGTAGGCGGAGGGAGGCGGGGCAAGCGGATTCATAAACCTGTGCGCGGGCGTCGCCGTTGAAGAGGTCCCTAAGCGGGGTGTTTGTGCCGGGTGGTGGGATTGTCGATCTTTGGACTCGGCATGCGGTGCTGTGTGCGGCGTGGGTGGGGACTGCGGGGTTCGGCGTTGCGATTGGAGTTGGTCGTCGGGTGTTGGTGTCGGGAGTTGGGGATGGGCCGTTTGGGGGGGGGGGACTGGTTGCCGTTGGTGTCGGCGGCGGGACTGATGTCGGAGTCGACGAAGTCGCGGGGGACGGGTAGTCGGAACTGGGCGTCCCGGGTGGGTGGGGGGGGTCACGATGTTGGTAGGTCGCGGAGTGTGAGGATTGTACGGTTCGAGCTCCTGGGGAAATGGGCTGCTGGGTGGCTTGGTTGGCAGGAAGATGTACCGAGTTCTTCCGGGGGGTATGGGGTTGGCGGAGATGCGCTAGGGAGGGAGGGGGTTGGCGGCTTGGGTGTGTCGTTGGGGTTGCGCGGTGGGTAGCCGCCGTCGATGTCGGGTGGAGAGGGGCGTACGGTGTGCAGGCTTGTAGCGGTCGATTCCCGGCTCCGCCCGAATCGCCATGACTTTTTGTCGCCGATGTTGTGAACTTTGCACTGGCGGAACGGTGCGTCCCGGGGGCTGTGGTCGATTGACGCGACACGCACGCCTTCAGAATTTTCCATGGCGAACGATTTTGCCGGTGTTGGTGTAGACTGGGTGTGACTACGGTCGTTGAGGACAGATGGAACCAAGAGTCCAACGGTGCGCACTCGGGCCGGGCGCGTATCCTTTAGCTCGCTGGAGACGGCGATCCAAGCATAGGGCTATTTGCGCGACTCATCTTGCGGATGACTATTCACATTGAAACTCAGCGTTTGTGTTAGGAGTCGTTGGTGCTGCTGATTACCGGCGCACCGGCGGTGGCGCCGCAGTTGTCGCGAGCTAAAATGGTGCGGAGCACCACAGAACAAGGAAGTGCATGTGCGGACGCGAGCGAGCGGCAGTGCTTTCGTGTGGGAGGCAGCTAAGCGAGCTGTCTTAAAGGCGGATTCCGGAAATATTCACAATCGGTCTTGCTTGAGTGTCGGGTGAGTACTGTCGAAGGGCGTAGTGGACACCTTGTGGCTCCTCGGAGCCTGAGGAGATTTTTTTCAGCTGGAGGCACGCGGGGGTGATGAATAATGATGGCAAATATCCTGGGGCTGCGCGTCCAGCGTTGGGGGAGGGTCGGTTGCCACGCGGCAGCGGGCTGTAATGCGATCCGCGAGGTGTGTTGCGCCAATAAGTGCGAATGGATTTCCAGTCGACCCGAAATGCGGGGGGAGTCGTGTCATCTGCGGACGCGGGGGTGTGGCCGATGAGGTGGGCGGTGTTGACCGGTTCGTGAAAGATCTGCTGCATTCGCCGAGTGGCTGAGAAGGTACGCGTCGAGTCGAAGAATGCCGGGGACAGTGAACGAAAGACGATGGCGCGGGGGGTTGGTGAGAGCGCCATCGCAGCAAAAGGGTGGCGGGCGGGTGGTTGTTTGGGTTGTAAAGCCGGCGCCGTGGGATGATGAGGCGGGCAGGCGGGTAGGCGCGCGACTCGACCATGTCGAGCAAGCGGGGATTCCGTGGTCGTAGGGGTTGAAGATGGCGGCAGGCGGTCTTGGTGTGACCTGTTGTGTGGGGGGTGGGTTTTGAGTAGCGTAGTGTGGGGGGAAGCAAGCGCGGGCATGGAGGTTTAGGGGCGAAGAGGTTGTCGCGGCTCATGTGGGCGGTAAGAACGGCGCGGGGCCCACACGGGGGGGGGGGGGGGAGGGGGGGTTTTAACATGGGGCACCAGGTTAATACGTTCATTGTTTGACGGAGTTGGCGACACGCAGGTGATCGCCGTGTGTGAGGCGATGGGGCCGAGCTTGGTGGGTGGGGTGAGGGGGGTCGAGCGGAGGGAGATGAAGCGGGGTCGCCTGTTTGGTGTTGCAGTTGTTGCCAACGCGCCGGCGGAGGGCGAGTGGGTGGGGGGGGTGGTGTTGTTGGGCGTGCACGGAGCGCGCGGATCGCCGTGTAGATGGGTGTGGGTGCGGGATCGGGTGGTTTAATCGGAGGATAATGCGGGATTCGGGCTTGCTAGCCGGGCGGAGTGGCGCGAAGATTGAACTACGTAATACGGAGTGTTTCGTGCGGGAGGCAGAAAGAATCTAGAAATTAGGAATACGGTTGGGGGGGTGTGCGTTGATGAGATTGGGAAAGGCGGGGAGTTGCGGCGAGGAGGGTGTGCGCGGAGGGTGTGGTGGATCGCGGGCCGGTGGTGTTACCGGTGAGTCAGAGGAGTGGTGAGTGGCGAGCGCAAGCGATCGGGGCAGGATGCGCGGTTCGCGTTGGGTTCAGCGAACGCAGGTCGTCAGATGAGCGATCGTACGGGAAAGAGAAGCCCGGCGGGCGCAGCGGAGCGGGGTGTGGGGTGGAGCAATCTGGAAATGAGGGCTTGTATTTGGCGGCGGGGGTTGTGCGTTGCTGGTTCATGTGTGCGTTAGTCCAGAGGCACGGGGTTGAGGGGGGGGGACAGGGGGGTAGCTGTCGCAGAGGCAGGGAAGCGAGGATCGCCCAATTGCGAGGATTGCGGAAGATCTCAGTAAGATTGGCAGAGTTTTTGTGGTACGACTTTCAGATCTGAAATTTTGGAAGATCTTGTAGGAATACGTGAGGAGATAGAGCTCATGTGGCGCGAATCTCTGTGGAGCTGGAGCAAGTCACCAGTGGGGCGTCGGGCTGCAGGGGCATCGGGAGAATTATTGCGGGATGAGGTGTCGGGCGCGCGGGGTGCGAGTGCGGCCTCCGGGCGCCCAAAAGCGCAAGGCGAAACGTTTTATGGTTCATGCGCGCGGGAGTGGTTATCACGTGATCGAACGGCGGGCTGCGCGAGGTCAGACAGCGGCTCGGGGAGAAGGTTCCGTCCCGCGGTCGGGGCGCTTCGAGTGTTTTCTCGACCTGCGGTCGTGGATCCGGAAAGAAAGCCGAGACGTGTCTGTGGTCGGGACCAATGGTGGGGGAGGTCCGCGCAAACCGAGCCGAGGGCTCGCGCGTGGGATCTATGTCAACATGTTCGCTGCGGGCGGAGGGATTGCGGGTGCGGGAGCGACGGCGCGGCATGTCTACAAGACAAGGAGGTTGGCGCGCGGCCTGCGGCTCGAGGGTGGGTTCGGAGGGCTTTTTGTTAGTCCGACGGTTTTGTGGCCGCCGACAGTTTGATTGTACGAGCAGCGAGTTGGCGGGGGTCCCGGTGTGGAGGATAGGAGGACACGAAAAGCGTCCCCCCCCCCTCGAGGATCACGGCGGGTGCGATTGTCTCGCGCTGGTACCGGTCAAGGACGAAGGCCATGGGGGGGATGGCGGGGACGTGTTAGAAAGACGTGCTGCGGAGAGGCGAATTAAGGGTTCCGGGAAGGACAGAGGGGCGTGTCCGGAGGCTGTCTGGAGCGGCCAAACGGATGAGGCGGGGGAAGAGGTACGGCAAGACCATCGAGCAGTCTTCTGGACGATGGAGAAGGGAACTGCGGAAGGGGCTGCGGGAGGGATAAGGCATGTGCGTGGAGCGATTTTCCAGCGCCGGTCCGAAGCAGTGACGACGAAGAAGATCGGGAAGAAATCGGACAGAGTCGGGTGGTTGACGGTTGTGTGTGTTGTTTTTTTGTGTTGCCACACATGTTATAGCTGTCATGCGCTTTGGTCGCCTGCGAGGGAGAGACGAAGGGTGGGGGGAGTATGCGAAGATGCGGTGGCAGAGCGTTCAAAAAAGAGGATGGGGGGGACGTCGGGGCGTACGGCGATGTTTGAAGAATAGAGTGGGTGGTTAGACA
>Ga0179593_1623217_pt1 | contig 17374 bp, 18 predicted proteins | sample CZODoug2_1_08_16_FD_185931 | JGI IMG/M metagenome (GOLD analysis project Ga0179593, IMG submission 185931) | Vadose zone soil fungal communities from Angelo Coast Range Reserve, California, USA - CZODoug2_1_08_16fungal (PacBio error correction) | ecosystem: Environmental > Terrestrial > Soil >... | reverse complement strand
GGTCCGGCTTGTTCCCCCTCTTTACGGTTTGGATCTCTTCCCTGGGTGTGATTGGCAGAGTTTCCCCCTTGCTCGCCTCAGGGCGGCGCTGGGTTCCTTGAATGCATTGAGACCTCCTCTCTTTTTCTCCGACTTTTCTTTTTCGGGTAAGGACCCCTGCGCCCCCCGGCATTATCCTCGGTGGCCCGAGCTGGAGTAGGAGCCCTTCGTTCTGGCGAGTGAATAAGTAGGTCCTCTTTTCCTTCCTTTAAGGCCTGGCAGAAGGTACCTCCGTAGGCCTTATCGGAATCCCAACCTCCCCTTTTTGCAGGTACCGGTGACTTCTCCTCGAGCGCTACCGACGGACCTCTTCCTCAGTCACAATGATCGGCCGGCCACGAGGATGGAAAGGTCCATCCCTCTCCTATCAGATCTTCTTCCCGCTCCTTTCTTCCTCCACCCATGTAAATCGCGCCGACCGGGCTCGATACCGTGTGCACCCGATCTTCCTTTAGGCATTGGATTTTCCCTTTTCCCTTTGCTCGCACGCAATCGCACTTAGGGTTTTTCTCCCCCTCTCCTCCGTCGGTTGAAACGCTGAAGGTTTTTCTTTTGTTAATTGCGTAACCCCTTCTGTTCCCTTTAAGGCAGGTGTTTTACCCTTCGTGCCCTGTCTTTTTTCTTTTGGGGTCCGCGTTCTCATTTCATCGGGGATGAAAGGGTCAATTTTTGTGGGCCGATCCCACTTTAATGTTCTCTGATCTTTTTCGGACAGACGGGAGTTTTGGTCTCCTGCTTTCCTTGAACTCAGGGCCGCGATGCCCTTGGGGTTTCTTCCCTGCGGACCGGTGCTTCCCGCTTTTTCCCCTTTTCGACTCTATGAGGCATCTCTCAATGCTTTTCCCGGGGGTTTGTGTCCCCTCTAACCGGCGGACAGGGTTGCCGGTGATGGTACGACGACGGTCCTTCCCCTTTTAAGGTCGACGATACACGGGAGGGAGGGTTTCCCTGATAGACGACACCCTCTTTTTTTCCTTTTTCAGCGGGCAAGGTTACCCCTTTCTTTGGTCTCCTTCCCTTAACCCGCGTGATGCGCGACCCTGTTCGAGGTTTTTGTAGACTACGGTCTTTCTTTAAGTAACTTTTGTTTTCTCCGTTCGAGGACCATTAAGAAATTTCCCTTTTTTTCTCAGCCGAGTCCTCATATCCTTTTTTTCCCGCCGCCCACTCCTCTTGATCGATCAGCGGTTTTATTCGGTACGAAAGTGTCATCCTCCATCTTCTAATCGCTGAGCCGGTCAGCCTCCCTCCTTCTTGCAGCCCCCGAGAATCACAGCCTTTCCTCCCCGTTCCTAAGAAGCACCAGAAACGACCTTCGGCTCTGGAACTCCATGTCACCTTCCCATTCCCCCCCCCCCCCCTCACAGACTGAGCCCTCCTTAATTGCCTTCCCGGTTTCTGGATCGGTTAGGAGGATGGACTAGTAGTGTCCCTCTCGGTCGGCTAGATCAGTTACTTGCCCCCCCCCTTCAGAGAGCCTTTGGTCGAGAACTATCAGTCCTTTGACCGAAAAAACCATTCCAGCCACTTGGAGAATAACTGGTCACAATTCCCGTCCTTTTCGTAGAAATCGTTTTTTTTCGTTCTTCCCTTCCGACCCCTTTCCCTTTCCAAGCCCCCAAATGCCAGGACCCCCCCCCCCCTTTCCCGGTTCCTTGGACAATCCTGACCCCCCTTTTTTCACGGCGCAGTTCTACAGTTTCACCGCCCCCCTCTGCGTATTTTTTCGATTGGCTTCCTTAACCGCAAAACTTCTTCGCGCCCTTTGGTAGATATCATTGGTGACCGCCAAACCAGGGCCCAACGATTTCTTTTTCTCTTTCCCCTCTTAAACCCGTTGGTAGACGAAAGACTGCGTCCAGTAAGGACCTTACCCCCTTCTCCCCTACCTCTCGGAGTCCCTACCCCCTTTCCTGCTCTGCGAGTGACACAGGACCCACCTCTCCCCTTTAAAAAGGTCCTTCCCTGATATAGACCCAACTCTCCCCTCCCCCTCAATTTACGCTAAATTCCTTTCCGTGGGGATTCTTCCCCTTAAGTATGGATAGAATCTAATCCTTCCCCCTAGGTACGCCTCAATTTTTCTTTCCCCTTCCCTTTTCCGTTTTGTGGCGAAAGTAACAGAGCCCATGACCCCTCTTTAGCCCGTCCCAATTCCCTCCCCGGGAAGACTTTCAAGATTGGTCGCTATCCGTCATGACGTAATTCTTTCCTTCGTGACAGGTGTGCCCTCCGACTTCTTAAGAGTGCTCCATTCCTCTCTCTTCGATATGATCTGAGTCTCTCCCCCCTCATCTGAGTGGACAGACCGGGTCCATAAGAACTTCGCTCTTTTTCAGAAAAGAGAGGTTGAGCTTTCTTTTCTTCCCTCGGCTGGATAAGTATGATCTTTTTTTCTTTCCTATCCTTCATGACTAGCGGGAGTGGGTTCTAGCTTTGACCCCCCCCCCCTTTCCCCTCTTTGTTTTGTGTGGTTGGGCCCTTCTTCGACATTTAGACGTATCCCTTACCTCGGCTCAATTCTAGCTATGCGCGAGAGAATTACTCTCGGGGGCAGGAGACACAGTTTCTTAGGCTCGACGGCTGTCTCTGGTGTAGGGGGCGATCTATCTCTACTCCTTGACAGCGTCGCTCACGAAGAGCTTTCGCTTTGAGACCCGCAGTAGCCACGAAATGTCTATCTCGCGGCTCTTCGATCGAACGGTCAGACTATTTTTCCCCCCCCCTAGATTTTTCTTTTAAGCGTGCGTTTTTCTGCTTATGAATTGAGCCCAAGCCGAGCAGTCTCTTTGACTTTCCGCCTCTTTACGTGTTGCACTGGCATTCGAACTCGCCCTCCCGATCGTCGGCGGAGATAGGATGATCCTCTCTGGGTATAACTGAACCCCCTTGGTTCCATCCTTTCTGATCTCTCAGTCCCAGGTACTTTGCTTTTGGGACTTCTTTTTCATGTGAGACTTCAGGCGAAAGCTGAACCGGTCCCTCTCTCGGGCAGAGAAGGGTAACTTGGTTTTGGACGACGATGCTTATCCCGTCTGTTTCCGTCCTTCTCCTCTCCTCCCCCCTGGATTCCGGTACTTGACCCGCTCCATTGCTCACTCAGTATTTTCCCGACTTAGTCGCACAAACCTCCCCTGGAATCGCCCAAGGGTCCCGTAATTACATGTCCTCCCGTATGAGTCAGCATTCCTCATTCGAGTGTCAGCTGTTTGCCCCTCCTCCCATGACACGACTGGAAGCGTTTGCGAGGTCTTCAAGAGACGTAAATCCTATAGGATTCCTATTGGAGGCCATTCCTCGTCGTTTCACTGAGAATATCTGGTTTTTCTCACCTTATTTTATTTATGTGATTGTCTTCTGAGGCTCCTTTGAAGGAGATTTATTTCCCTCCCCTTCTTTAGAGATTCTGTAATCACGCTCTTTCGCCCCCCGGGGAAGGATGTTCCGAATGGCCGATTCGACCGATAAGAGATCTTCCTTTCTATTTTCTCCTGATAAAAGGGTTCGACCCTCCCCCCCTCTCGGACTATAGAGGGCACACCACTCACCTTTAGTCGATCCTACAATCGCGTACAGCGTCCTTTTTTTCTCTCCTTCGTTGACTACGACAGCCCTATCGATTCTCTGCTCGTTGCCCATCTCTGCTGCGTCGAATTTCGGAGGAAGATCTTCCCAAGAGAGGATTTAGCACCTCGCGCTTTACAGCCGCTCCACTGATCAAGGAGACCTGAAGTTCGGGAGACGAAGCTCCCTGAACTTTCACTTCTTTTTTATGAATATCCCATTTTCCTTTCGCGTTTAGGTGTATTCCATGTCGCTTTCCCCCCGGTGCTGGTATGAACCGAGAGAATAGTGATCCCCTGCGTCTTGATGAGGTGACATCCCCCTCTCCCCCACAGACCCCTTAGGAGATATCGTTCCTCTCTCCCCGATCCTCATGACCCGTAGAGTACAGATCTTTAGGGAGAGTCTTTTATTTTTACTTTCTTTGGGGACTTTGCGGTAGGTTATCTTCCCACTTGCCTCTCTTTCCTCCGATTGAGAGTGATTCCCCCCTGACGACCTTTGGGAAAAAGAGGGCACCCCCTCTTCAAGTCCGAGGCAGAGTCCTGCCCGTTTCTCCATTGCGAATCTCTCATCGATCCCTGACTCCCAGGCCCAGCCCTGTGTCTCTTCGCCTTCTTGAGCGCGGATTCTTCCCCCCTTCTTTGAGCTTAGACAGATTTAGCTTAACCCCCCTTAATGAGTCCTCGCCTGAAGGCGCCCTCCTTCGCCCGGTCTCCTCACTCGATCAATACCCGGAACGTTTTTGATGTATGATTGCGGATATCATGTGTCTCACCCCCCAGTCTCTCCCTCCCATGACTACGGCGCCTCGATCTCCCCCCTCTTTTTATAGTGTCCACGTGCAACCATAGTCTTTCACATCAGACCTGTGATTCAGGACGTCGAACCGCCTTTTGATGCTGCTTTTTTCTCCCCGCATTTATACGTACTGATCTTTCGCGCCACAGCAGCACTCCTCTTGCCCCCTTTTTTCTACTTTTCAGTCGTCCGCGGAGCCGGACGCCCCCAACGAATCACTGACTTCTTCTCTCCCCTTTCTCCTGACTTCACGCGAGCCCGCACCACGCAGCGCCCATGTCATTGAAAGTCTCCGCCTCGCCTTGCCCTGTTCCTGGTTAGGCGTCCCTCCTTAGCTTTTTTTTCTGAGATCCTCTCCTGACTGCATACATCCTGATTTATACGTTGTTGCTCCGTCGTTTTGGGCTTTATAGAGGTCGGACCTTGTTAAGACGTGATTCCCCTTTGTCCCTTAGTCTGTCCGATGTCCCTCTGTCTTTGAGCGTTGGTCCACCATCCGTATTCTCTTCAGAGAGTTGCGATCGCACACTTAGCACGCGGCGAACCCGGTCACGGTCTCTTCCCTCACACAAGGTCCTTCTGGCACATTGCTCGGCTTCCCCTCACTCCCCTCCTTCTGAGGTGTTGAGGAGTCCTTTTGGCTCGCCCTGTCTTTTTTCTTTCCGGTGACCTCATGTTCCGACACTATTTATCCCGTGTTTCCTTCTTTCGACCGTTTCCCATGAAGAGCTCTGACTAGCCCCCTCCCTCCTTTGAACTTCGGACGCGTAACGCTGGTCGTACGTAGTCAATTAGCCCTTTTTTCCCCTTCTGGTCCCGATACAGGGCGAGCTTTTGTTCTGGCCCGAGCCTGTTTTTTTCCCCCAACAGATTCGGGCCCATTGTCGAGACATGACAAGAGCGTACACCGCGCAGATGGCTTGACTCGTTCGGTCCCAGAGTGTTCTCAGAGTTACCGACGCGGTTCACACATGGAATTCCCCATTCGTCTTCTGTCCCGTGTTTTTCCTTGCTAGCAAGCTCCAGTCACCTTCCTCCTTTTCCTTCTTTCCTGCTGGTACGTCCAGACCACGTTGTGTCTGGTTTTTTCTTCCCAGCATCTGTCGTTCGACGTCTGATCTTTTGTCGTCGCTGAGCAGCGTTTTTCGGAGACACCAGATTCAGACGATGCTAACGCCCTGAGCACCCGGACTCGCTCCTCCACCCCCCGACCATGAAGCCACGTTCTTAGTTGCCTGCTTCTGCTTATGTGTCATCCTTTTTTTCTTGTGGCCGTGGGACCGGGTCGCTGCTCGTTTCTTCCCCTCCGCCCCCAGCGGTCCACGCTTGTTCGGGCGATCGCCCCCGGATCCCTCCGTCTCTTTTGGACACCTTTTTATCTCCGGTTGGACGTACTTTTCCGATTTCTGCAGTTTCCTGACACGGCAATTCACTTTTGTCTTTTCTGTTTTTCCCCCGGTTGCGACGTTACCTGCACTCCCTTTTTCCCCATTTGTCCAGAGGCCGGCGCCCCCCGTGCCCGCTCCTTGTTTTCCCGGCGGTGACACGGACGTCTGGCCCCCCGTGTCTTTTTCCTGCCATGGATGTTTGAGTGTGGCAAGAGACGCTGGTTTTTGGTTTTAGGTTTGATGAGGACCTTGCGTGTACGGTCGACCCCTGGCGTTTGTTGCTGCGTATTGCGTCTGTTTTTCCACTCGCGCCCCGCAACTTTTGAGACCCCGCTCCATAGCTGTGGCTCATTTTTCCTTTTCGAGTTTAGGCAAGGTCTTTGCAGTACCTGCCTTGCTCCCCCGCCCTTGCCCGCGTGTCAGGTCTTGATGAAGTTTTGTCACAGAGGCTGCGCCCGTCCTTTTTTTCCGCGACCGCTCTTTTCGTAGTCCTGAATGGGGCTACTTTTGCTTTTTTTCCTGCTAGCCCGCCCCTGACCCGAGAGCTGGTCTCCTCCCCCTTTTTTCGTGGTTTTCGCACGACGTGCACAAACGCAGATCCGTTCGGCCTCCCTATTCGGCATGTGGTCTCCCGAGGCCGTCTAAGGGAACATTGGCCATGGTTTCCCTTTTTCTTACACTGAGAGCTGTAGCAGTAATCCTTGTTTTTCTCCTCTACGAGAGAGACCCTTTATCCGCCCCCTGGGGCCTAGTTGCCATGAATGACCAGACCAGAGCGAGTGTCTCCTAGAATAGAATGCATACTTCTCCTTTTAGAATTTCCGATTCCTTCCAGTCTTGCGTTAGTGATCCGTGTCCTTACCAACTGGACCGAACCTTCTCCACAGCTTTACAGACAGTCCCTCCGCGTGATGCCCCCCTCTTTGGACCAGTGGGCGGTATTCCTAGAGTAGTTCGACCACGACTCGGGAATGGCCCCACTTCCCTTCTGTTAATCCTTTCTTTTTTTTTGTTGGGGGGACATTAGTCTGTCCTCTCCCCTGAAGCCTGAATAATAGAAGCTGGTCCCCCAAAGCAAGGCTAGAAAGAGCTTCCTTCCTTTTTCCTCCATGCCCTATAAAATGAGCCTTTCCTGGCCAATTCCCTCCTCCTGGGCTTAAGGTCTCCTGTTTTTATTAGGGACATAAGGGTAACTCCCTACTCCAGAAGATATGGTATCGACCTTTTCCTCTTCTTCTCTTGTCCAAAGTCATCTGCGGCATCCTTCTTCTCCCCTCTTTACGAACTCTTTTTCCCTGAACTCATTCGCAGAATCCCCCGGACCCCACGATACTTCTATAAAGAGGGCTACCCCTCTTTTTTCACTGAGATTCGACGCCCCTCTTCCCCTAGGGCGAGCATCCAACTTTCTCTTTTTTTAATTACGTCGAACAAAGTTGTCCGCAGGTGGATTTAAGAGTCGTGTTTTTCGTCCTTCAAAACTCCTGGATCAGAGGCGATCCTTTTTTCCCTTTTTTTCCTGACCCCGACGGAACCGGCTTCAAGCCTTCCGAAAAGACTTGACCCCTCCCCTTTCCTTAAGATTCCTTCTCTTCCTTCGACTCATCTCTCGAGTTAGCCTTTGGAGCTCGTCTTCGACACTGGAAGCATGACAGGTTGTCCCCTTCCCAAGCTTGGAAATTAAGAGGTCTTTTACTAGTACCTCCCATATGACTTCTCCTCTAAGGAGAACGACGTCCCTCTCGGTGCTCAGGATTAACTTCTTGGGATGGCCTTCCATTCCCTTCCGCCCACTCAGAGGCTCATCGGCAGATTTCCTCGACTTTGAGTGTACGCACTCGTTCTCCTTGATAGGAGGAAACCCGTTTTACTTGGAGGTCCCTCTTGACGTATTCGCAGTCTCCCCCCAAATTTTGCCCTCTTTGCGTTCTAGGCGAGAGTCGAACCGAGTTTTCCTCTCCGTTGGGCACGCGGGGCCCTTATCCCCCCTTTCAAGGCGTAATAGGAGCTCCCCCCCCGGGCGGCTGACGCGGTGCTGCCTTCTTCTCTCCCGCTACCCTACGTGTTGATCGCTCGCAACCCCGCTTACCTTTTTTTTTTAATTACTTACTCCCGATCTCGAGTGGTCCTCCCCAAAGTTCCCCTGGTTGGTGAACGTCTTTGCATTTCGTAGTTCTAGGTTTCAGCTGCTTTCCTCCCTTGTGCGAGGTTTCTTTTCCTTTCGAGAATTTGTCTGACCTCGTTCTTTCTCTTTCTGTTCCCCTACTTCACGGGATAGTTTGCCCTTTTTTTCTTTTCCGACGTTAGTGAGGACGCCCCCACCGCTATCCCCAGACTTTTGCTAATTTCCGGTCTTGACCACAGATCGGGTGTTTTTCCTGACTTCCCATCTTCTTTTTGGTAGTGATTACCTTTTTCAGCGGGAAAGGCCTCACTTGCTTTCCCAGCGGGAGTTCCAGATTTCCGAGCCATCCAGTTTTCACTTATTTTTCGAACTGTTTTCAAGGTATTAGAACTTGGCTGTGTTTCTTTTCTTCGTAACCCAGCCTCCCTCGAGTTAGATTCGTCCCCGTCTTTACCTCTCGAGGAATTTGTTTCCCATAAGAAGTGACGACCCCCTCTTTCTCACGATTCTAAACCGGACCTACCTCCGACCGGCATCCTCCAGACTTTTTTAGGGACTCTCTTTTATTGCCCATCATGGGTGTTTCCCTTTCTTTTCAGGGTTTCCCTCTGATATCCAGGGTTTATGCGATTTCTTCTGGTTTCCCTGCTGCAAGCCTTTTTGTGTCCTTCTTGGGATCCTTTCTTTTTTAAGGATTCAGTTCTCCTCTTTGGCTGTATTTCTTGAGGTATCTCTTTCTCCCGAGGGAAAGGGTCAGCCGGAAACCTCTTGAGCCTATAAGAGTAGGGCTGTTCCGGAAACAGGAGGATTTTTTTTTCTTTGTCTTCCTCTCTACCTAATGTTTTTCCCTTTTTTCAGGCTGCTGGACTGCAGCTCCGTACCTCCCTTTGAATAACATAAAGTTTCCCGCGCCTTCCGACTGTTTGCGACAAAATTACCCAGGTTCCTTTAAAAATCCCTTTTTGACAGGGACGGAATCCATTATTTCCTGGCCCTAAGAAGATCCCCACCACTACGGCCCTCCTTAGCAGTGTTCCCCGGGACAGCTCCTTGGCAACGAATTAGGTCGTCCCCTTTAATACTGTCCTGCTCGACCCGGAGTACCCCTCCCCCCCTGGCAGGTTACCCAGACATGTTTACCTGGTCAGAAACCCCTCACCCTTCCCTCCGCATTGCTCAAAGAGCGCCTCACTGTAACAGGAAATCCATCCCCCTCCGAGACGTAAAAGAACCTCTCTTCCGCCAACGACATTGCCATTTTTTCTTCAATAGCTGAACGAGACTTTTTGCCTCCCCGCCCAGCTGACCGGCTCCTTTAGTTTTCTTGTCATACCCCCAAACCCCCCTTCCCCGGACAGGCAGTGTAAAACACTGTACTGCTTTCCCCTGCGACCGGCACCAAACAAGTCTGCCTTTAAACCTATTCACCTGGCGGTCCCTCTGTTCAACCTCCTCCTAGACCATCCAAGTCTTTGTGCCTCTTTTTCCTCTGGCAGATAATAACCTCTGCGGCTGAATGCTTGAGACTTTGTCCCTCGGTTAGGAGGGCTTCGGTCTGAGTACCCCCTCCCGCCCCTTCTCCTGCTCTATCGTTACGCATTGCATTCCGGAAACTCCTATGCCGAGATAGTTCGCATCATTGGTGAGCGCCTCTTTGAGATAGTTTCGTTCTTCTTCCCTTCTAAGACGTTCACGTCCCCCCTGCCTCAGGAGGGACTATTCGAGAAGGGGAGCCTTTTTGCCCCTTGACAAGGAAGTACTACTTCTCCCTTTCCCCCTGCTCGATTCCCTAGCGCAGACTCCTTTTTCCCCTTTCGAGCCTGAAACAGACAAGGATTTCCCAGCTCGAGGACGATCATAGGCAGTTTTTTTTGTTTGTCGCACTTCCGGCATACGGCGTGAGCCCCTACCATCTGAGCCTTGCTACCCCAGTGATTTCCTTTTCTACCGAAAAACTTCCACATTTCTTAAGCGCGCGGCCGGGGGCCCTCCCCAACTTATAGGAGAACCAGATTGTTCAGATCTTGCCTCCGGAAAAGCACTTCCCGTCCTGCTTTTAGACTGCGGGTCCCCCCCGCATCACACAATATCTCTTTTCCTCCTTTTGTTTTAGAGACTCTTTTCGCTTTACGTCCCCTCGACGGCGTCCTTTCCTGGCCCGTTTTTTGCCTGCAAGAGAGGGTATCCACGGATGGGTCCCAGACGTTTTGGTTTGGTTCGTCCTCTCCTCCTTATCGAAAAGATCCCTTTCTGGGGTCTCTTGAACTTCCAATGCTCAATGGTCTGACTTCCCTCTTCTAAGTTGAGGATTAACCGGATAATGACCGAAAATGCCCCTGATCTTCCTCTTGACCCTCTTAAAGACTGGGCGTATTCTCAGAGGGGAGATACTTTCCCCTTTTTTAGCATCTCTTACCTTTTTCCAGAGGTACGATGCCTTCCTTCGTCCTGCCTAGAAAAATATTTTCTGGCCGGGGGTTACCGGATTGCCCTTGCTTTCCCCCCCCCTCTTACCACCTCTCCTCCTCCCTACCTGTTTACCGAAGATAACCCCCTATTCTGGATAGATGCAACCTGCCAGGTCCCTTTAACGGACCTCCCTGCTCCCTTTTGTTTCAGTAGTACCCCTCCCTCCCGTTAAGACGACCAGCCTTCCCATCAGACCTTTTCTTTATCGTTCCGGAATATGGTATTGAGAGGTTTTAAGATAAAATAAGCCGTGCGTTTTTCTCTTTAGAGACTTCGGGTCTCCCCTCTTTTTCCCCTTGACGGGCATTAGGGTTCGGCTCGGTTTGTTTTTTCCCGGAATCTTTTTCAAGCCGGTTTCTTTCACTCGGCCGGCCTGAATTCTGCGTGTTTTTGACCTCCTCCTTGTCTCGTGTGCAAGGGCACCTCCTTTTTGGCCAACCTTGACAGCCTTTTTCGCGGGTACCCTCTGTGGGGTGTTGGAGAACATGCTGGTGGGAGTTTTGTAGCGCCTTGGACCGCATGGCATCATGAAGGATTTACGGCAGACCCTTTGGGATTTTTTCTTGTAGGGTGTAGTTTTCCCTACTGATTCCCCCTCTGAGGTGTATGCTGCTACCTGTTCGTCCCTTGTTTCTTTTTGCATCCCTAGGTAAACGTCGCCGCTCCTGGGGCTCTCCCGTCCGGGGGTAGCAACGGCCGGGAAGATTAAGTTGGCAGGTGACAGAACCTCTTCTTTGCGTTTTCCGGAGGGGGAAAGTTGGGACCACAACGAACTTTTTACTTTTTGTTGTCGTTGCTTTTTAACGAGGTAACTCATCTATTGTTCAAGGACAATTCTCGTACCTTGATGTTCAAGGGCTTTTATGAGTAGAAGAAAGTAGTACTGTGCGGCCCTTTTTTTTAGTAAATCCAGTTCTGAGATGAAATACAACTCCATGCACAAATTCACAGGATTGTCCGAAAAGACGGTATAAGAGCAATCTAATGGCACCCGCCCAACCCCTAGGAACCAGATCGGTAGAGGTTTCCGCTCTTGAAGTTCGGCTCCCTAGCTCCTCGAAAGACAGGACGGGCTGGTCGCCCACATTCGCGGAAGCCCTCCCCTAAGGTGTTTCCCGAAAGCCCACCTCCGATCGATCTCCCAGAACGCTGCCCCGCGGCATTCTCCTTCCCTTCCTACAGCACCCAGGGAGTCACTTAATATAAATAAATCCTCATTTCCCGACAATGAAGTATCCCGCCCCTTGATCTTATTAAGAAATCGAAGGTTATGAGTATTTCCTTTTCTTGGCTTCTGAGGTTAAAGGTCATTTCTGTTCCGAGGCCGTAGGGCTTCCCAATGCCACCCCCCCTTCAAGCCGAGCAGTCCAGGGTCCCGACGATACTTTCCTCGTGGCCCTCAAAAGCACCTACTTGCCCATACAGACCTGTTACCTGGGACCACGGCACCCGGTGCCTTTCGACGACCGAAGCAAACTGTGCTTTCTCTTTTTCCCCCCCCCGCTGTTCACAGCCAATCAGACGGCCCGTTAACGTGAAGGTTTTCACCTTGACCCCTCACACGCGATCAAGGTCAGACCCCAACCGATCCTCGTGTTAGCCTCAGGGCCTCACCCCACGAACCCACTCTCTCTTTTCAATTTGCTTTCTCTCTCGTCGACAGTGTTTTTCCCCTTTGCCCGCGAAACGATCCGGTGTCCATATGAAATTTTGTCCCGACCTCTAATGAGGCCCAGGACCTGCTTCCCCCCTTCCCCGCATTTGGAAGGATAGGAGTATCAGAACCCTTCAAGCTCTTCGGGCCCTAACTCCCTTCCGAACGGTCCATTTTCCTGTACTCAGCAGGCCGTTTCAACACTCCCCTAAGTCTTTACGCGAAGGGCCTACCGAACGTGCCTTGCGTTTGGTTTTACCACGAAAAGTCTTATCCTTTTCAAAGAGTTCGGTTCCTTTTTCTGCAGCGTTTGGAGATCTCATAGGGTGTTTTTTCAACTTCTGGAAGTTTTTGTTCCCATAAAAGACGGGTACAACTTCACCCTCCCTGTCCAGATCAGGTTCGGACAACATTCTCCTCGACATTTTTCCTTTTCCCCGACTTGGTCAGAACTTGATTTTTTAATCGTACTCCCCTCTTTGATCGTACCGTTCTAGAAGGCCTCACCTTCCTCAGTGCGGCCTCTGCGTGATAGTCCCCCCCCTTAAGCATACCCTTGCTCTCTTTGTTTGGCCTTTTTGGCAGTGGTCCTACCTTTCTGGGTTCCGGAAATCATTTTGGTTGGCGAAGAGACTCTTTAGTAGCAGTAGTTTTACGATCGATACGGCGTTCCTCTCGGGTAGCCCTTGGTTTTTTTTTAAGTATAGTTATCCGAGAAATAATATTATGCCCCCCCTCTGCAGGATTACCGTGTCGCCCCCAGATGCTCCCTCTTCCAGTCAACTCTACATGAGAGACGAGAGTTTTCCTTCCGGCCTATAGTGTTCCCCTTCCCCTCTAGGTCCCTCGGTTCTCTCATCCGGTGTTTGGTTCAGAATAGCCCCAGATACGTCTTTCGCTGTCCGCTCACGGTCCAGAGTGCCCCCTCGCCCTCGAGAGCCGAAGATTTGGACGGCCCACTTTTACCTTCCTTTTTCCGGCGAGGAGCGTCGTCTTCCCCTCAGACGGTGACTACTTTCTTGGCTTTTCGCCATCGGGGATACGAATCGTTAGTAGTGTGTCGTTCTGGATTTTCGTTCGAACCCTGATAGTAGAATCTGCTTTTGGGAAACGTCCCGAAAGTCTTGAAGTGGCATTTCTCTCCTCTATCTACTGATACCGATCGTAGGATAGTCTTTTATATCCTGGTGCCTGCTTTTTTTTTTTTTTCAAGTTCTGATCTCCCCGGCCGAACGGGACAGGTCTCTCGTCAGTCCTTAGGCAATTTTTCGGCTTCCTCCATTTTGCCGCCCCCGAGCTGTTCGATTGCCGGGTTTTGTTTGTTTCGTTCCTCGAGAAGTTTTTTGTGTTCACTCTTTCCTGGTCCCCCGGTCTGGAACATATGCACTTGGTCCACGCCCTTTTTTTGGGAAGCGAACCCCGTCGATGGCATTATCCCCTTTTGGTCGCCCGTCCGGGAAGTTCATCAGTCCTGTTGAGTCCTCTCTGGGTCCTCTCAGTTAGTTTTTTCCGTCCGGCGCTTCAACCTCTCTCGACCGCGACTGTCTTCCCTTGATTTCCTTCCTTCCGATCTCGTAATTTTTTTTTCAGCACGGCGGCCCCCTTTCTGTTGGTGTGATCAGGTTATGCTTCTTTTTTCCGTTCAGGGAGATTGGAGGTTTCTTTTCCTTTTCCGGAAAGATTTCTTCATCTTTTCCCCTTCAGGGATAAGTTTTAAGGACTCTCCGAAGACGAAGCCTGCGTTTTTTCTCTTACTAAGTTTGCTCAAAAGAGTATATCTCTCCCCCTCCCAATAGGGATCATGGCACAAGAAACCTTAGGGGATCTATTTTTCCCCCTTCGACCTTCGAATACAGCGCGTTTTTTCCTTTTTCGGGCAGATACGCCTCTTTGACCCGTTTTTCTTCTCCTTCGGTTGCCAAGCTCGCCGTTAATTTTAGAAAAAGTCTTGCCTCGCGTTTTCTTGAGAGATACATGATGGCCTCTCTTCCGCGAATCTCCCTCCCGTCCCTCTCCCGAGCGCACTGCACCATGCGCGGAATTCGTGGCATCTTTAGAAAAAAGAAAGGGTGGCTTCTTATGCATCATTTTCAGGAGCCGTCTTTTTTTTCGACCCGTGTGCGGTCCCGTAACCGGTTCGGTCTGCTATGCGTCGTCAGCCCAGCAGAGGATTCTCATCTGAGCGGGCCGAGCCGATCCCTTTGAGCAGGAGATCCGTGCTATACCCTTCTCATCAGCGCCCCCCCCCCTCTCTTGTTTAATTACCCCGGCGATCGTGGAGAGATCCTGGTCGTGGGTGAGCGTTGGAGATTTGCCAGCCTTTTCGGGCGAGTAAAGGCTCGGATCCGATCTTCCTCTACAGAACGTTGCACTTTTTGGTCGCTCATCGAGCGAACGGAGTGCCGCGTCCAGATAGCATCATCCGCGGAACCCTCTACCTAGACAGCTGTTCTCCCCACTTCCGGAGGTAGATTTAGTCTCCCCGCCCCTCTGGCGAGTATCTCGCGTCTCTGGCCCCGTCCCCAAAGCGTTTCAGCTTCTTCGGAGCATACGATCGCAGGGTCTCAGCTCTCCCCACACTGTTAAGAAGCCTATTAGTTTTCCTTCTGCGGACCATACGCCCCCACCCTGAGCTTGCCCTCAGAACCCCTTCCGTTAGAGATCGAGTCTCAAACTCGCCCTCCTTCTCTGCACTTTCTCCTTCTCGAATGTCGCTTCTCTTTCTTCTGAAAGTTGATTCTCTCTTTTTCTTTTTTTTTTTTTTCTAGAGACTCGGTCAGACGCGACGGCGCAATGACTACTTATCCAAAGCCGCGCAGTGCAGAGCAGAGCACTTCTCTTTCACGCAGGGAGCTAGAGGGTTGCTACCTTCCTCTCTTTAATCGAAGGGGTTTTCTTGCCGCTCCCCCTACCTCCCAAGTTAGGGGACGTTTGGAAGGGTATATCGATAGCTCGTAGTTGAAACCCCCTTCTGAGTCTTCTCTTCCTTTCCCCAGGAGATTAGAATCTGACTCTTTTGTGAGAGGAGCTAAGTCTTTTCACCTTTTTTCATGGAGGGGAAGATTTGTGTAGCTTGCTACGCACAGATATCCCTGGGAGTCCATAGAAATTCCTTTCGTTTTTCCTCCGCTCCCTCTGGAATCTTTTCCTTCTCTGAGCCTTTTGACCCCTTCCTTTAGGCGTCCTTCATGCCACTGCGGGCCTGCCTCTCCCCCTCCGCAAGGCGTCCCCCCTTACAATGTACCTTAATGGCACGCCTTGGTATATACGGGAGGGCGCCTCCTTCGACAGATTTCCTAGTTCTGTTTTTGTTTTCCTTTCCTTTTAGATTAGATAACGAGGCGAGTGCGCCGGGCTTCTTAAGCTAGACAGACCCACCCCTACTTTTCCCCCGGACACCCTTTAATCAGCGAGCCTATCCCTTACTTTTATTCCAAACTTCTGGACTTCCTTTTTTTTTTTTCCAGCTTCGCGCGATTGGTAGGACGGATACCCCCTTTATCGATTGACTTCTTGCTCGTCGACCGCGGTCGAGCGGAAGGGGGCCTCTCGTTGACATTTCGATGGCGTCTTTTTTCCCGTTTCCGGCCTGAGATGGGCACTACGTGTCCGCTACGGTCGCTCGCTGGGAGTATATAATCGCAAAGCACTGCGCGATTAGATTCTTTTCCCTCCGAGGTGCGTTTGTTGACCTTAGAATCGCTGGTCTGATGTCTCTTTTTTTTACTTCCTGTTTCGGCAGATCTCGACCGGCTCGATAGCTCGCGATTAGTAACTTTTTTTTTTTCCTTTTCAATTAGATGATCGCCCTCGCCCAGCCCCCCCCCAGCGAGAGTCCTCTGCGTCTTTAGACGGAAAGGATAAACGCTCTTCCCTGCCACTCACATCCTCCCTTGACCACCTCTCTTTCTCTGTGCCACGGTGGTGCCCTTCTACAAGAGTACCTCTCCCATCAAGATCATATCTCCTGCCTGCCTCTGGGTCGGATCATCGTGCGCTTTTTCCTCAGAACACGCTGCACTTATTTGATCTCTGTGCAACGAAACTCCCCCCCTTTTTTCCCTGTCTTCTTTTCGACACGTTTTCCATCCTAGATTAGTTTGCGAAGTTCACCTTTCAGCGGGCTGCCATGCCAGTGAGATGTCCTCATTTTTTTTTTTTTTCCATTACCGGCGACTGCGAAAGAGAAGTGCTGGTCCGATTGGTCTGGAAAAACACTTACTTCCGGCTTCCCCTCTCCCCCCCGAGGCATATGAAAGCTTGCGCTCCTGCCCTGTTTTCCCTAATGAATGACTGGGATTGCGGCTTCCCCTTTTTTGCCCCGAGGGGAATTCCAGGCCTCCCTTTTTCCACGAGCATTCATAAGACAGATACTTTCCGACTACATCCCCCGCACGATGTCTTTAAGTTTCCTTTTCTACGCCGGCTGGGCTCATCCCTCTCGTTCAATAACTGACTCGCACGATTCGTCTTCCTAGTTTTTCCCACCTTCTCTCGCTCCACTCGTCGACGTCCGGCTCCTTTTTATACCTTAGAGTTCCGAACCATTTTAGCCGCTTAGCGAGGTCCCCTTCCGCTTCTTAGCGTCTCAAGTCCTTTTCCTGAGAGGCCGATCCCCCTCTCTCCCTCTTCCAGGATCTTTCATCTACAACAGACGAACGACTCTTTCCCTTTGTCTCAGCAACGAGAGGGTGTTTTTCCTTTTTTTTTGAGCAGAGTTATCCGGGTCTGGTACTCGGGACTCTCCTTCCTTCCCCCTAGATTCGTTCCCCCCCTCCCAATCCGATACCGTACCTTCCCCTTTTCCTTTCGTATATGTTGACGACGCTCACTGTTCTCTGATAGATTCTAAAGATCCCGTCGGCTTTCTTTGTTCATTTTTGCTTCTGGCCGGAAACGACGGTTCACCCCCTCCCTCGCCAGGTCTACTTTTTTCCTTTGATATGATAGACGCCGAGCCCCGCCTGCACGCGGAGCCTTTTTCGTGGACAACACCGGTTCATCTTTTTAGGAAGCCGAGGTGAAGTTCGCGCTGTTTCCAAATTCAGACCATTTGATAGTTGCCTTGAAGTTCTAAGGCCCCAGCGCGGGTAATGTTCTAGGCTTTGGAACTCTTTTTGGAGTAGAAAATCCTGCCTCACCAGGATTATCCCATTTTTTCCCCGGTCGCCGCGGATGAGGCCGGGATCAGACTTGGGTTAATCGACTTTCTCCACCCTCGATTAATTAGGCTAAACGGTCACTTGACTCTATTTGGGTATTCTTTTTTTTCCTGATCGGCCCCCCCCCAGGGTTGGAACTAGCTTTTACATTTCTGCCGTCTCAGAGAGATTG
>Ga0179593_1444181_pt1 | contig 17375 bp, 20 predicted proteins | sample CZODoug2_1_08_16_FD_185931 | JGI IMG/M metagenome (GOLD analysis project Ga0179593, IMG submission 185931) | Vadose zone soil fungal communities from Angelo Coast Range Reserve, California, USA - CZODoug2_1_08_16fungal (PacBio error correction) | ecosystem: Environmental > Terrestrial > Soil >... | reverse complement strand
TTAGGAGCATTCTTCGCACCAACAGACGGGCCCGATACTGAAGTCCCTCTCGTGAGCCCTTCTTTCCCCTGTCGACGACAGATAATGATGACCCAAGGATTGACTGACTTCTGCTATTGAATTTTTCCCCTGCCTCTCTTTCTCGATTTCAAATGCCCCCCGCAAAAGTCCTTTACACCCTTTTTCCCCAAATTTGCCGCTCCCGAGCTGGCGACCCAGATATTTTCCCCCGTTTTCCCTCTTCTCCCATTTTCGCGTTTCAGAAGCGATGAACTCTTCGGGGTTTCAACCCTTTCAAGAAATTTTACTTCTGGCGCGTCGTTTGATTTCGTATCAGATTTTCTCTCCCTTTCAGTATGGCTCGGGACTGATGATTGTTCCCGCCCGAAAAACTGCTTTTCCTCCCTGCCGTGCGAGAACGTTTCCTTATTTCAGCCTTCTCCCCCCCACATTCTATAGGCGAGGCTCTCTTCATCGCGTATTACCGAAGTGTAATTCCCTCCCCCAATAGATCGGGTGCACTTAGTTCCTGCGACTTTTAACTTTTCTGCTGCTGCTTTTTCTCTGCCATTCTCGGCCTGGTATTACCCGTTTCTTGAAGGATGTTGAGCAATCAAAGCTCAACCTAAGTCCGATCGGAGATCGATTTTCTCCGCCCTCTCCATTGATAAAGTTTTTGTGGGACGTCCTTTATCTAGCGCGATGGTAGTATCGTTTTTGTCGCCGAGTTTTACGCCGGGTTCTTCATTAATTCTTTTTTCCCTATTATCACTTTAGTTTAATTTGGTCCACTTATTCAAGGTGGTTAAAGAGAACTGGATTTCTCTTTTGCTCGCTTCACTGCTCTTTAATCTTTCTTTGCATTCCGAGGGAGTGAAGCGATCCCATTGCTTTCGACGCTTCCCCCGGCCTAGTAAAAAGTTGTATTTCCTCTCCGTGTGCGTAGTTTTCCTTTTTTCCCTCTTCCGTTTGATTTTCCTTTCATGCCCCTCCCGAGGATACTTCGGCACTTCCTTTTTATGCGCGAGTTATCTATGGTTTTGTCGCGGGAGGCAAGCTTGGCCTTAGTGATTCATTACGCACACACAGACACCCTAGACCAACACAGTGTGGAGAGGTTTTCCGGAGCGCCACTGTGTTTTCCTTATTTATTTCCTTTTCCTTCTGCCCCCATCCCTCTTGTTCGTTCGGCCATTGTGGAAAGTTGTTCCCTGGTGAAGCACAGCGCGACCCCCCATTTCTCCCCCCCTCCCCCTCCTCTTCGATCAACTTGTCCGGGTTGATGGATTCACCTTTCCTTCGATCCTTCCCTTCCTGAGTGATTGCGTACTCCAAGCTTGTATCCCCCTTCCGCGTCGCGGCCACTCCGTTAGCCCTCCCCCTTCCCCGTTTTTATTTTTTTTTTTTTTTTCTACCTTCTTTACTCATGCAATCTATCTACTCTACTCAGTTTTGTCTGAGTCTATGGATGTCGACCTGCTTCAGAGTCTCCCCCCACCCAGAAACTGGCTAGTGCTCAAGCGGTCGTTCTCTCTCTCCGCCCCCTGCTGTCAATACCCCTCTCCCAAATTAACTGAATAAATAAAACCCCCTTCATGGTGGAAAGCTCTTGCGCGATAAATGAATCCGTATTCCCCCTAAGTCACTTTCCAACCTCCCTCCCCCCAACTCTGGCCCCTGTCTGGTTTTGCTTCCCTGAAGATGGACTGACATCCTGAACTCTGACCACTTGGTTCTCCACTGAAAAACTACCCCACTTATGGTTATTTTTTTGATTGCACGAAACTGTCCCCCTCTAACCTAGTCAACCATCTTGCTCCAATTTGACACTTATCCTCAAAATACTTCTTAAGGATCCTCTTGTTACTGTCACGTAAACTCCCACTTTCTGGTCGGCATATCCTTTTCCCCCCCCCCATCCTTGTCGGTCAACCATTTTCGATTTCATTAGTAAGGTCTCCAGTCAAAGTTTACATCACCCTCCCGGCTGCCCTCCCAGCTCAACAAGCACCCCATTTTTTTCCATCCAGCAAAGACCCCCGCTCTTCTATTACCTCCGACACCAGTTCATTCTTGGCCCCCCAAATTCCTTCTCCTTTGTAGGTTTCTCCCCCGATAGTCTCCCTTGTCTCCCCCCCCTCTTTTTGAACCCTCCCTCATAGACATCATGCTATACCTTCCCGGCCATCCAAAGGTTTAAACCCACTGTTAATCTTTCTTCTGTCCATGATCCGCAGAGGAGGTAGGGGTTTTTTATAAAGAATGTTTTCCCTCGCCCAGGTACTTACCGCGAGCGTATCGATCCTTGATCCCTTTCATACCCTCCCCAAAGAACGTCACAAACTACGTCCACGAATTGCCCCCCGTATTTGCGGCTGCTACTTCGTCTCCCCCATATGCCCCAGCTCGCCTATTGAACTCCTTTTTCGCTAATTTTGTTCCATCTGTTGCAATTCCCCCTTGACGTCCAGCTTAAAGGAGAATGCATCATCCAGTTGGGTACTAGTGAGATATAATTACCTTTTTCCAAATCACTCTCCTTCCCGCTACTCGCTCGTTCCTAACGACTTCCCCTTTCTCTTTGCCTTTACGTCTGCTGTAATTTTTTCCCAAACCCTTAGGATTTTTCAATCGAGTTGACCAGGAATGCTCATCGCTTCATTTTGCCTCCAGACGGGAGCTCCCGGCTTCTCGCTAAAGTTTCCGGTCTAATGTATTTGGCAATTTCGCTCGCGCGTATTTTTTATTTTCCATTAATTTCTCTCTCCCGACTCGTTTTATCAATATTTCTAGGTGATTCCGTTGGTTTTCCCTAGTTTGCCCCCTTTTTTTCATTTAGTTGACCAGTCGCCTTTTTGTTCTGCCCACCACTCTGCTCCGCATTCCCTTCATTGGGACCGAATGGCCCCCCCCCCCCCCCCCCCCCCCCCCCCCCCCCCCCCCCCCCCCCCCCCCCCCCCCCCCCCCCCCCCCCCCCCCCCCCCCCCCCCCCCCCCCCCCCCCCCCCCTACCCCGTTCGCCAAATCGGTGCACCAACTCCTATACTATTTATCCATCTTTTTCCTTGCTATTACGCTCCCCTATTTGGCCATGTGAATTGTCACAACTATTCAGGCGTACTCCCTCACGAAAGTAAGATTTTTCTCAAGCTCGCTACAACTTGGGTCCCTATCAAGGTAGTTATTTCCCGGGTCTCTTAGTCTCATACAAGTCCCCACCCGGCGAAGGTTCGATGATTATAGGTATCTCTCATCTTCGCCGGCCGATTCCTCCTCGGGGCTGTTTATTTGGCAAACACAGCATTGACCCTGCGTCCCCTGTTCCTAAGCATTGTTTTTCTTTCAAATTTCTCCCTTGGTAGTGAGGCACGCTACCCCCCAACCGGTTCATTCCCTGTACCTTGTCGCCCTGCTTGTTTTCTAAATTGTCCAAGTCACCCCTCCTCCCCTAACCCCTTCTATTGCTATAGGTGTATTGAAGTCATGTTAGGAGCTTTTTTTCCCTTTATTTCCCCTACTTTTACATCCCCTTGTGTTGGGCTGATAGTCAAAAAGCACCCCCCCCCTTCCTACGGCTACCCGAAACCTAGTCCCAGAAATCCGTCATTTCCTTGCTGCAAGATGAAATTTCGCATTATATCCCCAATTTCCTCTGTCTCTCCCTTTCTTCGTTTTTTTTTAAATACCCTGCACCTCTTAATGAGATTTATCCCACCGGATCTCTGGAAAACCTGTTCTGCCCATTTCATAGTTTTTTTGCCCCACCCCCTGTACCAGGGTTGGCGTGACGGCCCCTCCGATTGAATATTTCTTCTTTCTCCCCCCCGGTCTCCGGTCTCTTCCTTACGTTCTGCTACTTCATTTAATCCCGTTTAGAAGACCACACCGTATTACCCGTCCGTTCCCAGGCCGTTGCGCTATTTGCTTACCACCACTCTCTCTTTTGAGCGGCCTTCCTATTTGGGATTATTGGAGGTTTCCCCTTGCATCTCATCTTTTACTCGGTCTTGCCCCTTCTCGTAATCCTGATCTCTCTCAATCTATCTCGGGTTTTGTTCTCTTGCGCCCCCCCCCCTAGCGTCCGTGATAGAACCCCCTCTTCTGAGCATATATTGGGCGTCCCCCCCCCTGATGAGGCCTCGATTACGACGCTAGCGGCCATAGTGCACCCTTCCTCCAGTTTACCGGATTCCATTCTCAAGGTCATTTTACGATCATTTTAAGCCTTCCATTCAATTGTTTCCTCACCGCCTCTCTTTTCGTTAGCAATTGGTCACCGATCTTTATCCTTGCACCTTTCTTCCCCATCTGGTTTTGCCTTCTGTAAACTACTTTCTTTTCTCACGTTTCTGAGTGCTCCTTTTCGCTTTTTAAAGCCGCTATTCTGAAAGCCCCTTTTCCACAAAATTAAAGCAATGTTTTATTCGCGCGCTGCGTCGCTGGTCTAGCCTTGTAGTTGGCTTTTTCCTGCTTTTTTTAGTCGATTACGATAACCCCTCTCTGACACCCCCTTATGAGAGGTTACGTGACCTGATTGCAATCCCCTCAATTTGCTCTCGAAACAAAACCTTATAGATTCTTTCCCTCTCGGTCTTTCTTTTTTCTTAACGCTAAGGGTGCGCACCCTTTCCTAGACCTTTTTCCCCTTCGTTACGGCATATCTTGGTGACCCCTTTCTTTTCAATCGGATAGGGGATGATTTATCCTCTCGAGCTCAGTTATCCCAATTTTCTATTGCCCAAGGCGTTTTTCCATTGCCCTTGCGATCTGAGCAATTTTCTCAACCCGCAAAGCTCGCAGTGACTCCTTTGTTGTCTTTCTGTTCTTAGCTCCTTCCCGGACTGCGATTATTTTCTTGCGCAGGTTCTCCTTTTGACGCCTTTTGAGTGGAGCTAAACTTATTCCTTAGTAGTAAATGGTGCCCCATATTAAAGGCGGTAAATAGAATAGCGTCTTCTCGTTGTTTCGAGCAAATGTGCAGTCTTTTCTCTCCTTCTGTCCGGCGAGTCCGTTTTAGAGAGCGTAGTCCCATTGGCTGGTCGCATACAGCTTGTCGAAAAAAGTTTTATTCCCTAGCCCTGGAGTCTTTCTATGAGGACATAGCCACTCCCTCTGTCCTCGTGCTTTTTCTTTATAGAGGCCTTCCCCCTCACTAATTTTAGGCTGATAGTCTTATGCCTTGCCGTAGCTCTTCCCGCGGTGAACGTTTCGGGAATCAGTAAAGCAGACCAAGCTCTCCATCCCGTTGTGTCTGCGTTTTCTCTTTAGCCACACGGATCCTTGCCCCCGCTGTCCTTCAGATTAAAGCACGTTCCATCTTTTTTGTCGGCGGTTTTTCCTTTGACGACTTGGAAGCAAGAAGCGACCAGCTTCGCGACTTTATTCTTACCCCTTTCCTTTTATCCTCCATTTTCTCTCAATGGTCGAGTTTTTTATTCCACTGCCAGCTTTTTCGGCTGCTGCCTCCTTAGGATTTCACAAGCCGATTTTCTTGTTTTTTTTTTATCCTTCGCCTCATGCGACACGATTTATCCCTCCTCTCTTTGTTTTCAGAGATTAAGTTATTTGTTTCATGCGTCCTGGAGTCTAAACCCCCCCCAATTCAAAACCCCGGGGCTTATGCTAAGATTCCCTGTGGCGCGCGCTGCCGACCTCCCACCTTCCTCCTCTGATATTCCCCCTCCTTCCATGGAATCCCTCGCCCTTACTGTGTAAAGGGCTCAAGTCGCCTTGTTTCGCGATCCATATCGTGTTTTTCCCCCTTCCAGTTCCCACTACACACTCCGACCGGAACAACTTCGGAAGTGTGTTTCTTCACGACTTTGTGAAGACCTACTTTACAAGCACTTGTCTCTTTTTTCCATAACCACGCCTCACACTGGATTTGAGAGCTGAGTTTTTCTTGATTGAAAGACCCTTTCCCGCGTTTCTAATCGCCCACGGCTTTTTTCCCATATACATCTAGGCCCCCCACTTTTAACCATCCTTTTATCTCATTCCCTCAACCCAAATTCAGAGGTAGGCATCTCGTAAAACCCCCCCGCCCACGGGATCTGCATACCCTTTCTCTTCGCGTACTGCGCACCTTTTGGCTCGCTCTCACCATCTTCATTCAAGAGATCTCAAGCTCCCAGCTGTTTTAGCACTTACCCCAGAATACCGATTCTTCTCCCGCCGTTACTGATTGGCCCCCCCCAACCCCTTTTCTACTCGCCGGGTCTTTTCCCTTCAAACTCGAGACCGGCGACACACTCGGCGCCCCCTCCTCCTCTTTTAAGTCGAATGTCGTCACTACCTTCCGGCAAGCCCCCCCCTGGGCCTTTCCGATTGTTTTCTTCCCTCTCTTCTCCTCTGCTCATGTGCTGTGGGTTATGCCTCAACGCGTTTCCTTCCTACAACCTCCGTTTTCGGAGACTCCTCTTTCTCTTTTCGTTTTTCCTACTTCCTCCAAGCTCCTCCCAAAGTCACCCACTAGCCCACGACTTGACACCTCATTTCCTTTCCAGATGCTCCCTTGAGACACTCGTCCATTCGTCTGCATCTATCCTAACTTTGGGTCCGATTTCTTTTAAATTCCTTCTGACTTACTCTGCAAGTCTTCTACTGCATCTTTGCTTGAGATATTTTTCCCCCCTTCCTGGCCCCCCCCTATACTTAACTCCTCAAGCTCTCTTTTACTGAGACGGGTACCTTCGCCAGTACAGAACCGCATTGATTTTTTCCCCCCCCCATTCTCTTTTCGTTTTGTTTGCAACGAAATGCTCCTGCTGCCTGAGATAAAGACTAAGCTATTTTCGTAGTTTTGTGGTAAATTCTGCCCTTGCTCCCCTGTTTTCTTTGCTATCTCGTTTTTTTGATTTGAAATTCATCGTCTTCAATTAATTGTCCAATCCTTTATAATTTGTCCTTTCTCCCATTGTGATTTTTTTCAATAGTCTTATGCAGTCTCATTCGGGCCCAGTCCTCTTTTGTCTTCCCTACTTTCTGGCGATCACACCCGTCCCCATGTCCCCCATCGGTGCCCCGAAGAGATTTGCTTCTAGGATACGGACCTCAGCCGGATTTCTCTTCCCCTCAAGCAGACTTCCCACAATTCCTCGCAGCCAGACAGCCTGCCCCCTTCTTTCGTGATAGCGCCCTCTTTCACGCGTTTCTAAAGAATTTAGGTCTCTGCCCATTTCTCTATATGTCGAAGAAAATTCACATCACCGGCGACTTTTTCTCATCATTCCATTTTCTTCTAAGTTTCCGCCCGTCTCTCGGGGGTGGTCTTGGGGCCACCACCCCCTCTGCCTTTGCGACCCTGCGAACCGTCGCTTTCCGCCTTGACCTTGCTTTCTCCCGAGACCTCCTACCACCCAGGGCCGTCTTTCACAGTTCTTTTCGTATGTTGGGGAATTACTCGTCCCCAAGTTTTCCTTTCCGCCCGCCCCACCCCCTTAGATTCGTCGTCAGTAGTGTGTTAGCTTTTCTGTTATAGATTTTATCTCTTTTCACATCATCCTTGTTTTTTTGATGGACTCCCCCTCTTTCCCAGACCCGGCTCCATAAACTTACTACTTCTTCCCACGAGTTTAAGGGAGTCCCTATCTACCTCCTTTTTCTTCTTCCCACCCCCTTCCCCCCAGCCAATTTGTCCTTTATCCTTGCCACGTTTTTTATTTTATTAGTGGAAGAACATGAACTGTTCCTAGAATTTTCACTTGCTATGCCTCCCAATTTTCGCGCGCAAATCCTTTTCTGTGCGTGGGTCCCATTCCCCCCCACTCAATTACCGGCGTCCAGGCCGTTCCTGGCTAATAGCCTATCTGCGTCGCGTTTCTTTTCGGTCTCAGCTCTGCACTTCTCCCTCTCCTTCCCTATTACAATTAAGTTGAAACCCTGAAGTTGCTCGCTTTAGGAAAAACCAAATCTCCCTCTTGTCCTTTTTTTCGGATTTGGCATTAACTGGTCGGGCACGTTTTCCTTTCCTTTTACTAGGTTGAGTAAGAATAAGGATCTTCTTCTAAATCTCCTCCTTGTCAGTTTGCAAGTTTTTGACGCCCCCCTGTATTTTCTTGGTGTCGCAGACAATCCTTCTTATCCTATATTTTTTTTTCCCCCCCCTCAGACTGCCCCTATCAGACGAGACGCTCCTGAGAAAGTTTTTGACAAAAATGATCAGTTTTCCTCCCCTGATTTAATCCTGATTCCCTGAGGCAGAATTTCTATCGAATCCTTTTCCCGAGTCCCTATTCTTAACCCACCCCCCTAAAGGGTCCTCCAAGGACTACCTTTCTCCCTCCGCTCTGGTACTAAGACCCCATCTGATACTTCTTTCCCACCCCAAGGGAGCCCCCCCTTTTCACGCGAGTCTGCAACTGAAGAAGTGTTTTTTGCAAAAAATTTAAAGGCCCAGGATTTTTTCATTCACAAACCCTTCTCCCCTTTTAGTAGCTCTCTCTTTGATTTATCTTTTTGCATTTAGGCTTCGCCTTCGAGGCTTCATGATCAAGATGGTTCCACCACTTTTGTCTGCAGCTCCATTCCTTTCTTCGAATATCCAACCCAAAGCTCCTGCTTTCAAGAGGGCGCAGTGTCCCTCTTTCTGTCCCTCCGGGAGTCCCTCGCAAAACCTTTTTTTTTGAGGTTTTCCTAGATTGTTATGACCCTTAGTTCGTCATATCTTTTTGGGCGTTCTTTCAATATGTTTGTTTCTTTTATCCGCTTTTGGATATTCCGGGCGTACCCTTTTCGGACCCCGACTTTTCTCCCTTCCACCCATTTTCCCTACCTCCTCTCGAGATCTATTTCCACTCCTCAAATTTCTCATTGAGTTTGTCTGTGCCCGTTACTTTTAGTTCTTTTCCGGCCTAGGCTGATTGATTTGGCGTTTTGCTCAGAGGTGATAGATGGGAGTTCGGATGGGACCTGAGATGGATTTCCGTCAACTTCCCCCGAGTCGCACTTTTTTCCACTCGAACGGCTGTTCCCCGAGAATCTTTGCATTCCGAGTTGTGCTTTCTCTCACCATGTAGCTTCTCCCTGCTAGTTTTTGGCTGGTTGTGTTCTCTAACTGGCTGGCGCCGTTCCGCTGTCTCCCCAATTGTCTGGCACTCAAGTGGAGTATTTGTTTTTACTGTATGCCCCTTCACTCGCATTGTTGTCCAGGATTAGATTCACTAACTGACCCTTAGTTCTGGAGTGCTTGCTATTTTCGGTGCCCCCCGTGTCGATGGAGGAACTTCCCTTTGTCAGGGCCAATTACGCCCCCCTACCCCTCCTTTCCACATCCATTTTTGGTTAAGGCGCTCCCCATTTCTTTTCCCGTAGTCTTCTCTCTTGTTAAAGGAAATGCATTTTCGTTGTCGCGGACTGTTGTTTCCTTGTCGTTCTGGTAAGTAAGAATCCCTCTTCTCACCCCCCCTTTGATTGTTGATGTGTCTTCCTTTCCTTTCTCTTTACTCTCGGCTTGCTCTTCCCTCCCACTTTTGTACCACCCAGAGAGGAGAGCGCCCACCGCATTCTGATTTCACCCCACCGATTTTTTTGTTTCATTCCCTCCCTGTCTCTCCTTTCTTTATCTCCCTTTCCTCTCCCTTTTTGTTGTTTATCCTCTTTAGTTTCTCGCCTGTTTCTTGTGTCTAACAAACAAACACCCTCCCCATAGGGGCCGTTCCGGTGGTTCTCTCGCCGCCTACAGAAAAGCACCGCCTACTTTTCTCATCACTGACGCCTTCCCCTTCAAATGTTCTAAGAGGACCTAACAGCGGTAGGGCGCGATCCCAATGTATCTCCTGCTTTTTCTTCCCCCTCCCGCCCTTTAACAAACGAAGAGCCCCCCATCTTTAATTGCTGGTTCCTTTCTTATGTCATTAATTCCCCCCCTTCCCTTGTCGCCTCCCAAAACGTTCAAAATGTATTTTTGAGAGAGTTTTGGGCGGCCTGATTGCCCTCCCCCTGACAAGAGTACCCCTTCCCCCAGAACTTCCCCAATTGCCCTCATACCTCCTCTTTTACATTTAATTTCACGGCCCCGCTCCGCACTCCCCTCACCTGCGAGTTTTCTTCATTATAAGTAAAACTTCCCTCCAAGGGCTCTCCATCCACTTTTTCCCGATTTGTCTATCCCCATGCGCCTTCTACTCTCAAACATCTGCCTCCCCTCCGTGCTAATCTCCTCATTTGTAGACCCAAGCAATCTATCCCGATCTCTTTCCCCTCCCTTTCCTGATGCCCAATTTCCTACGTGCTCTTTCGTTCAGAAAAAGACATTCCCGTCCTATCCATCCCTTCCCAATACCACATAGAAATCGTCTGCGCTCCTACCGTACGGCCCCCTTGACCCCCCGGTTCATCAATGAGAGTTGGCGGCCTGAACGATTCCTCTAGCCCACGGGGTATTAACCCTCCTTTCCTCGAAAACCTTTTTTTCCTGGCGACCATATGCTTGCTTTCTATCGTTTCTCATCATACCCTCCAGCTACATCAAGAAACTTTCCAACAGTCTAGCCGACCCGAAGTGCCCCCCTATCTAGTTCCTCTTTCTCCCCCTTTGACTTCTTTCCCTCTATCAAGTTTATCCTATGAGTCTAGATCCCTTTTTTCTGATTCAAAATACATGATGCAGTGCGGCCTCGTGACTTATTCGCATCATTGGCTTTCGGGTAGCTAATTCGTTTCGACCACGCCTCTAACTTCCCGATAAAGATCCGTTATACGATACCCCCGATGGAAATGATGTCTTTTCAACAACCTAGGCCTTTTTTCATAGTCGTAAACGCCGAAATGCTCCTCGATTTCCCCCTTTTTCCTCAAAATTAGCTATGGCAGAGCCCTCTCTTCTTGCCTGCCGTCCTTTCTCTCTTTTTTTGACCTTTTTTCTCCTCGCTTATCTCCCGGTGAGCAATTCATTCAGCCTCATGACCCTTAGTAACCATAACTATACCATCATGCTCTTTGTTTTCCCTGATCCCTTCTACGTTTGGCCCCCCCCCAGTCCTTTTGTAGACATATATGATCCGCTTCTTTCCGCTCAATCTTCCCATAATTGGGCTCCCAATCTTGCCCCCGCCGATATCGATTTATATCTCTCCCGCCACCGACGATTTCTCTGCCCTCCAATGGAATTGCAAAACATTGGCCCCTCGCCGAAGCCCCTCTTAATATTTTTTAAGCCAGCTATCTCCCCCTATGTGGTCCCGACGTTCCAGGTAGATTCGCCCCGGTGCTCCTCTTCACCTTACCATAAGAGCCCCTCGTGACCCAGATGATCAAGGAGTCTCTCTTCGGGCCCGCGGCTCGAGGGTTGGTCTTTGGTCACCCCAAACACTACTGTCTTTCACCCATTGGATGAGTTAATACTGGTGATAAACTCCTTTTCAGTCAGGTGAGGCCCCGATAGCCAACACCCCCACTTTCTACCGTATTAGTTTTTTGTTTTTTTTTAATATCCTCCTTGCCAAATTCCCATTGAAGACTACCTTCGATCTTGGTAGTAGTTTTCTTCCTTTCGACTCGTGTTCCCGCTTTTACTCATCTCCTTTTAATCATCCCCTTCCGTTTCTCTAGGCCCAACTCTTCCACACTGACTTACCCCAAAATACTATTTTTCGCACGAATCGACTGTTACTTATCCCTCATTCCAAGAAGCTCTCTCAAACACAGGCGAAACGCCCGCTGACTTTTTCTTTTATCTTCCCATGCCGAAGAGAACCCCTTATCACCCAAGTCCCCTAGACTCCCTTTCATCGCGCAAATCGGCATTTAAACAGCCCCCCAGACCTTCCTTTCCCCAGTTCGTGCCGGTTAACTCTTACTAAGATCTCTTCACCGGAGTTTTCGTGATTGTCCTGGATGCGACTCGATCGCCCCCTTTTTGCTCAGAACCTTCTGTTAAACGGTACGTTACCCATTAGTGGTCGCTTCGAAAAAAACCATCTTCCTCTGATTTAGTTTTTAGGAACTTTGGCATTTCCTGGGCGGGGCACGGATCGCTCTACTTCGTGCGCACCTGTCCTTCCTAAAACTATTCTGGTTTTGCTGTCGCAACACCGTCTTCCGATTGGTTGTCTCCCCTAACCTCCCTAGGCTGAATATATGGGCTCTTACACCCTCCCCATTTTCCCTCTAGAAGTCGAGTCGTGGATGTCCCCTTCGTTAATTCTCAGTTTTTTTTTTTATGGCACCTAGTCCCCCCATGCGGATAAAGGCGTGGACGATGAATTTCTAGCGAATGACCTTTGCTCACCGACGCTCTTTTCCCCTCCTCTATCCGGACAGCGTCTCACTTTTTCCCCCCATTATTCGCCCAGCAGGGGCACGACCATAGCACTTCTTATTTTATACAATTTAAGAGATTCTTGCATTTTTTTCGCTTTTACTTAGATGAGAAATCACGGTTTTCCACCCATGCAGAAATTTTTCATTCTGAGCTTACTGTTTTTCGCCGATCTTTCTTGAGCGCTTCTGCTGAAGGTTCTCTATGCCAAAGATCTCCCAACTGCTGCTTCCTCCCGTGACGCTTGGTCCTTCAGCATGGACCTCCAGATGCCCCAATATAGAGGATTCACTCTGCGTATCTGTCCGATTAGTTTTATAACTTTTGAGCCATCTCCCTATGCCTCTAGTTTTTTCATTCCCCTGGCCCTTTGTTTTCCGTTTCATTGGGACTGCATGTTGAGGTATGATTTTGACCTCTTCTATAGGCCTTTCTCCTTCAATTTCCCTTTCCGAAACCGCTTTTTTTTCTCCCTCAAAAGCTCCCTTACTCGAGCTGACTCCCTATTCACTAGCAAAGGCTATTTTACATGGATTCCCTTTTTTCGTGTGCAGGCCCGTTTGTTCTCTCTTTCCGATGTGAGCGGATGGAGGGTTGGCTCCTCTTTTGATTGGTAGAGCGATCTTCTGAGGACCATATTTTTCTTCCACTGGCCCCCCATTCACGTGGAAATTGAGAATCGGTGGGATTTCTTGGCTCTGCCCTGTGTTTTGACTTTGTTTGCTTTTTATTGAGTTGATAAGCGCTCCCATGGGTTCTTTTGGCCTCTTTCGCTGACTCTAAAAAAAGGTGATTGACCAAGAAGCCGTTCCAGAGTTGTTACGTGAGATTCCACTCCTTATCAGTGTTGTCCTTCTGCTTGGATCCGGCCTTTCCCTCCCCCTTTTAGAGAGAGGATTTCCATTTGGCCGTTGTCGAGGATTAAAAGAGGGGAAGTTTAGTTCCTAGGACTCCCATACACGTCTTCAAATCCAGTCGTTCCTGGCTTTCCAGTTGCGTCCCTTGAGCTTCCACCTATTAATGGGGCCAGTCACTTCCAGAGTTGTTCTTCTTCTTTTGTAAATGCGGAATTTTGGTTCAATTCCCTCCCCTCTTTCTGATCGCTCCGCGAATGTAAACCATTGACCGTGTTTGGTCCCCATTCTTTTTTGGTTCTTCTTTCTGACCGAGTGATTTTCTTCGCCAGTTGTCTCGGCGCTCTCGCCCCCTCTGCTTAGACACGCCACGAGTTTTTGGTTTTTTTTTTAGTCCTCCTCCCTATTTCGTCCTTAATTCCTCCCTACGGTTGTTGTTTCTTCCTTTGATTTGCATGCGTTTTCCACCCCCCCCAAACCAAAGAACTCGAGGTTGATGGCTAGCTTCGGTGGCGCGCGCGTCCTGCCTACCACTTTCTCTTCCATCCCCTCTGACGGCAGGAAATGGAATCCCGATCACACCCTCCCCTTTATTCTTTTTCCTCATTTTTTCGTAGTCCTTTTTTCCTCCGACCCCCCCCCCTCCGCTCACAAATATGGAAGTTCTGGTCCTAACTGAAGATGGAAGCATCAGGACCAACTATCCCAACCCTGGTCTCCGAAAAACCTCACCACTGGTCTGGTTTTTTCTTTGAGGATGCAGACCTCCCCCTTTTCTCCTCGTCCCTTTTTCCTCCAATGTCCCCCAAGACTTATCCTACATTAATTTCGCCGGATCCTTGAGATAAGGACTACACTAAAACGAGGCACTTCTTTCCTCAACCACCCCCCCCTACGAAACTGGCCCGGCAATCACTTCGATTGAAGAGCGCCTTTCAGTCCCAGGGGCTCTCCCCTCTACCGTGACTTTTTCCCACGAGCTCAAGCTCCAGTCATTCCTTGAGACCTCCCCCCAGCTTAAATCTCTCACTTTTTTCCCGTCGTTCCTCTTTGCAGAACAGTTTCCCCTTTTTCCTCCTAAACCTCCCCGCTATAAAGTGTCGATCAACACGGCGACAATCCCCTCGCCATCTGCCTGCTCACTCCCGTTACTTAACCGCAAAAAAGGTCAAGCCCCTGCGGCTTGGCGGATGACCCTTCTTCCATTCCATTTTTGTTCGGTTCTGCTTCACCAGGGTTTCCCTCACCCCTTTGCCTTCGAATAGAGATGTGATGATCAATCATACCTCCTCAATTCCCCGCACGTAATTTTGCCCTCCTAATTTGCACCCTTTATCGAGGCTATTTGGCTGGAAGATGATACCTTTTTTCGGCCTTGAAAGCTTCCATTGTGTGCTCGTTTTTTGCTGAACAAGTCCTGCTGAAGTGCCTCGGGTCCCTGCTCGCATCATCAATTGGTCTCCTCCTTCTCGAATCGACTTCGGTGCACCTCTACTTCAGCTCTACAAGCTCGGCTACTTCTGACCTCGTTTCCTCCTCCCCGCCTGGAGTGACCCCTTAACCCCCACAACACTAGCTTTCAGACTTGCGGCCCAGTCTGACCAATTCTCCTCTATTCCCTTTCTTACCAGAAGTAGGTGCGTTCCTTTCTGCGGGCCCCCTTCTCTTGTAGTGAAGTCTTGTCCTTTGAAATTCTCCTCGAGCTTTTCGTCTTTTATCCCTTCTAGCAGAATTCATAGTCAATCTTTCTCACTCTTCCTCGGCTTAGCGCCTTTTTTTTTTCCCGTTTTCCGATCGTATCGGGCCCATCTCCTTTTTTTCTGAGGAAATCTTTCTTCATGACGGCTTTACGTCCCCCGCTCAATCTTTGCAAATCGGTGCCCCCGCCTCTCTCGCCTTTTATATTGATACTGATTACCGAATCCCGAGTACTATCTTCAGTGAATCCATGGAATTCCCCCTATACAAGTCTGAAACCTCCCTTAATATGGTTTTCCAGACCAGCTCGCGACACTCCCTTGGTCAGTAATTGGGACTCCGGTATTTCTGAACCATCTCCTTTCCCCTTTTGTAAAATCGCGCCGTTTCCCTATCTCCGGAGTCATCTCGAAGGTCCTGCCGGCTTCCGAGGTTGGCTGTGTCTTGTTGCAACACCCCCCCCCTGAGTCGCCTTTTCGCTTTGCAAGTGCGCTTCCGTAATGATAAAACCTCTCCCACTCACTCTCCCCCCTAGTTCCGCACCCACCGACGCCCCAGCCCCCCCCCACCCACTCCCCCCCCCAAGGGAAGTCAGCCTTATTTCGCCTTTGTTTGGCCAAAGCTTTCCAATTTCTTTTCTCCCGTCACCTTCTTCTTCTTGACAGTAGTAGTTTTCGGTAGAGTCTCATTTTTCCTCCTTTTATCTACTCCTTCTCCGTGTTGTTTTTTTCTGCGAGATACCCTCTCACAACAATCTCCCCCCTGTACACACCTAACCCTCACGACATCTAGTTTTAATTGCGGAATTCTACATGCCGCTTTTCCTTTACCAAGGCGAACTTCCTGTAGACTTTGTATATGGATATAGTTCCCACCTGCCCGGAAGTCTTTTCCTTTTTCTTCACCCCCGTCTTCCCGCAGAAAACTAGAATGCTCACCCCCTTCTTCTTGGGACACAGCACCACTTCTTTTTGGCCGCTCTTCTACCTAATTGATATAGGCCGGTCGTGGAGGCTTTACTTGGTCTTTCCCGACTCCTGGTCTCAGAATAAATAGGTAACCTTCAAAACTTTACCCCCCCCCCCGTGTTCGCGATTTATTTTTGCTTCCACCCCCCCATCTACTCCTTGTTCTGGCTTGAACGGTCCCTACTTTTTTTTTGGTTCATTCCATGGGATCCTGATTGCTCTTTCCTCTTATGCGTAATCCGTCTATAATCTATCCCTTCTTTGTCACCCAATTTGCTCCCCCGAGGTCCGCTTGTTTCGAGAAATCCCCGGGAGCAAATTTTACTTCTCACACCCTGAGGACGCGAGATCAAATAGTGACCCAACCCAGGCCCTTTTCCTACCCTGCTTCCTGATCAATTTTTACTATTAATTTTCCGGCCTCCTACTTTATAACCGCCCAGAGTCCTATATCACATTGCAAAGACACTGATAAATCCTTTTACCCCCGAGGGATACGAAACTTCATACTCATCCACGTTATCGTATCTTTTGAGTTTCACTAACCTTTCGGCAGCCCCTAATTTGCCACCACCTTGCCTCCTGGCTTTAGTAGCGTTCCCCATTCAGTTAGTAGCCCTCTCTTTCTTCTCTGCGGTATAGTCCTTTTCGCTTGCGAGATAGCTCCCGACTCCAAGATTATTTCGGGCTCTGCCCCCCCTAGTCCTTTTTCAGCATCGCCCCAAAAGTATCTCACAGTAAGGCTGTTTCTGTTTCGAATTTTTTCTGACCCCCCCCAGCTCGATAGTTTTTTTGCCCTCGTTCTTCATCTCTTTGTGAAGTCTTTGTTTCATGATTTTGAGGGGTTTCTTACAGCTCATATCTCCTTCAAGGTTTCTTCCGTTAAACCGTCCTTTTCTCCGAACCCCCTCTTACCCCTCCTCGTCCGAGATCAGCCTTCATCTCTCCTGCTTCCTGGCTTAATTTCTTTCCTTCATTGCCGATGTTTCTTCTGTTCGGTGGATCCCGTTGGATCGCCGGTTTTGGATAGAGTGCTTTTCTTCACTCCATCGTCCTTTTCTTACCTTTTCCAAACTTAGCGGGTGAAAATTTTTTCCCTCGGATCTCCCTTTTCTTTCCGCGCACCAAAGGTGGGCTGCGTCTTCTTTCGTGGCAGAGTCGGTGAGAGCGACGTCCCTTTCGGCGCCTTCCGCTTAATCGAAAAATTGCTTCTTCTCGTTTCTTATTTTCCCCTTAACCGACTTTCTTTGCAGATCCTCCCTTCGACCCCCTAAATTTTTACTTTTTTTTCTTTCTGATGTATTCTTCATGGCCCGTTTCCCCCTGCGGAGGACGGGGGAAGTGTCGGGTCAGGCTCCAAACTCAATACCGTTTGAGCGTTTCTTCTCTGCAATGGTGGCTGTGCCCCCAGATGTCTCATCTTCCAGCTTTTTGCCCCTCAAGTTTTTTTTAGGAGGTTTTGGACCTGCGCCTTTTTACTCCTCATAGCTTGATGAGCCCGCGTTCTTTGATAAACCCCTGGACTTTTCCTCGTTGATTAACTAGCTCCTCGTACGAGTTTGAGTTACGCCCAGCTGTAGGCTGTCTTCGCGCAACA